>WNFR01005242.1_pt1 | contig 13252 bp, 20 predicted proteins | sample 5400221 | NCBI WGS metagenome assembly WNFR01 (sample SAMN13153357, study PRJNA577476) | soil metagenome | isolation source: 40 cm soil under Madrone tree | place: USA:California | collected 2016-06-14
CGAGACGTGATTAAGTGATTCGTAGAGCGCCTGCTACTTCTGTCACAAGCCAACTTGTCTGTATCTTCGAGATATGCCGGATCCGACCACTCAAGCCAATTACCTCCAAATATTCACTAAACATGTTGACTTCGACTGGACCCTGGACTTTGCTCATCAGGTCATCGAAGGAACTGCAACACACACACTTCTGGCCCTGGAGAGTAGTGTTGAAAGCGTCACGTACATAGCTATTTCGATGCGCCACAATCATGGGATCGTATTGACTATGGTCATCTAAAGCTTTGACACTGCCGACCTGGAAATTAGCGAGGTGTTGGTGGAAGGACGTACTGTCCAAGTAGGTCGCTCTGGTTCAGTGGCTTTCCCAGTGTCCATTCATGTTGGAGCATCGAAGTTCACCCTTGGAGCAAGACATGCTGTGATGGGCTCAGCGTTGCACGTCCCCCTTGGCCTCCAAATCGAGGCAGGTTCTACCGTGAAGGTCACCATAACTTATAGAACGTCTAAAGGGAGCACGGCACTTCAATGGCTAGCTAAGGAGTATATTTATTCCAATTTCTTATTCGTCGGTATATTCACGCGGATTGTCCTCCAGACAGACGCAAGGAAAGCACTTCCCGTATCTCTTTAGCCAGTGTCAACCGATTTATGCGCGAGCTCTGGCACCGTTGCAGGGTGAGAGCTATTCTTGATGCAGTTGTGTCCCACTACTCACGGCGTCTGCAGACACACCTTCGCTTAAAATCGTGGGTCAGATAAAGGCTAGGAGTGCTCTCTGATCTTGATGTGCTTTTAGACGTACACGGCAAAAGTTGCGTCCGTACTCCCAGTCCTGCTTTCTGCGATTCGTGTCTCGCCGCCCTCTGAGGGCCCCGCTCACGACGGGAAAACTATCGGGAAGGATGTTGTCAGTTACGTATACACGCAGGTATGACCGATTATTTAGATTTTTTCCAATTACCAAGTTTTCACGGACGTAGCCAGTTGGAATACCTTCCTATCTCGTTGCCATCGCCAGTGGGAATTTGCTTTATAGGCCTTTCCCAGAAGTCGAAGGAAGAAGTTGGAAGAGTGGGGTTTGGGCCGAGCCGGAGTTACTAGACGCCAGCTACTGGGAATTCAGTGAGGACACAGGAAGGTCACTAAATGGTCTTCTTTAACCTGCACGATTAAGGGTCTAACCGCGATCAGATTCCTTGCGAAAGAGGAAGATATCATTGGTCCTTACAAATTCGGGGTCTACGATGTCTTGGTTCTTCCTCCTTCCTTCCCGTATGGAGGCATGGTGAGTCTGGGGTTTCACTTTCCGCACAACCCTTGTTGAGGGATAGAAAGGAAAACGCCTGTCTGTCCTTCCTAACACCCAGTGGGTTCATCTTTTGCAACTAGCAGGTCTTTCCTTATTTCGTTTTCAGCGCTTCTTGCTGGGGATCGCACGCTGGTTGATGTTGTTGTGCACGAGCTCACACACTCTTGGTTCGGAAATGGCGTCACGTAGGTTCCTCAAGCGAAGTGTACACACTATATGTTGGGTTAACAGATAACATTTACACAGACACGCAGAAGCGACGCACTTTTGGCTTAACGAAGGGTGGACGACATACATCGAGCGCTTGTTGCAACAATTTCTACACTCCCCAGCAGAGCGGGGCTTCCAATATGTCGTCGGGTCCACTGCCCTTTCCGAGGCTTTGGGAAATTACGTAGATAGGCCAAAGTATCAACGCTTGGTGATCGACTTTGAGCCAGGCGAGGATCCCGATGACGCGTACAGTAGCATACCATACGAAAAAGGCGCTAACTTCTTATTGTACTTGGGTGAGCTCCTCTGTTACCTTTCTACAAGACCCTCTGAATCTAACAGATCCTAGAGAAAACGCTGGGGGGCTTGGACGTCTTCCTTCCCTACATTCGAGACTATGTTTCAACCTTTCAGGGAAAAAGCATCACGACTTGGGACTGGAAAGCTCATCTCTATGCGTATTTCCAGAAGCACGGTGGTCACGAAAAGGTCGACGCCCTCAACAGCGTTGATTGGGATGTGAGCGCGTCTTCGTATCAGTGTGTGGTCGACTGACCTGTTCGTCAGAAATGGTTTTACGGCGAAGGCCTGAAGCTTCCGGTGGAGCCATCGTACGACACTACGCTAGCAGAGTCTGCCTATAGTCTTGCCGCGCGATGGGATGCCTCACGGACCGTCTCTGATGTGGTCAAGTTAAATTTTGCGATATCAGACGTGGAAGACTTTAACTCAAACCAAAAGGGTGAGACACTGACAGTGTTATTTATCCTGTCCGATCTTAATCTCTTACGCGATCGTAGTTGTGTTTCTCGAACGTCTTGCGTCGTATGCACCTCTGCCCTCAACCCATGTAGAACACCTCGGCACGCTCTACGGCATTGCTACTTCACCGAATGCTGAGATCCGCCTGCGCTTTTACAATGTTGCGCTGAAGGATCCCCAATCGTCGGGAGCGCTCGACTTTGCCAATCACGCACTCAAATGGGTGACCGGTCGTGATGGCACGGGTGTGATCAAGGGCCGTATGAAGTTCTGCCGGCCTACGTTTCGTGCGGCCGGTAAAGTCGATTTAACTCTCGCGAGAGAGTATTTTGTGCGCTCAAAGGATGAATTTCATCCGATAGCCAGAAAATTGATCGAGAAGGTGCGTTGTGAAATGCAAAATCCGGTTTAGAATCAGTCAATGACGTGGCTCAATATCTTGAAGGACCTTGCGTCTGTTTAGATGGAGATTGAGCAGAGTACGGCATTGTATTTTTCGTTCTGTCTAACAATATAAACCCGCGGAGCACTGTAGCGGGATATAAGATTGGCAGGAGTGCGAACTGTCTTGATCCAACTGGGTCAGTCATCGAGCTTCCCATCCTTGAACCTTGGACTCCAGTCAACACAGCGACTTGTCACCAAACAACGTTTGAATTGCGAACTATGTGGTATCACTAACAGTGCAAACAGAAGAAACGCGGTCTCTACTTGAAATTACCCCAGATGTCCCCGAACACATCGTCCTTCTTAGTGTTGCTTGCCGCCGCCGCCGACCCAAAGAGACCAGTACTGGGACTCGCAGAGTTCCCAACGGCCCCTCCCCAGATATCACTTCCAGAGGCAAGTAAAGATGGTTGTTGGGCAGGAGCAGCAGAGCCCCAGACATTCTGTTGCACAGGTGGGACAGGATTGCTCCAATTGTGGCCGACATTCCAAGACGAGGAGGAAGTGGTAGTCGCATTGCTGAATGGTGGAAAGGTCTGAGGCTGCTGGTGAGTGACTGGTGCTTGTGCCCAAGGAGACTGCGCCGTAGGCGCCGAAAAGAGTGACAGAATATCTTGCTTAGTATCTTTTTTGGGTGCAGGCGCAGCAGGTGTGGGATTTGCGGGAGGTGCATGAAAATCGAGCGAGAAGAGGTCATTTTCTGGCGCTGGCGCTGGTGCAGATGCTGATGATGGGGCAGGGGAGGGAGTCGCGGTGGCTTGGGGAGGCGGTTGGGGAGTAACCTGGCCACGTGCATATTGCGTGGAGAGCAGCTGGTGTGGCTGAGAATGGCGTGTTGTTACGGCAGGTGTGACTGCGGGCGCAGAGGGCTGGGGAGGAGGGGGATCCGTAGGGACGGAAGTCGGACCCGGAAGAGGGGGTGATGAAGATTTTGAGTTGGCATCAGCGGTGATCGAGCTGCCTTCGAGGGTTGCTGGATCTGAAGGGGGAGGCCCGTCTAAAGCCCAACGGCGTGACTCATATTTCGATCGAATGAAAGACTCTATCTTACTGAGGTTATAACGACGTTAGATAGTGCTACCTGTCACGATCAAATGAATGGACTCACTGATCTGGTGGAACATGGCCGGGTTTGAGATGAGCTTCCCAGTATAGATTGGCAAGGCGGTTTCCCCATTTTTGGACGCTCTGATTAGTACGTACGTTCAGCATGAGAGCGAGTACTTGCGAAGACATAAGGTATATACCTCCATCTGTCCAGGTGTCCAAGCATCGAGATCAATTGATTTGACTTTGCTGATATGAGTGCCCATTCCACGGTGAATTCCAGAACAACGGATGCACAGAAAGACACCGCTAATAAAAAACATGAAGCGCGTTGAAGGGAAAAAGGTTACCAGAGACGCACATATTCCATGACGCCCAGCGGGGATCTAAACATCCCGGGGAAAAAGGATAGGTCAGAGTGGTACGGAATATGATCCAATCGGACAGGTTGGACCTACCGTTGTGTTTGCAGTCTGCACAAACTTTATTCTCTTGCCGCTTAACGAGCTCTCTAAGGATGCGCGCATGTCTTTCGGTGGTGGCTTTGTCTTGAGGAGACATGTCGAAGATGGGCGTCGAAAGCGTAACGCACGTAACCCCGTGACCAACGCGTACATTCGGAAACCCGCGACACGCGTACACCACCACACCACCACCACAACGAACATGTCTGCCGCAGCGAGAGCAGAAGCTCGTCGAAAAGCAATCCTCAGTAGGGGCACCGACCGACTTTCCAGGTTAACATCGTCCGCGAGGGGCGACGATGCACCACAAGTCACACACTCTGGTTGGTTCAGTTACTGTTGAACGACCCACTTATTCAACATTTTGGTAGAGTCACCAACACCACCTTCTCCTTCCTCAGCCCCAAAATCCAATCTCGCTGATTTCATCGGCGATGATCCTCTTCCTACTCCGCCAGCTACTTCTCGGCCTTCACGCCGTGTACCCGATCCACATGGTCCCTCTGCCGGGTCTACCGGCTCAGCTTCAGACCCATCAGCTTGGTCAGAAGAACAGCAACAGGAGCTTTTACGAGCTCTCCTTGGCGGCATGCCACCTATCGGGTCACCTCAGGGTCCTCATGTCCTTGGCGCAAATGATTCCATGGCCGATGACCCGCTTCTAACGTTTATGACCAAATTTTCCGCAGGAGCTGGCGCGGGTGGTATACCTTTGCCCCAAACAGAGGCGAGGCCGAAGACCCTAACTCAAAAACTACTCCCGATCCTCCACGTTCTTTCTGTGTGGGCGCTCGTGGCATTCTTTGTCTTTTGGAAGGAGCCTGAAGCATTTCGGGCTCAGAATTCCGTTGTCGTTCCTTCGAGCAATGTGTGGAATCGATGGGCCCGGCTGGCTACTGGCCCCGTGAAGGGAGGTTTATGGAGCGTCGAGACCATAGTGAGACTTGTGCTGGTTCCTTCTATCTTAGTCTGACATAATTTAGCCGTTTTTCTGGGCTTTCATGTCTCTAGAACTTGCCCTTCACTCGATACGGATTTTTTCGGGTGTTGTGAGTGTTCATCTCTTGCTGCGCCTAATTCTCATTGAAAGTGATTTCCAGGAGTCATCGCGGCCCCCCATGCTTCTCTCTCTGGCTCTTCCCTATCTCCCAAAACCATTTGCTTCCGTAATCACCTATGGCTTCGGGTACTTACAGTTGGCCGGAGCAATATTAGACGACCTTGCTGCTGCCGTTGTGGGTATTGGCTTGCTCATCGCGGCATCACACTCGTACCAAAATTGGTCGCTTGCTTAGGCGATGTAGACTTACTTACGTGAATGCATTTTATGGGTTTATGATGATAATTTGCAGCGACAGACACATCGAGCCGAACTAAGCAAGGAGCTATGGTAGCACAGCCGCGGCACCTGTTGCGGGCCTGGATATCGGGGGGACATAAGTCTGTGGTGGTCCATCCACGACGGGGAGTCCGTTTTCCATACGCTCAGTCTTCCAGCGTGACCAACTGTTACCTCCCGCCGAGTTCATGACTTCTTCAAATATTTTTGAGGACCATTTTTTATGAATGTCGAAAGCTTGTTTTCGGCCATCAGCTACGTAAAGGGTTGTAAGAATTTGGGGAGAGCAATTGGTAGTGAACGACGAGAACGAACAAAACTCCAATACAAGCTCCGGCTCCCAAGTGTCCTCCTTTGTTTTCGGTAGTTTGTTGACCTGAATGTCAATCTTTGGGTTCGCGTACCGTATCCTAGGTAGCTCTTCCTTCAGGAAGTGGCTATGAGACGGTGAGAATGGTCCATCCGCCTACGAATATGGGAGTCTTACCGTGCACCAAAGTGACCATTTCGTTGTGCTAATGTAAGGGTGATGCCTTTGACGCCAACTAAAGTAGGTCGCGGTGCCCTGTTCAGATTTTGTAGAATTTTTGAGAGACGTGATAGCCCCGGGGGTGGTTTGGGCATGGCAGAATCAGACAGACTGTAAGTTATCGTGGCGCGTGCGCCTAAAGCAACGCGTCTCGGCTATTTGGTTATATTTCGCGCTTACACACTTGCCGCTAACACTCAAGCATTCAACGAATATGGACCAAGATGATACCCTGGTTCGACGTCGTCCTCGCCGTAGTACTGCGGGTAACCGGTGCGAAACACCTTTTGTCCTCATGAACAGCATGTGTATGAACAGGTCAAAAACAGTATGGAAGCAGTGCTCGCTGAAATCAGCATTGAAGATGTGAAGGACGAAGCCGATGACAAGGATTTCGTCATCGCCAGAGGTCATAACTCCATCTTTCCCCTCGATCTCTCTGACAACCCTTCCGCAGACGAGGAAGACATATTCGAATCTGACTTTGAAAGCACAGATGAAGAAGCCGAGGCAGCGCAGCAGGCCACTGAAGCTGGAGAAGGGCAAGTAGTAGCTGAAGAACGAAGGGACAAGAAGGTGCACCATTTCATATTCTCCCAACCTGCTAACTCACTTTCTATCACAGGTAGCCCAAAGCCGCGCTGAGAGGGCTGTCGCTGCCGCCCATGCGCGTCAGAAGGTGACCTTCAACCCGGAGATATATGAGGATGCAGCAGAGGATACCTCTCCCACGGCGACGAAGAAAAAACGGCGCGTGTCTCTCGGACTCGCAATCGATGCGGAGACCGGGGAAGTCATCAATAATGCAAAACGTCAAAGCCGGCGCTCGCACACCATCCTAAACACGAGTGCTACTGCACAACGGATGAAGAAAGATGCAGAGGACAAGAAGGTGGGTTTGTCTCTACAGCCCTGAATGAAATGTTCATCCAAGCGTGCATCAAGTCCATACCAAAAAAGTCGAAGGTTAAAGTGCGCGCGCTCACACAAGATGAACTTATCGCGCGTGCTCTGGATATGGAAGAGGGAAACATCGTTGAGCATAGGAATTACCTTTTCGTAGAGGAAGAAAAGAGGAAGAAGGCGCACGCAGTGCGGATAGCCATTTCCGGCCCTCTTTTGAGATGGGTCAGCCGCCGGGAGACACTCTCAGTACCATCTGAGGCTCAACTTACTGGTATGTTCCGCGCTCGGATTCCAGGACCATATGTTCACTTAGACTACGAGATGGCAAAAACGGTGCCCCAAACTCAACACCAGGTGATTCAGAAGCGAAGTTGGATGTTCAACAACCTACAACCAGTGCAGACGCGCAACCCCGAAACTCTCCAGGCGAGTTTCACACGGAGAATGTTGCGAAAAACTACGTTATCCACGAGATCTCCCAGGAAGAGTCAGCGACACGCCCCCCATGGAAGGATACTATGGCAGCGATGTTTGGTTCTCATGTGAAGTGGGAAGACGTCAAAGCGTATATGAGCAGAGGGCGACCACTTTGTAAGTCCTTGCTTCCTTACATGCAATTCTTCTTTTACAACGAGTCATTCAAATCAGCCAGACCGACGCAGCTATGTCCTGTAACGGGACGTCCAGCGCGCTACCTCGATCCTCGTACCAGGGTACCTTATGCGACGCCAGCAGCCTACCAAACACTCACGATGATTCTCAACCACGAGTTTGTGTGGAGCCATGCATTGGGATGCTACGTCACTCGTCCAGACGTGTTCGCACTTCCCTCAACTACGCCACATGACGGCACAGCCAACGGCTAGCAACACGTCCGGTTGTGCCGTGACTCGCGATCCTGTTACTGAGTGACAAGCTTAAACCATTGCCTGTCTCGTCTGGCAAACATGCAGGAAATGCGAGAATACTTGCGAACGAAGACCCTGCTGGCGAGTAAGGGGGTGCTCCTGTCTAAACAAGTCGTCTTGTTGTGTTCTCTGTGATCTTCATCGCACTACTTAAATTGTCACTGCACGGCCCAGGGTTAGTTTGTTACCTCGGCAAACACCGTGACGTTTACAAGCGTCAACAACATGTTTGAATTACATTACCAGACCCCGCAAACCAATCGCAGCTTGGCATCTCGCTGGTCATGCAGTCGTATTCAGACAATACCACTCGTCCCTGGACTAGGCAGTCGCGGACGATGTCTGTCGCTGGTCCTCGCACGGCCCAGTCTCGCCCGGGCACAACGCAAGCAACCACGGCCGCCACATCTCGCTTTGAAGCCACTTTCATCATCGCTTTATTGGAAGGCCGCGGCATCGCACGAGAAGTTGGCATGGCTGCGCTTGACCGGGATACTGGTCGTGTCATGCTGATCCAGGTATCCTGCATGTGTACACCTTGTGGCGCCTGACAACCGAGATATACCGTAGCTTGCTGACTGTCAGACATACGTGAAAACGCTCCATCAGATGCACCTTCATTGCCCAGCGCTTGTTCTCGTTCCGGATACGTTTCTGTCCCCGAAAGACAGCTTGGGACCATCGTCTAAAAATAAGCCCAACTCTACGTCTCTGCTCGTACAGCGTATTTGTGATGAATTTTCTGGAGTCCCCGTTGAACCCGTATTGCGCAAATTCTGGAGTGAAGACGCTGGTACAAGTCGTCGCTATCGCTGGCAGTCCTTTTCTCACACCTGCAACAAGGTCTAGAATTTGTGTCTCAGCTTTGTGTCCAGGACGAAGAACGCGCAGCCATGATACTAGCAGTTTCAAGAAAGTACGCATATATGCGCTTCTCTGGCTTTTCTTTGTGAACTCCAATGCTTCTTGTCAGATACTATGCGTTGTCCGCTGCCTCTGCGTTGTTCAAGTACACAGAGATCAAGTTAAATACGCAGTTCACTAACGGCTCACTGCGCATTCGTTACGTTCCAGTTGATGGGACTATGATGATTGACCCGGAGACGATACGCAACCTCGAGGTTGTTGATCATATGGGGAATGCAAAGTCACCTCATTCGCTATTTGGGTGTGGACTAATTTAAGGCTGGACACACTGACGAGTCTTATACCCCTTCAGCGTGCTAAACCATTGTTCTACCCCCATGGCAAGACGACTTTTACGCACGAGCATGCTAGCCCCAGTCACAGGCATATTTTAACCTCGACACAACGTTCACTAGCTGACCTCTCCCTAGTCCGAACGGCCCTGGAAGCGCGGCTGGACACCGTCGAGGGTAGTTGCTGACCGTTCCCTTATTCTGCAACGTCGTTCATTTATTGCCAGAGCTAGTCCGATGCGAGGATAGATTTACAGAGGTCAAAGATGCTTTGAAGCATTTATGTAAAGTAGACCTTGACAAGCTCATCAGCGCCGTACGTACGGTCAGACGCATTCTCCCTGTTACCTTTTTTAAAGAAGTGCAGCTGGCTTCGAACGAGACTCATGTGGCTCGCTCTGCACGCACGGCATCTTCACGGGTGACCCATATGCTCAATCTGCGGAACGTCGTTCGGAACTTGCCTGCATTGCAGAAGGCGCTTGTTGGGTCGAAAAGCGAGCTGCTGTGCATCATATGCGATGTGCGTTACTGAACTCCGGCGTCTTCACACACTCTCGACACCTCTCAGATGCTCTCCGACGAACGGTTGGCAAGGGCCGACCAACTCATTACCAGGAGTTTGAACGAAGAGGCGACGACCCAGAAAGTGAGCCCATTTCAGATCTGACCAAGGCAAGCCAATCACTCCTTTCGTCCACAGACAGGAATTGCTGCCGTCAATGCTCGTGTGTACGCTGTTAAGGTGACCACTTGATTCGCCGTGCATGAATTCAACTCAGCTATTCCAGGCGAATTACAATCCCCTTCTTGACGTTGCTCGCGAGACATACAAGGAGAACGTTGGGGATATCTATGCGTTACATCAAAGCATCTTAAAGGAGCATCTGTTCCTTATAACACTTGTATATCAGGAGTTGGGCTTTCTATTTTCCGTCAAGAAGGCGGATCTTGATGACGGAAAGCTACCCTCGGGCTTCATCAATAAGTCGATGCAAAGGGGCAAATGGCTGTTTACAAGCATGGAGCTAGTAAGTCACAGACACGCATCACCTTCAGCAAATCCATGCTGGCCGAATCGTAGAAGAAACGTAACGCTAGGATGAAAGACGCTCTTGAGGAAGCGCTTATTCTTAGTTGCTCGTAGGTGAACACCCCCGCATCCTTGAGTATCTCATTGCCCCGCTTCAGGACAATCAAGGATCTTGTCACTGAGATACTGTCGATCGCTGGCGCTCTCTACAAAGCCTCGGAAGCGGTAGGTTCTGCTCTTGGGTGGTAAATTCCAATCCGAACCTCCTCGTTTCGAATTTAGGTAGCCATGTTGGACATGTTATGGTCTTTTGCTCACATCTCCATCAGTATGTCTAATTTTCACCTCGTCGTGGTGTGTTGACCAGACTTTCGTCAGTGAAAAACTATGGTAATAGCTCGGCTCACAAACCTCCCCTGACCTTTGACTAACCCTTTCTAGTCCGTCCCGAGTTTACGGGCACACTCGCGATCAAATCCGGTCGGCATCCAGTTTTAGAAAATGTACAGTCAGTGGGAATGCTCGTCCCCAACGACGTGTATTGCTCCGACTGTACCGCGTTTCAAATGTTACAAGGCCCAAAGTGAGTTGCTGGCATGTGCTCCCATTAAGCTCCTGCTGAGAACCGAGTAATAGCATGTCTGGTCCGTGTCTTGTCGAAATATTGTTCCTGTCTATTCACTTCGCACAGGGAAAAGCACTTACGTCAGGCAGATCGGCTTGCTGACCATTATGGCCCAGTGTGGTTGTTTTGTTCCTGCAGAATACGCGAGCTTTCGGTGAGCTTGTGGCATAATTAACGCTACTGCGGCACCATTTACAACTACTTCTCAGCATCCATACCCATCTCCTGACGCGTCTGTCAAACGATGACGACATGGAGAGAAGTCTGAGCACATTTTCCAACGAAATGGTGTCTTCTGCGATGATACTAGGCATCGCTTCTTCGGAATCTTTAGTTCTAATCGATGAATTGGGTAGAGCTACGTCCCCAAAGGAGGGCGTAGGTATATCCCACGCGATCGCTGAAGAACTCATCAAACTCAAAGTGAGCCCTGTTCAGTCTAGCTTCCGGGCTTACTCACGCCCTTCGAGTGCTTCACCTTCTTTGTTACGTAAGATATAGCCCACATAGTTGTTGCGACAGCGCGTTGAAGCAAAGCGATGGCACAGCCACTTCCACGAACTGTCAGTGACACTGTCCCGTCAGCCGACGGTTGTCCAGTAGCTGCGTCAACCCCCTGTTTGTGCTAAAGTGCTAATATTTTGCGAGATTGCATTTATCAGTTCAGGTATGACCTACGTTGTAGTTCAGTGTATCCAACCAAAATATTTTCAGAGGTCACGCTGCTCGAGTTCCAATGTCGGCATGAACTTTACGTATAAGTACTTAATTTAACCGTTCGCCGCTTCCCAATCGCGTCTTGAGCTTTTCATAGGATAGTGAACGGTCCGGCGGACGAAATCGAACACTACGGTCCCAAGTTGTCACAAACCAGTCCAGATAAGTAGCTAACTTTCGTTCAAATCATAGGTCTTCGGCTTGCGCGCTTAGCGGACTTGCCAAAAGACGTGCTTATCGAAGCTGAGAAAGTCGCACATCATCTTACCGAGAGGTGGACGTGGGAAGACGAAAACAGCGAATCCAGCAAGGTCGCAAAAAGACGGAAGGCTGTCCTCAAGGTCGCGCTTCGTCCGTTCTGTGCTCCGATAGAAATTAACCCATTTGCGCCAGCTGCGAACAACGTTGACGCAGGCCTTTGAGCACTCGAGGATGCCCGACCGAGAATTCCTAGTTTATTTGACCCATTTGCAAGAAAAGCTCACCAAGGAACTCGCCAGTACCCTTTCTTGATGCATTCCATGTGCTATGCTTGTGCCTTGGTCGCGCTTTTGGCTCCAATATTCTTTCCGGTGTCGATCAAAGAGTTCACTTGCTTCTTGAGAACGTTTTATTTGTCCCTGCCGAGCCCGGGAAAAAGGATAGAGTAGAGATAATGCAATCAATCGTTTCGTATCAAAATTGCACATAGTGAATGACCGTCCGGAGATTGATTGAGAGAGCAAACGAAAAATCGAACGAGGTGTGTATCTCAACGACAAACATCGTGGAGGCCATCTACTGTTGATGTCGATGGGGATCCGGAACCGTGGCAGAAAGGCATTATCCGGAAATGACTGGCACGATTTCCGGCAACAGAAAAAAGTGGACGACGACAACAACGTAAATAGTTCTGAAACAAATATATATATATCACAGTTCTTGATACAGTCGAAGGCTCAGTTTTTGCGCTCGCCGTGCACCATTCGAGACTTCCCGGTGCAGATCCCGACGAAGATCCGTCGCGCGCTTGGACAGGTCGTTCTGCGTCTGTTCGTTCGTCGCGATGAGGAGCTGGTCGATGAGCGTGTACGGCAGCCATGTCGACGTGGCCGTTTTAGGTGGATCGTGTGCGAGACACGATTCTGCCTGCTGGCCACAGACCGATGGAAGCGAAGATGTCATTTGAGCGGGTGGGTTGGTGAGGGAGGGAGGGGAAAGGGAAAACACTGACCTTGCGGATGGTGGACAACATGAGTTCCAGCGCGAGCTCCAGCATCTCGAATCGCATACACGCGCGGATCAGCCACTCTGGATGGCGTTCCTGTAATTTGAACGCAGGTTCAAGTTAATGACGGACCAAGACCACAGGGGAAAAAGAGGTGCATACTTCTAGCTTATGGATCAGCCATGGCGGGGGGGTCGACGCACGCTCCAATCCGGTGATGGTCTCAAAGACGACCTTGGAATAGCGCAGGTCCGTGTCCGGCCCATCATGTCGTTCGAGGGACTGGCGCAAGTATCGCCATGCGCGGTCCGACGGCATGCCCGCCCAGGATGTCACTTTATCCGTGAGCAACCAGTCGGTCGTGTCCTCCAATCTGCACCGCGGCTCAGCGAGGACAAAACGGGTTCAGTCTGAGGAGGGGAGACGCACGAAACGGTATCTGGGTTGCGACTCAGCCGCAAACACTGCCGGGTCAGATGGGAGAAGAGGTCGGTCATGTCGACTTCGAGTGAGCGCGCGGTAGTCATGGCTAAATTGAAACGGC
>WNFR01019034.1_pt1 | contig 13252 bp, 8 predicted proteins | sample 5400221 | NCBI WGS metagenome assembly WNFR01 (sample SAMN13153357, study PRJNA577476) | soil metagenome | isolation source: 40 cm soil under Madrone tree | place: USA:California | collected 2016-06-14
GCGGCATCGCGGATATCAGCAACGAGATGGGCGCCTACACCGTCGTGCGCGCGGATTCGCACGAAGCCGCCGCGAAGCTGTTCGAAAACCATCCGCACTTCGCGATCTTCCCGGGCGAATCCGTGGAGATCATGCCGGTGCTGGCCATACCCGGTGCGTAACGCGCGGTGGGGATGAGCGCGCGGCCCGTTCACACCGGGACCGCGCCATCCATAGGCGTCACGATTAGTTCAAATTGGTATTGGCTTGAGCACGATGCGGTAGCGCTCGCAGTGCTTGTGATTGCGATCGGGCTTCTTGAAGTGCTCGTTTTGAGCCTTTGAAGCGGAGCTGGCCCTGGCCCTGCTTGGCGTGAACCTGTCCGGTTCTCTTCCCGACTAAATGGCTACGCGATTTAATGCCTTTGATCGGCGCTCCATCCCCCAGCCCCCCGACGCCGATCAAAGCGACCCGCCCAGATCTTTCCGTCTGGGCGGGTCATTTTTTTTAGCCGCTGCGCCTGGATGCAGCGGCGCGAATTCATCAGCGCGTTGACGAGGTGATCGAGTGATAGATTTTGCTGCGCTGCATGAGTCCGGTTCATGGCACCTCGCGTCATTTCGCTGCGATGCAATGACCTGTCGGCTTTCGGGGCAAAGCGGACTCTCGTAGGCCGTCCGCCCGAGCGCATTTATGAGTTCACGCCCTAGTTCTTTCGAGCTTACGTCCTGCTCCTGTCCAGTCCGAGGTCTCCAATGAGGTACAAAAAGCGACCCGGGCGCCTCGCTGCTCGCATCGCCTTCGCGCGCCGCGGGTCATTGCCGGGCTGTAGCGAGCTCAATAGATTGCCGCCATGTTCGAAGCCCGCTTCCAGTCATTCGAGGATCGGGCCGAGCGCGGCGCCAGCGCACCGCGCGTGGCGGCGCTGCGCACGGAGCTCGCGCGGCGTGGCCTGACCGGCTTCATCGTGCCGCGCTCCGATCGCCATCAGAACGAATACGTGCCGGGGAGCGAGCAGCGCCTCGCCTGGCTCACCGGCTTCACCGGCTCGGCAGGCAGCGCCATCGTGCTCATGGAGCGCGCCGTGCTCTTCGTCGACGGGCGCTACACGCTGCAGGCGCGCGAGCAGGTGGACACCTCGCTGTTTGCAATCGAACATCTGATGGAGACGCCGCCGCATCGCTGGATCGAGGAGAATCTCGCGGCAGACGACCGGCTCGGCTACGATCCCTGGCTGCACACGGTGGAAGCCGCGGAGCGGCTGGACAAAGCCTGTGCGGCCGCCGGCGCGAAGCTGATCGCGATCGAGCCCGACTTGATCGACCTCATCTGGGCCGACCGCCCTGCCCCGCCGCTCGGCGCGGTCACTATGCACGATGTGCGCTTCGCCGGGGAAGACGCAGGCGAAAAGCTTGCCCGCATTCGCGCCGAACTGACGAAGCTGCGCGCCGACGCGCTCGTCGTGTCGGACCCGCACGCCGTCGCGTGGGCGTTCAACATCCGCGGCGCCGACGTCGCGCACACGCCGCTCCCGCTCGCCTTCGCCATCGTTCCGCAGGCGGGCCGGCCTTCGCTCTTTATCGACGGCCGCAAGCTCGCGCAGGACGTGCGCCGCCGCCTCGAGGCGCTCGCCGAGGTGCGCGAGTCCTCGGAGTTCGCGCCGATGCTCGAGACGTTGGGCGGGCGAAAAGCGACCGTGCGGCTCGATCAAGCCACCGCCGCCGACGCGCTGGCGCGCCTCGTCACCAGCCCCGGCGGCAAGGTGACGCGCGGCGCCTGTCCCATCGCGCTGATGAAGGCGGTCAAGAACGAGGTCGAGATCGCCGGCGCGCGCGCGGCGCATGTCCGCGACGGTGCCGCCGTGACGCGCTTCCTCGCCTGGTTCGATCGCGAGGCGGGAGGCGGCAAGCTCACCGAGATCGACGCCGTGGCGGCGCTGGAAAGCTTTCGCCGCGAGACCGGGCTGCTCAAGGACATTTCGTTTCCCACCATCGCGGCCGCCGGCCCCGACGGCGCGATTGTGCACTACCGGGTGACCAGGGAGAGCAATCGCGTCATCGCGCCGGGTGAGCTGTTTCTGATCGACTCGGGCGCGCAATACGAGGACGGCACCACCGACGTCACGCGCACGGTCGTGGTCGGCGATCCGACCCTCGAGATGCGCGGCCGCTTCACGCGCGTGCTCAAAGGCCATATCGCCGTCGCGCGTGCGATCTTTCCCGCGGGCACGACCGGCGCGCAGCTCGATTCGTTTGCGCGCCAGTTCCTGTGGGCGCGCGGCCTCGACTTCGACCACGGCACCGGGCATGGCGTGGGCAGCTATCTCTCCGTGCACGAAGGCCCCGCGCGCATCTCCAAGCTCGGCACCGCCGCGCTCGAGCCCGGCATGATCCTGTCGAACGAGCCCGGCTATTACAAAAGCGGCGCCTATGGCATCCGCATCGAGAACTTGGTGCTGGTGGTTCGCGCCGCGCCGGTCGCCGGCGCGGAAAAACCGCTCAACGCGTTCGAGACGCTCACGCTCGCGCCCATCGATCGCCGGCTGATCGTGGCGGAGATGCTCACCGCCGAGGAAAGCGCCTGGCTCGACGCCTATCACGCCCGCGTCCTCGAAACCCTATCGCCGCTCGTCGATAGCGACACGCGCACGTGGCTCGCCGCCGCCGCCCGTCCGCTCGGGCGAAGGTGAAGCGATCGGATCAGATCCTTTGCTCGAGCCGGCGCCAAACGGTTGGGCCGCACACTCGGTCTGCTCCCTCTCCCGCTTGCGGGAGAGGGGTGGGGAGAGGGTGAACCGCACCAATCTTTGTACTTACCCCCTCCCTAACCCTCCCCCGCAAGCGGGGGAGGGGACACACCGAGTTCGCCGCTCGCGCCCACGTACCCGAACAGGTGTCAGCGCAATGCGCTCCGCTTATTGCGCCCTACGAGGAGTTTCTCCAAGCTCGATGCAAAATCGCCCCGCAAGTTCGCCGCCCGCGACTCCATCTCGCCGAAATGCACGCTAAGGACGAGGCGCGTACGCCCTGGCGCCTGCTGGCGCTGTTGATCGCCATGGCGGGCATGAGCTCGCTCTCGCTCAATATCCTGGTGCCGGCGATCCCCGGGCTGGTGACGAAGTTCGCCGCCGATCCCGCCAGCGTGCAGCTTGCGGTCTCGCTCTACCTCATGGGGCTCGCGGTGGCGCAGCTCGTGTTCGGGCCACTGTCCGACCGCTTCGGCCGCCGGCCGGTCGTGCTCGCGGGGCTCGCGCTCGCGACCGTCGCCAGCACGGCCGCGGTCTTCGCCGCGAACATCGCAAGCCTCGTCACGGCGCGCGTCGCGCAATCGCTCGGCGCATCGACGGGACAAACAATCGGTCGGGCGATCATTCGCGATATCTACGACCGCGAACACGCCGCCTCCATGATCGGTCTCGTGACGTCCGTCGTGGTGCTGATGCCGATGGTGGCGCCGCTGCTCGGGGGCATTCTCGACACGCTGTTCGGCTGGGAAGCAATCTTCGCCTTCACGGCGATCCTCAGCTTCATCGTATTCGCCTGGGCGGTACTGGAGTTGCCGGAGACGCTCTCGCTTGCGTCGGGCTCGCGGGCGCATTTGCGCGCCGATCTCGCGGCGCTCGCCGCAAGCCCGCGCTTCTTCGGCTACGCGCTCTGCGCCGGCCTTGGATCGGCGCCGTTCTTCAGTTTCCTCGGCGCCGCGCCGCACGTGGTCGTCACCGTGCTGGGACGCACGTCGGCCGAGTACGGCTTGTGGTTCTTCGTTCCCTCGATCGGATTCATGGCCGGCAATTTCGCGGTGTCGCGGCTGACGGCACAATTCGGCATCCATGCATTGATCTGGTGGGGCATCACGCTGACGATCTTTGGCTGCGTGCTCGCCGTGCTGGTCTATGTCGCCCTGCCGGGATGGGAGATGGCCACCATCTTTCTGCCCCAGATCGTCATCGGCTTCGGCAACGGGCTGCTGCTGCCGACCTCGATCGCCGGCGCCGTGAGCATCCGCCCGCAGGTTTCCGGCACCGCGTCGGGCGTCACCGGCTTCATCCAGATGGCGATCGGCGCTGCCGCGGCGCAGCTTGGCGGCCAGGTCGTGGCGCACGCGGCAGGCGGAACGCCCATGCTGCTGCTCATGCTCGCTTTCGGTATCGCAACGGCGATCGCCGTTTTCAGTCTCGTGCGGCGGTAGCGAGTTGTGCGCAGGCAGAAGACGTCCCGCGGCGGCGGTTCGGCACCCCGCCCTCCGGGCACTACGACCCGGGCGCGAGGAGCTCGCTGTAACCGATCCGGACGCAAGTCCGGCGAGGCAAGCGCGGCGCCCGGCCCAAAATCGCCACGGTGGAGCGCCGAGAGGCGAGCGTCTCCCGAGAGACGCATGGCGCCTCACAAGCGCCTGGCGTGCCGCAAGGCACGCCCCGCCGGTGCACGAGCACCGGAACGTTATCTCGGCGCTCCGCCACCCCTCATTCCGGGTGCGCGAAGCAAAGAAACAGAACCCGGGCGCAAAAAACGCGCCGCGGGAACGAGATGGGCTGTTTGACAAGTGAATAGGAATGGCGAACACGGTTCGGTGCCGAGCCGCGATCTCGCGCGAGCCCGCGCATCGCGGAATCACCACGCGGCAAACTCTCGAAGGACCAAATTCCGCTCATTCCCGCGCAAGCGGGAATCTAGTGCCAAAAACCTGGGTCCCCGCTTTCGCGGGGACGAACGGAAATTGCCCATCCGCCCCCTCCTTTGGCCCAATGAGCGTGCTTGCTGTTGCCCCTCACCCGCCCTCGCCGCCATAGCGCGTCGGAAGACGCGCGTGAACGCGCTTATGGCGGCTCGGCACTCTCTCCCCGCTTGCGCGGGGCGAGAGGAGAACCGCATCACCGCGCGCGTGCCGCCGATGCGATCGCCTGCTGGATGGCCTGCGGCGTGATGGGCAGCCGGTTGAACTCGAGCCCGAACGGGCGCAGCGCATCGCACACGCCATTGGCAATCACCGCGGGCGGCGCAATGGGCCCGCCTTCGCCGACGCCTTTGACGCCAAGCGGATTGAGCGGCGAAGGCGAATGTTGGTGGATCAGCTCCATGCGCGGTATGTCGCAGGCGGTCGGCAGCATGTAGTCCATCAACGAGCCGGCGAGCAGCTGGCCGTCTGCATCGTAGTTGAATTCCTCGAGCAGCGCGCCGCCGATGCCTTGCGCGGCGCCGCCGACGATCTGGCCTTCGACCAGCATCGGATTGACCACCACGCCGCAATCATGGGCGATGGCGTATTTGTCGATGGTCACGCGGCCGAGCTCGATATCGACGTCGAGCACCGCCGCGTGCACCGCATAGGACCAGGTGACCGTGGGCGGCTCGTAGTAATAGGTCTCCTCCAGTCCGGCATCGACGCCCGGCGGGCGCCGGTGATCCCAGCCGGGCCTCGCTGCCCGCGCCACGTCGGCGAGCGAGACTTCGGCGCCCGGCACGCCGAGAATGCCGACGCCGTTCTTGCGCAGCTCGAGGTCGCTCGCCGCGCATTCCAAGAGATTGGCGGCGATGGCGAACACCTTGGTACGCAGCCGCTCGCTCGCGCCGTGAATCGCCGCCGACAACGTCACGGTGCTGCGGCTTGCGATGGTCCCAAAGGCGATGGCGATCGCCGCGGTATCGGCGAGCGAGATCACCACATCCTCGGGATCAACCGACCAGACATCGGCAACGACCTGGGCGAAGATCGTCTCCATTCCCTGCCCCTGGGAGCAGACGCCGGACGAGACGAAGATTTTCCCTGAAGGATCGATCTGCACCGTCGCGCTCTCGAACGGGCCGACGCCGGTGCCTTCGACGTAGCAGCCGATGCCGAGGCCGAGGTAGCGGCCCGTCTCGCGCCCCGCGCGCTGGCGTTCGCGGAACGCCGCAAGCCCGCCGAGCGCTGCCAGCGCCTGGCGCAGCGCGCGCGGATAATCCCCGCCGTCGTAGACGATCGGCTCGCCGTCGCGATAGGGAATGCCGACGTGATACGGCATTTCGTCGGCGCGGATCATGTTGCGCAGGCGCACGTCGGCCGCCTCGAGCCCGAGCTCGCCCGCAACGAGGTCGGCTACGCGCTCCATGGCAAAGGCCGCTTCCGGACGGCCCGCCCCCCGATAGGGCGCGTTCGGCACTTTGTTGGTGGCGGCGATGCTGGCCTCGATCGCCAGCGCGTCGATCTTGTAGGGGCCGGTGAGATGCACGGCGGTGTTGTAAACCACGCCGGCTCCGATGGGATTCCACGCTCCGCAGTCGACGATGAAACGATCGCGCAACGCCAGGATGCGGCCTTCATCGTCAAACCCCACCTCGACGTCGTGGATCTGGTCGCGCGAATGGCACGAGCACATCAGATGCTCGCGGCGGTCCTCGATCCATTGCACCGGACGGGCGAGCCGGCGCGCCAGGAACGGGATCAGCAAGTCTTCGGGGTAAACATGGCCTTTGACGCCAAAGCCGCCGCCAACGTCGAGGGCGACGCAGCGCACGCGCGCCTCGGGAAGGCGCAACACCGCGGCCGCCTCGCGCCGCACCCAATGGACGACCTGGGTGGCCGACCAGATCGTCACCGAATCGGTTCGTGGGTCATGCACGCCAACTACGCCGCGGCATTCCATCGGTGCGGCGGCATAGCGGTGATGATCGCCGTGTCGATGTCGCCTTTGCCGATCGCGAAGGCGCCGATGAGGTTTGTCTGGAATTTCTCATGGACGATAGGCCCGCCCGGGCGCAACGCCGCTTCAGGGTCAACAACCGCGGGGAGAGGATCGAGATCGAGACGGACCAATTGCGCGGCATCCTCGGCCGCGTAGCGGCTCTCGGCCACGATGACGGCCACGGCCTCGCCGACGTGACGGACCTTGTCATGCGCGAGAAGCGGTTGTTGCGGATTGATGAATTTGTGCTGGACCAGCGCCGTCCATTTGCTCGGGAGCGAGAGTTGCGTGTCCGGCACCGGCGGCAGGAGCGCCAGGAGGTCGGCGCCGCTCAAGGCAGCGACGACGCCGGGTGCAGCAAGCGCGTGCGCCAGATGCACGCCGCCGATCCGCGCGTGGGCAACCGGGCTTCTGACGAAGACGGCGTGCAGCATGTGCGGCAGATCGAGATCGGCGATGAATTGTCCTCGGCCGGTCAGCAATCGATGATCCTCGCGGCGCGGCAGCGCGCGGCCGATGAAGGGGGCTGGTCGAGGAGAGTTCATTGGCGAAGGGACACTCTCAGTCATTCCGGGGCGCCGCAGCGCAGGCAAGTTTACGCAGCCTGCGCAAGCTTGGCTGCGTTGCGGCGAGCCCGGAATCCATAACCACTGCCGGTGATCATGGATTCCGGGCTCCCTCGCTACGCTCGGGACCCGGAATGACGAGCGAGCTTAGCAACGCGCCGCCGGATATAACATTACGCTGCGCCCCGCCGCACGAGGTCGAACCATTCATCCTCGGAAAGCACCGCGACACCGAGGTCCTTGGCCTTCCCGAGCTTCGAGCCGGCGCCGGGGCCGGCGACCACGTAGTCGGTCTTCTGCGACACCGAGCCCGCGACCTTGGCACCCAGCCGTTCCGCCATGGCTTTCGCCTCGTCGCGGGTCATCTTTTCGAGTGCGCCGGTGAAGACCACGGTCTTGCCAGCGATTGCGGAATCGGACGCCGGCTTCTCGGCATCGAGAGGGTTCACTTGTTTAGTGAGCCGCTCGACGATACCGCGATTGTGTTCTTCGCCGAAATAGGCGGCAATGCTGTCGACCACGGTCTCGCCGATCTGATCGAGGTTGTCCATCTCGGCCCGTGTCTCGATGTCCCCATCCGCGATTCTCAGGCAGGCATGGTGGAACGCCTGCCAGGATCCATAGCCACGCGCGAGCGCACGCGCGGTCGTCTCGCCCACATGCCGCATGCCGAGCGCATAGATGAAACGCTCGAGGGCGATCTCGCGCCGGGCCCTGATCGCATTGAACAGGTTGCGCACCGACAATTCGCCGAAGCCTTCTTCCTCCTCGAGCCTGATCTTCGAATTGCGTGCCTCGAGCGTGAAAATGTGGGCCGGCTCCGTTACCCAGCCTCGCTCGAAGAACAGCGTGATCTGCTTCTCGCCCAGCCCCTCGATGTCGAAGGCGCGCCGGGAGACGAAATGCTTCAAATGCTCGACCTTCTGGAATGGGCAGGCGAATTCGCCCGTACAGCGTGCGACGGCCCCCTCCTCGCCGCTTGCGGTCGCCTCGCGCACGACCGCGGTGTGCAAGGGGCATGGGCAGCGGGAGGGAAATTTGTACGGCTTCGCCGATTTCGGCCGCCGCTCCGCGACCACGCCCAACACCTGCGGGATGACGTCACCGGCACGCTGGATGATCACCGTATCGCCGATGCGCACGCCGAGGCGGTCGATCTCGTCGGCGTTGTGCAACGTCGCGTTTTGCACGACGACGCCGCCGACCGTGACCGGCTCGAGCTTGGCGACCGGTGTGAGCGCGCCGGTGCGGCCAACCTGGATATCGATCGCCTTGACGACGGTCGTCGCCTTCTCGGCGGGAAATTTGTGCGCGATCGCCCAACGCGGATTGCGCGAGACGAAGCCGAGCCGCTGCTGCCAGTCGAGGCGGTCGACTTTGTAAACCACGCCGTCGATGTCGTAATCGAGCCTTGCGCGCTGGCTCTCGATCTCGTGATGGAAAGCGAGCATCGAGTCGATCGAGTCGCAGATTTGCATCAGCGGGTTCGTCTTGAAGCCGCGGGCGCCGAACCATTTGACCATTCCGGATTGGGTTTGCGCCGGCATGGCGCTCATTTCCCCCCAAGCATAGGCAAAGAATCCGAGCGGTCGCGAAGCCGTGATTTCGGAATCGAGTTGGCGCAGCGAGCCGGCGGCCGAGTTGCGCGGGTTGGCGAAGATCTGCTTGCCCGCCGCCCTTTGCCGCTCGTTCAACGCCAGAAAGGCGGATTTGGTCATATACACCTCGCCGCGGACTTCGCAGACGTCAGGCGCGTTGCCGCGCAGCTGCTTCGGGATATCGGCGAGTGTTCGCACATTCGCGGTGACGTCTTCGCCTTCGGTGCCGTCGCCGCGGGTCGCTCCGCGCAGCAGGCGACCCTCCTCGTAGCGCAACGTGCAGGACAGGCCGTCGATCTTCGGCTCGGCGGTGAAGACGATCTTCTCGTCTGCGGAAAGACGCAGAAACCGGCGTATCCGTTCAACGAACTCGGCCACTTCAGAATCGGAGAACGCATTGCCGAGCGAGAGCATCGGCACCGCGTGGCGCACTTTGGCGAATTTTTGCAAGGGCTGTGCGCCGACACGGCGCGAGGGCGAGTCTGCCCGTACCAAGTCCGGAAAACGCGCCTCGATCTCCTCGTTGCGCCGGCGCAGCGCATCGTAAGCGGCGTCCGAGACCGTCGGTGCGTCGTCCTGGTAATAGCGCCTGTCATGGGCGCCGATCTCGGCCGCGAGCCGTTTGAGTTCGGCTTTGGCCTGCGCCTGGGTCAGCTTGGCGACAGGAATTTTGCTGGCGTCCGGCACACTCATATTATCCGTCATTCCGGGGCGCGCCGAAGGCGCGAGCCCGGAATCCATAACCCCAGGCGGTGCGGTTGTTGGCATCCGGCATACTCACATTATCCGTCATTCCGGGGCGCGCCGAAGGCGCGAGCCCGGAATCCATAACCCCAGGCGGTGCGGTTGTGTATTACGTTTACATCCTGGCAAGTCGAAAACACGGGACACTCTATATTGGCGTGACCAACGATTTGGTTCGCCGAATACATGAGCACAAGACCGACGCGGTTCCCGGGTTTACTTCTCGATACGGGGTTCATCTTCTGGTCTGGTTTGAACGCTACGACGACGTCCTCAGACCGATTGCACGCGAGAAGGAACTCAAAAAGTGGCATCGCGAATGGAAGATCAACTTGATCGAGAGGTCCAACCCGGAATGGGTCGACCTTTATCCGGGTATCGCAAATTAGAGCGGGATTGAACCAGCTCAGCGCAGTCCTGCGTCATGGCCGGGCTCGTCCCGGCCATCCACGTCTTTGATGCTATACGGCTTTGAAGACGTGGATGCCCGCGACAAGCGCGGGCATGACGACTCAACCTAACATCATTTCGCTCTAGGAACAGATCCGTGGTTATGGATTCCGGGCTCGCGCCTTCGGCGCGCCCCGGAATGACGGCCCTGCCTACCCCGCTGCCTTGATCAAACGCTCGGCCGCGGCACGTGCCTCCGCCGTGATCTCGGCGCCGGCGAGCATGCGCGCGATTTCCTCGCGGCGCTTGTCGGCGGCGAGCTCAAGAACACGGGTGACAACCCGTTTGCCCTTGTCGAGCGCGCTCTTGGAGATGAGATAGTGGCGGTCGGCGCGTGCGGCCACCTGCGGCGCGTGTGTCACCGCGATCACCTGCGCGCGGCGAGACAGGCGCGCCAGCCGCACCCCGATGGCGTCGGCGACCGCTCCGCCGGCGCCGGTATCGACCTCGTCGAAGATGAGCGTGGAGGCCGAGCCGCGATCGGCCAGCACCACTTTAAGCGCCAACAAGAAGCGCGCCAGCTCGCCGCCGGACGCGACCCTCATCAGCGGGCCCGGGCGGGTCCCCGGATTGGTTTGCACCCAGAATTCAACGCGGTCGATCCCGTGCGGGCCCGCGGACTCAGGCTCCGTCACGATCTCGGTCATGAACTTCGCACGATCGAGCTTGAGCGGCTTGAGCTCGTGGTTGACGGAAGTCTCCAGACCCGCGGCTGCCTGCCTGCGCTTGGTCGACAGCGCAGCCGCGGCTTCGTGGTACTGCGCGTCGGCGGCTTGCGCAGCGGCCTCGAGGGCGGCGAGGCGCTCGGCACCCGCGTCGAGGAGGGAAAGGTCGGCGGCGTAACGGCCGGCGAGCGCATCGAGCCCATCGACCGGGACGTTGTACTTGCGCGCCGCCGCGCGCAGCGCGAACAAGCGCTCCTCGATTCTTTCGAGCTCGCTCGGATCGTGCTCGGCGGCGGCGAGCGCCGCATCGAGATGTCCGCGTGCCTCATTGAAGGCGATGAGCGCGGCATCGAGCGCTCTCGTCGCCGGCCCGATCAGCCCCGGAGCCTGGGCGGCACGCCGCTCCAGACGGCGCAAGGCAGCCGATAAGACCGGCACGGGCGATTGGGCCCCGGCGAGCGCCTCATGCGCATCGCGCAGGTCGCCTGCGACCTTCTCCGCTTGCATCATCAAGGCGCGCTTGTCGGCGAGCGCGGTTTCTTCCGCAGGGGCGGGCGCCAGCCGCTTGAGTTCCTCCACGGCGTGCCGGAGAAAATCGGCCTCCCGTTGCGCCCGCTCGACTTCGGCGCGATGTGCCGCCACCTCGCCAGCGCGAATACGACGCTCATGCCAAAGTCTGGCAACCTCCTCCGCCTCGGATTCCAGGGCGCCAAACGCATCGAGCAAGCGCCGATGCGCGGCCGCATCCACCAGCGCGCGCTCGTCGTGCTGGCCATGGATTTCGACTAAGGCCGCCCCCAGCGCCTTGAGCGCTTGCGCGCTGAGCGGCTGATCATTGGCGAAGGCGCGTGTGCGGCCATCGGCAAACTGCACGCGCCGCAGAATGAGTTCGTCTTCAGCCGGAAGTCCGCTTTCCGCCATCAGCGCGCGCACCGGGTGTGCGGGGGGCAGCTCGAATGCCGCCGTCACCTGCCCCTGCTCTGCGCCTTGACGCACCAGCGCGGCGTCGCCCCGCGCACCGAGCGCAAGCGCGAAGGCGTCGAGCAGGATCGATTTGCCTGCGCCCGTCTCACCCGTGAGCACCGACAGCCCGGATGCGAAGTCGATGTCGAGCCGGTCGATCAGGACGATGTCGCGAATCGAGAGCCGGGCCAGCACTATCCTTGCCTTCCATTTGGCCGCTGACGCGGAAGTTGCCGGGCGAGCTTGCGACCGACGACGCAGCGTACCCCCGGGTTGGTGATCACAACGGCAGCGGAACTTGGGCTTGTTCCGAACAACGCGCCGCAGGAGCCGCAAATTGGCTAGAGGCCATTTGCGGTGTCAAGTCCGGCAGGTGATGTGCGCGCGGATGTGTCGATCTAAAGCTGGCCGGAGGCCAATTTCGTGAACGCTTGGCTGATCCAGTGGCCCTTGTTCTCGGTGGGCTCCAGTCCCCTGGATTGCATGAGCGCGTAGGCGTCTTTGTACCAACGGCTATCGGGGAAATTGTGGCCCAGCACGGCGGCCGAGGTCTGCGCCTCCTCGACGATGCCCAGCGCCATATAGGTCTCCGTCAGCCGCAGCAAGGCTTCCTCGACGTGGCGTGTGCGCTGGTAACGCGTCACAACGACTTTGAACCGGTTGATGGCGCCGGTGTAGTTGCGAGTGTTCAGCAATTGGCGCCCGATATCCATCTCTTTGCCGGCCAATTGGTCGCGGGCGATCTCGATCTTGCGCTTGGCGGAGACCGCGTATTCGGAGTTGGGATATTTGCGAGCGACCTCTTCAAGCGCCTGGACCGCCTTCTCGGTGCGTTCCTGGTCACGCGAGATCTCGGGCATTTGATCGAAATAAGACGAACCGATGAGGAACTGCGCATAGGCGGCGTCCGGGCTTCCCGGATGCAACGTCACGTAGCGCCGCGCCGCACTGATGCAGTCTTCGTAGGCGTTCGCTTCGTAATAGGCGAAAGCGGACATGATCAACGCCTTGCGCGCCCATTCCGAATAGGGGTGCTGGCGATCGACCTCTTCGAACTTCTTGGCCGCGTTCTTTGCGTCTTTCTTCGTATTCAGAAGATAGAGGCCCTCGTTGTAGAGCTTGTCGGCGGGCTCCTCCGGAGCAACGGCGTCTTTGTCGAACATGCTGCAGGCGCAAAGTGCCAGCGCCACCAGCAAGAAGGCGGCAACCCGCGTCGCCGCACGCGCGCAGCCCTCTACCCCTTCGATTGCCACTGAACGCAAAGCCATAAATCGGATGAATCCCGTCCCCGACGCGGGGTTCAACCGCTGCCCTGCCCCGCCCCCGCCGGAGGAACGAAATAGGCCGCCATTCCGCCCGGAATATGGCAGCCGGAACCGCTTGCGGGACTTGGGCTTAGGACCTGTCCGGGGCGAAGGCCGGTGCCAATCGGGAGACCATCTCCGCGTGGGCGGCGGCAGGCCGCGGCATCTCCCCTTCCACCCAGGTCCAGGCGCTTGCATCCGACATCAACGCACACAGCACGGCATGATTGAGCTTGTGGCCGCCGCGCACCGAGCGGTAAGTGCCGAGCAAGGGAGCGCCGGCAAGCGCCAGATCGCCGACCGCATCCAACACCTTGTGGCG
>WNFR01005245.1_pt1 | contig 13249 bp, 9 predicted proteins | sample 5400221 | NCBI WGS metagenome assembly WNFR01 (sample SAMN13153357, study PRJNA577476) | soil metagenome | isolation source: 40 cm soil under Madrone tree | place: USA:California | collected 2016-06-14
GGTGCACGGCGACCAGATCCGCTTTCTTCTCGATCATCGTCTTGACGACCTTGTAGGCCATCTCGTCGGACAGGCTCGCATTGGCAACCAGGATATTCCACACCACGGTATTCTTGTTGTCCTTGTCCTGGCTCGGGTAGACGCCGGCCTTGATCAGGCTCGCGGCGTAGAGATTGCCGTGCTTGGCGTTCATCTTGTCGACCACCTCGGAATGATCGATCATCTTCATCTTGACGCCCGGCGTGGCGGCGAGGTCGGTGACCGCGGCGGTCGGCAATCCGCCCACCCAGAAGAAGGCGTCGATCTTGCGGTCCTTGATGGCGTTGACCGACTCCGCGACGCCGAGCCGTTCGCGCTTCATGTCCTTGTCCTTGTCGAGTCCCCCCGCCTCGATGACGCGGAAGGCCATCACTTCCGTGGCGCTGCCCGGCGAGCCGGTCGAAACCCGCTTGCCCTTCAGGTCGGCGAGCTTCTCGATGCCGGTGCCCTCGATGGTGACGACGTGCATCTGGTTCGGATAGAGCACCATCAGGGTGCGCACCGGCACCTTCGATCCCTTGAACTTGTCCTCGCCGTTGAGCGCATCGAGGGCGGCGTCCGCCATCACGAAGGCGAGCTCGCTCTGCCCGGAATTGATGAGCTTGAGATTGTCGACCGAGCCGCCGGTCACCTCGGCGGTCGCCTGCAGGCCCGGGATCTCTTTGCTGAGCACATTGGCAAGCCCGCCGCCGAGCGGATAGTAGACGCCGCCGGTGCCGCCGGTGGCGATCGAGATCGCCTTGATCTGCGCAAACGCGATGCCGGCGACCATGGCCGCGCCGAGCATGCCGGCCAGGAGCCGAAACGATAGATGCCGGAACATGGGATCCTCCCTGTTATGCTGATTATGCCGTGACCGCCGGGGCAGGTCCCGACCGGGTCATGTATTGTCGCACCAACACTGCCGCCATGAGCACCAATCCGAAAGGCGCCGGGTGCGGCACATCGTAGCCGGACAGCCGCTCCGCCATCGCCTCGAGCAGGCTCGGAAACACCAGCAGCAGGCCGGCGATCACCCACAGGACCCGCTCAGTCGCCGTGTTCTTGCGCAGCGCCCAGTTCTGGGCCGCGGCGGCGAGAGCCGCGAGGCCGGCGGCGGTCTTGAGCGTGATGACCACGACGTCGACCCACGATCCGCCGGGCGGGATTTTCATCAACAGGCCGATGCCTTGCGGATCGAGGACGAAGACGAACGGCACCAGGAAGGCCGGCAAGGTGTATTTCCAGGCCTGCAGCGTGGTCCTGTAGGGATCCCCGCCCGTGATCGCGGCCGCCGCGAACGGCGACAGCGCGGTCGGCGGCGACACCTCGGACAGCACCGCGTAATAGAAGATGAACATGTGCGCCGCGAAGTCGGGCACGCCGAGCTTGGTCAGTGCGGGCGCCGCGATGACGGCGCAGATGATGTAGGACGCGGTGACCGGAACCGCGAGGCCGACGATCCACACGATCAGCGCCGTGTAGAGCGCGGTGAGCAGCAGGCTGCCGCCCGCATAGTCGAGCACGATCGAGGAGAATTTCAGCCCGAGCCCGGTGAGCGTCACCACGCCGACGATGATGCCGGCGGACGCGCAGGTGGTGGCGGCATTGAGCACGCCGATCGAGCCGTCGGCGAGCGCGCGCACCAGCCGCTTCGAGGTCGCGGTCAGCGAAGCGACGGCGGGTGACGGCTCCGGCCGCTCGCGCGTGCTCAGGATCAGAGCGAGGATGCCGAGGCCGGCCAGCAAATAGAAGACAAACCCCGGGAAGTAGTTCTCGAAGGCGTCCGCGACGAAAACCACCGGCGCAAGCAGACTGGCGAAACCGATCGGCAGGAAAGTTCCCAGGAAGCGAACCGCAACAATGGCCATTCCCGCAACCGCGACGATCAGCAGCGGCATGAGCAGCTGCCGCGGGCCGAAACTGGTTTCCGGCGTCATCGCGCTGAACAGGAAGCACAGCAGCGTCGAGTAGAACACCGCCAGCATCGGCGAATAGCCGATGATCATGAACACGATGACGGCGATCAGCGAGGTGAAATGGAAGCCGTAGCGGCGCATCATCTGCCCGAGCGACAGCGACGTGTCGTAGGGCACCACGCCGGCGCCGAAGCGCTTGGCGTCGAGCTCGACCATGAAGAGCAGCGACAGGTAATAGAGACAGGTCGGGATGGTCGCCATCCAGATCACGTCGAGATAGCTGATCTTGAGGAACTCGGCGATCAGGAAGGCGGCGGCGCCGAGCACCGGCGGCGACAGGATCGCGCCGAGCCCGCCCGCCGCCAGCAGCCCGCCGGCGGCGTTCTTCTCGAAGCCGGCGCGCGCCATCATCGGATAGGCGACGGCGCCGATCGTCACCGTGGTGGCGACGCCCGATCCCGACGGGCCGCCCAGCAGGAACGAGGAGAGCACCACCGTGCGGCCGGCGCTGTTCGGCTTGCCGCCCATCAGCGCCATGGAGAAATCGATGAAGAATTTTCCGGCGCCGGAATGCTGCAGGAAGGCGCCGTAGATGGTGAACATGATGATCAGGCTCGACGACACGTCGACCGCGACGCCGAAGATGCCTTCGAGCGTGATGAAGAGATGGCCGATGAGGCGCGGGAGGTCGTAGCCGCGGTGGGTCCAGGGCGGCGGCAGATGGGGACCGAGCAGCGCATAGGCGATGAAAAAGAGGGCGACGATCGGCATGATCCAGCCCGAGGTGCGCCGCGTCGCCTCCAGCAGCAGCACGATGAAGACCACGCCGAGCGCGACGTCGGTGCGGTCGGGCGTCGTGGCGCGGTCGGTGAAGTCCTCGCCGCCCAGGAGCGCATAGCCGAGGATTGCGACCGCGGCCGCCGCCGCGATCACGTCCCACACGCGGATGCGGTCACGGAACCTGGACGCGAGCGGAAAGAGCAGGAAGCACAGCACCATCACGAAGGCGACGTGGGTGTAGCGCAGCGGCTGGGTCGGGACGATGTCGTAGGCGGCGTAGAGATGGAACAGGCTCATCGCGATCGCGATCGCGGTGACGATCGTGCCGGCCCAGCCGGCGAGCCGGTTGACCACGCCCTCTTCGGCCGCGATGAATTCTTCGGCCTTGCGCAGCTGCGCCTCGGAAACAGCTCCGACGTCGGCCGACTGGCCGGACCCCAACCCCTCGGACATCATCCCCTCGTCGTGACGTTTCTTTATCGGTCCCGGCGGACGCTAGAGCATTATCGCTTCAGATGGAATTGCGCATTCCGTCATGGCCGGGCATAGCCGTTCGAAGAACGGCGTCGCTTCGCTCGCCATAGCCGTTCGAAGAACGGCGTCGCTTCGCTCGCCTATGGTCCCGGCCATCCCGCTTAGGCCGGCACCGTCGGTCCCTTGTCGGGATGCCCGCGACAAGCGCGGGCATGACGGAGCGCGTTGTTCGACTTGACCAGATCACGCGCTAAGCTGTGCTCGATACGCTTTTTCCCAGCGCCGCCTGGGCGGCGGCCAGCCGCGCGATCGGCACGCGGAAGGGCGAGCAGGAGACGTAATCGAGGCCGATCTCGTGGCAGAAGGCCACCGAAGCCGGGTCGCCGCCGTGCTCGCCGCATATGCCGAGCTTGAGGTCCGGGCGCACCTTGCGGCCGCGCTCGGTCGCGATCCGGACGAGCTCGCCGACGCCCTCCCGGTCGATCGACACGAAGGGGTCGACCGGCAGGATGCCCTTGGCCGTATAGATGCCGAGGAAGCTCGCCGCGTCGTCGCGGCTGATGCCGAAGGTGGTCTGGGTCAGATCGTTGGTGCCGTAGGAAAAGAATTCGGCGCTTTGCGCGATCTCGCCGGCCTTCAGCGCGGCGCGCGGCAGCTCGATCATGGTGCCGACCTGGTAGCCGATCTTGGTCTTGGTCTCCTTGGTGACGGCCTGCGCCATCGCGTCGATGCGCGCCTTCACCAGGTCGAACTCGGCGCGGGTGGCGATCAGCGGCACCATGACTTCCGGAACGACCGGCTTGCCGGTCCGCTTGCCGGCTTCCACCGCCGCCTCGAAGATGGCGCGCGCCTGCATCTCGGCGATTTCCGGATAGGCGATCGCAAGCCGGCAGCCGCGGAAGCCGAGCATCGGATTGAACTCGGAGAGCTCGCGCGCGCGGTCGGCGAGCTTGCGCGGATCGGCACCCATCGCCTTGGCGACCTCGTCGATCTCGGCCGGCGTGTGCGGCAGGAACTCGTGCAGCGGCGGATCGAGCAGGCGGATCGTGACCGGGAGACCCCGCATGATCTCGAACAGCTCGATGAAGTCGTTGCGCTGCATCGGCAGGAGCTTGGCCAGGGCCGCGCGCCGCATTTTCTCGTCGTCGGACAGGATCATCTCGCGCACCGCGCGGATGCGGTCCTCGTCGAAGAACATGTGCTCGGTGCGGCAGAGCCCGATGCCCTCCGCGCCGAATTTCATGGCGACGCGCGCGTCGTTCGGCGTGTCCGCATTGGCGCGCACCCGGAGCTTGCGGGCGCGATCGGCCCAGCCCATGAGGGTCGTGAAATCGCCGGAGAGCGCCGGCTCCTGCATCGCGACACGGCCGGTGAGCACCTGGCCGGTCGAGCCGTCGATCGTGATGATGTCGCCCTTCTTCACCGTGACGCCGCCGGCCTGCAGGGTGCTGGCGGCATAATCGACCCGGATCGCGCCGGCGCCGGAGACGCAAGGCTTGCCCATGCCGCGCGCCACCACGGCCGCGTGCGATGTCATGCCGCCGCGCGTGGTGAGGATCCCCTCCGAGGCGTGCATGCCGTGGATGTCTTCCGGGCTGGTCTCGATGCGCACCAAGATGACCTTGCGGCCCTGCGTCTTGAGCAGCTCGGCCTCGTCGGAGGAGAACACCACCTCGCCGGACGCCGCGCCGGGCGAGGCCGGCAACCCGGTGGCGATCACCTGGCGCTCGGCCTTGGGATCGATGGTCGGGTGCAACAGCTGGTCGAGCGAGGCGGGGTCGACCCGTGTCACCGCCTCATCCCGGGTGATGAGCTGCTCGTTGGCGAGATCGACGGCGATGCGCAAGGCCGCCTTGGCGGTGCGCTTGCCGGCGCGCGTCTGCAGCATCCACAGCTTGCCCTGCTCGACCGTGAATTCGAGGTCCTGCATGTCGCGGTAGTGCTTTTCCAGCAGGCCGTAGATCCGCGTGAGCTCGGCATAGGCCTTGGGCATCGCCCGTTCCATCGACGGCTTTTCGGAGCCGGTGGCGAGGCGGGATTTCTCCGTGATCTCCTGCGGCGTGCGGATGCCGGCGACCACGTCCTCGCCCTGGGCGTTGATCAGGAACTCGCCATAAAGGCTTTTCTCGCCGGTCGAGGGATTGCGGGTGAAGGCGACGCCGGTCGCCGAGGTCTCGCCCAGATTGCCGAACACCATGGCCTGGACGTTGACCGCGGTGCCCCAGCTTTCCGGAATGTTGTGCAGGCGGCGATACGTGATGGCGCGCTGGTTCATCCAGCTCCCGAACACCGCGCCGATGGCCCCCCATAGCTGGGCGTGCGGATCCTGCGGGAAAGGCTTGCCGAGCTCCTCGGCGACGCGCTCCTTGTAGCGGGCGACGAGCTCGGCCCAGTCGTCGGCCTCGAGGTCGGTGTCGAGCATGTAGCCGTTCTTGTCTTTATGCTCGTCGAGAATTTCCTCGAACACGTGATGGCCGATGCCCAGCACCACGTCGGAATACATGGTGATGAAGCGGCGGTAGCTGTCATAGGCGAAGCGCCGGTGGCCCGACTTGGCGGCCAGCGCCTCGACCGTCGTGTCGTTGAGCCCGAGATTGAGCACGGTATCCATCATGCCGGGCATCGATGCGCGCGCCCCCGAGCGCACCGACACCAGCAGCGGATTTTGAGCATCGCCAAAGCTTTTGCCGGTGATCTTGCCAATATGGGCGAGCGCGTTCTCGACCTGGGTTTTGAGCTCCTTGGGATAGGTCTTGCGGTTGGCGTAGAAGTAGGTGCACAGCTCGGTGGTGATGGTGAAGCCGGGCGGCACCGGCAGTCCCAGATTGGCCATCTCGGCGAGGTTGGCGCCCTTGCCGCCAAGGAGGTCGCGCATCCTGGACCTGCCTTCGGCCTTGCCGTCGCCGAAAGTGTAGACCCATTTTCCCTTGCGGGCCGGCGTTTTGGCCGGAGCCGCGCGCGCAGCCCTGGTCGCCACCCTGGCGCCCTTGCGTTTTGGTTTGGGGCTCGAGCGCCGCGCGCCCTTGCCGGGTCGCGAACGGCGGGAAACGGATTTCTTGGCCATGGAGCAGTACCGGTGAGACGTGATTGTGGGCACAAAGCACGCCCGGCCGGTCGCACGCAACCCTAGTCTTGAGTCGCGACCCGGCCCCGCCGCGCATGGGCGTGCGGCGGCGGAACACCTTGCGAATGAACGGCTTATGTCATGCGCCGCAACGGGGACCCGCGGGCCCGCGCGCGCCCGCGCCACGTCGCGCCGATCATTTCAATATCCCGAGTCCGAGGATGCCGGTCAGGATGAGGTAGATCGCGACCACGTAATTGAGCAGGTGCGGAATGATCAGGATCAGGATGCCGGCCAGCAGGGAGACGATCGGCTGGAGATGGCTGATGGTGATCATGAAGGTCCTCCGGCAATTCGCCTGGGTCCGAACCCAGGCAAACCGCACAGCGGCCACAAAGTTCCAACCCCACGATCAACCCCGGTGACGATTCGTGCGCGGCCCGGCCGTGCCGTCCGACCTGATGATGGAAACGGACTACCGCTCGATCCTGGAGAAGTCCGCCACCGCGAGCGTCGCGGCGCGGATCTCGTTGAGCAGCTTGAGCCGGTTCGCCCGCACCGCCTTGTCGTCGGTATTGACCGTCACCTTCTCGAAGAAGGCGTCGACATGCGGGCGCAGCTTCGCCATCGCGCTCATGGCGGCGGCGAAGTCCTCCCTGGCGACCGCCGCCGAGGCCTCCGCCTTGGCGATGTCGATCGCCTTGGCGAGTGCGCGTTCTTCCGCCTGACCATAGAGCGCCGGATCGGGCGTGCCCGCGACGGTCGTGCCGTCGCGCTTCTCCTCGATGCGCACGATATTGGTTGCACGCTTATAGCCGGCGAGCAGATTGCGGCCGTCGTCGGTGTCGAGGAATTTGCCCAACGCCTCGACGCGCCGGAAGATCAGCAACAGATCGTCCTGCCCTTCGAGCGCGAAGACCGCGTCCACGAGGTCGTGACGCGCACCCTGCTCGCGGAGCTGGACCTTCAGGCGATCGGCGAAGAAGGAAAGAAGATCAGCTTCGGCAGACCCAGCCGCGGCTTTCGGAGAGCCCAGGCGCAGCCGTTCCGTCCAGGCGGCAAGAAGCCGATCGAAAAGCGGGCGGAGCGGCAACTTCAACGCATTCTGCAGGACGATCCTGATCACGCCCAAGGCGGCACGCCGCAGCGCATAAGGGTCTTTCGATCCGGTCGGCTTCTCGTCGATCGCCCAGAAGCCGACCAGCGTATCGAGCTTATCCGCGAGCGCGACCGCGACCGACACCGGATCGGCCGGCACCAGATCGTCCGGCCCCTTCGGCTTGTAGTGGTCCTCGCTCGCATGGGCGACCGCCTCGTCCTCGCCCTGCGCCTCGGCATAGTATTTCCCCATCAGGCCCTGCAGCTCGGGGAATTCGCCGACCACGTCGGTCAGGAGATCGGCCTTCGACAGCCGCGCCGCGCGGCGGACCTTGTCGACATCGGCGCGCAGGTCCGGCGCGAGCTCGACCGCCAGCCGCTCGATGCGCGCGATACGCTGCGCCTGCGTGCCGAGCTTCTCATGGAACACGATATGCTCGAATTTCGGCAGCCGATCCTCGAGCCGGGTTTTCAGATCGGTCTCGTAGAAGAATTTCGCGTCCGACAGCCGCGCCCGGATGACGCGCTCGTTGCCGGCGACGATCGCCTTGCCGCCGTCGGGCGCCTCGATGTTGGCGACCAGGATGAACCTGTCGACCAGCTGGCCGGTCTGCGGATCGCGCAGCACGAAGCATTTCTGGTTGTTGCGGATGGTGGTGCGCACGACCTCGGGCGGAATCGCCAGGAAGGCGCGATCGAACGCGCCCATCAGCACGACCGGCCATTCGACCAGGCCGGCGACCTCGTCGAGCAGTGCCGGGTCCTCGACCAGCTCGAAACCCTGGGCGAAGGCGAGGTTTCTGGCGTCCGCCAGGATCTGCTCCTTGCGGCGCTCGGGATCGAGCACGACCTTGGCCTTGGCGAGCTTGGCCACGTAGTCGTCGAACCGCCTCACCTCGATCGGTTCCGGCGCCAGAACGCGGTGGCCGCGCGTCGTCCGGCCGGCCACGATGCCCTCGACCTGGAACGGCACCACCTCGGGTTCTTCGGTCTCCGGGCCGAAGGTCGCGATGATCGAATGGAGCGGCCGCACCCAGGTGAGGCGCCCCTCCCCCCAGCGCATCGACTTCGGCCACGGGAAGGTGCGGATCACGACGGGCAGAATCTCCGCCAGCAGCTCGAGCGCGGGCCGGCCCGGCTTCTCGATCAGCGCGAGGTAGAAGTCGCCCTTTTTCGGGTCCTTCTGGATGGTGGCCTCGTCAATTGACGTGAGCCCCGCGCCCTTGAGGAAGCCCTGGATCGCGCCCTGCGGCGCGCCCACCCGCGGCCCCTTCTTCTCTTCCTTGAGATCGGGCTGGCGGGCGGGGAGACCCTGCACCACCAGGGCGAGCCGGCGCGGCGTCGCAAAGGCCTTGGCGCCCTCATAGACCAGGCCCGCGTCGACCAGCTTGCCGGTGACCATCGCCTTCAAATCGTCCGCCGCCCGCGCCTGCATGCGCGCGGGAATTTCCTCGGAGAAAAGCTCGAACAGAAGATCGGGCATGGTTGATCAGGCACTGCGCTGGCGCTCCCCTCCCCCTTGTGGGGAGGGTGAAGGTCAGAGCCCGCCTCCCTCCGTTTTCAGCCAGGCCTCGCCGCAGGCTTTGGCGAGCTCGCGCACGCGCAGGATATAGCTCTGCCGCTCGGTCACCGAGATGACGCCGCGCGCGTCGAGCAGGTTGAACACGTGGCTTGCCTTGATGCACTGGTCATAGGCCGGCAGCGCCATCAGGTGACGGCTCTTGGCGGCGTCGGCCCACCCGGCCGCCAGATATTTCTTGCAGGCCGCTTCCGCCATCTTGAACTGCTCGAACAGCATGTCGGTGTCGGCATATTCGAAGTTGTGGCGCGAATATTCCTGTTCGGCCTGCAGGAACACGTCCCCATAGGTGACCTTGTGGGCGCCTTCGCGGCCGTTGAAATTCAAGTCGTAGACCCGGTCGACGCCCTGCACATACATGGCGAGGCGCTCGAGCCCGTAGGTGAGCTCGCCCGCGACCGGCGCGCATTCGACGCCGGCGACCTGCTGAAAGTAAGTGAATTGCGACACCTCCATGCCGTCGCACCAGCATTCCCAGCCGAGCCCCCAGGCGCCGAGCGTCGGGCTCTCCCAGTCGTCCTCGACGAAGCGGATGTCGTGGAGCTTGCGGTCGATGCCGATGGCGTCGAGCGAGGCGAGATAGAGGTCCTGGATGTCGGGCGGCGACGGCTTCAGGATCACCTGGAACTGATAATAGTGCTGCAACCGGTTGGGATTTTCCCCATAGCGGCCGTCCTTGGGCCGGCGCGAGGGCTGCACATAGGCCGCATTCCACGGCTTCGGCCCGAGCGCCCGCAACGTGGTGGCGGGATGGAAGGTGCCGGCGCCGACCTCCATGTCGTAGGGCTGCAGGATGACGCAGCCCTGGTCGGCCCAGAAACGCTGCAACGCCAGGATCAGGCCCTGGAACGAGCGCTCGGGCCGCATGTGAGCCGGAAGATCGATATTGGACATGAGCCGGTTGCCGGGGGGAGTGGGCGCGGAACGTAGTCGCCACCCCCCGAGGGGTCAAGGCGCGCGCCTGGCGCGGGCTTGGCGGGGGCGTGGCGCGCCCGCCCCGCGACGCGATGGCCGCGGCGCGCCCCTTGCGGGCATCGCCGCCGACGCCGTAGGAGTGAGCCCCCGAATCGTGCGGAGAATGTCGTGCGCAGGAGCTCATTTGTCGCGGCCGTGCTGGCGGCCGCCCTGGCGGCCGGCGGCGCGGCGGCGCAGGATTACCCGAACCGTCCGATCCGGCTGGTCGTCGCCTTCGCGGCCGGCGGCACCACCGACTTCGTGGCGCGGCAGCTCGCCGAGAGGGCGAAGGCCTCGCTCGGGCAAAGCATCGTGGTCGAGAACAAGCCGGGCGCCAACGGCGCCATCGGGGCGGAGTATGTGGCGAAATCCGAGCCCGACGGCTACACGCTGTTCTTCAGCACGGCGGGCGCGCTCGCCATCAATCCGACCATGCGCTCCGACCTGCCCTATGATCCGATCAAGGATTTCACCCCCATCGTCCCGGTCGCCCGCAACACCGTGCTGTTCGCCGTCAATCCCACGCTCGGGGTCGCGACCGCCCAGGAGATGATCGCGCGCGCCAAGGAGAAGCCGGGCACCATCACGGTCGCCATCACGGGCGTGGGCGCGATCTCGCATCTGGCGATCGAGATGCTGCAGATCGCGGCCGGGATCAAATTGCAATACGTGCCCTATCGCGGGGCCGGCCAGGCGGTCGCCGATTTCATCGGCGGACAACTGAATGCGATGAGCGCCGAGGTCCCGGTGCTGATGCCCCAGATCAAGGCCGGCAAGGCGACGATCCTGGCGGTGAGCGCGCAGAACCGCTCGGACGTGCTGCCCGAGGTGCCGACCTTCGCCGAGCTCGGCTATCCGGACGTCATCGCCGACAATTGGTCGGGCGTGCTCGCCCCGCCCAAGACCCCGGCCGCGATCGTGGCCCGGCTCAACCAGGCCTTCAACGCCGTGGTGCGCGACCCCGAGGTGCGCCGCCGGTTCGCGGAGAACGGCGTCTCCACGATCGGCGGCACCCCGGAAGACTTGACCGAGCTCATCAAGAGCGAGACCGCGCGCTGGCGCAAGGTGGTCAAGGAGACCGGCGTCAAAAGCGAGTGAAGCCAAAAAGGGGCGAACGGCGACTAGCGAATAGAGAAGAATTCGGCTCGCTACCCTGTTGGCTACTCGCTATTCACTGGTCGCTATCTCTACCCGGAGGACCACCCATGACCCTCTTTGGCCGCCGCTTCGCCGCCCTCGCGGCCTGCTGGCTCGTCGTGACCGGACTGGCACCGGCACAGGCGCAGACGCAGACCTATCCGACGCGCACCATCAAGATGGTCATCGCCTTCCCGCCCGGCGGGCCGACCGATTTCGTCGGACGGCTGCTCGCCGACAAGCTCAAGGAGCTGCTCGGCCAGAGCGTGATCATCGAGAACAAGGCGGGCGCCAACGGGGCGATCGGCGCCGACGCGGTCGCGAAGTCCGAGCCCGACGGCTACACGCTGTTCTTCACCACGGTCGGCGCAGTCGCGATCACGCCCAACCTGCGCAACGACATGCCCTATGACACGCTGCGCGATTTCGCGCCGGTGTCCCTGGTGGTCAACAACACGACCGTGCTGGTGGTGAGCCCGAGTCTGCCCGCGAGCTCGGCGAAGGACCTTGCCGCCATGGCCAAAGCCAAGCCGGAAACCCTTCCCTTCGCGTCAACCGGGCTCGGCAGCATGCCGCATCTCGCGCTCGAGCTTTATCAGGCGTCGGCGGGGGTCAGGTTCGTGCACGTGCCCTATCGGGGCGCCGCGCCCGCGCTCACCGACCTGCTCGGCGGACAGGTGACGGCGCTGTTCGCGGACGCGCCCGTGCTGATGTCGCAGCTCCAGGCCGGCAAGCTCAAGGCGCTCGGCGCCGCATCCGATCAGCGCAATCCCATGCTGCCCGACGTGCCGACCCTCAAGGAGCAGGGCTTCGCCGACACCCAGGCCGACAACTGGTACGGGCTGCTCGCCCCCGCCAAGACGCCGCCGGCGGTGATCGCCCGGCTCAACAAGGCCGTCCACGACGTGCTCGCCGATCCGGCGGTGCGCGACAAGCTGATCAAGTCGGGCGCCGTTCCCTCGCCCACCACCCCGGAAGAGTTCGGCAAGCTGCTCCAGAGCGAGATCGCGCGCTGGGGCAGGATCATCCGCGAAAAGGGCATCAAGGAGGGATGAGATGAGCGACGCCCTGCGCGAGAAGCTGGCCAACGCGGGCCGCGTGCTCGCCATGGAGGGCCAGGGCGATCATGTGGCGGGCCATGTCTCGGTCCGCCTGCCGGACGATCCCGGCCGTTTCCTGATGAAGCCGGCCGGCATCGGCATCGAGGAGATGCGGCCGGACAATATCATCACGGTCGACATCGAGGGCCGCAAGGTCGACGGCGCGATGCCGCGCCACAACGAGGTGTTTATCCATTCGGAGGTGCTGCGGGCGCGGCCCGACGTGAACGCCGTGATCCACACCCACCCGATCCACGCGGTGGCCTTCTCGTCGCTCGGCAAGCCGCTGGTGGCGGTCGGCAACGACGCCTCGGTTTTCGCCGGCAACCTGCCGATCTTTTCCGAGACGACCGACCTCATCATCGACCAGCCGCGCGGCAAGGCGGTGGCGCGCTGCCTCGGCGACCATTCGGCCCTCATCCTGCGCAACCATGGCATCGTCACGGCGGCTCCCAGCATCGAGGAAGCCGTCTGGGTGGCGTTGAAGCTGGAGCGCGCCTGCCAGATGCAATTGCTGGCCGAGGCCGCCGGCGGCCCCAAGCTCGTCGTCGAGGCCAGCGACCTCAAGCAGAAGGCCGGCCGCTCGAATCGCGGCGACCTGCACACCAACGTGTTCAATTATCTGGTGCGGCGCTGGCGCTGCGTGTGCTGCGGCGAACGGGTGGATGCCCCGCAGGTCACGACCTTCGAGAGCTGGCGGCAGAGCTGAGGGCTGCGCCATCGCGCGCCGAGCGCGCTCCGTCATGGCCGGGCTTGTCCCGGCCATCCACGCCTTGTTCTTACTGATGCATTTAAGACGTGGATGCCCGCGACATAGGCGAGCGAAGCGACGCCGTTCTCCGAACGGCTATGCGCGGGCATGACGGAGCGCCCTCACTCGGGCCGATAGACCCCGCTGCCCGGGTCGCGCCGCAGCGTGGGGATTTTCTCGCGCGCGACCTCGTCGGGCGCAGGCTCGCCAGGATGGAGCGCGTCGTTGACCCGCCCCCACTCCGCGGCGACGAAACGGGCGAGCACGGCGGCGCCGAGCGCACCGAGCGCCCAACCGATCAGCGGCGGGATGAACAGCGGCATGTCACGCCTCATTCTCACAATCCGTAGCGCGCCCACATGGCCCGTGCCTCGA
>WNFR01005792.1_pt1 | contig 13249 bp, 11 predicted proteins | sample 5400221 | NCBI WGS metagenome assembly WNFR01 (sample SAMN13153357, study PRJNA577476) | soil metagenome | isolation source: 40 cm soil under Madrone tree | place: USA:California | collected 2016-06-14
GCCGGCGCAGCGGCCGAACCGTTCATCGCTCAAAATGGGACCGCGCAAGATCGGCAAGATCATCGGGTTGGCGAGGACGACAGATCCGGATCGCGAACCGGCACTGCTGACAAGAATCCTGCCGCGGTTGTACGCCGCAGGCAGCGATATTTGATTGGGTTCAGAGCGCTGCCCGGAATCGTATCGCTACCCAGCGATCCCTTTCTCGAGAGGCTCGCCCAGATGGACGGCGTCGAAATCACTCGGCGCCTGAAAACCGGCGGTTTGCAGACCGCCGGAATGTCACCGACCGCCGCCGGGGCACCGGCGGCGCCGGCACAGGAGGTGGTGGTGGCCTACATGGACGAACAGCGCGGCGAGGCGTTGCGGCAGAACGCACCTCCTCATGTGATCATCGAAATTGACGCGCCTTTGTATTCCGATATGGCCGTGGCGGAGCCCATGAGCTGGCAGCACGCCGTGCAGGCGATGCCGTTTCCCCGGCCGCGCCGCGAAATGCGCTTCCGCATTCTGGGCGAAGGCGACCGGCCGGTCGCGAACGCGATCGTCAATGTGTACGGCCCCGGCTTTCCTACGCAAGCCATCACGGACGCATCCGGGCAGGCGAGCCTGCAAACCCACGCCGTCGACGGTTCGGGCATCCATGCGGTCTACGTGCGGCCCGCAGCGGATCACTGGGAACGGTACATTCAGAATCCATCCCTCGAACCCGGGCAGGTCACTGTGATCCGGTTGAATCCGCTGGATCGAACGTCGGGGAGCTTCGCGGGTGAGCGCCCCTACAGTTGGGGTCAGCGCGTGATGCGGCTCGATCGCGTCCCCATGGATTGGAACGGTGCGGGCACCAAGATCGGCATCATCGATTCAGGTTGCGACACCTCGCACCCGCTCCTTCACCATGTTGTCCGGGGCGTCGACTTCACCAAAGACAAGGACCCGCAGAGCTGGAAATCCGACGAGCTGGGACAGGGCACTCACTGCGCCGGCATTGTCGCGGCCTCCGCCACCGCGTCCTCCGGCATCATCGGCTGTGCGCCGGGCTCGGAGCTGCACATATTCAAAGTTGTACCGGGCGGTCACTTCAGTGATCTCATTGAAGCGTTGGATCAATGCATCGAGCGACGCCTGGATATCGTGCAGATCGGTGTCGCCAGCGACCAATTCTCCGAGCTCGCGGCACAGAAGATCACCGAGGCACGATTGAACGGCATCGCCTGCATCGCCGGCGCCGGCAACACCGGCGGAGCCGTGCAATTTCCGGGCAATGTACCCGGCGTCATGACGGCATCGGCCGTCGGCAAGCTCGGCGAATATCCGCAGGACACGCGCCACGCTCAAAGGGCCCTGCCCCAACTGATCGCATTCTCGGGCATCTATGCAACCAATTTCAGCAGCCGGGGACCGCAGGTCGGCCTGTGCGCGCCCGGTGTCGCCGTTGTGTCCAGCGTTCCCGGAGGCGGCTATGCGGCTTGGGACGGCTGTTCGATGGCCGCCTCGCATATCGTGGGTTTTTCAGCGCTGCTGCTCTCCCACCATCCCATGCTACAGAGCATCAATTTCGGAGCGCGCGCCGAGCAACGGGTCTCGCTCTTGTACGATTTTCTTCGCGCCGCAGCGATACCTTATGCTCAGGTCGACCCAAACCGTGTGGGCGCCGGATTGCCCGACCTTCAGCAGGTGCCGGGCTTGCTGCCCACGAACCAACAGTTCTTTGGCGGCGGTGTCGGCGCGGGAGCCTCCTTCGGCACGCTGCAACCACCCTTCACGCACCCGGCCTACCTCGGCAATCCGATGAACGCCATACTGCAGCTGCGCGCGGCGGGATTATGGGTGTGAGGTGTGAGGTGTGAGGTGTGAGGTGTGAGGTGTGAGGTGCGAGGTGCGAGGTGCGAGGTGCGAGGTGCGAGGTGCGAGGTGCGAGGCGGCAAACACGCCGCCTCGTTCCCTGGACTCGCTAATCGGCGCTGAAACGCTCGCCGCTCAAGTTCCCGCTCAAGTTCCGCAGCTTGGCCACGGCTTGGCCGCGCCGATGTACTTCAAGCTTGTGCAAAATGTTCCTGATGTGGTTCTTCGCCGTGCTGGGCTGTACTCCCAAGCGCCATGCGATTTCCTTGGTGGGGCAGCCGAGATTCATCAACTCGGCGACCTGAAGCTCGCGCGCGGTCAGCGCGCTGGCGGCGGCCCCCCTCGAAAAGCCGATGTTCTGATAGAGAGATGCGGCGACCTTGGGCGAGCAGGTCAATTCGCCTCGTACCACATTCTCGATGGCGACAACCATATCGCCCAGCGCGGCGTCCATCGGCACATAGCCATCGATGCCGGCGGCCGCGCAAGCCAATACTTCGGTTGCGGTCTCGCGAATCCCGACCGCCAAAATTCGTATCCGCGCGCAGATTTGCCGCAGTACCCTGACCAGCTCCGAGTTGCCCGGCGACGGTGCATCGATCAAAGCGACGTCGGTCGCCGTGGTGCGCAGCACGTTCTGGGTCTCTTGCATGCTATCCGCCCCCAGCACTTTGATCGACGGACACCCACGGAGCAGTTCCACCAAGCCGTCCCGGTGCAACCGCACGTTACTCACGATGAATACATTGATCTGCACTGCGGCTCCGTGGCTCGTATCCACCGGGTTAGTGGACCCGGCAAGTGCACGAAAGTTTCCCGGCAGAAAATGTCAGTCCCGTGTCAGCCGGGAGCCGCAATGGCATTGAGTCGGCTCGGATTTCGCGCGATCGTTGCTCCATGGCGGCGGCTCGCACTCGCTGCAGGGGCTCCGATTGCACGCGTCGTTGCTTCATGGCAGCGGCTCGCACTCGCTGCAGAGGCTCCGATTGCACTCGTCGTTGCTCCTCGCCAACGAACCTTCGGCTACCACGTGCGGCGCCGCCTGCGAGCCATGGAAATTATCTCCTCCATCGCGGATCGCTCCTTGATCGCAGATCAGCATAATGCTGAACCACGCATCCGGCAATCTCTGCATCGCGTGGGACGAGGGGCTGGTCGTGGCGATTTCCGCGAGTCTGGTCGCGCACTTCCGCTTCGATTACCATCCGTTCAATGAGTTCGCCGACGGCGACCGAGCCCGCGCAGCGGTCGAATCACCTGGCCTCACCCCACTCCGGGAACGCTCGCATGGCGTCCACATAGTTGTGGATGACATCCGTATGGGCATCCTCCTGCCAGCCACCGGGCACGGGATTGACCGACAGATCGCGCGGACGGCCCAGTTCGTCGATCGAATGAAGAGTGAAATCCAGCGCCTGCCGGGCTTCGTCCGCCAAGGCGGTTGATCCGGCGGCTTCCGCGTAGAGCGCAAGCACCGCCCCGTAGGTCGAATTGATGCCGCCCCAGGCCTGTCTATCCTCATCCTGCTCGTGACAAACGGTGATGCCGAATTCCTCGTGCGTGAAGTTGCCGCGAACGAAGTCGATCAGCCTGCCGGAATCGGCCCGCCAATCGGGATCGAGCAATTCCCGCCTCTCGAGCAGATACCGCGCCAGGTTGAGGGGTGCCCACGCGGTGCGGTTGGTCGGCGTATCGTGATCCTCGAAGAACTGAGCGAACAGGGAGCCATCGGCGGCGGCGTTCGGAATTTGATGTCGCCGGATCCAATTCCAGAGCGACCGGCGCGGAATGGAAAACTCCTCATACCCGTGCGAGAGCAGCACGTCATATAGCCGCAGGATATAGGTCATGTTCCCCGATACGGGGCCTCGCCCCTCGCCGCTGCGGTAGTCGGCGCGAAAAGGCCATGGCGAATGCGCTGCATCGCCGTCCTGTTGATTGGCGGCCAGGACACGGGCGTTCTGCAGCCCCTGTTCCAGGTATCTGCGCTCGCCTGCGGCTTCGGACAACAGCACCAATGCATAGCCGGCGATGCCGCCCTTGTCGGGCTCGATCTCGTACGGACGGTCGGCTTGGGCGCCGCAATCCGCCGGCTGCGGGAACTGATCTCGCTTGCCGGTCGAGCGGGTAAACTTAGGGTACGAGCCGGTATCGGGCGTCAGCGTTTCCCTCACCAGATAGTCGCCCATGGCCCGCGCCGTCCTCAGATACTCCGGGTCCCGCATGCCGCGCAATTCATGGAACTTGAGGTAGGACAGTATGCCCATCCCGTTCTGGGTCGCCGGGATCGAGTCCGTCCGATCCGGAATGGGAGTCCAATCGCCGTCCAAAAAGGTCGCCAACACGAAGCGGGGATACCCGCGCTCCGCGGGACACTGCTGGTAGAATTTCATTTCGCGGTCCAGGACGTCGCTCCACCGTGCCCATGGTCTTAGCCGGCCCGATGCGTCAAAGCTCGCCGTGTGGCCCGCAATGACGAGTGGCTGACGATTTGGACGACCTGACACCATTGTTGACCTGAACCCGTTCGAGAGTGCGGAGCTAAAGATACTGCCTTTTCGTCGCTGGTGTAGGCACGATGCTCAGACAGAATAGGGCCTCGGCGGGGACTTCCGTTGCCTTGCAACCGCCCCGGCGATTGACCCAGACTATCGCGCTCATAGAGAGCGCCGATTTGACTTGGCGCAGCCCTGCGGTCTAACGTCATCCATGGTGTATGTGTTGGTTTCGAATTTTTTCAATCGGGAAGGAGTGAGCCGTGAATCTGAAAGGTAGCAAGACGGAGAAGAATCTCAAGGACGCATTTGCCGGCGAATCGCAGGCGAATCGGCGTTATCTGTACTTCGCGGCCAAGGCGGACGTCGAAGGCTACAATGATGTGTCCGCGGTGTTCCGTTCCACTGCCGAGGGCGAAACGGGCCACGCGCACGGACATCTGGAATACCTCGAGGCGGTGGGCGACCCGGCCACCGGACTGCCGATCGGTGCGACCTCGCAGAATCTGAAGGCGGCCATCGCGGGCGAAACCCACGAATACACGGACATGTATCCCGGAATGGCCAAGAGCGCCAGAGACGAAGGTTTCGGCGAAATTGCCGATTGGTTCGAGACGCTGGCCAAGGCCGAGCGATCGCACGCGAATCGCTTCCAGAAGGCATTGGATAACCTGTAGCCCCGCCCGCCGGCCGCCGCTCAGGGCGGCCGGCGAAGACGACGCACTCAGCGGGCTCCGTTCGTGGAGCCCGCTACCATTTCGGCTGGGAGATAAACCGTGTCCGACGGGGGGATCAAGTCAGGCCGCGAAGGCAATCTGGAAGCGCCCACGCGTCATGCGCTCGGGCAGCAGGACCCGCAGTTCTATGACGACGGTGCGCTGCAGAAGGAACTCGAACGGGTATTCGACATCTGCCATGGCTGCCGCCGCTGCTTCAATTTGTGCAATGCCTTCCCGACCCTGTTCGATCTGATCGACGACTCGAAGACCGGCGAGCTCGATGGCGTGGATAAAAGCGCCTTCGCGCAAGTGGTCGACCAGTGTTACCTCTGTGACATGTGCTACATGACCAAATGTCCGTATGTGCCGCCACATCCGTGGAACGTCGATTTCCCGCACCTGATGCTGCGCGCCAAGGCCGTCAAACATCGCAGCGGCGGCACGCGCTGGCGCGACAAAGTGCTGAGTTCCACGGACATGGTGGGCAAGCTGGCGGGTATTCCGGTCGTCGCCGAAGTGGTCAACGCCGCCAATCGCACCGCGGTGGGACGCAAGCTCCTGGACGCCGCCCTGGGCGTGCACCCCAAGGCACCCATACCTCCGTACCGGTCCAACACCCTGCGCAAGCAGCTCGCCGGACGGCGCAGCAAGCCCGCCCTCGCCGCGCAGGCGGCAGGCGTGACTCGCGGTAAGGTGGCGCTGTTCGCCACCTGTTATGGAAATCGCAATGAGCCCGACATCGGCCTCGACCTCGTCAGCGTGTTCGAGCACAACGGTATCGAAGTCGCACTCGTCGAACGGGAGAATTGCTGCGGTATGCCCAAGCTGGAACTGGGCGATCTACCGGCGGTTGCGGAGTTGAAGGCGAGGAACCTGCCGCCTCTGCTTGACATGATCGACGACGGCTACGACATCGTCGCCCCCGTTCCCTCATGCGTGTTGATGTTCAAGCAGGAGTTGCCGCTGATGTTCCCGGACGAGCCCGAGGTCGCAAAGGTCAAGCGGCACATATTCGATCCGTTCGAATACTTGGCGCTGCGGCACAAATCCGGACTGATGCGCACTGATTTCGCCCGGCCTCTCGGCAAAGTGGCGTACCACGTCGCCTGTCACCTGCGAGTGCAGAATATCGGACTGAAGACTCGCGACATATTGCAGCTGATTCCCGGAACCACGATCGAGCCCATCGAACGGTGTTCGGGTCACAACGGGACCTACGGCGTGAAGCGGGAGTTTCGCGATACCTCGATGAAGATCGGCAAGCCGGTCGTCCAGCGCGTGCAGGCGAGCGGCGCCGATTTTTATGCAAGCGATTGCCCGATGGCGGGCCATCAAATCGAAAGCGGTTTGGACGATGCGCCTCCTCCGACGCATCCCTTGACGCTGCTCAGAATGGCCTATGGCCTCGAGACGACACCGTGAAAAAATTGTCGCGCCCTGATCTCATGAGCTTGGAACAGTACGCCACCGAGCGGACTCGGCTGCGCAGCGAAGTCATCGCCCATAAGCAAGTGCGCAACGTGCAGGTCGGTCCCAACATGACTTGGTGCTTCGAGGATCACACCACGATACGCTATCAGATCCTCGAGATGCTTCGTACCGAGCGGATCTTCGAAAGCGACGGCATACAGGGCGAACTCGACGCCTACAATCCGCTGCTTCCCGACGGCGGCAATTGGAAAGTCACCTTGCTGCTGGAGTTTCCCGATCCCAACGAGCGGCGCACTGCGCTCGAGAAATTGAAGAGCGTGGAAGATCGTTGTTGGATACGCGTGAGCGAAATGGAGCGGGTATTTGCGATCGCCGACGAAGACATGGACCGTACGAACGACGAAAAGACTTCGGCCGTGCATTTTCTACGCTTTGAGTTGTCCCCTTCCATGGTTCAAGCGATGAAGAGCGGCGCTTCACTCTGCATCGGCGTCGACCACGACAATTATCGCCACGTGCAGGGCCCACTGGCAGCCCCCATTCGCGACTCATTGACTGGCGATCTCGCGTAGCCCTCGCGTAACAATGGGATAAAGGATTGTAAAAATAACAACTTACGCAGCTTCCGGAATCTTCGGTATCGTCTCCTGTCATTAAGTCCTGAGGACGGATGACACGAGGATTGGCAATATGACGGCTCGGACAGAGTCGGCCAGCTGGCCGCAGCCGCGCTCTGGGACCGAAGGTGCGGCTCTGGTGTGGTTGGATGCCCTGGCGGGCGGTATTTGCACGCCGGACGCATTTTTGAATGCGGTGCACGAGCAGGCCCAGGCAGACCCGGATGAGCGTTGGGAAATCTTGTCGTTGCTGGACCAATATTTCCACCGCGGAAAGATAAAGGCAGACCTCTTCCACACGGTCAAATCCCGCCTCGATGGCTCGGCGCTCGACCGCGACGGGCATATGAAGGCGGACGCGCAGGCTTACGCCCCAGGCATGACTGCATCGGAAACGGTTGCACCAGCCACAGTTAAGCCAACCGCCGTCCCTCCAAGTACGGTCGCGCCGGCCACGAGTCGGCCAACCGCCTTTGCTCCAAGTACGGTTTCGCCGTCCACCGTGAGCACCACGATCGAAACGCCAGCCCTGGTGCCACCCATCGTTACTTCGACTTCCGTGACGGCGCCCACCGTGTCGACGCCCGGAAAGGCAACACCGGTTTCGCGCCCCGCCGCGAGAGAAATCCAACGGGAAGTGGCGGTCGGCGACCTGCTGCGTGGACGCTACAGGGTTCGGGGAGTGTTGGGGCATGGCGGCATGGGCAGCGTATTCGACGCCCTGGATGAGTATCGTCTCGATCTGCCCAGCTCGGGGCAGCGGATAGCGATCAAAGTTCTGCACACGGCGGTTACCCAGCGAGACGAACTTCTCGCCGAGCTGCAAAGCGAATTCCAGCATCTGCAATTACTGTCTCATCCGAACATCGTTCGAGTGCATGAATTCGACCGCGACGGCGACAACGCCTTCTTCACGATGGAAGCTCTGATCGGTGCGCTTCTCAGTCAGGTGATAGGCGCAAGAAACGCGGTTGCCTTGCCGCGTCCGTACGCACTGGCCATCATCCACGACGTGGGCGCCGCTCTTGCCCACGCACATTCGCGCGGCGTCGTACACGGCGACATCAATCCGCAAAACATCTTTATCACCAATGACGGCGAGCTGCGGGTCTTGGACTTCGGTGCCTCGCACAGATTGCCCCGCGATGCCGGCCTGTCGCAACGCGCTCCCGTCGCCACCCCGGGCTATGCCAGCTGCCAGCTGCTCGAGGGTCAGCATCCCGACGCGCGCGACGACCTGTTTGCATTTGCATGCGTCGCCTACCTGCTGCTGTCAGGACAGCACCCCTTCCCCAGGCTCACCGCCCTCGAAGCGCGCGCGCAGCGCGTGCGCCCTCCACGCCCACCGGGGCTCACGGGCCGGCAATGGGAAGTCCTGCGCGAAGGCCTTCATTGGGAGCGCAGCAGCCGTCCCCGGGACGTGCGGAAATGGCTGAACCGGTTCGGGCTGTCCGCCGCTGCGCCTCATCTTCCCCCGTTGAGCGCGCTGATGAATGCGCAGGCTCCTCGGAAAAGCGGGAGCGCACGGGCAGCCGCGGCCCTCGCCCTGTTTGCAGTGCTCGCGGCGGGCGGTTATTGGCTCGTGACCAACCATGATTCATTTGCGCACCTCGTCAAACCCGCGGCACCCCTGGTCGCTCAACAGGAGTCGACTCCGCCAAACACCGAATCAACACCTGTATCCCATGCAGACCCCACTTCAGAGCCGGAAGTGACCTCCCGTAAGGGCACTGCCTCCAAGGCCGGCGGTGCCAGGGCCGCCGCCCCGACGGGTGCTGCAACCACGCACGCTCCAACGACGCCTGATGCACGGTCGGCCATTGCTCCTGCAACCGCTGCGCCGAAGACCACTATCCCGACGGCCGCTACCCCGACGGCCGCTACCCCGACAGCCGCTACCCCGACAGCCGCCGCCCCGACGGCCACGGCGCCGCCGGCCACTGCGGCGGCTGTTGCACCACCGACTCCTGCGTCCAGCCCCGGTGCGGCAACCACGTATGCCCGGCCCTCCGGCGAGACATCCGCCCGCGCCGGCAATGCGGGGCCGATTCGCGTCGAAATGACTGCAGACACCGTCGACGTCGAACCCAGCGACGCGGTGGCTCGCGTCACGGTTCGACGAAGAGGCGACTTGCACGGCGACGCAAGCTTCACGTGGTGGACGGAATCCGGCACGGCAAGACCCGGTCGAGACTTTGCGCCGGTGATCCCCAATGTCGAGCGCATCCCGGGCGGCAGAGGCAGCCTCACTTTGAATGTCCCGGTTCTAAGTACGCCGCACGGCCAGTCCAAGACCTTTTATGTCGTGATCGACCGGACCGGGTCGGGAAGCGCCGCCCTTGGCGAGCGAAACCTCACGATGGTGACGATACGACCGTCCAATTAGGAGGACACTAGGTCGGAGTATTAGATCGCGGGCGCGTAGAGCGACGCGTAGGCGGCACGCAGCAGATTTTTCTGCACCTTGCCCATGGCATTTCGCGGCAACTCATCGATGAGGAGCACGCGCTTGGGTACCTTGTAGCGCGCCAGGCGGGTCTGCAGAGAGTTGATGAGGTCTGCCTCCGACAACACAGTGGAGGGTTGCGGCACGACCACCGCGGTAACGCCTTCGCCGAAATCCGGGTGCGGCACGCCGAACACGGCGCTCTCCAATACGCCGGAGAGCGCATCGAGCTCCATCTCGACTTCCTTCGGATAGACGTTGTAGCCTCCGCTGATCACGACATCCTTGGCGCGGCCCACGATGTGCACATAACCGTCTCGATCGATGCGGCCGAGATCGCCCGTCTTGAACCAGCCATCGGCGGTGAATTCGGCGCGCGTTTTCCCGGGATCTCGCCAATAGCCGGCGAACACATTCGGACCCGCAACCTCGAGCATGCCGGCGACATCGCCTCGGCTGTCGTCGGCTCCGGTTTCGCCGGTCACGCGGACGGCGATTCCCGGCAGCGGAGTCCCGACCGAACCCGGCTTGCGCACCCCGTCGTAAGGATTCGACGTGTTCATCAAGGTCTCGGTCATCCCGTATCGCTCCAGGATCGAGTGTCCCGTACGCCGCAGGAATTCCCGGTGCGTATCCATCAGCAACGGCGCCGATCCTGAGATGAACAAGCGTACGCCGGCGGCGGCTTCACGATTCAAGCCGGTCAACTGCAGCAGCCGCGAGTAATGCGTGGGAACACCCATGAGCACGGTGGCCTGCGGCAGGCATCTCAGCGCCGATTCCGCATCGAATTTCGACAGCAGCAGCAGGCTTGATCCCGACGCGAGGACGGTGTTGATGCCGGCAAACAAACCGTGAACATGAAACAGCGGCAGGGTGTGCAACAACACATCGCGGCTCGTAAAGTGCCACGCCTCGACGAGCGCGGCGGCATTGGACGCAAGATTCGCCCGCGACAGCATCGCACCCTTCGATCGACCCGTGGTGCCGGACGTGTACACGATCGCAGCCAGCGAATTCGCGCCGAGGCTCCGCGGCAGATCGGGGCGCTCATCGGATTCCCGCACGAGCGCAGGCAGCGATCCCTCGCCCTCCACTCCGAGGGTCTCTGTGTGGTGAACCCCGGCACCGGCCGCGTACGGCTCGAGCAGGGCGCGATCGGCCGGCCGGACGACCGCGATGCGGGGTTGCGAGTCGCGCAGGAAATAGTCGACTTCGTTGGGCGTATTCGCCACATTGATGGGCACGAACACGGCCCCCAGGCGCAGACACGCAATATAGAGGAGCACCGCCTCCACGGATTTATCCACTTGCACCGCAACGCGGTCGCCGGGCGCGACGCCCCGCCGCATCAGGGCCGCGGCGAATCGTCCGGACTGATCACGCAATGATGCGTAGCTCAGCTCCCGGCCCGCGGGCGTCTTGAGAAATGACCGGTCTGGTTCATTGCGGGCGGCGGATTCAATCCACTCTGCAGGATCTGAGTCGGAAACCATGGTGACAGTATATAGAACCCGCTCTCGGATCCGCTCGATTTGAACCATGGCGCGACATGCCCGGCCGGGCGTAGGATAGAATGCACCGATCGCCCATGACCCAGTCCATCGCATTTCAACATGACATCCCCTTCATCAAGGATCTCGGCGTCGAATTCGTCAGTGCCGAAAACGGCCGCGCGGCCATCGCACTCGATCTCGCTCCGCGTCATTTGAACAGCTGGTCCGTCGCTCATGGCGGCGTACTCATGACGCTGCTCGACGTGGCGATGGCGGTGGCGGGCCGATCCCTGGACCCCGCCGCCGGCGGCGGAGTGACGGTGGAGATGAAAACCAGCTTCCTGCAGCCGGCCAATGCCGGGACGCGTCTCATTGCGTCGGCGCATGCGTTTCACCGCTCGAGCACGATGGTCTTCTGTGAGGGTGAGGTGCGTGACACCGGCGAGCGTCTGATCGCCAAGGCGATGGGGACCTTCAAATACTTGAAACTGGACCGCGCCGTTTGATGGACACGCCGGCCTCGCAGAAATATGCCGATGTGGGGGTGCGACGCACGCGTCGCACGGGTGGCCATGGAGGCCACCCAGGGCTTGCGCGGAGCAGGGACTGCGCAGCGCAATGCCGTAGCAGGCACATCATCATTGGTCAGACAGGCTAGTGCAGGGGCGTGAAGCCATAGGCCTTGAACGCGGCGTCGCCTGCGGGGCCGCGGACGTACGCGACGAATCCAGCCGCATTGGGCTTGGCTGCGCGGGTCAGAGCGATGGGATAGACGATGGGCAAGTGACTATTGGCGGGAAACACGTCCACCACGCGCACGTGCTTGTCGATCAACGCATCCGTCTCATACACGATGCCGAGCGGTGCCTCGCCCCGATCCACGAAGGCGAGCGCCGCGCGCACGCTGTCGGCGCGCACCATGCGGCCCGCCACGTCGTTCCAGACCCCCAAGGTCATCAGAGCCTCCCGGGCGTAGCGACCGACGGGCACCGAATCCGGATCGCCGGTGGCCAGGCGCCCCACGCCCAGGGCCTTGGCCAGGGGAAAGCGCGGCGCAATCGTCAGTTCGATTTTGCTGTCGGCGGGTGCGACCAGGACCAACCGATTGCCGAGGAGATCGTACCGGGTGTCGCGCTGGATCAGATTGCGCGTCTGTAGATAGTCCATCCACTCCAAATCCGCCGAAAGAAACACGTCGGCGGGCGCGCCGTTTTCGATCTGGCGGGCGAGCGCCGAGCTGGCCGCGAAGGAGAATCTGACGGGAATCGCGGTATCTTTCGTAAAGCCGTCCCCCAGCTCCTGGAGCACATTGGTCAATGAAGCCGCCGCAAACACGGTGATCGGCGGCCTGTCCGCGTCCGCCGCAATGCTCGCCGAGGCGAGGCATGTCAGCCACAGTATCAAGCCCGCGCCGATGGACTCTTTCATGGTAGGGCAAAGACTCCTCGTCCATGCTCTTCCATGAGTTCGAGGATTCGTCCGCCGCCGCGAGCCACGCAAGTCAGCGGATCGTCGGCGATGACCACCGGCAGCCCGGTCTCTTCCATGATCAATTTATCGATGTTGCGCAGCAATGCGCCTCCACCGGTGAGCACGATACCACCGCACTTACGATGCCCTGCAATGGCTCTTCGAGGGCTTGCAGTATTTCATTCGAGTTCAACGTGAACGGACGCGGTACGCCTTCCGAGAGGTTTCTTCCCCTGACGGTGATTTCGCGCACTTGCTCGCCGGGATAGGCCGAACCGATTTCAATCTTGATGCGCTCTGCGGTGGCCTCGCCGATCAAAATGCCGTAGTTGCGGCGGACGTAATGCGTGATTGCTTCGTCGAACTTATCCCCGCCCATGCGCACGCTCGCCGCGTAGACGATGCCGTTCAAGGAGACAATGGCGACTTCAGAAGTGCCACCACCGATGTCGAGGACCATCGATCCGCGCGCCTCGTGCACCGGCAAGCCTGCACCGACGGCGGCAGCCATGGGCTCAGGCACGATGTCGACAGTGCGCGCACCGGCACCCTCGGCGGATTCCTTGATGGCTCGGCGTTCGACTTGGGTTGAGCCGAATGGCACGCACACGAGTACGCGCGGACTCGGACTAAAAAAGCGATCGCCGTGGACTTTGTTGATGAAGTACTGGAGCATCTTTTCGGTGTACGTGAAATCGGCGATGACGCCATCCTTCATGGGGCGCACGGT
>WNFR01019679.1_pt1 | contig 13249 bp, 10 predicted proteins | sample 5400221 | NCBI WGS metagenome assembly WNFR01 (sample SAMN13153357, study PRJNA577476) | soil metagenome | isolation source: 40 cm soil under Madrone tree | place: USA:California | collected 2016-06-14
CTTCGGCTTCCCTCGACGAATACCGCTCGTCGACCAGAACGACCTGCAGCCGATAGCGCCGTGCGACTTCGGTTGCGAAGCCGCGTGCATCGCGAGTCTGGGTGCTGTCGGAACCATCCACGTTATACGGCAGGCCGACCACGATCAGTGCCGGCTGCCAGTCGCGGAGCAGCGCATCGATCGCTTCCCAGCGGGGTCCGGCCATGCCGACCGGTACGGCGTCGAGCGGGGCAGCCGTGCGGCTCACGGTGTCGCCGCATGCGACGCCGATGCGCCTAGACCCAAAATCAAAGGCTAGGACGACCCGCGGTCCGCCGCTTGCCGGCCCGTTGGACTTAGGCGGTCCGGAAGCAGCCGGTTTGGGCGCGGCCGGCTCAGTCAGACAGGCTCCTAGGCATTGCCGCTGATGGGGCTGATGCGCGACAACTCCACGCCCAGGAGGCGTCCCGCGGCCAGCCAGCGGGATTCGAACGGCAACTCGAAAATCAAGCCGGGGTCGACCGGAGCGCTCAGCCAGGCGTTCGCCCGGATCTCGTCTTCCAGCTGTCCGCCGTCCCAGCCGGCATAGCCTAAGGCGACGATGGCTTCTTCGGGCCCCTTGCCGAGGGCCATGGCCGCCAATATGTCCCGCGACGTCGTGACATGGATGATGTCGGACACCTTGAGCGTCGAGTCCCATTCGCCGCCGGCCCGGTGCACGACGAAGCCGCGATCGGTCTGCATCGGGCCGCCGCGCAATACCTGGCGTTCCCGCAAGGGACCCGTGGCGAGCTCGATTTCCAGCTGCTCGAAAATTTCGCCCATCCGCATGGGCAAGGGTTTATTGAGGATCAGTCCGAGTGCGCCGCGCGAACTGTGATCGCAGACCAGCGCAACGGTCTGCGCAAAGTTAGGATCGCCCATCGCGGGCATGGCGATCAGCAACTGATTGGTCAGGTAACCCGATTCGCTAATGGTTCGGCTCCGAATAAAAGACGCCGGTGCCTTGCGAAGCGCCGCCCAGGAACTGCCATTCGTACGCGATGCGTATTTCATCGTGTTTGACGGTCAACTCGCCCGGAAACGGATCAAAAGGCGCGGCGAGCTTCAGAATTCTCATGGCGGCCTCGTCGATTTCCGCGTGCCCGCTGCTGCGTCGAATGACGGTTTCCAGGAGTCTGCCGTCGGAACCGATGGTCACTTCGATCACCGGGGTGCCGGACAGCTTCTGACGCCGCGCGACCTCGGGGAAATTCATCGTGCCCACGCGCTCGATCTTGCGGCGCCAGTTGTCCAGGTAAACGGCTACATCGGATTCCCGCGTGTCCGCGGCGATCCAGAGCTGCTGCATGGCCTCGCCGCGCATGCGCAGCTCGACTCCGTCGCTGTTGGGTGTCATGGCGAGGTCAGGCCGCTTCTCGAGCAGCAGGGGCAGCTGGGACGGCACCGAAGCGGCCGTGGGCGATGCGAAATACAAAATCTTTTGCGCCGGCATGTGCGTTGCGACGAGTTCCTCATCCCCCGCGTCGGTGCCGGCCTGAACAGCCGCCAGTCCATCGCCGCTGGGGATGCCCGGCCGCTCGACCGGCATCAGGGATGACTTCGGAATCAAGGCGCGCTCGTGTTTCAAGGTGTTGCCGGATCCTTTCTGAGTGCGTTCGGAAAGGTACGGCGCGTTCGGGTTCTTCGCCACGGTCGGCGCTTGATCGTTGACCAGGACGACCTCCAAGGCCGGCGTCCCGTCGCCGTCCGCCTTGCTGCCCGGTGAACTGAATGTCACGCCCAGTATCACGATCCCATGGAACAACGCCGCCAAAAAGCACGTCGTCAGCATGCGGTCGTTCGCGGGCGGCAGCCCGGCCCGAAACACCTCGCCGGCTTGATACATGTCGGAAGTCACGCTGCGCTCAAATTCCTGTGGATGGCATCCACCAGCATCGCTCCAATGTCGACACCGTGCTTTTTGTTTAGTTCGCGGATGCCCGTCGGGCTGGTGACATTGATCTCCGTGACATAGTCGCCGATGACATCCAGTCCGACGAAGATCATGCCGGCTGCTTTCAGTTTGGGACCGATTTGCGCGCACAGCCACCGGTCACGCTCGTTGAGCGGGCGGCTCTCGGCCCGTGCGCCCGCGGCCAGATTGCCGCGGTTGTCGTCAGGCGTGGGTATCCGTACCAGGGCGAACGGCACCGGCTCCCCGTCCACCAGAATGACCCGGCAGTCGCCGGCAGTCGTGATCTCCGGCAGGTAGCGCTGCACGATGGCGTACCGGCTGCCGTATTCGGTCAACGTTTCGAACACCACATTGCGGTTCTTGTCGCCCTGCTCCAGAACGAATATCGAGCGCCCTCCCATACCATACAAGGGCTTGCACACGGCTTTGCCGTGTTCCCGCAGGAATTCGCTCATGTCGTGCATGTCGCGGGTGATGAGGGTGGGCGCACAGCACTCGGGAAACCAGGCCGTGTAGACCTTCTCGTTCATGTCCCGCAGACCCTGCGGCCGGTTGCACACCAACGCGCCTTGGGTCCCGGCACGATCCAGAATGTACGTGGTGTAGATGTACTCCGTATCGAAAGGCGGATCCTTGCGCATCAGAATCACGTCGAATTCACCCAGTCTGGCGTCTCGGGTCTCGCCTCGCACAAACCATGTTCCGGGATCGTCAAACACTTGCAGCGGCGCCAGACGCCCCCAGGCGATGCCGTCGCGCAGCCAAAGGTGCTTCTGTTCCGCATAAAAGAGCTGCCAGCCGCGCGCCTGTGCCGCCAGGAGTATGGCCAATGTGCTGTCCTTGGCGGGCTTGATGGCTTCGATGGGGTCCATGACCACGACGAGTCGGACTCGGGAAGACATGCTCATTCCTTCTCTTGAGAAAACTGTGAACTACGCCACCGTTGTTTGCCCCAGCTTACCGCGAAATGTCGACCCCGTACCGTGGCTTGCAGGGCCCGGATATGTTAAAAAGCCACAAGATTCCAGTACCTACGGACGCGTAGCCTTTTGTCCCCCAAGGTCAGATTCGTGGAGAGCGTGATCATCAACGGTAAGCCGAAACTCACGGGACTCAAAGTTCTCGTGATCGACGACAGCAAGACCATCCGGCGGACCGCCGAAACCCTTCTGACCAAGGAGGGCTGCGAAGTGTTCACTGCCGTCGATGGTTTCGACGCGCTTTCCAAGATCGCCGACCATCAACCGGATATCGTGTTCGTGGACATCATGATGCCGCGCCTCGATGGCTACCAGACCTGTTCGCTGATCAAGCACAACAAGGTGTTCAGGCAAATCCCGGTCATCATGTTGTCGAGCAAGGACGGATTGTTCGATCGAGCCCGCGGGCGCATCGTAGGCTCTGAGCACTATTTGACGAAGCCGTTCACCAAAGACGAGCTGCTGGGCGCGATCGAAGCTCACGTCGGCAAATGACGGAGAACACCAGAATGGCATTGATTCTCATCGTCGACGACTCCCCCACCGAGGTATTCGTCATGCAGAAGGCTCTCGAGAAGCATGGCTTCAAGACCGCCGCCGCGGAGAACGGTGAAGAGGGAGTTCGCAAGGCGAAGGCCATGAAGCCTGATCTCATCTTCATGGATATCGTCATGCCGGGCGTCAACGGCTATCAAGCCACGCGCATGCTCATCAACGATCCGGAAACCAGTTTGATTCCGATCATCATGGTCACCACCAAGGGACAGGAGACGGATCGGGTATGGGGCCTGCGCCAGGGTGCGGTGGATTATCTGGTCAAGCCCGTGTCGGCGCAGGCCTTGGTCGAGAAGGCACAGGCCGCGCTGGCCGTATGACGAACACGATGAGCGGGAGCGACTTGAGCTTGCGCAGCTTGCGCGACCGTCCGTTCGAACTGCTCAAGGAACTGGAAAAACGCAGCCGCGCCGTGACGGCGAGCAGCGTTCCGGACGCAAGCGCCGGCCGCGAATGGGTGGGTGTGGCGTTTCGCATGGGCGGCGAGACCTTCCTGGTGGCCCGCGAGGAAACCCGCGAGGTGTTGGGCTACCCGGCGGTGGTCACGCGCATCCCCGGCGCGAAGAGCTGGGTCAAGGGGTTGGCGAACGTTCGCGGACAATTGCTGCCGATGCTGGATCTGCGGCAATTTCTGGGCAGCGGAGCGACCGCCTCCGGCCGCAATACCCGTGTCGTCGTCGTCAACCATCGGGAAATTCCGGCGGGACTCATGGTGGACGAGGTGCTGGGTTTTCGGCGTTTCGCGGAAAGCGAGTTCAACGCCGAAGCGCCGCCGACAGTGATCCGTTGCGATAGTTATCTTGCCGGTGCCTTTCGCCGCGGCGGCGAGGTCTGGCCGGTCTTGAGTTTGAAGAGTTTGGTCGAGAGCCAGAGCTTTTTACAGGCCGCAAGCTGAAAGTTCACGTAAGACTACAGATGATCACGCGAAACGATACAGGTTCTAGGGTGAATTTCTTGCCCGTGCTGGCGGCGCTCATCGTGCTGTGCTTGGCCGGCGCGGCCGCGCTGACACTGCTCATGCATGATGCCGCCCCGGTCACCGCACCTGCCGAACAGCTGTCCCTCGTGGTGCAGCGCATTCCGTTCGAGGCGCAAAATGCGCTGCGGGGCGAGGCGAGCGCTTTCGATGCGCTCGCCAAGAGCGTGGCGCGCCTGAAGACCTTGCGCGGCGCCGTGCCGGACAGGGGAGCGGGTAACGGAGCCGGTGACGCGGCCGCGTGGAGCAAGCTGTCGGATGCCGTGAAAGCGGTCGGTGACGCTCGAGCCGCCGTGGAAAGTATTCAGGCGTCGAATCAAGAGGCTCGTGAATTGGCGCCGAAGCTGCTGTCGGAGCTGGGCGATCTTGCCAGTGCGGTCGGGGTGCAAAAGCTCGAGGGAATGAGCCGGTATCTGGAGCGCTTCGAGCTCATGGTGCAGCGCATTCAACAAGATTTGAACGGTCTCGCGGTTGGCGTGAGCGATGCCGCTCCGACCGCGCAACGCCTCGCCGATAGTTTGGAGTTCCTGAATCAGGTAATACGCGGTTTGTCCGGCGAGGAATCCGGCCTTGCTCTGACGCGGGTCAGCGGCGCGGAAGCCGAGCAACGCTTGAAAGCCGTGGTTGCCCGGAATCAGCAATATGGGAGCAGTGTGCGCAAGGCGATCGGTGCCGCCGAAGCGCTCTCCAAGGCACAGACGGCGGCTCGCGCTCTGCCCGCCGTGGCCGGTGGCCTCGCGGCCGAACGAGGCGATGGTTCAGCGACCCGAGCCGATTCCGGCGCGGGTTACAAGATCTGGATCCTGCTGTTGTTGGGGCTTGCCGCCGCGTTGCTCGGCGCGCTCTCCTGGACCCATTTGAAAACGGTCAACGTACGGCGCACCAGCGAGCAGAGAGTGCGCGAGAACGAACGCAATCAAGAAGCCATCATGCGATTGCTCGATGAATTGTCGAGTCTCGCGGACGGCGACCTGACGGTGCAGGCGACCGTGACGGAGGATATTACCGGGGCGATCGCCGATTCGATCAACTATGCCATCGAGGCTTTGCGCGAACTCGTCACGACGATCAACGACAGCGCCATTCAATTGGACGGGGCCGCCAAGCAGACTCAGGCCGCCGCCGCGCATATGGCCAAGGCCAGCAGCGCGCAGTCTCGGCAGATCTCCGCCGCCAGCGAGTCCATGGCGGACATGGCGGCCTCCATCGAGGAGGTGTCGGGTAATTCGGAGCGCTGCTCGGATGTCGCGAGACACTCGGTAGACATCGCCCACAAGGGCGGCGATGCCGTGCGCCGGACGATCGACGGGATGAATGCGATTCGCGAGACCATCCAGGAGACCAGCAAGCGCATCAAGCGCTTGGGCGAAAGTTCCCAGGAGATCGGCAACATCGTGGAACTGATCAACGACATCGCCGAGCAGACCAACATTTTGGCGCTCAATGCCTCGATTCAGGCCTCGATGGCCGGCGAAGCGGGCCGCGGTTTCGCGGTGGTGGCGGATGAAGTGCAACGATTGGCGGAGCGCGCCGCGAACGCCACCAAGCAGATCGAGGTGCTGGTGCGCACCATCCAGACCGATACCAACGAGGCGGTCGTCTCCATGGAGCGCAGCACCACCGATGTGGTCGGCGGCGCATTGCTGGCGGAGAACGCCGGCGCGGCGCTCGAGGAGATCGAGCAGGTGTCCAATCAGATCGCGAGCTTGGTGCAGAACATCTCGGCCAGCGCGCGGCAGCAAGCCGCCGCGTCCGGGAACATTTCGAAAAACATGCAAGTGGTGCGCGAAATATCGACGCAGACCGCCGAAGGCTCGACGGCGACATCCACGTCGATCGCCAAACTGGCGGCGTTGTCGGCGCAACTGCGCAAGTCCGTGGCTGGATTCCGTCTACCGGACTACGCCGGCCGAACGACCACCGTCGGCAGCACGTCTTCACGGTTGCCGGCCTTGAAGCAGCCCGCGAACAGCCCGGCCTTGAAGCCGCCCGCGAACGGTGGCACCGCAGTCAGCCCCGCCGGCGCCACGAGCGCGACTAGCAGCACTGGCGGCAGTAGCAGTAGCAGCGCCAGCAGTACCGGCAGCAGCACCAGCGGCAATTCCGGGAAAATGCGCAAGGCCAGCGGCTTCGGCGCTTGAAGCTCACGGCGATTCCGGCATGACCGATATCAGTTCCCAAACCCTGCACATTGTCGCCAAAGAACTCGCGGCGACTTTGAACGACGCGCGCGCCCTGCTCGAGAAGTGCGCCGACCAACTGCATTCCGCCCATGGGGTACTGCGTTTGGTCGAGGTCTACGGCGCGGCGCTGCTCGCCGAGGAAATGGAGCATGTCACCCGCTACTTGCTGAGTTCGGACAACGACCAGAAGCGTCAGGTCGACGGTCTCGACGCGTTGATGCGGGCCATGGTGCAGTTGCCCACCTACCTCGAGAGAGTGTTGTCGGGCGGCCGGGATTTGGCCTTGGTGCTGCTGCCCCTGCTCAACGATCTGCGCTCCGTGCGCGGGAGTCCCTTGTTGTCCGAGGGAACGCTGCTGTTGCTCAATCTGAAATCCGATCAGCCGGCGCAGCCGCAATCGCCGCGCACCGACGAGCAGTCGATTTCAGTGGCGCAGTGGGCCAGGCGCCTGCGCCCGCGCTTTCAAATCGGCCTCCTGGGATACATCCGGGGCGAGCGCACCGTGCAGAATCTGGAGATTCTGGCGAAGGTGGCCGAAAAACTCGAACAGGTCGCCACGACCCAACCCGTATTTCAATTGTGGTGGGTCGTGGGCGCCATCCTCGAAGCGGTTCGTGCGAACGGCCTGGAAGGCAGCGCGACGCTGAAGCGGTTGCTGGGTCAGGCGGATCGGCAAATCAAGACGCTGTACGAGCTCGGCGAGGGCCGCTACTGCGAGGATCCGCCGGTCGATCTCTTGAACAACCTGCTGTACTACGTTGCCCGGGCGTCCACGTCCGGCGGCCGCATCGCCGCGGTGCGAGCTTCGTTCAAGCTCTCGGAGCTGTTGCCGGTCGACGACTCGATCGAACACGAGCGTGAAAGTCTGTCGGCGCCCAGCGTCAAATTGATGCGCACGGTTGCTGCCGCCATCAAGGAAGATCTTTCCAAGGTCAAGGATGTTCTCGATATATTCGTGCGCCGCGGCGGCGGCCACAGCGATGAGCTCGTGCCTCAGCTCGAGCTGCTGAAGAAGATCAGCGACACCCTCGGGGTGCTCGGGCTCGGGGAGTTGCGGCAGCGCGTCCAAGAGGAGATTTCCGAGCTGTCCGACATCGTCACCGACGGCAAGACTCCGCCCGACGAATCGCTGATCAAAGTGGCCGGGGTGTTGTTGTCGGTCGAAGACAGCCTCGACGATCAGCTGGTACGCCTGATATTGCCCGCGGCATCCGATGGCACAGCCCCGGATTTGCCGGCCGATCATGATCTCGAATTCAGACTGGTGAGCGAGGCGGTGCTGCGCGAGTGCATCGTCAACCTGGCGCGCATCAAGGAGGCCGTTTCCCTTGCCGTGCAGAACGCCGGCGACTCCCCGCCGCAAGGCCTCGACAACGTGCCGCAGCTGCTGCGGGGCATCACCGCCGGTCTGTTGATGCTGGGCAAGGGCCGGGCGGTGGAATTGATGGACGCGATCGGCACGCATGTGCGCAAGCTGATCGAGCCCGGGGCGCCTGCGCCGGACGCCGTGCGATTGGAGCGGGTGGCCGATGCCATCGTCAGCATCGAGTACTACATGGAAACGCTGCAGAGCGGGCGTAACGATCCCTGGTACATGCTGGACAACGCCGAGATGTGCATCAAGACGCTGGCGGACGAAGCACCGCTGCGCGTCCCGAATATCGGCATCTCGACCGGCGACGCGGCCAGGACGGTCAAGCTCGACCCTGCTGCCGAGACGATCGCCTTGGAACGCACCAAACGCGCTCACGCGGCAACCCATCCCTTGATCGCAGTGCCCGAGCCCGAGCCGGTCGACCCGCAATTCGTCGAACTGTTCATCGAAGAAGCCAAGGAAGAAATTGCGTCGATTCAACGCAGCTTCCCGCAATGGGACCAAAATCCAATGGATTTGGAGTCGTTGTCCCTGATGCGCCGCAGTTTTCATACGTTGAAGGGCAGCGGACGCATGGTCGGCGCCCGGTCGATCGCCGAATTCGGCTGGTCGATCGAGAATTTGCTGAATCGGATCATCGACAAGACCCTGTCCCGCACGCCCGGCATGATGGCGCTGCTGCGGAACGCGGTCGCCGCCCTTCCGCCATTGGTGGAGCAGTTGGAAACGGGGCGGCACAATTCGGTACCGATCGAGGCGCTGATGAGCCGCGCCTTCGCCTACGCCGACGGCCGCGAAGCGGACCAGGGCACCGTCACCTTGACGGAGGACCGCGCGGCTGCCACGGCGACTTCGGCGTCGATCTCGATCGCTGCCGCTCCGGCGCCCGCTGCCGCCGCGCCGCCTGCACCCGCCGCTGCGGCCACGATCACCGCCGCCGCGCCGGCGACCGCTGCCGCGCCCGCCGCCGCACCGCCGGTGATGGATCCCGTGCTGCATGACATTTACAGCAAGGAGACGTCGAGCCATCTGAGCGAGATTCGCGAATACTTGCGCAAGCGCACGGGCCAGCCGGCGCCGCACGATTTGCCGGAGTCCGTGTATCGCGCCATCCATACCTTGAGCGGCAGCTCGAAGATGGCCGAGGCGCGGCACGGCATCCGCATCACCGAGCCCCTGAATCAGGTCATGCGCAAGGTCTTCGACAGCGGTCATGGGTTGTCGGATCGTGGGCTTGCGACTCTGGCGGACGCGGTCAGCGCGATCGACAACGTGGTATCGCACATCAACGAATCGACGGCATTTTTCTCGGAACAACCCTCGCTGCTCGCGCGGCTGCACGACATCGAAGCCGAACTCGACGCCGCGATTGCCCGCGAGGCCATCGACACGAGCGCGTCGGCCATGGTCCCCGCATTGGCGGCGGTTCCGGAGGAGCCCGCTGCGTCGCCGCCGGCGGAGGAGTTCGATCACGAAATCGCCAACATCTACAGCGAAGAAGCGACCGAATTGCTGGAGGCCGCTGAAAGCTCGCTGACCGCCTGGAATCGCGACCGCAAGGACAAACAACGAGTCGCGGAACTGCAGCGTCAATTGCATACCCTCAAAGGCGGCGCCCGAATGGCGGGCATCAGCGCCATGGGCGACTTGAGTCATGAACTCGAGACCTTGGTGCTGCAGATCGACGGCGGGTCCGTGGCCGGCGACGACCATGCCCACGCGGTCATGCAGGCCAGTCTCGACGAACTCGCGAGCATGCGCGATTTGGTGAGCAACGGCACTGTGCCGGTGGGTGCGGCGGCGCTGATCGCACAAATCCGCGATTTGGCGAATCCTTCGCGAATTCCGGGCGTCGCCGCGCCGGCCGTTTCGGCCGGGGTGCCAACGGCCGCGGCGCCGGCGGCTGCGATGCCGACGCCCGTGGCGCCGATCGCCGCCGCACCGGTTTCTGCGCCGCCGGTGACCCTGGTGCCGGCGCCCCCGGCGCCGGTGGCTGCAGCGGCGACCGCGGCCGCAGCCGACTTGGCAGAATCCGTCGATGCGCGCCGCTCCCTCTCGGTTTCGCAGCCTGCCTCCACTGCCGCGAGCGAGGAGTCGATCGCGAGTCTCGAGCTCAGCAGCGCTCCGGTGTTGCCGGGACGCGAGAGCGCCCGCGCGTCGATGCGGATCTGCTCGACACCATGCTCAACAATGCCGGAGAGGTGAGCATATTCCGGGCGCGCATCGATCAACAAGTCAACTCGATCGACTTCAACCTGGCGGAGCTGGCGCGCACGGTGACGCGCCTCAAAGAGCAGTTGCGCGGCCTCGAGATGGAGACCGAAGCGCAGGTCCTCAACCGGCATCAGGATGCGGAGCCCCGCCGCAGCGACTTCGATCCTCTCGAGCTGGACCGATATTCCGCCCTACAGCAGTACTCGCGCGCGCTCGCCGAGACCTCGGGTGACGTGGCCAGCATCCAGGGGCTCCTCGAGACATTGACTCGCGAAGCGCAGAATTTGCTCACCCAGCAGTCGCGCGTCATCACCGAGCTGCAGAATGGCTTGATGCGGACGCGCATGGTGCCCTTCCAGCGGCATGTGCAGCGGCTCACGCGCCTCGTGCGTCAAGCGGCGAACGACACCGGCAAGCGTGCGGAACTGGTCGTTCAAGGCGCTGCCGCGGAACTCGATCGGCAGATGCTGGAGCGCATGGTCCCTCCGCTCGAGCACATGTTGCGCAACGCGGTGGTGCACGGCATCGAGACCCCGGAACGCCGCACGGCGGCCGGCAAGCCGGACGTTGGCCGCATCTCGATCAGCTTGGAGCGCGACGGAGCGGAGGTCGTGATCGTGGTCGCCGACGACGGCGCCGGCATCAGCGTCAAGCTGATTCGCGAGAAGGCGGTCGCCCTGGGGCTCACCGACAGCCACGCAAAACTCACCGATGAAGAATCCTTACAGCTCATTTTGGAGCCCGGATTCAGCACCGCCGGCCATCTGACGCAAGCTGCGGGGCGCGGAGTCGGCATGGACGTGGTCGCCACCGAAGTCAAAAGGCTCGGCGGCGGTCTGTTCATCGATACGACCCACGGCAAGGGTTCACGCTTTACGATTCGCCTGCCCTTCACCCTGGCCATCAGCCAGGCCTTGATCGTGCGCGTCGCCGAGGAAGCCTACGCGTTGCCCCTGGCGACCGTGGAAGGCGTGGTGCGTCTGCCGAGAAACATCGTTGCCAGGCATCTGGGCAAAGACGCGCCGCTGTTCGAGTACGGCGGCCAGAAGTACCGATTCCAGCAGCTGGGCTCGTTCGTGGGGCTGGGCGCCACGCGTCTGCCCGAATCGGAGGTGTCGATCTCGGTGGTGCTGATCCGCGCGGGCGAGCATTCCACCGCCCTGGTCACGGATGAATTGGTGGGCAGCCGGGAAATCGTCGTGAAATCATTGGGACCGCAGATTTCCGGCATCCGCGGCATCGCCGGCGCCACGATCCTGGGCGACGGCCGCATCGTGATCATTCTCGACATGGGCTCCCTGGTGCGGTCCGAATGGCGGGCGCGCCCGACGGAGACAGTGGTTCTCGATCAGCGCGACCGGCGCACATTCGCGCTGGTGGTCGACGACTCCATCACGGTGCGCCGCGTGACGCAGCGGCTGCTCGAGCGCAACGGCATGCGGGTGCTGACGGCCAAGGACGGCGTGGACGCCGTGTCGCTGCTGCAAGAGCATCTGCCGGACGTCATATTGCTCGATATCGAAATGCCGCGAATGGACGGCTACGAAGTGGCCGCCCACGTCCGCAACGATCCGCGCCTCAAGAATATTCCGATCGTGATGATCACTTCGAGGGTCAGTGAAAAGCATCGAGCGCGCGCCATCGAGCTCGGCGTCGACGACTATCTGGGCAAGCCGTACCAGGAAAGCCAGTTGCTCGATGCCATCGAGCCCCTCGTCAACCGCCGCAGCGCCATAGCGAGATAGAGTCCATGTCCGATTTGCGCGATGAGCTGTACAGCTTGCTGGTGCCGCTGACCGGGGAGAGGTTGATCGTGCCGCGCGCCTGCGTCGCCGAGGTCATCGGCTATCAAGCGCCGGCCGAAATGACCAATGCACCGCCGTGGTACTTGGGTGTCGTGAGCTGGAGCGGGCGAAGCGTGCCGGTGGTGTCTTTCGAAGGCGCGTTCGGTCAGACGCTGCCGACGGTCTCGAGCCGCACCCGAATCGTCGTCTTTCACGCATCCGGCGGCACGCTGCAATCCGGCTACTTCGGCATGCTGACCCAGGGGTTTCCGCAGCTCGTGCGCGTCAACGCCGAAGTGCTGCGGCCCGATCCCTCGCGCAGCTTCTCCGAGCGCTCACCCGTCATCTGTCAGGTGCGCATGGTGAACGAAACGCCGCTGATCCCGGATTTGCAGCGCCTGGAGCAGATGATCGCCGAGGAGACCTCGGTGATGCCTACCTGATCGTTCGGCCGAAGCCGCCCCGTGGCGGGCGCCATGCGGCGCCCGCTCATCGCTGTCGCTCAATCGTTGTCGCTCAATCGTTGTCGGACGGATCTGGAACAGGTGTAATCGTTCCGAATAAACCATGAGTCTCACCGGCGGGGCCCGCCGTGAAATAGAGCGTATCGGAACTCGACGTTTTCCCGCCGCCGAGGGTCAAGGTCCACAATCCGTCGATCACCAGTGGCTTGCCATGGGCGCCTTCCAGTTCATCGATGAAACGGCCGTTCTCGTCGAATACGTTGATCTTGCCGTTACCGAAGTTGCCGACGAGGATGTCGCCGCTGAATCGGCCGAAGGCATACGACGCACGCGCGACACCCCAAGGCGAATCGAGCGGCCCGCGACTGACCAACCGCCGCAGCAGATGGCCGTCGGTATCGAACACATCGACAAAGCCGTGACCCTGGCCTGCCACGTCGTCGTGCTTGTCAGCGTTCTGCTTTGCATAAGTGACGAAGAGATCGCCATTGATGTTCGAGATGCCGAAGGGCGCGTAGCCTGGCGGGATCCCCGGGTCCTTGAAATTGCCGTCGGTGGTTGCCGGCGTGAAGAGCCCGTTGGGTCCCGTGGGGCCGAACACGTCGATCGTGCCGGCGTGAAAGTTGGTGGCGAAGATGAACGCTCCTTTGACGTTCACGCCGAACACCATGCCTTTATAGACGGCACCGCTGGCTGAGTTGTCGGCCGCAAGAACCGCGTTGTCCGCGGGGTTTAGTCCCCCGGCCCACGCAGACAGCGTTCCGTCCTCCGTATCGAAGATG
>WNFR01005979.1_pt1 | contig 13248 bp, 7 predicted proteins | sample 5400221 | NCBI WGS metagenome assembly WNFR01 (sample SAMN13153357, study PRJNA577476) | soil metagenome | isolation source: 40 cm soil under Madrone tree | place: USA:California | collected 2016-06-14
ATGCGGGGGCCTTGTTTCCATTAACCGCGACTGCCGGAAGAAAATCGGCGCAAAGGAAGATCAGAAGAGAAACGAGTTTTAGATGACGGCACATAGCAATTGTTCTTCCAGGGGGCAAGGTGTCGACACTGTATGAACGTAGGAAGGGGAGTAACTTGCAGAAGACGCCGAAAGAAAATCAGCCGCAGAAGAGCGCAGCGCGGCAGAGCCGCAAGCTGGGAAATTTTGAATTTCAAATTGCTGCAGGCACAGTAATTCAAGATAGTGTGCGTTTGGTGGCGATAAAATCTTACCTGTAAAACAAGAAGTTATAGATTTGCATTGCAGGTACTGTTGAGCGAATTCAACGTTGAGCGGAGGTAAATCACCCTTCCGAACTTGCGAATTTTCGTACCTTGATTGGGGTTCGGGTAGATGGAGTGGTTCTTCAGCAGAACAAAGCGGAGCTGATCGGGCTTTATGCGATTGCCCAATCCGGGCTGAAAGACAAATACAAACTTCTTGTTAAGAAAACAAGAAGTTACGGATTTGTATTGCAGATCAAAAACAAAATAAGTAAGGAAAGTCAGGAATAAAACATTAGGGTTTTGATTCCAATAACCCGAAGAGCGCACGTGCATGAGTCAGGTCTATCTCTCCGTTTGCCGAGGGGAAAGAAAGTTCATCGCGAACGTCATTAAGCTTCGAAATGAAGATGCCGAGCGCGTCCGCAATGGGGCCCGCGTTTGTTAACAGGATGTCCTCCCACATCGACCAAGGGCTGGCCGCGAGTCTGGACATATCGCGAAAGCCTGCTCCGGCCAAATCTGGAAGCTGTTTGGGATCCAATTGTTCGAGCGCACTCGCGACAAGCGCGCTTGAGATGAGTTGTGGCAAGTGACTGATCATGGCCATGCGACGATCATGTTCGGATACGTCAAGGTATTGCACCTGCGCGCCGATTCGTTCGAAAGTCGCCGTTAGCATCGACAGTGGTGTGGATTGGGGTTCATTTTCCGCGGCTCGAATGGTGGCTTCCGGCGAGCGGATGTCCGGCAATGAAGTGGCGGTCGTTGGGGACATAGGAAGCAGCTGTCAGACAAATGTCGCGTTTTGTGCTGCCGGCGTCGGTGATGACGGCTCCTGGTTTGGTTCGCGGGGAGCGTTCCTTGAGGAACGCGATGATTCCTCGCACGGGCATGGCTAAATAGTAGAGATCGGAATCGGAGTGGATGACACTATCATCTCCAAGCACATGATCGATCTCGTCTATGATGCCAAGGTCGAGTGCCCGGTCAAGAGCATTTTGATCTGTGTCCCAGGCTGCGATTACCGAGCACAGATTGTTTTGCCGGAGCGCGCGTGCGAATGATGCGCCGATCAGGCCACAACCGACGATGGTGACGCGGTCCCAGATACGTGTGTTTAAAAGCATTGGGTTAAAGGGGAAGGGGGAAAGGGGAAGGGAAGAAAGTTGTGACGGAGAGTGGTCTCTCCAGGTAACGTCTTTTGCAGGAATTCAAGTGCGATTGTCATTTCGTAGACCGTTAAGCAAAATAGGGTTTCAGAGGTCAGGAAAGTGCGGGCGTAAACCGCCCTTCCTGACCATGAGCTTAAGAACCTTGAACTGGTCGCCTCAACTTCCGAGCCATTCCCATTTCATCAATACAGAAAACGGATAGCGATTGTCAGGCGGCTTCAGTTCGGCGAGACGGTGCCTTGCCGATCTCTTTCATTAGTTGTGCGAAACCGGGAAGGTCGAGAGACTGTGGACCGTCCGAAAGCGCACGTTCGGGGCACGGGTGCACCTCGATCATCAAGCCGTCAGCGCCCGCGCCAATTGCTGCCTTCGACATCGCAGGCACAAGGCTGCGAATCCCGGTTCCATGAGAAGGGTCAGCGATCACCGGCAAGTGAGAGAGTTCTCTGGCGAGTGCAACGGCGGCGAGGTCAAGGGTGTTACGGGTCGATGTTTCGAACGTTTTGATCCCACGTTCACACAGTACGACCTCTGTGTTGCCACCGGCCAGAAGATACTCTGCCGCGAGAAGCCACTCTTTTATCGTGGCAGACGGACCACGTTTAAGCAGCACCGGGCGTTTGGTAACAGCGAGTATTCGCAGAAGCGAAAAGTTCTGCATGTTGCGCGCACCGACCTGCAACATATCCGCATATTCGGCGACAGTTTCGACGTCCGCCTCGCTCATGACTTCGGTGACGATGGGGAGGCCGGTCTCTTCACTGGCTTCACGCAGATATTTGAGAGCATCAAGACCGAGGCCCTGAAAATCGTAAGGTGACGTGCGGGGTTTGTATGCTCCGCCGCGAAGCATATTTGCGCCTGCAGCCTTTACGCCACGTGCTGTCTCCATCAATTGATCGTGCGATTCGACAGAGCAGGGACCCGCCATTACAACGACGTCGCCACCGCCGATCTTTACGCCGCGAATATCGACGACTGTTCGTCCATGCTTCATTTGCTGGCTTACCAGCTTGAACGGCTGGGCGATAGGAACGACGGCCTCAACGCCGGGAGCTGCGGCAAGCGCTTCGACCTCGGCTCGGTTCCCATTGTTTCCCACCGCGCCGATAATGGTTCGTTCGGTACCGGTAATGACGTGTGTTTGAAATCCGCTCTCGTGGATTCTGGTGATCACGTGTTCGATCTCCTCTGGTGTTGCTTCTGATGACATGTTGACGATCACGATTGTTTCCTCTTTTTCTAATCTATGTTTGTGCCGGCCGACGGATAGCAACCCAGAAGGCGTACCTCGTCAGAATTCTTTCGAAGCTCTTCCAGTGCATCGGAAACATATCCGTCACTGGTCGAGCCGCGGAGGTCGAGATAAAAGTGGTATTGCCATGGACTGCCGCGAACAGGCCGGCTCTCAATCTTGAGCAGATCGATATTCCGACTGGCAAAGGGACTGAGCGCACCAACAAGTGCGCCTGGTTTGTGAGAGAGCTTGACGACGAGTGAAAGTTTATTGGATCCAGGTTCCAGTGCGGGCGACGAAGCGAGCAGTACAAAGCGTGTGTAGTTTTCCCGGTGGTCTTCGAGTTTTTCCCGGAGAATTTTGCCACCATAAACAGTGGCTGCGCGGCGTCCTGCAATTGCCGCGTTTGTGGGATCGCCACGCTGAATTACCGCAGCGACGCTGCCTGCCGTATCTGTTGCGACGACACGGTGGATTTGAGGGTGCTCTAAAAAGAAGTTTTCACATTGAGCTAATGCTACCGGGTGCGACTCCGCCTGTGTGATATCGATGAACGACGAGGCGGGACATCCGATAAGGCAGTGTGAAATCGGGATTATGACCTCGGAAACGATGTGCAGAGATCCTTCGAGCAAGAGGTCGTAAGATCGATGTATGGAGCCGGCCAGGCTGTTTTCAATCGGGGCGAGCGCGAAATCAGCACGGTTCTCCGGAACGGCCGCGAACAACGACTCGAAGGTAGGACACGGAACTAATTCGATTTCGTTGCCAAGAAGCTTGATAGCAGCCTCTTCGCTGAAAGCTCCGCGTTCACCCTGAAATGCCACGCGTTTTGTACGGAAAGGTTCGATGTCCATTGGGTTATTCGCTGAATCGGCCTGGTCAATACATACGTACATAAAAAAATCAGCCGCGACTCTTTCATTTCAGAAGGTCGCGGCTGGCATTTGTTGAAACTCTTTGCGGCGTTTAGTTCTTCATCTCTTTAATCCTTCGCGCGCGCATAGGCTTCGGCCTGGCCGCTCCTCCGTAAAGAAGAAGCGGTAAGTAAAGCTAAAATAGTACGACCAAAGATTGCTGCGCATTTAAGGTTTACAAAAAATGTATTTCGCCGACCCGTAATCGTTGCGGGCTCAGTGCCCGACAGTGATAACGGGCGGATAGTAGCTTATGTCAATAGGCCTGGTCAAGGTCACGAATTGACTCAACAAAAATCTACTCGAAATGGGTATCGTTGCCTCAGGTAGAAATCTACTCGAAAAAATAGAGAAACTAACCTTGGAATTTCGAAGGCGGAAGTAGGGTAGAGGATGAGTCCGGTTTAGTCTTAAACCCGCGCCTTCTAAGCAGGTAGAAAGAGCTTTGGTGATGAGTTTTAAGGGTTTATGAAGAGACCTGGGTTTCAGAGGTTTTTTCGGCTAAAGTCGAAAGAGACTGTGCGAAAACTCTGGAATCTCTAAAAATCGTCCATCAAAAATCATTCGCCGAGGTCGAAAGCCGTCTTATAAGTCGAATAGGGCTCAAGATTTTTTCGGGTAATTTTTTATTTGGAGTTTTCGCACATTCTCTGAAACTAGTGGCAATATGGAAAACAGGGGCAATATGTGTGGACCCGTCGTCTCGACCTGCATGTTTGATAGTATGGCGGGAGTGGGCAGCGGAGGCAGTCAGTTGGAAGACGCTCAGCAGTCTCGAAGGGGTGGCGAATAGTCCCAAAGCAAGACCGCTTTCAGCGGCAAATTGCCCAAGATTTCGCTGCGGTTTATTGTTGCTATTCAATGATTTCGTCAAAGGGTACATTTTGATATAGAAGGGTCGACAGCAGCGATTTGGCATTCCTATTGCTAGTATATGGCTTCCCTTCGGAAGCTGTCCCGGAATATTCCCATCTTCACATGAAGGGATGCACGAAGCGACAAGGGCAAATTAACCTTCTGCCGACAAATAGTGGGGCTATTGAGCGAATCTGGGGAAATCGTCGAGCGAAGTTGGGGAATATAGGATCTTGAATGAAGCTTTCCAGAGTAGGGAAAGGTCCTGCTTAATGCTTGCTTTGTATGAATGGGTCGGTTAGTTGAGGAATGTAATGAAAGACGAATCTTATAAGATTCGTCATGCCGTCCGAGCGGTATGGATTGTTGCAATCATCATCGTTTCCACTGCGTTTGCGATGATGTTTACCTGGCGTGCGCCAGGAATCAGTCTTTACGCGCGCGACTGGTTGATGCAGGCTCGTGGTTCTCTTCCCGCCCCTGATGACATTGTAATCGTGGCGGTGGACGAAGCGAGCATTGTTCGATTCGGGAGATTTCCATGGCCTCGAGGGCTCGCGGCTCGCGTGCTCGATTCTATCTCTTCCGCCCAACCCAAAGCCATCGCCCTCGATGTGTTATACAGCGAACCATCCGATACTGTGAATGACACCGCGCTGGCATCTGCAATCAAACGAACAGAAAATACGGTCGTAGCCTCGCAGCTCATAGAGGAAACAGACGAATCAGGCCGGATGACTGTTCGCTGGCTTCGTCCCATCAGCATTATCCAGGATGCCGCTTCGGGAATTGGGCATTCCCACGTCTCCACTGAGGCCGATGGAGAAGCGAGGGAATTACCGCTGCGAAAAGCGGATAAGAGCGGGAACGCCCTGTGGTCAATCGCTGCCGAAACAATCCGCGTCGGGGAGGGCCTCCAGTCCGCCAGCATTCGTGATACGCCCGTTGGAGTCCAACTCGGAAGTCTTACAATTCCTTTGGCTGGGGATATTTCCCAATTGAACCTCCACCCGCAGGACGGCCATAGCGATGTGGACGTCTTGCCTTCGGATCGAATGATGATCGACTACGTTGGACCGCCAGGGTCATTTTCGCATCAGACTTTCAGTTTCGCGGATGTATTCGACGGTAAGGTGCAGCCCCAAAGCTTTCGCGGGAAATACGTGCTTATCGGTGCCACCGCCGCAACTCTTGGCGACCATATTTCGTCACCGTTTGTCCATGCCAATGGGATACATGGAGAACAGCATGGCCAGTTAATGTCAGGGGTAGAGGTGTTAGCCAATTCAATGAACACCATTTTACGCTCCCGCTTCTATCGCGACGTGCCGGACTGGCTTGCCGCACTGATTGCGGCGCTGACCGCGGCGGCAGTGTTGTCTTTACTAACAATCGCCCAAGGCCGATTTGAAAGTATTAAGCAATTAAGCGTTCTCGTTGGGTTCCTCGCAGCCATTCTCGGGGCGTCCTACATTGCATTTGCCCATTGGTTGATTTTACCCCCTGTTGTACCGACGCTTATTTCATTTGCAACTGCCGCACCACTCGCCCTACTGCGCCGTTCGCTCAGGACGAGCGCCGATCTGGACTTGCGTCTTAACGAGCTTGCGCGCGGGAGCGAATTGTTCCCCCTATCCGGGCCACTTCGCGGAGATTCAAACCGTCTGCGTCCAAATCCGGCTTCGCTAATTGCGCGACTGGTCGAAGCAGATACAGTCGCAATCTATTTGCAGAAGGGCGGCGCCGAAGGAGGTTACCACCTGGTCGCCTCGCATGGCGCGGCGACCTGCAAAACACTAACTGCGAAGCAACTAAGGGATGCCATTTCTTTGGCGCCGGCTACTTTGGAATACTTTGCCACTGAGGAGAAATCTCCCATCCCTGAAAACGAATCGAGAGAACGGCTGTTCGATTCACCCAGAATTGCCAGGTCGACATGGCTTGCGCGCCCGTTGATTTTTCAGACTGGCGCGTCCGACAGTCCGAAAGGGGCACTTCTAATTGGAGAGTATCAAGCGAGGCAGTCGAGAGATGAGACATTGCGATTGTGTCTGGAGATTGCCACCGTATATACCAATGGGCTGGAGGACGAAGAGGACTGGTTGAAATTATCGACCTCGAAGTGGCATCTTCCCCGCGGAGTTGAGTGGAAGGCCAGATCCCTTGGCACTCTACACCGCCGCTTATTCGCTCGCGCCCGGTATGTAGATCGAGCGCTCCGCTCGGCCGAAGACGGATTAATTGTCGCCGACATTAGTGGGCAAATTGCTTTCGCAAATCCGAGGTCGGCTGCGATACTCGGTGTCCAGGAACGTGGACTGATCGGCAGCGATCTGTTTCATAGACTGCATGAGATCGACAGCGAGGCGATTGGTAACGACGAGCGCCTTGATCGCGGCACGCACGAGATGTTGATGCGGGTCGTTATCGAACGCTCACACTTCGAGCGTGAGGTCAAAATCGGATATTCGCCATCACGCTTTTACATGCTTCGTCTTTCCCCCGTAACCTCCAGAGATGACGGGGGTGGCGAGGTGCTAGGGCTGATTGCGGCTCTCTCAGACGTGACACAACAGCACGAACTGCAAGAGATAAAAGCCGACGTGATGGCTCTCGTGACGCACGAATTGCGCACGCCACTTACTGCTATTCAGGGGATGAGTGAATTGCTGGCCAAGTTCAATGTTAATGCCGATCGCCAGCGCCAGATGCATTGTGCTATAAACGACGAGGCTAAACGATTAGCCCGAATGATTGATGATTACCTGAACATAACGACGCTGGAATCTGGCGCTCGTCCATTGCGCCTTGTGCCTGTACGTATTACATCGCTTGTCGAACGAGTAGTGCTGTTACTTGATCCACTGGCTGTAGAGCGCGAGATAAGGATCGTTTCTCGCCTGGCTCCCAATCTTCCTGGCCTGCTTTCCGATGTCGATTTGATTTCACAGGCGCTAACGAATCTGATCGCTAACGCGATCAAATATAGCCCCGCCAAATCCACGATTCTCGTGGAAGCCAGAACTACCGGAGAGGCTGTATTGATCGAGGTAGCCGACAACGGCTACGGTATTCCGGCTAACGCGCTCCCGCACATATTCGAAAAGTTCTACAGAGTGCCACGTGTAGAGGATGACAGTGTGCCGGGAACGGGTCTGGGGCTGCCGATAGTGCGGGAAATCGTCGAATTACATGGAGGGCGGGTAAAGGTTGAAAGCGAACAGGGGATTGGGTCTACGTTTTCAATTTATCTTCCGTTGCGCCCTCCTGAGATGTAATCTGGTGCAGGTGGTTAATCCAATCTTAATATTCGGAGGTTAACCTGCAATCCGAACAGGAACGATGGTGCAAATCGCTTAGGACCGGACTTGGCGCTTTGAGTGGTAGACTTTGCGGAAATGTTGGAACGTTTACCCCATATTCTGATCGCCGATGACGAGCGCTCGATCCGGTTGACCCTGGAAACCGGGCTCTCGCTCAACGGATTTCGCGTGACATGTGCGCGCACGGGCAGTGAAGCACTGGAGGCGGTTCGGGCCTCAAGTTTTGACGCTGTCGTCAGTGATATTTTTATGCCCGACGGCGATGGACTGCAATTAGTTCGCGAACTCCGTGCGGTCTCGCCCACCATTCCAATTATTCTGATAACTGCTCAGGGATCCGTAGAGTTGGCTGTCCGTGCCATTGCGGAGGGGGCAAGCGATTTCATCGCTAAGCCATTCGAGATTGGCGCTCTGATTGCGCTGGTACGACGCCATTTAGACGCGCGCCATGAGGCCCAGCGAGCTAGCCCGACAGGTGACGCTGTTTTACTGGAGGAATTCTCACGGTCCGGATTGATTGGCAAAAGCGCCGCGATGGTGGGCGTATATAAGTTGATCGCTCACGCAGCTCGAACCGATGCAAAGGTGCTGATTCTTGGAGAATCCGGTACCGGGAAAGAGTTGGTGTCGAGAGCAATACACGATTTTAGCACACGTTCCGCCAGACCTTTTATTGCTGTAAACTGCGCTGGATTGACCGATACTCTGCTCGAAGCAGAATTGTTCGGTCACACAAAAGGGGCGTTCACCGGTGCGACCGCAGATCGGGCCGGTTTGTTTGAGGCGGCGGACGGCGGCACGCTCTTTCTGGACGAACTCGCGTCAACGAGTTCGGCGTTTCAAGCCAGTCTCCTACGAGCCCTGCAATTGGGAGAGGTGCGCCGGGTTGGCTCGACTGAACCCCGCCGCGTGAATGTTCGGATAATCGGGGCCAGTAACAGTCCGTTGCAGGAATTGGTGACGCAAGGTAGCTTTCGTCCGGACCTGTTCTACCGTCTGAGCGTCCTGACAATTGACCTTCCGCCTTTGCGCGAGCGAATTGGCGACGTCGAATTGCTGGCGCGCCATTTTTTGCGCCGCCTAAGTGCAGGCGAAGAGACATCACTGCGACTGTCGGCAGAGGCTGCTGCGGCTCTTGCAGCGTATCCCTTCCCAGGCAATGTTCGCGAGCTGGAGAACGCAATGATGCGCGCGGTGGCGCTGTGTTCAACGGGCTTGATCACGCTCGACTGTTTGCCGCCGAATATATCTTCGGCACAACATGACGCTTCAGAATCAGGAGTACACATCGCTGAATCTATTGTTGCCGACCGGCCCACGATGGAGGAATTGCAGCGTCGGTATTTGCAGCTTACCTTGAACGAAGTGGACGGAAACCGGCGGCGAGCCGCCGGCGTGTTGGGACTAAATCGTCGCACGATCCAACGACTTATCGCCCGGTATGACCTGGGCACTCATGCCGAGAGGGAAGCTACCGAGGATAATGAGACTGAAAATGAAAAGGACGAGAGCCCGGATGAAGAGGACTTTGGAATAAAGTGAAATTACTCGCTGCTAACTACAAGTTTTATGGCAGCAAGTCTCCTCGACGCCGAGGCGTCGAGCCGCTTATTCGAGTGTTGCTATTTGCCACAGCACTGTATCTGTTGTCTGAATGTGTGACAGCAAAACAGGGCTCGCCTGTAGAGGCGCGTGTATCCAATGTGCGCGGGCAAGCTGTGCTGACCGGCAACTCAAATCCAACGACAGATCTGGCGGAGGGCACAGTGTTGGCCCCTGGGGACGAGATTGATACACGGGGTGGCGGACGCGTCACTATCGAATTGAGTGACGGCAGTGTCGTTATCGTGCAACCGGGCTCACGAGTGCTGCTACAGGACTACCGAAACGCCGGCTCGCTTCGGGAATTGCTCAGGATCACTCTAGGGCGGGTGCGTATACGCATTAACCATTACGGTGGACGTCCGAACCCGTATCGTGTCGATAGTCCGACAGCGTCGATTGCTGTGCGGGGCACACATTTCACCGTTACAGTCGCGGCGCGCGGTGACACAGAGGTAGTGGTGATTGACGGCCTGGTTGAAGTGGCCGGTGTTGGTCGGGCGGGCGGGCATGTGTTTGTAGGGGCTGGTCATGGAGTGATCGTGCGTCCCGACGAGAGTATTCAACCTTTTATACCCCGCCCCAACAACGAAATTGGGGAGCGAACCGGTAAGGGGCAGGGACATGATGAGACCAGCGAAGATCAAGAGCGAAAAGTCGCGAACAAACAGCCGTTGGGCGAGAACCTTCGTACGGCGGCGGGAGTTTATGAGCGCTATTTTGAGAGTGTCGTAGAAACGGGTGAGGCTTTGCTCCCTTCCCGGTTCGCCGCCTTTTCCGACCCGTTTTTCGACACTATCGATAATCCATCTTACGCTACCGAATTCAACAACACTGCGGGACGTGTCATTCTGTTGCCTTCGGCGGGAGGGAGCCGAGATAAGGAAGGTTTGCAATCGGCGTTCGGATTCAGCGATCCCCGCCTCGTCGACTATGGTATTACGCCGCAGGCTTCGTTATTCGTCCCGCTGAGGAGGTACAAGGCCGTGATAGGTGGGCGCGTCTCCTTTTCGCACGACCGGTTTCAGTCTCTCACGGTTCAGGACAACGTCGATCTTACCGGGCCTCCCTTCTCAAATGGAACCAGCGGGACGCGTAGTGTAGATGGTGCGACAACGAACAGGTTTTTTGCGGCGTCGCTAACTGTTGCGCGGCGTTTCGGCGCAAGTGGGCGCACCAGTATTGGAGTTGGACTGGATGTATTGAGGAGCAGCGGCACGCTGTCCAACACTATCATGCAATCCGATTCGAGAGGCGTTTCAACAAGCGAGTTTGTCAGCTCGAGCTCGCTGGCGAATCGGACCCGCTTTACCGTCGGACTGACACAGGACCTGGGACACGGGCACAAGCTGGGGCTATTTTACCGCTACGGTTCTGTCTCAGGTGAAGATCGCGAACGCTCGAGAACCGTCAATCGAGAGCCGAGACTTCTGAACCGAACTGATGCCGACGGCATCACGTCAGAGATAGGTTTTCGATTGCGTGGACCGGTCACACGTCATCTTTTCTATGGGATTGAAGGTTCTTATCTTTCTGCAAACATCGACGAAAGCGCAAAGCGACGTCGAGTCGTAGATTCACTAATACGTAGCCGCTCCGAGCGGGGGTCGCTGGGTTTCGGTCTCGGATATGTGATCAGTCCACGGACAGTCCTGAGTTTCGATATCGCGGGTGGAATTGCTGACATCCATGATTTACGGCGCGAGAAGGTGACTTCAAATATTCTTGAAGATGACAGAAAGAAGGCTTCCTTTGTTTCGCTGCACACAGCGTTTCAGGCAGATGTGTGGCGGCGCCTCTTTGTAAGTGGTTCACTGCTCTCGGTTACTCAATCGCGTGTTACAGATCTCGCGCTCTTTCCCGATCGCTTCGGCCGAACAGTTACAGCGGGCGGAATGCTTTCGCCCAATGGCCGAACTCGGGACCACTTCACTGATTATTTCTCAGACTCCGGAGTGGGCTGGCGATTCAACAGGAACTTGCTGTTCGAATACATATTTTCCACGGATTTTGGTCAAACTTCTCCACGGCACACCCTTCTGTTTCGCTACACGTTTAACCGGCCCGAAAAATAGATACTATCGGAAATATCAGGGCTTGGCTGGTGGCGGAATGCCACCGTCCCGACCCAGAACAATCTCAGCAGTCCACGTTTTGGTCAATTCTTCAATAGTTTGAGCAAATTAGAGAAAGACTTCTAAATAACGCCAAGAGAGACTGCAAAGGTCTAAGGAACATCTCCAACAGATGAACCCGGATTCATATGTTCAAGCGCGAGAGGTGAGAGAGCAGAAGATGGACGAGGTTGAGACAACATTAGAGTATTCAATTCTTCCGGAGTTCAGTTGGTTTAAGTTTTAAAACCGATTTATGACAAGACAAGATCCAGTGAGACTTTACAGTAAGATTGTTTTAATAAAAGCGAGAAGAAAGGTGCTCGGCGTGCTCGAGTGGGCGGGCATCATGGTGCGCATTGTGCTTATTGGGATCGTTTGCCTCGCTGTAATTAATACTTCAGCCGAAGCTGTTTCGGCAGTGACGGTGAAGGTGTCATTAGCTGCTGCTCAAGCCAGCCCTTTGCCTGGTCGATTCCAGGAGCAGCGGCTAAAGCCTGGTGGGGCGAGTCTACAGATAGGTTTGACCGATGCTGAAAATCGTCCGATAAGCGGCGCGACATGTTCGCTTTTCAACAAGAAGGATCCCTCGCGTGTGGTCGCGACCGCTGTAACTAGTGAGGAGGGTCTGTCCGTATTTCCCACCATTTCGCCCGGTGTCTATACAATCAAAGTAGAGAGTAAGGGCTTTGAGCCCCTGGTTAAAAGCGATGTCGTTGTCCGGGAGAACGGTTTGACAGAGGAACAGTTTGCGCTGGCGGTCGCGTCCGTGGCAGCAAGCGTTTCAGTCGATTCTCCAGATGCCGAGTCTGTGAAAGTCGATGCTGGAGCATCAACAGCATCGGGTACCCTTCAACGAAAAGAAGTCGAGAGACTGCCCCTGGCAACGGCACGCGTGGACGAAGCTTTGCCGTTAATCCCAGGGGTCGTTCGTACGTCAACAGGAGAGATCAGTATCAAAGGCGCCAGCGAACAGCAGAGTGCGTTGCTGGTCAATGGTCTTAATGCTTCCGATCCGGCCAGCGGAAACTTTCGTTTGAACCAGCCGATCGATTCGATTGAGGAGGTACAGGTTTTTCAGCATCCTTACACAGCAGAGTATGGACAGTTCACGGGGGGTGTAACCCGGGTCGATACCAGACGTGGCGGCGACCGATGGCACTTCGAGTTTAATGATTTTTTTCCAGACCCGCGAATAAAGGGAGAAAAGATCGTCGGGATAGCAGAGGACACGCCGCGTCTGAACTTCAATGGCCCTCTAATCAAAGATCGGCTGTTCCTTTCTCAATCCCTGTCCTATACGATCGCGAAAACTCCCGTGCGGGGACTTTCGTTCCCCGTTAACGAGACGAAGACCGAAAGCCAGAGCTACTTCACGCAGTTGGATTACATCCTGAACGGTCGTCACACGCAGACATTTACGTTTGGCTACTTTCCCCAACGCGACCAGTTTGTCGGATTGGATTTCTTCCGTCCACAGCCAGTTACTCCCAATTATAAGCAGCGTGATTTCGTCCTGACCGGTCGCGACAACTATCAAATCGGGGCCGGCCTTCTGGAATCCTCAGTTTCGTTCAAACGGTTCAATGCGGCGGTCTGGGGACAGGGAGTGCTCGATCAATTCATTACCCCAACGGCTGAAGAGGGCAATTATTTCGCGTTGCAGGATCGTGGATCGCATAGATTCGAGCTGATGGAGATCTACCAGGCAAAGGTGACTCAATTCCTGGGCGGCTCGCAC
>WNFR01015838.1_pt1 | contig 13247 bp, 12 predicted proteins | sample 5400221 | NCBI WGS metagenome assembly WNFR01 (sample SAMN13153357, study PRJNA577476) | soil metagenome | isolation source: 40 cm soil under Madrone tree | place: USA:California | collected 2016-06-14
TGGCGCTTTCGGATGTCAGGATTTCGGTCGCGGCCGCTTGGTCATGCCCGGCTACGGCCAGTTCCCGAACATTTCCGCACAAGTCGAGGATATGATCTCGACGACGTTCCCCATGGAACAGTGATGCCCACATGGTTGAGCGCGAGTGAGGGTGCTTTGGACATGTCCTCCTCCCCGTCGCGCGTGGCGCAGCCGTGACGGTTGAACGGGCTTTGCTGGCTGTCAGCCACGGTCAGAACAATGATCCCAGCCACAAGCGGTCGTTAGTTTGATGTAAACGAACAGAAAATTCATCCCTGCCGGCGGATGAACCCGGTGATCGTAACCTTCTCCCAAATGCCGGCGGCGGCAAAGGGATCCGCGCGGTTGAACGCTTCAACTTCGGCGCGGCCGGGGGCCTCGATCAGGAAAAGGCTGCCAATCATCTTTTCGCCGTCATCGGACACCAGCGGTCCCGACATCACGATTTTGACGCCGAGGCGGGTGGTGTCGCTGAGGAATGACTTGTGTGCTTCGTAATTGGCGAGCCGGGTCGGCAGCGCGCCGGCGCGGTCGAGGGCGTGGATGGCAAACAGCATGGTTTCTCCAGATGATGTCGTTGACGCAGGACGGTCGAGAGAACGACCGTCCTGGGCTTTTGGAAAACGGTTACTTCACGCCGAGCTTCTGCGCCTCGTCCCAGGCCGGGCAGGTCCGCTGCTCCAGCGGCTGATCGAAGGGCTGATAGTTGTCCTTGGCAATTACAGTCGGCTTCAGCACGATTTCGTTGATGACAGGCTGATCACGCAACGTGCGGATCGCCATCAGGGTGCCAAGGCAGCCTTGCGCAAAGCCGTTATAGTCGCCGCTGGCCAGCAACTTGCCGGATTTGATGGCGTCGATGGCTTCCTTGGTACCGTTGATGCCGATCACCTGGGCTTTCCGGTTGGCGCCGTCGAGCGCCTCGATCGCGCCGATCGCCATGGCGTCATTGGCGGCGAGCACGCCATCGATCTGCGAGTTCGACTGCATCAGGTTTTCCATCACCTGAAGCGCCTGGAGCCGTTGATAGTTGCCAGGCTGCGAGGCCAGCAGCTTTGCGCCCGGACTCTCCTTCAGCGCATCGTTGAAGCCGCGGACGCGATCGACGCTGGTCAACGAACCCTTGACGCCCTCGATAATGACGATGTTGCCCTTGCCGCCGATGGCCTTGAGCAGAAAGCGTGCCGTTTCGAGCCCCAGGCTGTAGTCATCAGCACCGATAAAGGACACGAATTTGCCGCCTGCAGAGCGATCCGTGATGTTGACGACCGGGATCTTGGCCTCGTTTATCTTCTCGACGCCCGGGACCATGGCCTTGTAGTCGACAGGCGTGAAGACGATGGCGCTCGGCTTCTTCACCACGACGTCCTCGATCTGGCTGAGTTGCTCAGGAATCGAGTCCGGCTTGGTCGGGATGTAATGAAGCGTCTTGGCGTTGAGCGCCTTTGCCATGTTGTTGGCACCGACCCGTACCGTCTGGAAGAACGGATTGGTCTGATTTTTGGTAAAGACGGCAATGGTCTCGCCGTCAGCGTGCGCCTGCGTCGTCAATGACGCCGCGATCAGCAGCGGCAGTGCAAGGTAGCCCAATCTCAGTTGGTTCATGTGATTTCCACCCTTCATTCTGGTTTGTTGGATTGATCGAAAACTCATTGCGTTCGTCGCCGTGCCTTCATGTCGAGCCAAACCGCGAGGATGACGATGACGCCTGTCACGAGCGGTTGCCAGTTGGCGCTGACCGACAAGAGGTTCATGCCGTTCAGCAATAGCGTCAGGATCAACGCGCCGATAAACGTGCCGAACACGGTACCCACGCCGCCGAACAGTGAGGTGCCGCCGATCAAGACGGCTGCGATTGCCGGCAGCGTCAGGCTCTCGCCGATATCGGCCTCAGCCGAATTCAGCCGCGAGAGGAAGACGATCGAAGCAAGGCCCGCCATGGTGCCGGAAACGGCGTAGACGAGCAGCAGGCGGCGCGCGACTGGAATGCCGGAGAGACGTGCCGCGACCGGGTTGGCGCCGATCGCATAGATCTCCTGGCCCCAGATCGTGCGCTGTGCGAACAGAGTTCCGATGGCGAGGAAGATCAGGAGCAGATAGACCGGGATCGGCAAGCCGAACAGATAGCCGCTGCCGATTTGGCGGAAGCCAGCGGGAAAGCCATGGATAGTATCACCGGCCATGTACCAGTAAGCGAGGCCATTCAGGACCCAGAGCATACCGTAGGTGGCGATGAAAGATGGGATACGAAGCGCGGTCACCATGATGCCGTTCAGGAGACCAACGATACCGCCGCAAGCAAGCCCGGTAAGGACGCCAAGTGCCGGCGAGCCGGTCTGGTGGATGACGGTGCCGGCAAGACATGCGGACAGCGCGACGTTCGCGCCGACCGAGAGATCGAGGCCGGCGGTGAGGACCACCAATGTCAGGCCGGAAGCGATGAAGAAGGTCAGGCTCGCCTGCCGCAACACGTTGAGGATATTCCCGAGACTGAGAAAAGAATCGCTCAGAACGGCGAGCACCGCGCAGATCAGGAGCGCAGCCAGCAGACGGTAGAAGATTTGGATCGCATCCGGTGAGAGAAAGGAACGGGGCGACGAAGTGGCCTCTTTGGCGATATTGGTCATGACCGGCTCCGTAGACCATCTAGAAACAGTGCGACAATGACGAGGATGCCGACACTCGCGACCTGCACCGATGACGGCAGCGAGATGAGATTGAGCCCGTTGCGCAGCACGCCGACGGCGATAACGCCAAGCACGGTGCCGAGCAGCCACCCGTTGCCGCGCTCGAACGAGGTGCCGCCGACCGCGACTGCCGCGATGGCGTCGAATTCGAGCCCCAGGCCCGCGGTCGGATGGCCCGAATTCATGCGCGCGGTCATGAGGAGGCCCGCGACCCCCGCCATCGTCCCGCCGAGCGCATAAACGGCGATCAGCAGGCGATTGGGAGAGAGACCGGCATATTTGAGTGCCTCGCGATTGCCACCGAGTGCGAAGATGTAGGTGCCGAAGCGGGTATGATAGAGCAGGCCGTGGAAGGCGGCGTAAGTCACGAGCGCCATCACAATCGGCATGGGGATGCCGAGCAGCGTCGCCGAGTAGATATCGCGCACAGTGTGGGGAATCCCGACCACGCTCTGGCCATCGCTGACGATCAGCGATAAGCCATGCGCGATGCCGAGAGTGCCTAGTGTCGCGACGAAGGGCGGAATGCCGAGAATTGCGACCAGCCAGCCATTGGCCGTGCCGAAGGCGGCGCCAACGAGGACGCCGGCGCCAAGACCGAGCAGCATTGACTTGGTCGCCAGCGATACGATCGCGACGCAGAGCGAGGTGAGCGTCAAGACCGCACCCATCGACAGGTCGAGCCCTTCGGTCATGATGATCAGCGTCATCGGCAGCGCAAGCATCATCAGGATAGTCGACTGCACCAGCACGTTGGATAGGTTGGCAGCCGAGAGAAAGCCCGGCGCAATCGCGCCGAACACCGCAATCAGCGTGACCAGCACGATGGCGACGCCAGGAATACGCTGCAGAAGACTTTTCTGAGAAACGATGGCGGCCTCACTCATGGTGCATCCCCAATCGCACGATATTTTCCTCTGTAAGTTCGTTGCGTGACAGGTGTCCGGCCACACGCCCTTCTCGCATCACATAGGCGCGGTCGCAGACATGGCAGATCTCTACCTGCTCCGATGAGATCATCAGCGCGGCAGCGCCTTCGCCGACAAGGCGGTCGATCAACGCGAAGATTTCGGATTTGGCACCGACGTCAACGCCGCGCGTCGGTTCGTCGAAGATGAAGAGCTTTGCTCCGGCCGCGAGCCACTTGCCGATCACGACCTTTTGCTGGTTGCCTCCGGACAACAGGGCAACGGTTTGACGCGCGCTCGGGGTTACGATGCGGAGCTGCCGGATCAGGACGTCGGCGGTGCGCTGGCTGCTTCGCGGATCGAATAGACCGCTCGGGAATAATTTGCGGAGCGCCGACACCACGAGATTGTCGCCAACAGAGCGAAGCAACGCGAGGCCCTCGCTCTTGCGGCTTTCGGGGATCAGCGCGATGCCGCGGCGAGCGGCGACGTCAGGTTCGCCAGAAATGGGTTTGCCGTCGAAAATAATCTCGCCAGAGGTCGCCGGATCAGCGCCGAAGATGGCGCGCGCCACCTCGCTGCGGCCCGAACCGACCAGGCCGCACAGGCCGACGATCTCGCCCCGGCGCACCTCGATGTTGATGTCGGAGATGCCGGTCGATGAGGTCAGGCTCTTGACCTGGAGCAGCACCTCGCCCGGCCGCTCGGCGAAATTGCGCGGATAGGTCATGTCGACGGTGCGGCCGACCATCATGCGGACCAGTTGGTCAGGCGTGACGTCCGCCGGGCGAGCGCCGTCGATGCGGCGGCCGTCGCGCAGAACCGTGATGCGGTCGCCGAGCGCGAACACCTCGGCCATGCGGTGCGAGATATAGACGATGGACACGCCATCGGCCTTCAGCCGCGTGATCAGCGCAAACAGCAGTTCGGTTTCGCGGTCGGAAAGTGCCGCGGTCGGCTCGTCCATGACCAGGATGCGCGCGTCCTGGCTGATGGCCTTAGCGATCTCGACCATCTGCTGCTGCGCGACGCCGAGCGTGTTCACGGTGACGGAGGGATCGATGTCGAAGCCGATCGAATCCAGCACGCGCTTCGCGTCGGCCAGGATCTTGCGGCGGTCGATGGTGCCGGGGATGAGGCCTTTCGGCTCGCGGCCGAGGAAAATGTTCTGCGCAATATCCAAATACGGAACTAGCGAGAACTCCTGGAAGATCACGGCGATGCCGAGCTTCTGCGCGTCCGCGGTCGAGGTGATCGCGACCTTCTCGCCCTTGTAGAAGAACTCGCCGGCGTTGGCGCGGTAGGCGCCGCAGAGCACCTTCATCAGGCTCGATTTGCCCGCGCCATTCTCGCCAAGCAGCATGTGGACTTCGCCGGGGAAGACTGCAAAGGACACGTCGTCCAGCGCCTTGACGCCTGGAAACTCCTTACTGATGCCGCGCAGCTCTAGGAGCGGTACTGTGGCGTCCTGGTTATGCGAAGAAGGGGCTATCTTCAAAGCCGTTCTCATGCGCGCGCTCCCGCAAATATCTTTCCGGGATTCATGAGGCCGTTCGGATCGAGCGCGATCTTGATCGACCGCATCACGTCAACGGCTTCGCCCAGTTCGTCGGCGAGAAAATCGATCTTCCCAAGCCCGATGCCATGCTCGCCGGTGCAGGTACCGTCCATCGCGATGGCGCGGGCGACCATGCGGGCCTGGAGCGCTTTGGCGCCGTCGATCTCCTCGGGCTTTGCGGGATCGACAAGGATCAACATATGAAAATTGCCGTCGCCGACATGGCCTACAATTGGCGCTGTAAAACCGTGTTCGTCCGCATCGCGGCGCGTATCCGTCAGGCACTCGGCAAGCCGCGAGATCGGGACGCAGATATCGGTGATGACGGCGCGCGCGCCGGGCCGCAGGCCGAGACCCGCATAGAGCGTGTTGTCGCGGGCATGCCAGAGCCGGCTGCGGTCCTCTGGCGCCTTGGCCCATTCGAAGCCGCGGCCACCAAATTCGGCGGCAATCGCCTGTGCCAGCTCGGCCTGTTCCGCAACAGACGTCTCCGAGCCGTGGAATTCGAAGAACAGCGTCGGCGCCTCGCGATAGCCGAGCTTGGAGTAGGCATTGATGCCACGCATCATGACGTCGTCGAGGAGCTCGACGCGTGCCACAGGAATGGCCGCCTGGATCACGGCGATCGCCGTATCCACCGCGTTGTGCAAGGTATCGAAACTGCAGACCGCGGCCGAGATTGCCTGGGGCAGTGGATGCAGCTTCAGGGTGATCTCGGTGATGAGGCCGAGCGTACCTTCTGCACCGACGAACAGCCGCGTCAGGTCATAGCCGGCGGAGGATTTGCGTGCGCGCTTACTGGTGCGGATCACGCGCCCGTCCGCCAGCACCACCTCCAGCGCCACGACGTTATCCTTCATGGTGCCGTAGCGTACCGCCATCGTGCCGGACGCTCGCGTCGAGCTCATACCGCCGATCGATGCATCCGCGCCGGGATCGATCGGGAAGAACAGGCCGGTGCCGCGGAGCTCCGCGTTGAGCTGTTTTCGCGTGATGCCGGGCTGAACCACGACATCCATGTCGCTGTCGTGCACCGTCAGAACCTTGTTCATGCGCGCGAAGTCGAAGCAGACGCCGCCCTCGACAGAGGCCGCATTGCCTTCCAGCGAGGTACCGGCGCCGAACGGCACGATCGGCATGCTTGCTCTGGCGCAGAGCTTGACGATATCGGCGACCTCCTGCGTTGTCTCTGGAAAGACGACGATGTCCGGAGGCAGCGCGCGGTAATAGGATTCGCTCTGGCCGTGCTGATCCAGCACGCCCCGTGCCACGCTCGCGCGCGGGCCGATCAAGTTTGCAAGGCGTTCAGCCAATTCGGCTGTGCTGACCCGCGGTCCCATGGTTTCTCTCCGTCGACGTTCTTGTGCGGACTCTTGTCGGTCCGTTTCGTTATCTTCGGCTCAGGCTGCCTGAGCGCTGCTCGCTACTTGCTTCAGGCCAAAATCATAGTTGAGATGGAAATAGTCTGCGTCCATCACGCGTCCATCCGGCGCGCGACCGGGCGGGCAGCGCACAAAATCTCGGATCAGGCTGTCCTTGACGCCGAAAACCACGTCGGAGTCGAGATATTCATCGCCGGCCACGAACACATGCGTCACAAGCTGCTCGAAACCGGGAGCCGAGATCATGAAGTGCACGTGTGCAGGTCGCCACGGATGACGCCCCTGCGCTTCCAGCATGTCACCAACCGGTCCGTCATGCGGAATCGGATAGGCCGCCGGCTTGATGGACCAGAAATGGAAACGGCCATTGGCATCGGTGCGAAACCGCGCACGCATCGCCAGATCGCCGATCTCGTCGAGCTGCTGAACATCGTAATAGCCGTCATTGTCGGAATGCCAGACGTCGACCACGGCGCCGGCGAGCGGCCGCCCATCGACGGTCGAAACCGAGCCGGTGACGATCATGGGGTCGCCCTCCATCGAACCGGAGATGTCATCGCCGTTCTGTTTTTCGGGGGCGTCCTGGACGAAAAACGGACCGAGTACAGTCGTTTCAGTCGCGCCTTCCGGCACCGGATGATTGATCGCGTCGACCAGCATGGACACGCCGAGCGTATCCGACAGCAGGATGAACTCCTGGCGCTTGTCGTCGCACATGTGTCCGGTGCGGGTCAGGAAGTCGATGCCGTATTCCCATTCCTTCTGCGTCGGGCGGATCTCGCGCACGAAGGCGTGGAGATGGCGCACCAGCGCCTCGCTGACTTGCTTTACGCGCGGATCGGTTGTGCCGGCGATGCGTTCGAGCGCTGCATCGGTAATCGTGTTTTCCTTGAAGTTACGCAATTGTGCCCCCCTCGATCAGAGTTTGGGCTCGCCAAGGCCGGACAGCGGTTTCGCGCACCTGCGCGGCAAGCTGCAGCGGTACGCCGATGGCATGGCCGGCACCGAGGATGAGGTCGAGGTCCTTCGCCATCTGCTTGCAGGAGAAGGTCGACTCGAAGTCGCGGGTCCTTAGCGGCGCAGTCTTGTATTTCACCATCGGGGACGCTACCGCGCTGTCGTCCAGCACATTCAGGATGTCCTGCCAGGCAATTCCGCCCTTGCGCGCCAGCGCCAGGCTCTCGGCCATCATCGCCGCCGATACCGCGATCATCAGATTGACGGCGAGTTTTGCAAAGCGCGCTTCCTCCCGTGGCCCGAGATAGGTCTGTGCGCGGGTGAAGCTCGCGAACAGCGGCTTTACGCGTTCGAAGGCGTCCCTGGGACCGGAGACGAAGCAGCTCAGTGCACCGGTATGAACGATACTGGCGTTGCCGGAGACAGGAGCGCGTAAATAGGCGATGTCGCGCGCTTGGGCCGCGGCGTCAACTTCGGTCGAGGCCTCGGCACTGACGGTGCTGGTCTCGATCAGGATCGACTTCGGCGCCATCGCGCTGATGAGCCCGGTCGGGCTGAGCATCACGGCGCGTAAGGCGGCATCATCGGGCAGCGAACTGACGACGACCGGGCATCCCTTGGCAGCATCGGCTGGCGAGCTTGCGACCGCGACGCCTTGCCCGCGCGCTTCCGCGAGCCGTGCGGCGCTCTGATCGAAGGCAGTCACGGTGTAGCCAGCCTTGGCGACCAGGATGGACATCGGAAGGCCCATCTTTCCGATTCCGATGAAGGCGACATTTTTTGAAGCGTCTGTCATTTCTTGTCGTCCCGTTGGCCGCATCAGGCGGCGTGCGCTTGTCGTTCGATGTCTTCCACCAGCCGTTGGCCGGATTGCGCGAGCAGTTGCTTCTTCTGCTCGAGCCCGTCGGCCAGCAACCGGCCGTTCCGTTTCTTCCAGACTCCGCCGATCATGACCGCTTCGACGTTGGCGAGGCTCGTCTGCATCACCACGGTCGAGACGGGGTCGTGTACCGGGAAGAGATTGAGATCGTTGGCGTTGATCACGACGAGATCGGCCAATTTCCCTGGCGTCACTGAGCCGATCTGGTCCTCGCGGCCGAGCATTCGCGCGCCCTCGGTGGTGATCCAGCGCAGCGCTTCGCGCGCAGGGATCGTGGTCGTCGCAGGAATGGTGCCTTGGCTCTTGCGCATGTCCGCGTTGTCGAGCGCGCGCTGCATCGAGAGCGCGACGCGCGCGGCGGAGAAGAGATCGCCGGGTAACACGGATTCGAGATCGACGCCGATGGTGGGGCGTACGCCGCGTTTCAGCAGACGTCCGGTGATCGGAAAGCCGTGACCCTGGATCATCTCGTTCTCTGGCGTCACCGAGAACGACACGCCGAGATCGATGAGCTGTTGCAAGAGATCGTCCGGCAGGTCATTGCCGTGGACGATGTTGACGCCGGGACCGACCAGGCCGACCTTGATTAGCTTCTCCCAGCCGCCAGGTGTCTTTGCCGGACCGCCGCCCTGATGCATCGAGGCTATCAGGTTGAACTCCCGCGCGAGACGGAAATCGTGCAAGGACACGTCGAGCGTCGAATAGTGCGGGCCGAGGATAGCAAGCCCGAGCGTGACCAGGCCGTTGCGATCGGCCAGGGGTCCGGCCAGCAGCCGCTCGACCTCGCGGCGCGGATGCGGCATTTCCGAGAAGTGCGGTTCGCCCGGCTTTGGCTCCGGCTTCGGCGAGCCGTGGAAGAAGGCGGCGCGGATGCCGCTTTCGATCAGGCCGCGCACGGCCGCGTCGGTATGAGCCGGCGTCGGGTTGTTGTGGCACCAGTCGACGAGCGTTGTGGCGCCGCAATTGATCTGGTTCAGCGCGCCGACGAGCGTGGCGATATAGATGTCGTCGGGCCGAAACGCGGTCGCCAGCCCCGCATGCATCCGACGGAAATATTCGAGCAGGGTCCAGTTCGCAGCATAGCCGCGCAACGCTGTTTGCCAGGTGTGCATGTGTGCGTTGATCAGGCCGGGAATCACGATGCGTCCCTGACCATCGACGATCTCGGTCTCGGTGGCACCGCTGCCGATGTCGATACCGGGACGCACCTCCGCAATCCGGGCGTCCTCAACCAGCACATCGCCGGCACTGAGATCGCCAATCCCAGCGTCCATGCTGATGACGGTTGCTGATTTGATGAGGGTGCGCCGCATGTCGATCAGGCTGCCATTTTTGTTGCGACCGGCGGCTCGCCTGCCCAGGCGCGCGCAATCAGGTCGCGGATGGCATTGCGCTCGAGCGCGCGCGGATTCCAGTAGGCGTTGGTCACGGCAAGGTCGGCCGCCTTGTCAATGCCGCTTTCGGGCATGCCGATGTCGCGTAGCGCCAGTTTTACGCCGAGCCGCTTGGCGAGATCATAGAGACCTTGCGCCGCATGGGCTGCGCCGGTCGCGCGCGAGATCCGCGCCATCGCTTCAGGCACCGCGGGCGCGTTGTAGGTCAGCGCATGCGGCAGCACGATGGTGTGCGTCTCGGCATGCGGAAGATCAAACGTGCCCCCGAGCGTGTGGCAGAGCTTGTGATGCAGCGCCATGCCGACGGTGCCGAGACATACACCGCACAGCCACGCGCCGTAAAGCGCATCGCTGCGGGCAGCGCGATCGTCAGGCTTGGCGGCAATTGCGGGCAGTGCGCCGGCGAGTGCCCGGATGCCTTCTTCGGCCATGAGCGAGATTACGGGATTGGTGTCGCGGGCGTAGAGCGCCTCCACCGCATGCGCGATCGCGTTGATGCCGGAGGTGGCGGCTAATCCCGCGGGCAGCGTCAGCGTCAGGTCGACGTCGTAGATCACCGTCTCCGGTAGCACGGCCGGGTCGCGTACCGTGGTCTTGAGCCCGTCCTTTGTTTCGCCGAGGATCGGCGTCATCTCCGAGCCGGCATAGGTGGTGGGGATGCAGAGCTGATTGACGCCAGTGCGTAAGGCTAGTGCCTTGCCGAGGCCCGTCGTCGATCCGCCGCCAAGCGAGACCACACAATCGGCATCGCACGCCTTCATCGCCACCAACGCTTGCTCGGTCACCTCGACCGGTGTGTGCATCGTTGCGCCCGCGAAGATACCAGCATGAATCGGACCCAACGCGGCGCCGAGCTTGGCGCCCTGCGCTTCCTGTTGCGGCGTGGTCAGCACCAGCGCGCGTTTGCCGCCGAGCCGCTCGATCTCGGCCCTGGCCGTACCGAGAGTTCCGCTGCCGAACACGACACGGCAAGGCAGATTTTCGAATGTGAACGAGCCGATCATGCACCGGTCTCCGTGACGGGATAATCGACCTGGAACCGGCCGATCCGCACGTCGCCAAGCTCCTGTCGCACGCGCAGATGTTCCGGATGGGTGGCATAGGCCTTCAGCGCCGCGCTGTCAGTGAATTCCGAGACCAAAACCACGTCGCAGGCATAGTCGACGTTGCTGACGTCGGCGCCGACTTCGATATGAGTGAGGCCGTCAATTCGCCCTTTGAGACCCTCGAACAGGGTTTTCACCTTGGTCCGGGCCGCGGCTCGCTCCGCAGGCGTCTCCCCGCGCAGCCGCCACATTACGATATGCTTGATCGGACCTGCCATTTGCTTGATTTCCTCGCCTGTCGTCTTGGCTGTTGCGCGCATTTTGTCTTGCGCAGCGCGGAAATAAAGACCAAATTTTGCAAGTCTCTTTTCCGATTTGAGCAAAAATGGACCGCCTGCTGCAACTTGAGGTTTTCTCCAAGACGGCCGAGCTGGGCAATCTCTCCAGGGCCGCCGAAACGTTGCGAATGTCGAACGCGGCCGCGAGCCGGCATCTGAGCGCGCTGGAAGAGCGGCTGGCGGTTCGGCTGATCGAGCGCACCACGCGCCGGCAATGGCTGACGGAAGCAGGGCAGGAGTTTCTGCAGCGCTGCGGCACGCTTCTGAACGGACTCGCCGAAGCCGAGGACGCGGTGAGCGACCGCGCGCTGTCGCCGAAGGGTATGCTGCGCGTCACGAGTTCGCTGTCGTTCGCGATGATCTACATAGCGCCGATGCTGCCCGCGTTTCGCGCGCTCTATCCAAACCTCAGCGTTCAGATCATCGCCGCCAACCGCTATCCCGATTTCATCGAGGCTGGCATCGACGTCGCGATCCGTACGAGGGAGCAGGAGCCGGACTCCAACATCATCGTCCGACGCATTGGCCAGATGCGGCGCGTGCTGGCGGCAGCACCGTCCTATCTTGCGAGCCACGCCCGGCCGGAACATCCAGCCGATCTCGCGCGTCACGACATGCTGATCTACAACCTCGCAAACGATCCTTACTCGCTGCGGCTCAGTAAGGGCAATGCTGAGCAGATTGTTCGGATCGCGCCGACGCTCGATAGCAATGACGGCCAGGTGATCCGCGGCGCGGCTCTCGGGGGCCTCGGCATCCTGATCCAGCCGCTCTACATCGTGCAGAATGACATTTCGGCCGGCAAGCTCGTGCCAGTCCTGACGGACTGGGAACTGCCGCTGCTCACGATGAACATCGCCTACCAGAACCGCGTCTGGCTGCCGGCCAAAATCAGGGCCTTCACGGATTTCTTGTTCAATCATATTCGCAAGAACTCGGATCCAGGAATCTGGATTGCAAAGGAGAGCCGATTGGCCACGGGGAAATCCCTTTGCCATTTCGCGCCGGCGACGCGCGCTTGCGGTCGAACGCCTCCGGCCTCGCACCGCATCGCCTCACGAGGAACTAGCCGTTTCGATCCAATTGGAAAACTCAGCTGCCAAATGCCAGCGATGTTCCGCAATCATATATGGGAGGACCATCACGGGGAATTCGACGCTCAATTTCGCTCGGAATATGGCCAAAAAATTAAAACTGCAAGAAAGTCGGGTAGTTATCCATCCCGGCGTAGCCTCGCCGCGTGTCGTCCGCTACGTTTTTTGGGGCGATCAATGGCCCATCGTGGATTGCGGGCAAAAAGGGGGGGCTCATGGAGTGGGCACGTATCCTGGCCTACATCACGGGAACGGTAGACCAGGAGCTGCTGTTACGGAATGAGTATCTGGCTGCTGAAAACCGAATCCTGAAGTTCCAGTTGAAAGGGCGCCTGAGGCTCTCCGACGTCGAGCGAGCAAAGCTCGGCGAGATTGGACATCGACTGGGCCGCAAGGCCCTCGGCGAGGTGGCGACTACCGCCCTGCCCGACACCATCCTGGCATGGTACCGAAGGCTCATAGCTCGCAAGTTCGATGGATCACACGCACGTCGAGCCCCGGGGCGGCCACGAATCGACAGAGAAGTTGAGCAATTGATTGTTCGCATGGCCGGGGAGAACCGGTCCTGGGGTTATGATCGGATTGTTGGGGCGCTAGCCAATCTGGGACATGAGGTCTCGGATCAAACGGTCGGCAATATTCTGCGCCGTCACGGTGTACCGCCCGCACTGGCGCGTAAGCACACGACCACCTGGGCAGCATTCATTCGGGCTCACCTGGCGGTGCTGGCGGGGACCGACTTCTTCACGGTGGAGGTCCTCACGCTACGAGGACTGGTGACCTACTACGTGCTGTTTTTCATCCATCTCGAGAGCCGCAAGGTGGACATCGCCGGGATCACTGTCCACCCGAACGAGCAATGGATGCAGCAAATGGCTCGGAACGTGACTATGGAGGGATGCGGCACCCTTCGAGACTGTCGCTATCTCCTGCATGACCGCGACACGAAGTACACCATCTCCTTCCGAGCGATCATCGAGTC
>WNFR01005248.1_pt1 | contig 13246 bp, 11 predicted proteins | sample 5400221 | NCBI WGS metagenome assembly WNFR01 (sample SAMN13153357, study PRJNA577476) | soil metagenome | isolation source: 40 cm soil under Madrone tree | place: USA:California | collected 2016-06-14
CGATTGAGGACTTCATGAGCAAGAAAATGCGTGCGGTCCAAGTCCCGCGAGCTGGCGGACCGTTTGAGTTAGTCGAACGCGACGTTCCCGAGCCGCAGCCGGGGTGGGTGCGAATCAAAGTCGAAGCGTGCGGCGTTTGTCATAGCGATTCGTTGGTAAAGGAAGGACTCTGGCCCGGGATTCAGTATCCGCGTGTGCCGGGACATGAAGTAATCGGAGTCGTCGATGCTGTCGGCGAAGGCGTGAAGCCATGGAAGAATGGCCAGCGCGTCGGGATTGGTTGGCATGGCGGGAACTGCGGCTATTGCGACCATTGCCGGCGTGGCGAGTTCTTCGCGTGCACGGTGTCGCTACTCACCACCGGTATTTCTTTCGACGGCGGGTACGCCGAGTACATGGTTGCGCCCACGGAGGCATTGGCGCTTGCGCCTAACGAACTCTCTTCGGTTGATGGCGCGCCGCTGATGTGCGCCGGCGTAACGACTTTCAACGCGCTGCGAAACAGTGGTGCCAGAGGGGGCGATACGGTCGCGGTGCTCGGGATTGGCGGCCTTGGTCATCTCGGCGTGCAGTTCGCAGCCAAAATGGGATTCAATACGGTGGCGATTGCGCGCGGGAAAGACAAGGAAGCGTTCGCCAAACAACTAGGAGCACATCATTACGTCGATAGTCGCGCATCCGATCCGGCGGCGGAATTGAATAAGCTTGGTGGCGCAAAAGTTGTCATCGCGACTGTTACGAACGCCGAAGCAATGGCAGCAGTCCTCGGCGGGCTTGCACCGAACGGTGTACTCATGGTGATCGGCGCAGCAGGCCCGTTATCGGTTGATCCGCTTCTGCTCATCACCGGCTGTCGATCCGTCAAAGGCTGGTACTCGGGAACGTCCATCGACTCGCAGGACACACTTGAATTTAGTGTGTCGGCGGATGTGCATTCCATGAACGAAGTTTTTCCGCTGGAACGAGCCGCCGAAGCGTACGAGCGGATGATGAGCGGCAAAGCGCGGTTCCGCGTCGTTCTGAACGTGACAGCGAAAAGTTGAGATTTGCTAGCAGAAAACTGGTCGTAGCGTTCGCTTCGCGTTACGCACCGCGTAATCTCCAGCAGCCGTAAAAAAATTCTGCTGCGTAACGATCCCATAATGTGACACGCGCGAAAATGCGCGCATGAAACCACACAACTCACATCTGTTGGGGATATCAAAATTAATCCAAAAACAAGTCTTTCGAGTTAACCGCAACTGGAAGCAAAATCGAAGCGGACATCTGGCGGCTGTTTCAGCAGCGGGTGTGCTCTTAATACTCAACCTCACCGGGAGTGCAGTGATCGCCCAGGGGGTCGATGCTTGTGGTCAGACTTCAGAACAAGCCAAGCGTTCCTGTTTGGAGGCAGCGCAGAGCAACTACGTGAACGCCCTGGGCAAATGTACCAACCTCTCGGACCCGTCGGCGCGACAGGCCTGTCAAGATCAGGCGGTGACGGACCTGCAAGACGCGCAGCAGACTTGCCAGGCGGGGTTTGTCGTTCGGCAAACCGCCTGCGACAGCTTCGGTCCCGCACCGTACGATCCGGTGATCGATCCGGCGAACTTTGTCGCCAGCATTGACAATCCGTACTTCCCGTTGCAGCCCGGGACGACTTTTATCTATGGGGGTCAGATGCCCGACGGCTTTGAGCGTGACGAGTTCGCCGTGACTCACAACACCAGGGTGATCCTGGGTGTGACCTGTGTCGAAGTTCATGACAGTGTCTTTACCAACGGCGTGCTAACGGAGGATACCCTCGACTGGTTCGCTCAAGACAGGGACGGGAACGTCTGGTACTTTGGTGAAAATACTCATGAGTTGGAGGATGGCTTAATCACCACCATTGCCGGCACGTTCATGGGTGGCGTCAACGGCGACAAGCCTGGGATCATCATGAAAGCGCATCCTGCGGTGGGCGATTTCTACCGGCAGGAATTCTCTCTCAACAATGCGGAGGATTTTGCGCAAACGCTCAGTCTCAACGAAGTCGTCACCACGCGCGCTCGCACGTTCAATCATTGCCTGAAGTCGGAAGAGACGACCCCATTGGAGCCTGATCTTCTCGAGGATAAATTCTACGCGCCGGGAGTGGGAAACGTACTAACGGTTGACGTAAACACCGGCGCGACGTCGGAACTTGTACGGATTATCAGGGGGCAATAAGAAGCTGCTCAGACGGCGGCGTGCATCGGTCGTGGCAGAGAATTGCGTAATTTTGCGAAGCTTCGAAGAGGGTTCGCGAATCCATTTAGGCGTTAAACGACGACAGTAAAAATAACACATGGAATCTATGAAAAATAAATTCGTATACCTTAATCGTATCCCTTCGTTGGTAATCGCGGTCATAACGACACTAACTTTGATCTCGACCCTAACGGCAACAGGGCCCAACACCAAAGAAACCCAACAGGACGCGTGCAGCCGAACCTCGCTGGATGCGCTCAATTCTTGTCGGACGAGCGCGCAGAGCGCTTACTCGCTGTCGTTGGGCAATTGCGATAACATCCCCGACCCCGCTCAGCGTGGGCAGTGCCACCAGGACGCGCAAGCCACGTTGCAGGTAGCGCTGCAGACGTGTCAGGACCAATTTGTGGCCCGGCAGCAACTCTGCGGTTTGCTCGGAGGCGGACCGTATAATCCGGTTATTGATCCAGCCAATTTCGGCGGACCGATCGATAATCCCTATTTTCCACTCATCCCCGGCCGCACGCTGATCTACGAGGCGCACACCGTTGATGGCATCAAGCGCAACACCGTAACCGCCACACATGAAACCGTCCAGATTCTCGGCGTTACCTGTGTCCAAGTGCACGATGTCGTTTATCTAAACGGCGAAAGAATAGAAGATACGCTCGATTGGTTCGCACAAGACCATCAAGGCAACGTCTGGTATTTCGGCGAGAACACGCTCGAAATTAGCAATGGGCTGGTCGTGAGCACCGAAGGCACGTTCACGTCTGGAGTAAATGGGGCCAAGCCTGGGATTATCATGGAAGCGCATCCTGCGGTTGGCGACGCGTACCGCCAGGAGTTTGTCCTCGGCACGGGCGAAGATTCGGAACAAGTAGTCGGCTTGGACAAGACTGTGCGCGTTCCTTACGGCACTTTCGATCATTGCGTTGAGATCAAAGAAACGACCGCGCTGGAGCCCACCGTGATCGTGCATGACTTCTACGCGCCTGGTATTGGCCCAGTAATGTCGCTGGAGTCAGGCGAACGGCTCGAGTTGGTCCAGATCGTGAATGAATGACAAATGCTGGCTGCCCCGACATCTTCGCACACATATCGCTTCAATAGAGCTGGAAACGCCGCAGCTGAGCTAATCGGGGTCGTTAGATCCGGGATTATTATCACGCGGCCGCGGCGATACGAGCAGGAATGGAGACAGAGTCGAGCTTGTCAGGATCACGACGAACTAGATGAATCGCGCGTCGCGCGATCTTTGCTCGCGTTGCTGTTACAGGGTGTCGCGTCCGACAATATGAAAAAGATCTCGGTGTGATTGAGCTCGGCCCGCAGTGTCATTCCAAGTGATTGCGCGTACGCTTTCGCCACTGCGAGGCCGAGCCCTGAATGAAGCTGGGAAGAGCGTGCCGGATCTTTTCGCCAAAACCGGTCGAACAAATGTGGAACATCTTCCGGCGCCATGTGAACGTTTCGGTTTGAAATTGCCAACTCCTCAATGCAGCCGTCCTTCTCGAGGCGCACGCGAACAAGGCTCTGGGGCGGGCTGTAGTCGATGGCGTTAGTAGCAAGATTGGTGATGATGGACCGAAGAGCTGCCGCGTCGGTATACCAACACGCTTCCTCAGGTAGATCGAGCGCGACGTCGAGTTGTTTCTCGTGAGCCCTGATTTTAAGCGGTGCGAGCACATCTCGAATGAGCGCAGGGACAGCGACGCGTTCCTGGCGTACGCTGAGCAGATTTCCCTCGCAACGCGCCAGCGCCATTAGACCCGTGGCAATCGACTCCATTTGCAGCGCGATCGCGAGCGCATCTTGTAATGTATTCTGAGTCGATTGCTGGTCTTCCGGCCATTTCAGGCCAATCTCAGCCAGGGCGCGCAGCTCGGCGATTGGCGTGCGCAATTCGTGGGCGACATCGGCGCTGAAGCGGCGTTCGCGCGCAAACGAAGCTTCCAATCGCGCGAGAAGATCGTTCAATCGATTGGCGATAGGCAACAATTCAGTAGACAGTTTTTCGGTCGGGAACCGCAGTTGTAAAGACGACGCATCGATAGCCGCAGTGCGATCGGCCAGGTCCGATAACGGGCGCAACCCCTGACGCACAACAAGACCGACCGCAAGGATTGCTGCCGCCGCCATGCCGGCTCCGCTCAGCAGCAACACGATTCCGAGGTAATGCAATCGTTGGTCCAGCTCAGCTCGATGAAAACCTGCGACCAGGACGACTTCCTTTGTCAAGGGCGGCGTGTCCGGCCGGCGCGGCATATCATCGTCTTCCTTCGGGATGAATCGAACGCCTACAGCGCGTCCCTTGAGGCCATCGGGAAGCACAACGTTCCAAAATCTTGGGGACGTCAACGTACCCGCGTCTTTGGGAAGATCGCCTTCGAGGGCAGGGGAGCGGTACAAAACAGATCCATCGCTTTCCCATAACTGAAAGTAATCGGGCCGCTCCTCGCGTCGAAACGCCGGCATGTATTCGCCAGTTGAATCGAACTTTAGTCCCGCCTCGTTTTGCTCGGTCATGTTAACCAGAGAATCCATGTCGGTGACGTGAGCGCGATCGAATTCCCGGACCAAGCCACTTCGCATCGCGAGATATGCGGTCACACTGCCGCCAAACCAGAGAATGCAAAACAAACCCGCAAGCGCGACCGTGAGGCGACGCTGAATTGAATTCATCGCCTTGCGCTTTCCAGGACGTAACCCATCCCGCGTCGTGTGTGAATAAGCGGGCTCACGCCTGGCGGCGTGATTTTTTTTCGCAATATGCAGACGGCTGAATCGATGACGTTGCTCATCACTTCTGCTGTGTCGGAGTAGATGTGCGTTTCAATTTCTGTGCGTGAAACGACGTGGCCCCGGCGAAATGCGAGATATTCCAGCAACATGAATTCGCGGGCCGTCAATTCTATCGGCTTGCCCTTGCGGCGCACGATGCGCGCGACTGTGTCGATTTCCAGATCGCCGATGTTGATCCTGGGGCTTTTGCGCTGGTAGCTTCGCCGGCAGAGCGCTTGCACACGGGCAAGCAGCTCCTCGAAAGCGAATGGTTTGATCAGATAATCGTCCGCACCGGTCTGAAGCCCCGCGACACGATTTTCCACCGTGTCTCTAGCTGTCAGAATTAAGACGTGCGTGCCGTTCTGTTCGGTGCGGAGACGCCGCAGCAAACTCAACCCGTCCAAGCCAGGCAGCATGAGATCGAGAATGATGACGTCGTATCGATTCGACTGCGCCAGCCAAAGTCCCTCGTTGCCGTCGCTAGCAATATCAACAACGTAACCAGCCTTACGGAGGCCTCGCCCCAAGGATGCCTGGAGTCGGGGCGAGTCCTCGATGAGCAACAAATGCATATATCAAATGAAGGTTTTCGATCAGACCGGGCGACTAACACTTGCAAACAGCGGAAACGTAGTCTGGTTCATATTACTGGAACATTACGTGCGCGGGCGTCTCGTCGTGCGCCCGCGGTCCTCCTCGCCGTGATAATTTTTCGATAATGTCTGTCCTGGAGGCACTAGACAAGAAAAGCACTGACAGGTAAAAATGTCTCGCGGTGACTGAGGGCAGACAATACAGGCTTTTATTGCCGGTTTTATTTATCACAGCTGCGGCCGTCGGCATCGGTGCAAAATATCAACCGCGAATTGATCCCTCCGATTTTCAATCGCAGATAAGCAATCCGTATTTTCCGCTCGTTCCAGGAACACGGTACAAGTACGTCGAAACAGTATTTGGCGAAACATTTAACCGTGAAATTACCGTGACATCGGAGACGAAAACGATCATGGGCGTCAAATGCGTTTCTGTTCACGACGTGCTTACCAACAAAGGAGAAGTGAGAGAGGACACCTACGATTGGTATGCCCAGGACAAAAAAGGCGCGGTTTGGTATTTCGGAGAAGCAACGATTGAGATTAAGCCCGGCCGCCGGCGAAGCTCTGCCGGTTCGTGGGAAGCTGGAGTCGGCGGTGCACTACCCGGGATCGTTATGCCGGCTAAAGCAAAAGCCTGTGAACCTTATCAGCAGGAGTACTACCCGAACTGGGCCGAAGACATGGGCCAAATCGTTGCCGTTGGTGAAACTGTGACCGTCCCGGCCGGAACATTTACCAACTGCCTTCGCACCCGGGAATGGTCGCTGCTGGAATCCGGTACCGAGAAAAGGTGGTACGCGCCACAGATTGGCTTCGTCCGATCAGAGGCGGCTGGCGAGGTTGTAACGCTTTTGTCGATCAAGCGTTCCTGATCCCGATGTGGCACGGACTCCGTTTCGCAAGAAAAATCGTTCGTCAGTGCGCCGCGCTTGTTGCTTCCAGCTTTCTGTTGCTGGCGATCTGTACCGCTCACGCCAGAATTCTGCATACCCGCCCAACACCGTCGGAAACGTGGGATCCATTGCTACCGTTCACCATCGGATCGGGTATCGAGTTCGAGACTAACAGCGAAAGCTCGCAATACAATTTCCCGTTCTTACTCGAGTACAATTTCACCGAACCGTTGAGGATAACGATTGAACCGAACATCGAACACATTCACGCGAAAGCCAAAGACGCGCGCACGGTAACGGGATTTGGAGATCTGGAAACAGCTTTGGAATACGAATTCGTCCGAGAACGAAGATATCGCCCTGCATTAACCACCGAAGGAGTAATCAGATGGCCAAGCGCTTCAGACGCCGACATCGGCGATCCCGGCCGAGATTATTCCCTCGGGCTGATCGCGAGCAAAGACCTGGTGTTCATCGATCTTGATCTCAGCAGCATGTACACTTTTGTGGGTGATTCGAACAACCGGGATACATTTGAGATATCGCTCGCGGGGGAATGGCACCTCAATTACAGATTCGATGTCGAGGCCGAAATCGTGTATGGCATTGGCGCCGGCGGAATTCGCGGGCAGCCCGGGACGCTGGCAGGAATCAGCCCGGCTAGCCCCGGCACGGACCTGACGGAGGGAACAGTGGGAATCGCCTGGCACGCCAGCAAGCGATTGAAGATCGAGCAAGGCGCGATTTTCCGAAGCGACGGTACCTGGCAAATCGTCTTCGCGTGGGAATGGAGCTTCTCCGGAGAATAGTGAATCCAGTACACGCGCCCGCGTGAGCGCGGGTCAAGCATTCATCCCGTTAGGAAATTTGATGTGTGCCTTGCGATGGTTGATGTAACCATGCATTCGCGATCGAATTCAAAATGAAATCGCAGTACGATGTCGTCATTTTAGGAGCGGGCCACAACGGCCTTGTTGCCGCGGCTTATCTCGCGCGTGCTGGCTTGAGCGTGCTGTTGCTGGAGAAAAATGATTACATCGGAGGGGCGACAACTTCGCAGCGGCTTTTTCCCGATTACGACGCGCGTTTGTCGCGGTATGCCTATCTAGTCAGCCTGCTTCCTTACAAAATCATCGAGGATCTCGGGTTGAAACTGGAGCTGCGGAGACGCGCGGTCGCATCGTGCACGCCATATCTGAGCCACGAACACCATGGTGCGTTGCTCCTGAGCAATGTCGATAAAGACGCGAGCCGCCGGTCAATGTTTGAACTGACTGGAAACGACACGGAGTACGACGCACTAGAGCGCTTTTACAGGTTGCCGCGGGTATTTGCTGAACGCGTCTGGGATTCGATGCTCGAGCCGCTGGTTTCCAAAGAGGAAATGGCGGGTTGGTTCAAAGTTGACGAAACTTCCCGCGAGGCGTGGCACTCCCTCGTTGAGGAACCGCTTGGCAACGCGATCGAGCGTTATCTGCGAGACGATCTGGTACGCGGCCTTGTCTTTACCGACGCGAAAGTAGGCGTGTTCACGTTTCCCCATGATCCATCGCTTCTGCAGAACCGCTGTTTCCTTTATCACCTGATCGGCAATAAAACAGGCGAATGGAAGGTACCGGTCGGCGGGATGGGCGCGGTCTCGTACGAACTGGAACGCGCGGCGCGCAAATCGGGCGCGGAAATGCTAACTAATGTGCATGTCGATGCGCTGAACGTCGCCGGAAAAACGCGCACGGTTGAATTTCGCGTGGATGAAAAACAAGAAAAGGTCGAAGCGCACTTTCTCCTTGTGAATTTTGGCCGCAACGTACTGGCGAAGCTTACCGGTCGATTGTTTCAGCCGGATCGCACAGACGAAGGTTCCGTGTTCAAGATCAACATGCTCCTGAGTAGTCTACCGAAGCTGAGGGTCAAAAAAGTTCCAGCGACTGACGCGTTTTGCGGAACCTTTCACAGCGACGAACGCTATGAACAAATGAATGTCAGTTATGACCAGGCGGCGGACGGCATCTTGCCAGAGAAGACACCGTGCGAGATTTACTGTCACACGCTCACCGACGAGAGCATTCTCGCGCCAGATCTACGTGACCAAGGCTTTCACACGATGACGCTCTTCGGACTGGACGCACCGTGGAGCTTGTTCGCACGAGATAATCACGATATGCGGCGGGAAGCGGAGAAAAGATATCTGGCGAGCATCAATCAGTGGTTGGAAGAGCCCATCGAAGGTTGTCTCGCTGTAGCACGCGATGGGAGACCCTGTATCGAAAGCAAAAGTCCCGTCGATATCGAGGACGCACTGGGAATGTATCATGGCAACATCTTTCATAACGCGCCGACCTTTCCATTTGCTGAGCGGAAAGACCAGGTCGGCAGTTGGGGAGTAGAAACTGGATACGACAACGTGTTTTTCTGCGGTTCGAGCGCTTTACGTGGCGGCGCTGTTAGCGGGATTCCAGGCCATAACGCAGCGATGAAAGTTTTGGAAATGATGGCAAGTAGTCAGTGACGAGTGACAAGTGACGAGGAAATACTTGAAATGAAAACTTCAAACGCTGATCACGCCGATGTTGAGTCGATCGACGCAATCATCGCCACCGCGTACGACGTGATCTCTGGGCCCGGTGACAAGAAACGCGACTGGAATCGCGAGCGCTCGCTGTTTTATCCCGGTGCGCGCGTGATTCCGACCGCGAGTGTTCCCGGAAGAAACGATGTCGATCTCGAGCCGCAAATGTTAGACGTCGAAGGTTACATCGCGCGCGTCGAACCGCTTTTGCAGCAAGGCTTTTACGAAAAAGAGATCGCGCGGCGAACCGAACAGTTTGGCCGGATTGCTCACGTTTGGAGCACGTATGAATCACGCCATGATCCGAGCGATCCCGAGCCGTTCATGCGCGGCATAAACAGTTTTCAGCTTTTCAATGATGGGAAACGCTGGTGGATATTGTCGATTTGCTGGCAGCACGAGAGCGCCGAGCACGCGATTCCTGAGAAATATTGTTAACGCTGAGTTTTTCGGACGGAATGTGTCTTCCCGATCGGCGTCGAAATTTGCGGATGAGCGTCCCGATAACATTTCGTGACCAAGCCGAGCACGAATGCTGCGATTATGAATATCGCTACTCGTCTCTCGACGGGAGTGAGGCGAAATCTTTGCCTCACTTCATCGAATTTGAAACGCCGGGTCTTTCTAACCAAGGCACAAATCTATCTAAATGCGTGTGGTTGAAAACGGTTGCCCCACTACACAATTGTCTTGTTAGGCGCTGTCTTCGGCAAGCGCGCCGCAGTCGTATCGCAGCGCTTCAATCGGGTCGAGGCGGTAAAGATCGCCAAGATCTCGTTGTAATTGTGGTGCGTCACTAAATAAGATGCCACGCCAGCCGACGGCCTTCGCCCCTTCTACATTCAGCAGCGTGTCGTCGACTAAAAGACACTCCGCCATTTGAACCTTTAACGCGTTCGCTACGAACGAAAACGCCTCCTTCTTCGGCTTTGCGTGTCCGATCAGATGGGAAGCGAAAATATGATCGAAAAGGCTGAGAGACGGATATTCGCGCGCTGATCCTAGCCTCTCCCAATGGAGGGCGATCGTGTTTGATAGCACACAGCATTTTAGGCCTGCCTGCTTTAGCCGCTCGACAATCGTGAGAACGTCTTTTCGCTCACGTCCAAGGACCGAAAGCCGATTCGCTCGCACGCATTCAGGATTCTTAACGCTGCACTCGCGCAGAAACGCTTCCAAGTAGATTGAGGTTTCGATCTTCCCAACCATTGCCAGCTCGGTAATGCTCCTCGGATGTGACTCAAAAGAAGAACGTGTCAGGCGAGCAAAAATTTGCGGCGAAAGGCCATATTGTTCCACCAGTTCGCGTCCTGCTTGGTCTGAGTGCAAATCGATCAATACTCCGCCCAAGTCGAAGACGACTGCTTTTGTTGCAACATCTTGACGGAAAAAGGGCGTAGCGATCATCTAACGAGAGAGAAGATCAACGCGGTAACGCGTACTACGCACCCATAGGATGGAGCACGAGCATGACGAAGGGCGCCTCATTCGTATCGCAACGCTTCGATAGGATCGAGATTCGCCGCGCGATAGGCGGGGTACAGGCCAAAGCCGATGCCGATGGCTGAGCAGACAACGAGACCGGCAATGGCCCAGCCGTAGGGGAAGATCACGTCCACCTTCAGCCAAACGGCAAGCAAGTCGCCGGCGATGATTCCAAGAACGATGCCGAGAATTCCGCCGGCTTCGGAGATGAAAACGGCTTCGGTGAGGAACTGACGCAAAACGTCGTGACTGCGCGCGCCGATGGATTTGCGGACACCGATTTCTTTTGTCCGTTCGGTAACGCTCACCAGCATGATGTTCATAATGCCGATTCCGGCAGCCAGCAGCGCGATGAAGCTGACCACGAACGCACCTATGCGCACGATGCCGGCAACAGAGGTGAATGCGCTCTTGAGTGAGTCATTCGAGTAAATCTCGAAATCATTTTCCTGGTCGGCGCGCAGTCCACGCGCGATGCGCATCGCGCTGATGCCTTTATCCAGTGTTTGATTGTAAGTCTCTGTGGAGAACGCCTGCGTAGCGATGTTCACCGTGCGTTTGGCTTCACCGTAATCCTCAAAAAACCGCGTGATTGGCATGATGCAAACGTCGTCCTGGCTCTGCCCAAAGGATGTTCCTTTCTCCGCAAGCACGCCGACGATTGTGTACGTGTGGCCGCTTACTCTGACGACTTTGCCGATCGGCGTTTCGTGCGGGAACAACCTTTTCTCAATCATTTTACCGACGACGATTACCCGGCGCGAAAGCTCGACGTCTTCGTCGTTCAAGTTGCGACCGTAGCCAAGGGTGTAAGCGTTGGCCGTCAGAAAACTTCGGTTCGTCCCGACGATGAGAAGACTCGGCGTCGTTTTAACCCCGTTGTAAACGGCCTGTGCTTTTATTTCGTGTCCGAAACTCTTGAGACAGATTTCGCGTGCGTTGGCTTCCATCAACTTCGCGTAATGCAGTGCCTCGCGATAGGTGATGTTGCGCCGGTTCTGGTATTTTTTCTTGATCTCGCCGCCGACGTTCACGTTCGCCGGGTACTTGGCGAACTGAAAAATATTCGATCCGAGAAAACTAATGCCGCTTTCAATGGAGGACTGCAGCGCGCCGATGGCGGTCATGACCGAGATCACCGAGAAAACGCCGATGGTGATGCCGATCATTGTCAGAGCAGCGCGCAGCTTATTCGCGCCCAGCGACGCCAGCGCCATCTTAATTATTTCACTGAACAACATCTCAAAAACTCGAAACTCGAAATTCGAAATCCGAAACAAATTCTAAATTCGAAATTCAAATTCACTCCTCGGATTTGCGGAGGATTGCGCCAAATATCTTCATTAGTTCTTGAGCTTCGGCCACCAGCTTTGCTCTTGCTGGCTCGACTTGCCCATCGCAATCGAGCAACCGGAGCCAATAGCCGCTTTCTTTGGCTTCGCGGCGACAGGTCCTGATCTTCATCAGGAAGTCCTTCTTTCCGATCGATTCATTCGCCTCGATATAGTTTGCCCCGATTGATCCAGATGCACGAATGAATTGCTTCGCGTCCTCAATGTTGGCGATCGTCCGCGGCAGCTTTTTCGCAAAAGTGCGGCTCGCTTTGGCGAACTCAAATGTACGATCCTCAAGATCGTACGGTTTGCGATCGTTGTTACTCGCCATGAGTTCTGGTCTCAGGTTTCGGCATTCGAATTTGTTTCGAATTTCGATATTCGGATTTCGAATTTCCCTCACTCATATCTGAGTGCCGCCACGGGATCGAGGCGGGAGGCTGTCCAGGCAGGAGCGAAACCGGAGAACAAGCCGGTGAGGATTGAGACGGCCATACTCACAAGCACGAGAGCCAGTGAAAACTCGATCGGAAATGACGGAAAAGCTTTGGAAATACCGGTGCACATTACGTACGCGACACCCAGTCCGATGAATCCACCGAGCAGACAAAGCGAAGTGGATTCGATCAGGAACTGAAGAAGAATGGTGCGTCGCCGGGCACCAAGAGCTTTGCGCGTTCCGATTTCACGGGTGCGTTCTTTCACGCTCACAAAGGTGATATTCATGATCCCGATTGCGCCGACAAAAAGCGAAAGGCCGGTAACAAAAAGCCCCGCGATGGCGATGGAGTTCTTGATCGGATCCAGCGTGCTTTTGAGGGCTTGTTGTTCGTTGATGCTGAAATCGTCTTTTTTCTCCGGAGGCAATCCGCGGACCCGCCGCATGACTCCGGTCAGCTCGTCTGTCGCTTCGGCGAGCCTCGTTTTGTCCTTCACTTTTACCAAAATATCGGAATCGCTTTTGGCGCTGAAGTATTTTTGAAATGCAGGTAGCGGCATCACGACGATGGAATCCAGACTGAACAGTCCGAGAAATGTGCCTTGCCGTGAGATGACGCCTACTACTCTGAAAGGTTGCCCATTAATCAGCACCGATTTGCCGATCGGGCTCTCGGAAGGAAAAAGCGCGTCGGCAACGTCGTAGCCGATTACGCACACGTTAGCCCCACCGCGAGATTCGATGTCATTGAAAAAACGGCCTTCCTTGAACTCGAACGTCGAAGTGATGAGGTAATCCGATACTGTCCCTCTGATCAGAACGTTGCTGACTTCGCTTTGGCCATATTTCACACTGCGCAGCAGACTCGAAGTTGGCACCGCGATGACGAGATTCGAATTGGGCGTTGCAGCGATGATACGGTTGATCGGCTC
>WNFR01005250.1_pt1 | contig 13244 bp, 14 predicted proteins | sample 5400221 | NCBI WGS metagenome assembly WNFR01 (sample SAMN13153357, study PRJNA577476) | soil metagenome | isolation source: 40 cm soil under Madrone tree | place: USA:California | collected 2016-06-14
CGCCGTCTCCCATGCAAGACTCGCTTCCGGCCGGCGGGCTGCGCCTCTACCGGGAGGGGGTCGAACCCTCTGGATCGCTTCGAAAGGTTTCAGGTTACATTTCCATTCTCCTTTCCAGGACTTGTCCTGTCGCAAGGGTAGTTTATGCTGGAGCTAGCTTTCCTCCTGCGACGACCGCAGGCCGGAATGACTTGCCGCGGCATCGATGACCGGGCCAACATCGGTCGCGATCAACGCCACGATCGGCGCCGGGCGGCGAAAATCGGAGGTTGATGATGGCGAGTTCCCGTCTCACGGGAAATAAACCGGGAATTCCGTCGGTTTTGCCCACGATGCCATCCTTTTGCTCCCGAAATCATTTGCGAAATCAGGGGCTTGTGGACGAATTCCCGTCGAGGATCTAATCGGGAATTTAGCTGGCTCAATCGGGAAAGAAATAGTGAAAACCGGGAATTGGAGTCAGCGCTCCGGTACCGGCGCAGGCACGGCCCGAAAAGCCGCCAAAAGGCCAAAAGAGAACTATGAAGACGTACATGCTTCGATTTCGTGGATGAGCTACAACGGTGAGCAACGATAATAATGCTAGAAATGGTGTTTTCTGAGGCGCACCTCGCCTGCTCTAAAAGCGAGCCGGGCCAAGCAGGAGCTCTTCCGGGAATCCAGGTACCCGTCCGCGCCGACGAGGTGATCGAATGAGACGCCGCGAGTTGATGCTCCTCCTGGGCATGATGACGGCGGCGGGCGTGTCCCGCGCGCAGCAGAAGGCGATGCCGGTGGTCGGCTTCCTCAGCCTCGCCTCGCCCGGCCCATTTGCGCCGAATTTGGCTGCGTTCCGTCAAGGGCTCGGCGAAACCGGCTACGTCGAAGGACAAACTGTGATCATCGAATACCGCTGGGCGGAGGGTGGCCATGATCGGCTGCCCGCATTGGCCGCCGATCTCGTCGGTCGCAGGGTCGACGTGATCGCGACGAGCGGCGGCACCGCGCCGGCACAGGCGGCAAAAAACGCGACCTCGACGATCCCGATCGTCTTCACCGGCGGCGACCCAGTCGCGACCGGCCTGGTCGCCAGCCTCGCCCGGCCCGGAGGCAACCTCACGGGCATGACATTTATGGGAGGCGAGCTGATGCCGAAGCAGCTCGAGCTGCTTTCCGAGCTGGTTCCCCAAGCGCGGGCGATTGCTATGCTCGTGAACCCGAACGATCCGCTTACCGAGCGCTTCATCGGAGACGTGCAGGAAGCGGCGCGCGCGAAAGGCTTGCTGCTTCACATCCTGGAGGCCGGCACCGAAAGCGAAATCGATGCCGCTTTCGCAACCCTCGTCCAACCGGATGCCGGCGCACTCCTCGTCGAGGCCGACTTGTTCTTCTTCAGCCGGCGTGAACAGCTTGTGGCGCTGGCGGCACGCCATACCATTCCGGCGGTCTATGAAAGACGCGAATTCGCCGAGGCCGGCGGCCTGATCAGCTATGGACCAAGCTTCACAGCCGTCTCTCGCCAGGCCGGGGCGTATGTCGGGCGGATTCTCGCAGGCGCCAAGCCGGCTGATCTGCCGGTCCAGCAGCCGACGACATTCGAGCTGGTCATCAATCTCAAGACCGCCAAGGCGCTCGGCCTCACCGTTACTCAGTCGCTCCTCGCCCGTGCCGACGAGGTCATCGAATGAACCGCCGCGAGCTAATGCTGCTGGGCGCCGCGATGACAGTCCCGCGCGCCCTCCGCGCGCAGCAGAAGGCGATGCCGGTGATCGGTTTCCTTGGTAACGCGTCGTCAACGCGTCGTCCGGCCCGTTTACGCCGTTTGTGGCCGCATTTCACCAGGGACTAAACGAAACCGGCTACGTCGCAGGACAAAACGTGGCGATCGAATACCGCTGGGCGGACGGTCGCTATGATCGGCAGCTTTCATTGGCCGCCGACCTCGTCGGACGCAAGGTCGACGTGATCGCGGCGCTCGGGGGCACTGCTTCGGCGCGCGCGGCGAAAAGCGCAACCTCAGAGATCCCGATCGTCTTCGTCGTCGGCGACGACCCGGTCAAGCTGGGCCTGGTTACCAGCCTGGCCCGGCCGGGCGGCAACCTCACGGGCTTCAGCATCATCACTTCCGAACTGATGTCCAAGCGCCTTGAGCTGCTTTTCGATCTGGCTCCCCAGGCCGGGGTGATCGCCCTGCTCGTGAACCCGAACAATACGGGTACCGAGCCCATGATAAGAGACGTGCAGGAAGCGGCGCGAGCGAAGGGGGTGCGACTCCCTATCCTGAAGGCCGGCGCCGAGGGCGAATTTGAGACCGCCTTCGCTTCCCTCGTCCAACTGCAAGCCAGCGCGCTTCTCGTCGGCAGCGACCCATACTTCTTCAGCCGGCGTGACCAACTCGTGGCGCTGGCATCACGCCATGCCGTTCCGACGATGTATGAGTGGCGTGAATTCGCCGCCGCCGGCGGCCTGATCAGCTATGGAACCAGTCTCGCCGGCATGTATCGCCAGGCTGGGCCCTATGTCGGCCAGATACTCAAGGGTGCCAAGCCCAGCGATCTGCCGGTCCAGCAACCGACGACATTCGAGCTGGTCATCAATCTCAACACGGCGAAGGGGCTGGGGCTGACCATTCCGCGATCGATCCTCGCCCGCGCCGACGAGGTCATCGAATGACGGTGCCGACCCGCCGGGCTGTGTTGGCCACAGGTGTCATTTCGGTGCTCGTGTGTGGTGAGCCGCGGGCGCAGCAGACCCGCCGCACCTTCCGTGTCGGGGTATTGTCCTCACAGTTGCCCCAGTCCTCGAGCTGGGTGGCTTTCTTCGACGAGCTCGGCAAGGCGGGCTTTGTCGAAGGCCAGAACCTGATCGTCGACTGGCGCGTTTTGGACGCGCGCCCTGAACGCACCGCCGCATTGGTGGCGGAGCTGGTGCAATTGGCCCCCGACGTGCTCCTCCCGTCGAGCGGCGTCCGAGCCATTGGACCGGCGCAGGCGGCGACCAGGACGATCCCGCTGCTTGGCATCGCCGACGACATGGTCGCGGGTTGGTTCCCTCGCTCGCCCGCCCCGGCGGAAACCTGACCGGCATCAGCATTCTGGCGAGCGAACTCGACGGCAAGCGGCAGGAGATCCTGATGGAGCTGGCGCCCGCCTCCCGCCATATGGCGGCACTTGCCGACCCTGGCGCGACGAGTCCCTCTCAGCTCGAAAGCCTGCGACAGGCCGCGGCCGAACGCCGGGTCGATCTGTCGATTTACCCGGCCCGCAGCCCCGAAGAGGTGACGGCCGCCATCGACGCGGCGCAGACCGCCGGGGCCACGGCAATCAATTTGCTGGCGTCACCGATCCTCAACGCCAGCCGTAAGATCGTAGTTGACCGGAGCGCGGCACTGCGTCTTCCCGTGATCTACCAATGGCCCGAGACCGCAGAGGAAGGCGGCCTCGTCGCCTACGGTCCGCGCTTCGACAAGGTCTTCCGGCAGCTTGCCCGCCAGCTCGTCAAGGTGCTGCGCGGGGAAAAGCCGGCGGATATTCCGGTCGAGCAACCGACCGAGTTCGAGCTGGTCGTCAATCTCAACACCGCCAAGGCGCTCGGCCTGACGGTCCCGCCATCGATCCTCGGCCGCGCCGAAGAGGTCATCGAATGAGGCCATTGCGGTTTCGCCTCCTCCCATTCCCTCCCCCGCGAGCGCAGGGCTGTCCGGGCAGAAGGCGATGCCGGTGATCGGCTACCTCGACAGCGGGTCGCTTGGCGGGTTTGCACCGTATGTGGCCCCGTTCCACGAGGGGCTGAGCGAAACCGACTACGTCGAGGGCCAAAATTTGGCGATCGAATATCGCTGGGCGGAGGACCACTATGATCGGCTGCCCGCATTGGCCGCAGATCTCGTCGGCCGCAATGTCGATTTGATCGTGGCAAGCGGCGGCCTCCGTTCGGCGCTCGCTGCGAAAAGCGCGACCTCGACGATCCCGATCGTCTTCACCGGCGTCAGCGACCCGGTCGCGGCAGGGCTGGTCGCCAGTCTCGCCCGGCCGGGCGGCAACCTCACGGGCTTCAGCCCCTTCCAGGTCGAACTGATGCCGAAACGGCTCGAGCTGCTTACCGAGCTGGTTCGGCAGGCCAGGGTGATCGCCCTCTTGGTGAACCCGAACTTTCCACTGACCGAGCGGATCATCCAAGACTTGCAGGAGGTGGCGCACACGAAGGGGGTGCAGCTTTCTATCCTGAAGGTGACCACCGACGACGAGATCGACGCCGCCTTCGCGACCCTCGTCCAACGGCACGCCGGCGCGCTCCTGGTTCTCCCGCTGACCCGATCTTCAACAGCCGGCGCGAGCAGCTCCTTGCGCTGGCATCGCGCCATGCCGTTCCAGCGATCCATGGATGGCGCCAATTCGCCGCGGCCGGCGGCCTGATCAGCTTTGGACCGAGTCTCCCGGCCCTCCGTCGCCAGGCCGGCATCTACACCGACGGATTCTCAACGGCGCGAAGCCCGCCGACCTGCCGGTGCAGCAGCCGACGACATTCGAGCTGGTGATCAACCTGAAGACCGCCAAGGCGCTCGGCCTCACCGTGCCGCCATCGATCCTCGCCCGCGCCGACGAGGTGATCGAGTGAAACGGCGCGGATCTGCGGGCTCAGTTTGACGCGCGGCTGGTGCCGAGGTATTACATTCGACGGAATGTAATGGAGGCACCATGGAGTCCGCGATTACGGCCAAGGGCCAGGCAACGATCCCAAAGGCCATCCGGGAGCATCTTCGGTTGAAGCCGGGCGACCGGCTCAAATTCTTCGTGCATCCCGACGGCAGTGTGGTCCTCTTGCCGAAACTTCCCGCCTCCGCTTTGCGGGGCATCGTCAAGCCCGGGCGGCGACCAGTGACAATCGAGGAAATGAGCGCGGCTGCCGCAGCCGGTGCCGCCGACGCCACACCGCGCGTCAGGCGTCGGTGATCGGGCTCGACACCAACATTCTCGTCCGCTACCTCGCGCAGGACGACCCCGTTCAATCGCCCAAGGCGACGGAGCTGATCGAGCGCCGGCTGACGTGGGATGATCCCGGCTTCGTCAGCGTCGTCGCGATGGTCGAGATCGTATGGGTCCTCGGCCGCGCCTATGGCCTTGCGGACCATGAAATCGCCGCCGCGATCGAGCGCACGCTTCAGGCTGACGTCCTCGTCGTGGAAAACGAACAGGAAGTCTTTAGTGCCATGATTGCGCTCAAGGAGGGGCGCGGCTCGTTCGCCGACGCCCTCATCGGGGCGCTCGGCGCCAGAGCGGGCTGCTCGCGCACTCTGAGCTTCGATCAGAAGGCCTCGCGACTTCCCGGCTTTGAGCTCGTGCAATGAACAATGAATAGAGACGATATCATCCGCGACTTCGCCCTTGCCGGCATCAGCTCGCTGCCGGGGTCGATATGACAGGCGCTCGCCAACCGTCCAGGTTCGAGCTGGTGATCAATCAGAGAGTGGCGCGCGCTATCGGCGTCGAGATCCCACAATCGATCCTCGGCCGCGCCGACGAGATCATCGAATGAGACGGCGCGAGTTGATGCTCCTGCTGGGCGGCGCGATGACCGTGGCGCGTGCGGTGCGCGCGCAACAGACGGCGATGCCGGTGATCGGCTTCCTCAGCGGCGGCTCGCCCGGCCCGAGTGCACCGACTCTGGCCGCGTTCCGCCAGGGACTGAGCGAAACCGGCTATGTCGAGGCACAAAACGTCACGATCGAATACCGCTGGGCGGAGGGAAGCTATGATCGGCTACCTGCCTTGGCCGCCGACCTCGTCGGCCGCAGGGTCGACGTAATCACGACCACCGGCGGTCCTTCGGTACTCGCGGCCAAAAGTGCAACCTCGACGATCCCGATCGTCTTCAGGAGCGGCACCGACCCGGTCGAGTTAGGCCTCGTCGCCAGTCTCGCCCGACCGGGTGGCAACCTCACGGGCGTCAGCTTCATCGGCATCGAGCTGATGCCGAAGCGCCTCGAGCTGCTTTCCGAGCTGGTCCCCCATGCCGGGGTGGTCGCCCTGCTCGTGAACCCGAACAGTTCGATTGCCCAGCGCATCATTGGAAACATGCAGGACGCGGCGCGCGCGAAAGGGTTACGGCTCGATATCCTGAAGGCCAGCACCGAAAGCGAGATCGACGCCGCTTTCGTCACCCTAGTCCAACAGCATGCCGGCGCGCTCGTCGTCGGCGGTGACACGTTCTTCGCCAGCCGGCTCGACCAGTTCGTGGCGCTGGCGGCGCACCATGCCGTTCCGGCGATCTATGAGGTGCGTGAGTCAGTCGCGGCCGGCGGCCTGATCAGCTATGGGCCGAGCCGCAGCGGTACGTGGCACCAGGTCGGCACTTACGTCGGAAAGATCCTCAAGGGCGCCAAGCCGGCAGATCTGCCGGTCCAGCAACCGACGACATTCGAATTGGTAATCAATCTTAAGACCGCCGAGGCTCTCGGCCTTACGATCCCTCCTTCGATCCTCGCCCGCGCCGACGAGGTCATCGAATGAGATGGCCCTCCCCGGCATCGTAACTGGTGTGACAACCCCGCCCGGCTCGCTGTCCGCGATGCGTTGGGTCTCCCCTTTGGTGGATCCGACGTCTCGGCGTGATAAAAGGGGCTAGCCTTCCTCCTGCAGTCACAAGAGGCTGGCGTTGCCGCCGGCGGCGGTGGTGTCGATCGACACGGTACGCTCGGTGGCGAAGCGGTGGAGGTAGCGAGGGCCGCCGGCTTTTGGTCCGGTGCCCGACAGCCCTTCGCCACCGAATGGCTGCACGCCGACGACGGCGCCGATCATGCTGCGGTTGACGTAGCTGTTGCCGACGCGCAGCCGCCCGAGGATGTGGCGCACGGTCTCGTCGATCCGGCTGTGTATGCCGAGGGTCAGACCGTACCCGGTTGCAGCGATCTCGTCGAGCACCGCGTCGAGCCTGTCGGCATCCCAGCGCACGATGTGAAGGATCGGGCCGAAGACCTCGCCCGGGAGCCGGCCCGCGCTGTCGATCTCGTAGGCTCGCGGTGCGAAGAAGGTGCCGTGCTCGGTGCCGGGCGGCAGGGTGCAGCGATAGATGAGGCGGCCTTCGCGCTCCATGCGTGCCGCGTGCGCCTCCAGCGCTTCTGTCGCTGCGGCATCGATGACCGGGCCGATATCGGTCGCGATCATCGCCGGGTCGCCGATTACCAATTCCGCCATTGCGCCCGCCAGCATCGCCAGCAGGTGGTCGGCGATGTCGGCCTGCACATACAAGAGGCGCGCCGCCGAGCAGCGCCGGCGCTGTCGAAGGCCGAGGTCAGAAGATCGGCGACGACCTGCTCGGCGAGCGCCGAGGAATCGACGATCATCGCGTTCTGTCCGCCGGTCTCGGCGATCAGCGGCACGATCGGGCCGGGACCGGGGGACTGCAGCGACCGCCGGACCCGCTGCGAGCCGCGTCCGGGGCATCGCAATTTTCCCTGCCGGCAGGGAAAGAACGGGAAGATTTTTTTAATTCCGGCGCGATATCCAGAAAAATCAACGGCTTGGAGGTGAATCTCCGGGGCGTGGCAGGGAACTTTTTTTCCCTGCCGAGCGCTTGGCAGGGAACTGGCAGGGAAACGCAGGATAAGAACGACATCATCGACAGCCCGACGTGTTTCTGATATGTTCTCATATGGGTTCACCGCCCATCGACGCAACTTTCAAACTTTCGGGGCAGGCTGTATCTAGCGTTACGGGAGATCCCCCGATCATTCGGCGATGCATTACACCTCGCACCAAGGTCGTACTTTGCGCATCGCATCACCCTGGAGGGGCTGGGCGAGGACGCGCTGGCGCAGTCGCTGTCGACGGCGCGCGTCGACCTCAACCCGCATCAGGTGGACGTCGCGCTGTTCGCGCTGTCGTCTCCCCTCCGAAGGGCGCCTTGCTGGCGGACGAGGTCGGCCTCGGCAAGACGATCGAGGCAGGCCTCGCTATCGCCCAGCGCTGGGCCGAGCGCAAGCCGCATATCCTGCTGATCGTGCCGGCCTCGCTCCGTAAGCAATGGAGCCAGGAGCTTTTCGACAAGTTCTCGCTGCCGTCGTCGATCCTCGAAAGCCGCTCCTACAACGAGGCCAGGAGGAAGGGGGCGGCGTCGCCCTTCTTCCAGGACGGGCGGATCGTGATCACGTCCTACGAGTTTGCGGCTGCCAAAGCTGAAGACGTACTCCGTGGGCAATGGGACCTTGTCGTCTTTGACGAGGCGCACCGCCTGCGCAACGTCTACCCACCGACACCGGCGGCCGCTTCCGGCCCGTCCGCTTGCATTATACTCATTTAAGTCATAAGTAACCCGTTGACTAACTCTGGGTTCCTGAGTGAGCGAACATCGGCATAAGATCACGATCGAGGGGGACGCGCGGTGGCGGCAACAATACCACACTCGGCCCTATCTAGAGGATGCGTCTGACGAAGAACTTGACGATCGGTTTCGGACCATCATCCAGAACATGATAACGCTGACCGAACGGGGGCAGATCGGAGTGCTCCCGCTTGAGCCACGTGGCAAGTACTGGTATCGCCTGTTTGCTGAGCTCGTAGAAGCCTATCGAATGCGAGGCGGCACCCCTCCCGGCGGGCTGGACCTAGCTAGGCTTCAGCGCCCCATATATCCGGTGCCTCCCCGCGCTGCGGAGGCGCTGAGGCGCATCACCATGCCGGCGGCCGGGACGTACCTCGTGAAGTACGGTAAGCGGAAACACATGACCGATCTGTACGCAAAGGGTCGGTTGATGGTCAAGCCTGCGCGCAGCTATCGCGACCCTTCATTGAATACAGCCATTCGTGACGATGAGTTGACGGTCAGCGGGATTGCACTTCGGTCAGAACTTCGACTAGGGATCCCGGACAAAAACACAGGAAAACCGATCTTCGAAGCAGCTCCTCTGAGTAATGTTGTATGCACGGCGACTTCGATCAAGAACTACTTCGTGTATTGTCTCTCATCAATCTTGGATATGCGCCTGTTCGACGACTTTGGATACGACGCATGCGTGATATTTGCAGATCCTGCTGACGTCATTCAGCGCGTGCAGCAAGCTGTAAAACAGCATTGCGGCGACTGGCTTACGGATCATCAATATGTAAGATACATTGACCCATATAATTGGAAGAAAGCGGAACAGTCAGACGTATTCTTCGCCAAGCACTTTCAATATTGGTATCAACATGAATATCGTATTACATGGCTCCCGCCAATGGACCACTCGGACATGTTGGAGCCACTGCTTCTCGAGATCGGGAGCTTGGATGGGAATGCGCAACTGGTAACGCTTTAGGTATTAGCGCACGCTTGCTTAACACCCGATTAGGGTCGCCGAGTTGCCACCGCCGGAGCGATCCGCTGACGCCCGGTAGGCGGGAGCCTCGCGGTTCAGGACGCGGGCCGCGACCTGCGCGCTCGTTCACGAGCAACCCTACCCGATAGCGATCGGCGCCCGCACCCTACCAGACTGAGCTACACTCCGCCGACCGAGGGCGAGATATAGCGAAGGAAGGCTGCGAGACAAGGTCAGGGCACCTTGCCTACCCCTCCTCCTGCAGTGACAGGAGGGTGGCGTTGCCGCGACGGCGGTAATGTCGAACGACAGCGTGCGCTCGGTCGCGAAGCTGTGGAGGAGCGCGGGCCGCCGGCCTTGGGCCGGCGCCGGAGAGCCCCTTCGCCGCCGAACGGCTGCACTCCGACCACGGCGCGGATCATGTCGCGGTTGACATAGCTGTTGCCGACCTTGAGTTGAGCCGGGCGAGGATGTAGCGGACGGTTTCGTCGATCCGGCTGCGGATGCCTGATGTCAGGCCGTACCCGGTCGCGGCCATTTTTTCGAGCACCGCGTCGCGCCGGTCGGCATGCCAGCGCACGGCAGGATCGGGCCGAAGACCTCTCCTTGGAGCCGCTGGGCGCTATCGATCTCGAAGGCGCGGGGCGCAACGAAGGTGCCGTGCTCGGTCCCGGCCGGCAGAGCGGCACTGATAGAGCAAGCGCCCGTCGCGCGTCATCCGCTGAGGTAGTAAAGAGGCGGCTGACCTAAAAACGGTGTATCGCCGAACCTGAGTAGTCGTTACGTTAGCCCAGAAGAGTGTGGCGCACATGAGCGAAGACTCCCCTAGCTTCGTTGAAACCGTCCGCCCAAGATCGGACCCATTCCCCGCGAGAGAATCGCTTATCTAATTCGAGCAACTCGTCTAGGAGTTCTTTGCGAGTTCTCGAAGAATAAATAAATTTATTCTTTACAGCCGCGTCATTGTAACCCCTCAACCAGTTGCTCTCGTAGAGCTGCTTTACACAATGATCGAAGGCAGAAAATAAGATCGGAAGGAGATCATGTTTATGAAACTGCTGTCGGCGATATTGGGCAACCATCTCTGATGAATCGAGCCGGTTCGCCAACTCTCGGAACGCACCGTTCTCGATGATCCGAAAGCCATCGGTGTGAAGGCGGTCGCCGAGCGCCCTGAACATCACAAAGCCTACGAATTCGACAAATAGTGTGAGCGTGCCCCGGATGATCTTATTAATCTGATAAGTTGTATCCATTTCGAGAACTCGATCCTGCTCGTCTCGGCTTTTACCAACGAGCCCAAGCCGTTCTATCGATGTCTCGCGATTATCACGCCTTCCCACGGCTAGCTTATCGGCTGCCTCTCTGCACAACCAAGCGGCGAGGAGCAGTTGCGGCGCAGGCGATCCCTCAGCCGCTTCTTGGTGAACTGCTGAGCCTTGCGTTAGGTTGAAGCTATAATCATAACCGTGCTGCAGAGTTCTTCGCAGAAAAATCATCGTATAAAGGGGATCACTCTCAAATATAGTGCGTTTTTCATTAATCGCTTCGGTCGAAAAGCCAATGAATGCCAACCAGTTCTGTGCCATTTCGTCGTTATCGACAACACGGTAACGATTACCTCCCTGGATCTGAAATGCGTCCGGCCGCTTTCCGTGGAGGCCTCGCCACCCTCGTGGGTCTGCCTTGAACGCATCCCACGCGCCCTGCTTGCGTTCGTAGAACCAGCAGAAATTCGCGAATAGCGTTTCGTAAGCCGTCTGCTCAGGATCGTTGGACCGCAAATTCCGCGGCTTCATAGGGTTTTGGTTGTTTGTGGGCTTGACCAATTCCTCAAGCCGCGAAACCGCCCCCTCCTGATGTAGACGGCACAGCACCAGACAATTCTCCTTGAAATCGATCTGGTCGTCCTGTGGCAGCCGTCGAAAGGCATCATGTAGCGATTTCACGGTCTGGAGCCCATTAACGACTCCGGGCTTACGTGCCACGAACTCTACCACGTTTCCGGCTTGCTTTCGCCCCGTGTAGCCGGTGCATACGACAGTAATTCCGTTATTGAGATGACGGAATTCGCGCCGCCCTTCCCGAGTCGTTACTGTTCCCTTTATAGCTTTGTTCACTTTGCTCTCTTTCAACTCGCAGCGGACGTTTGGTTCGAAGATTTGGTAGCCGTAGTCTTCATAGGCTTGAACAAGGTCGTACGCGTGCGTGAAGAAGACAGCAGATTTCGCATCGACGATTACCTGGCCTGCTACGCTCAGGCTCACTTCATCGCGTTTGTTCCCCTGTTTATTACGCCATTCTACATTACGTTGTTGCCATTTTTCTGATAATAAATCATCGATAAAGACCGGCATTACAGAGATTTCAATGCGGACCCGCCCAAATTGTATTTGGGAAAGCGTCTCGATCCGCTGCAGCTCAGTCTCCGCTTGCGCAGTGAACCCCCGGGCCAAGCCAAGGAAATGTATCGCGATCTTGTATCCAGGTTCCGACGCCGACGTGGTTTCGCCATTCAACGCGTTCGCCACCGGGAGCAGAGCCCTGCGATTCACCGAGTTCCGGAGGTTCGTGAGAGCTTCTGTGGCTTGCTTGTTCGCGTCCTTCGGCAGATTGTCAAGATGCTGGAGGGCCTCAACGATGCGCCGAAGGTCTGCGAGGTAGCTCGCGTCAAACATTGCCTCGAGCGGGATACCTTCGTGGATTGCTAAGGACTTCGCCTGAAAGATTGACGCCTCTTCTTCAGCGACATGTACAAAATCTAAGCCATAGTCAAATGGGCCATCAGTATGGTAGCCGTCGTCCGGATCAAACCCGAGAGTATTCAAGGCGACACGTAAGAAGGCCTTGTCAGGACTGACACCTTCCTCTTCCTGCTCGTTGCGCATTTCCTCCTCAAGCAGGCGCGCGAAGTTTTTACGCTGTGTATCAGGGAGGTAAGCAGGCCGCATATATAGAAGCTCCGGAACTTTGGCAGCAAACAAAGCGATAGTGACACGTGTATTGCAGCAGTAGTGTTAGATTTATTAATAACGAAAAAAGAGCGAGGGGCATGCGCCGATTTTAATCGAACCGGTGCTGCTCGGTTAATTGATAGAATTTGCAGAAAATCCGTAACTTTGGTCGATTTGTAGGGGCTGCGAAGAGCCGTGCGGGCGCTTCGAATACGTTGCAGGCGGTACGGACAGGTCAGTTAGTCTGTGGGCTGCCAGGCCGCACCGTGGCCAAAAGCCAATTGAGGGTCTGCGATTAGGCTAAGCTAATTCTCCTCCTGCAGTGACAGCAGGGTGGCGTTGCCGCCGGCGGCGGTGGTGTCGATCGACACGGTGCGCTCGGTCGCGAAGCGGTGCAGGTAGCGGGGGCCGCCGGCTTTTGGTCCGGTGCCGGACAGCCACTCTCCGCCGAAGGGTTGCACCCCGACGACGGCGCCGATCATGCTGCGGTTGACATAGCTGTTGCCGACGCGCAGCCGCCCGAGGATATGGCGCACGGTCTCGTCGATCCGGCTATGGATGCCGAGGGTCAGGCCGTAGCCGGTTGCGGCGATCTCGTCGAGCACCGCGTCGAGCCGATCAGCTTGCCAGCGCACGACGTGAAGGATCGGGCCGAACACCTCACCCGAGAGCCGGCCTGCGCCGTCGATCTCGTAGGCTCGCGGTGCGAAGAAGGTGCCGTGCTCGGTGCCGGGCGGCAGGGTGCAGCGATAGATGAGGCGGCCTTCGCGCTCCATCCGTGCCGCGTGCGCTTCCAGCGCTTCTTTCGCCGCGGCATCGATGACCGGGCCGACATCGGTCGCGATCATCGCCGGGTCGCCGATCACGAGTTCCGCCATTGCGCCCGCCAGCATCGCCAGCAGGCGGTCGGCGATGTCGGCCTGCACATATAAGAGGCGCGCCGCCGAGCAGCGCTGCCCGGCGCTGTCGAAGGCAGAGACCAGAAGATCGGCGACAACCTGCTCGGCGAGAGCCGA
>WNFR01022023.1_pt1 | contig 13244 bp, 14 predicted proteins | sample 5400221 | NCBI WGS metagenome assembly WNFR01 (sample SAMN13153357, study PRJNA577476) | soil metagenome | isolation source: 40 cm soil under Madrone tree | place: USA:California | collected 2016-06-14
AGAGATTCAGGGCTTGACCGAGGTAGTTAAATCGCGGATCAATGAGTTAGCTAGTCTGCCGGGATAATTAAGTCTCCATTCTTGCTGAGAGAGCCAGGATGAGAACCGAGACGGGGCAGTAGCCCGACCGTGAGGAAGGGCTCGACAGAGCCGGATGGAGCCCTCCCCCACGGTCGGGCTACTGCCGCGCTTTGTGAAGCCGGCAAATCTGAATCACATGCAGAAAAAGATTCGCATCACCGATTTGCTTTTTCCGCACTGGGTCAGTCTCACCCTGGCCTTTATCGCGGTGCTGGGCGAAAGTCTTACGGATCTGCTCGATCCCTGGCCGCTCAAGATCGTCTTCGATTATGTCTTTGGCTCAAAGCGGATGACCGGCTGGCTGGTTGGCCCGGTCAGTTGGTTCGGGACTGACAAGTTTTCCATCCTCAACTTTGTTGTCCTGGCCGTACTACTGATCGCAGTCCTGGGTGCGCTCAGCTCTTACTTTGAAAAGTACCTCACGACCAGCGTGGGTCAATGGGTGATGCATGACTTGCGCCGCGTGCTCTACAGTCACATCCAACGGCTCTCGCTTTCTTTTCACGATCAAAAGCGCACGGGTGATTTAATCAGCCGCGTTACCAGCGATATCGACGCAGTGCAGAACCTGATTTCGTCTGTGCTGCTGGGCATGCTGGTGAACGTGCTGACTCTGCTCGGCATGATCGTGGTGATGCTCTACCTGAATTGGGAATTTACTCTGATCGCTTTGACTGTCGCGCCCGGATTATTTCTGGTCGTCTATTACTACACGCATCGGATCAAGAGCGCTTCGCGTGCCGTGCGGCGCAAGGAGGGTGAGGTAGTCAACGTCCTTGAAGAGGTGCTTTCGTCGATTCGCGTTGTCAAGGCATTTGCCCGGGAGGACTTTGAGCAAAAGCGATTCGAGCGAGAGAGTCTGAAGAGCGTCGAAGCGGCCCTGGAAGCCAGAAGCGTGAAAGCCAAGCTGCCGCCCCTCGTCGAAATTATCGTCGCCTGCGGCACCTCTCTGGTCCTTTGGTATGGAGCGCGTCTGGTGTTGAGTGGCACGTTAACTCCCGGAGAGTTGCTCGTCTTTCTGCTTTATCTCGGCAAGATGTACAAGCCTATGCGCGAGCTATCGAAGATGACTGACACGATTTCGAAGGCCCAGGTCGGATGGGAGCGGATTCGCGAAGTCCTCGAGAACGAAATGCAGGTCCGCGATCTGCCCGGGGCCAAACGCGCGCCGCGGTTCAAAGGACGAATCGAATTCGACCACGTCGATTTTTCGTATAACGGTGGCGAGGCCGTGCTCAGAGATATTAATCTTGATATCAAGCCGGGCCAGTTGGCAGCGCTAGTGGGGCCGACCGGGTCAGGCAAGACTACGATTGTCAGCCTGCTGCCGCGCTTCTACGATATAACCGCAGGCCAAATCAGGATTGACGGTAAAGATATTTGCTGGTTTAAGAGCAGATCGCTGCGCCAGCAAATCAGTTTTGTGTTACAGGAGACGCTGTTATTTCGGGCGACGGTGGCGCAGAACATTGCTTACGGAAAACCGGAAGCGACGCGCGCAGAAATTATCCGCGCGGCAAAGCAGGCGAATGCCGACGAGTTCATCGAAAGAATGCCGGAAGGCTATGACACGATGATCGGTGAACGCGGCGTGACGCTTTCCGGAGGTCAGCGCCAGCGGCTAACGATTGCGCGCGCGATCATCCGTGACTCGCCCATCCTGATCCTGGATGAGCCTTCAACCGGGCTGGATGCAGCGTCCGAGCAACTGGTGTTCGACGCGCTCAGCAATCTGATGGAGGGCCGGACTTCGATCGTTATCGCGCATCGACTGGCCACGGTGCGCCGCGCCGACGTGATCTTTGTGATCGACGCTGGCCGCGTAGTTGAGCAGGGAACTCATGAAGAATTGCTGCTGAGCGGAGGACTCTACGCGAAGCTTTACGAGTTGCAGTTCAGCGGGGAAGAAGAGAACTCCCGAGAGCTTGTGGAGGTGTAGTAAGAAGAGAAATCACCCAAGTAGGCGTTTAGCCGAGCAAGTAATGCAGCTTACCGAGTCCTTGCAATTTATGTTGGATTGTTCGCAGCGCCAATGGCGCGTAATGTAAAAGCCTGGGGCAACGCCCCAGGGAAAGAGTTACTATTGCGAACATTGAGCGCTGAAAGCGCGAAATAGTCTGAAAGGGCGAAGTCTGAAAGCGAGGAGACTCCTATGCCTCAATCTCTGTCTTCAATTCTTATTCACCTCGTCTTTAGCACCAAGAATCGCGAGTCATTCATTACGCCAACCATTGAAGGGGAGTTACATCCGTACAACAAGGCCCGGAAAATTGTTGCCACGCTTGCCATTAATGGAACTACCGATCATTTCACATTCTGTTTTGTCTCGGACGAGTCATGAAGATTGCTGACTTGGTTGAAGAGGTCAAGACGGGATCGTCGAAGTGGATCAAAACGAAAGGCCCGGCCTTCAGAAACTTTCATTGGCAGAAGGGATACGGCGCATTCTCAATTGGCCAGTCCAACGTTGCGGCGCTGAAACGCTACATCCACGGTCAGAAACAGCATCATCGTCGCGTCACCTTTAAGGATGAGTATCGCAAATTCCTCAAGCGTTACGATATTGAATACGACGAACGCTACGTTTGGGATTGATTTGCATTTCGCGCCTTCAGCGCTCGGAATACCCATCGGCCAGCAACCTGGGCCGTTGGCCCAGGCTTCTACATTCTTGCGCCCTTGGCGCTTTCAGGTTGTCGGCAACGAATAGACCCAAACGCAAAGGCCGCTTCATTTCTGAAGCGGCCTTATTTCGTGGTGACCGTACGGTCTGCCCCGTGGGGGAAGCGTTTCGACAGTTGTTACTGTTTGGTGGTCGAGGTTGCGGCGGCAGCGGCTGAGCCAGCATTCGCCGGCATCCGCCTGGCATAGTCTTCGACGTAGGTCTTCAGATCGCCGTGACCGAAACGAGTGTAGAAGTCATAGTCCTTCATCTCGGCGTAAGCCTGGTCGTAATTCCAATGGTTAACGTTGAACCGGTAAACCGCGCCCATGACTCCCGTGCGATGACGGCCGCCCGCGCAGTGCGCGAAAAACACGCCGGTGGACGGGTCGTTGACGAGCTTCATGAAAGCACTAATCGAGTCTTCCTTCGGATAGCTCGAATCGCTCATCGGAATGTTCACATAGCGCATTCCGAGTGCTTCGACATCGCGCCTTTCATAGTTGGTCGGATGGTCCTGCAAGTCGATGACGGTCTTTACGCCCAACGCCTTTAGGTCTTTGTAATCTGATTCGTCCGGCTGGGCGCCGCGGTAAAAGCGGGCGTCCATCTTGCCAAAGTTTCGAATATGGATATTTGAAAAAGCAGGGTCAGAATGCCCTTTCGCAAAGGCCGCTGAGCCTATGGCCATGACGATAGCTACGGCCATACTGATTTTCGCAAAGATATTTCTGGGGTTTTTCATCTTATTTAATTCTCCGAATTTTCTATCAGTTTGCTGTTTTAAGCAAGACCGGCGTCAATTGAGGTCGCCCAGGGGCTTAGTACTTCTCGAAGATTGATCTCGCTCGTAACAACTGGAGTCTCGTAACTTCGTCGGGCTTTTGTCGAGGACAGTACTTAGATACAGGAACCTGGATCGGAGTTGCACCGGCGACAAATTTTGCGAACATTTTTGACACACGATTCGGGGCGTCAAAAGCCGCCAATGGTGTCAGAAGGCCGACCGTTGGAGAGCGCCTGTCTATAAAACCTGCCCTGCCTGACGGTCGGGCTTCTGACAGGTGACATTAATAGGCTAATCTAACAGAGAAACTTCTGACAGCGATTCGCATATGCCTTTCTTCGATCTACTCAGACTTGCATTTAGAAACCTGCGCGAGGCCAAACTGCGCGCGACGCTGACTTCCATGGGAGTTATCGTCGGCGTGGCGGTGATTGTGACAATGGTTTCATTCGGGCTGGGTTTGCAACGCAACATGCTCTCGCGATTTCGCGCCCTCGATCTATTCAATGAAATGCGCGTTTTTGGCAGGAATGTTTTCGCGATGGCCGCTGGCGGAGGTAACCAGAATGCTGCGCGCCGGGGCGAGAACCCGAACGACCGGCGGGGACCATCTTTCAAGCCTGATAAAGAGCCGACGCGAATTCTTGATGATGCCGCGATCGCTGAAATCTCAAAAATTCCCGGTGTGGCTTATGTCGAACCAAGCCTTTCGATCTTCACTTATGTTCGCGTCAATGGTCACTCGCAGATCGAGTCTATCGGCGGCGCTTCCGTGCCGAATGCGAGTTCGCGTTTCAAGGACTTCAAGGCCGGGCACATGATCAGTTCGCCGGACGTCGACGAGGCGGTGGTGAAGGACACGTTCGCGCGCGACTTTGGTTTTGACAAGCCCGAAGACGCTATTGGAAAGACGATCGAGTTTCTCGCTGCTCCGAAGGAAACAGCTGCTCAGCAGGAAACGAAAAAACCGAAGAGCACCGCGGAAGAGCCGCCCGGATTCTTCGGTCTCCCGATGGATCAGGTTTCATCAGCGGACAATGCCAACGGCGAGCTGGTCGCGAAAAGTTTTCGCATCGTGGGAGTAGTGAATACCGAGATCAAGGAAGGGACCGGCCAGGGCGGTCTTCGTGGCTTGCTTCCTGACGCGCGGATTTACATTACTCTGAAGGCCGCGCGCGAATGGTCAAGCGAACATCGCGGCCCGATGGGAATGGTGGCGCTGGCCCTCGCTCGCCAAAGTGGGTCGATGGGCCAGACCGACAGTGAAGGGTACGATTCGGCGGTGGTCAGAGTAACTGATCCGGTAGTCCTGACTGAGGTGCGCCGGCAGCTTACTGAAAAGGGCTTTGGCAGTTTTTCGATTGTCGATCAGTTGGATCAGATTCGCACGGTCTTTCTGATTATCGATTCCGTACTGGGATTACTGGGCGGCATTTCTTTGCTGGTGGCTTCGTTTGGAATTGCCAACACGATGATCATGTCGATTCTCGAACGCACTCGCGAGATTGGCATTATGAAAGCTATCGGCGCGGAAGATCGGGAAATCAAACTCATCTTCTTTTTCGAAGCGGCGGTGATCGGTTTGACCGGAGGGGTGATTGGCTCGCTGGCGGCGTGGGGAATTGATGCGGCAGCGAACCGTTTGGCTTATCGGTTTATTTTGAAACCGCAGGGCGGGTCGTTTGTCGACTTCTTTTTTTTGCCGCCTTATCTTTGGCTCGGCGCGATTGCGTTTGCGCTGACCGTTTCGATTCTCGCCGCCCTGTATCCCGCGGCTCGCGCCGCGCGGATCGATCCGGTCAGAGCGCTGCGGCATGATTAGCCAGAAAACGTACTTGCGCTGGTTGTTACACTCGGTGCGTGACGTTCGAGTGGGACGAGGGAAAGAACAAAGAAAACATCCGCAAGCATGGATTTGATTTTGCTGCTGCGTGGGAAATCTTTGAGCTTCCTCTGCTCACCGAGATCGACGCCAGCGCGGTTTTTGAACAACGTCTGGCTGGGATTGGATTTCTTAGACAACACATTGTGGTAGTCATTTTTGCAGAAGGCGAAGATGATATAATTCGGATTATCTCTTTGCGAAAGGCCTTGAAGCATGAGCGCAAACGACTTGAAGAATTCCTCAGAAACGAATTGGGAACGGATTGATCGAATGACGGACGAGGAGATCGACACTTCTGACATCCCGCCGTTGGATGACGCCTTCTTTGCCAACGCAAAATTGCGACTCCCCGAAGGAAAGGTGCCGGTCATAATAAGCGTCGATGCTGATGTTTATAACTGGTTCAAGTCGCAGGGTTCGGAATACCGGAACTTGATCGATACAGCGTTGCGAATTTACGCGGAGCAGCATAAGAGGTAATAGCCGGCCCTTCTTCTTACTGGGCAGCTGAAAGTGGTCAGCGACTTTCCACGACAGCCTAAGACGTAATAGCTTTTCCGCACGAGTTACAAAATCGCGCGTTCGGATCTTTTTGGATTGCATTACAGTGCGGACAGGTGAGACCGACGTGGAGATTCGCGCCGCACGAAGAGCAGTAGGCCGAACCGGCGCTGGCCGCGGTCCCGCAGGTGCCGCAACGGCCGGGCATGGGCGGCACATAACCACCAGCTTTGCGCGCGATGTGTTCTTCGATTATCTTCCAGGCGTCTTCAGTTAGTTTGTATTGCCAGTACGCGCCGAGCGCGGGGAGCGCGATCAGCACGCCTGAGACAAGGAAAGCCACCGCGGCGACAGCAGCTTTGTCAAATCAAAGAGATCGCGCAACTCGGTGGTTAGCTTGATGACGTCGGCCTCGACGCCGGGATAGTAGCGGCTTTCCATTTGTAATTTTCTCCTCAGGCCATTTTACGTGAAGTGTGTGGGGATAGTTCAAACAAAGTGGCACAGATTCAGTCTGTGATTTGGTTTTGGTAGATGAGATCACAGACTGAAGTCTGTGCCACTAAAACGGAGACTCATCAATGAACAGATTGCGAAGGCAAGGGATTGCTTGCTCTCTCTTAATGGCCGCGGTTATGGGAGGCCAGTCGCTTGGCTTTGCCCAGACCACCATCGATGGATTCGCGCCGAAGCCTTCCGATAATCAGCGCCGGCTCGAAGAAAAGTTTCGCGCCGTGCCTTCGTCGGCGAACGCCCGCGAAGAGTTGCGTCGTCTCACTGCAGAAGCGCATCTCGCCGGTTCGCCGGAAGATTACGCGACGGCAATTTACGTTCGCGATCAAATGCGCAGCTTCGGGTTAGCTGCCGACATGCGAGAGTATCAGGTGCTGCTGCCGTACCCGCGCTCGCCCAGCATCGTCGAATTGATCGCGCCCAGACACGAACGCCTGCAGGTACGTGAGGACGTAGTTCCCGAAGATCCATCTTCGTCAAGCAAGAAGATTGTGCCGCTCTTCAATGGCTATGGCGCCAGCGGTGATATCACGGCGCCGCTCGTTTACGTGAACTATGGTTTGCCGAACGACTATGAAGACCTAAGAAAAGCCGGCGTCGAAGTGAAGGGCAAGATCGCGATCGCGCGTTACGGTAATTCATTTCGCGGCGTCAAGGCGAAAGTCGCCGAGGACAACGGAGCCATCGGCTTGATCATTTATTCGGATCCGGCCGACGACGGTTTTACCCAGGGCGAGGTTTATCCGAAAGGGCCATGGCGTCCGGAGAGTTCGGCCCAGCGTGGCTCAGTGCAATTTCTTTTTATTTATCCCGGCGACCCTCTGACGCCCGGGCTGCCTGCGATTCCCGGCACGCCGCGACTGAAGAAAGAGCAGGCTTTGAATCTGCCGCATATTCCGGTGCAACCGATCTCGTACGGTGATGCTCAGCACTTGCTCAAGCCATTGCGCGGACCGGTGCGTCCGAAAGGCTTTCAGGGTGGCTTGCCTTTTACCTATCACGCGGGCGGCACCAATGACGTCCGCGTTCACTTGAAAACCGACATCGAGTTCGCGACCAAAACGATCTGGGATGTGATCACGAGGGTTGATGGAGCCGTGGAAAAAGATCGCTGGGTCGTCCTCGGCAATCACCGTGACGCCTGGGTTTTCGGCGCTGTCGATCCAAACAGCGGCACCACCGCAATGCTCGAACTCGGCCGCGGTCTGGGTCAGTTGATGAAATCCGGTTGGAAGCCAGGCCGCTCGATCATTCTGTGTAGTTGGGACGCGGAAGAGCAGGGCTTGATTGGTTCGACTGAATGGGCGGAAGAGAACGCTGCCGAACTAAAAGAGAAAGCGGTCGCTTACTTGAATATGGACGTCGCCGTATCGGGCCCGAACTTTGGCGCGTCTTCGGTGCCTTCGATGTGGAAGCTGATTCATTCTGCAGCGCAGGAGGTGAAGGATCCGAAAACCGGAAAGAGTATCTACGAAGCCTGGCGGGATCGCGCGCGCGCCGACGCGGCCGATTTAGAATTGTACGACGCGAACGGAAACGAAAGGCCGGCGGCGGCTCCGCGGATCGGCGCCCTGGGGTCGGGCTCAGACTACACGCCGTTCCTCCAACACCTGGGCGTGCCTTCGTTGGATATGGGTTTCAACGGCGATTATGGTGTCTATCATTCGGCCTACGATTCCTTCTATTGGATGGCCCATTTTGGCGATCCCACTTTCCAATACCACGTGGCCGCGGCGCAAATCTGGGGGACCATCGCGTTGCGGTTAGCAGATGCGGCCGGCCTGCCGTTCGATTACACAGACTATGCATCGCAGCTGCGGGAGTTTGTCAACGAAACGAAGCGTTTGGCGGTGCGGCACAAGCTCGCGGATTCATTCGACGCAAAGTCCCTGCTAAATGCAGTTGATAATTTTGCGGACGAAGCGGCGAAGGTTGATAAGCGTCGCCACTCTGAAGTGCTCGACGCTGAGAAGAGCTCGGGCGGCGATGCAATAGCGCGCTTGCGGCGATTAAACGATGCGTTGATGCAAGCCGAGCGCGCCCTAATCGACGATCGTGGTTTGCATGGACGAACCTGGTTCAAGCACCAGATTTACGCGCCGGGCTTTTATACGGGATATGCGGCGCTGCCGCTGCCCGACTTGAGGCAGGCAATAGAAGATGGCCGCGCTGGCGATGCGAGCGAGGCCGCTGGTCGCATCACCGAGGCGATTAAGCGAGCAACGGAAGTCTTGAAGCATGGCCGCGAGTGAAGCGGGACTGCACCTGTGGAGTGGGGTTCGGTCCATGCCGAAAGTAACTCGCGCCGGAGCATCTTGAATGCGCTATGAGGAACGTTTCGTTAATTCTAATTCTCCTTCTGTTCATCCCATCTGCGCTGCGCTGCCAGTCACCGAAGGCCGCCGAGCAATACTACAGAAGTGGAATCTCCAAAAAAGACAGAGGCGATCTCGACGGCGCAATAGCCGATTACAGCAAAGCAATTGAGATCAATCCACGTCTTGGAGCGGCCTATGTCAATCGTGGTTTTGCGCGAAAGCTCAAAGGCGATTTGGACGGAGCTATCGCTGACTACGACAAGGCTTTAGCAATAAACCCCAAACTGAAGGAGGCTTACAATAATCGAGGCCTCGCTCGGCAGTTGAAAGGGAACCTGAACGGGGCCGTTTCTGATTTCGACCAGGCACTCGCGCTTGATCCACGCTACGCCGGGGCCCACTACAACAGGGCTTCTGCTGCAAGAGCCATGGGAGACCTCAAGAAAGCAATCGCCGAATTGACCAAAGCCATCGAGAATCCTGACAATGATCACCTTTCAGAAACCTACAACAACCGCGGCACCATCCGACGCGAACAAGGCGATACAGAAGGCGCAATAGCGGACTTCAGTAAAGCAATCGAAATTGATCCGAGGAATGTTCTCGCTCATACGAACCGAGGATATGCGCTCATTCTTTTAGGTAAAGACAGCGAAGCTCAGAGGGACTTCGATCAAATCTTAAAAATGAATGAGAGCCTGAAGCCGCAAGTAGAGGACGCTATTAAGAATGCAAAGGCGGAGCGTAATGCTAAGAAGCGAAGGGGTTAGGGCCTACCTGGTATCCGCTGTAATTGAAGTGACCGAGACAGCTTCCGCGTATCTTCGTCACGATACCGCGGCATACGGAGATCGCATGGAGCTACAGAGAGGACAAAACTACAAAAATTTGATCCGCTCACGGTTTCTTTTTCTTCTTGTCCGGTTCGGGAGTTGGCGGCGGCAGCTTATTGCCCACCGCGATGATCTCGTTGGCGTTGTCTTCCACGATCTCGATAGCGGCCAGTTCATCAGGATCCTTGGCTTTGTCTCTTAGCGCCGCGAGTTGCTTCAGGTATCCATTCGCGCCTGCGGTCAATTTTCGCAGTGACCTGGAGAGCAGCGGACTCTTTTCATCGCGGCGACTGACGTCGTCGATGTTTGTAATCGCTTCGTCCAGAATTCCGGCAATGTCTCCCAGCAGTTGCGCGCGCGTGCCTTTGGGCGCCTCGCCCCACTCGGGCTCATCTTTTATCAACTTCTTTGCGGCCGGCGGTGTGGTGCCGTTGATGACTGCGAACCTGCGATCGATTGCCTTGATAAAAACTTCGATTCGCTTATCAAGTTCCTGATAAAAACGCACCAGCTCGGTTTCCTGATCAGTAAGATGATCGCGACCTTGCGCTGAGACGGATTTATTTGTGAGCAAGATGCCGCCGCAGAGGGCGCCGTGCAAAATGATCATTACCAACGAGCGCCGTAAGAATTGTCTCCAACTTTGCGGATTCGTGATCGAGCCGCGACCCGTGGGTTTAAGAAACAGGTGAATCATGGCCGCTTAACTCCGTTGCGATCCTTGGGACCTTCGGGTTTCTTCTCCGCCGGAGGCTCGCGCAAAACGGATTGCCCATAAAACGAGTCAAGCGCTTCGGATCGAACGTCGCGCAAATACTCTTCAGCGTCCTTGAGGTTTCCGGCGTACTCAGCCGGCGTACCGCGTCGCATGACCGCGAGGCGGGGAATGTGCGCACGCAAAGCGATTTCCAGGTGTCGATAAAGATCGCGGGTGCTGCCCTTGTCGCGATCCATACGCGCCATAAAAAATCTCACGTTGTCGATTAATCCCAAATAGCCGCCCAGTTCTTCCGACGCCAGGTCGAAATTTTTTTGCGAGGTAAGCGCTTCGCTGCGGCTCAAACGAGTTGTCGCCAGGTCGATGGTCGCACGGATGCGCGATTTGGGATCTTTCGACGTGTTCAATTCGGATCGTTCCGTGGTTGATACGTATCTCATCGGCGGCGGCGCAGGCAATCGCGGGCTGCGTGGCTGTTGGGCGAGCGCACTCGGCGACAAGACACAGATTAAGACGCCCGGTCTGATAAACCTCCAATGGCGAGTAAGAGAGTTCGGCATCTTGACTCTGCTAACCGGCTGCATGATTCAGGGCTTCGAGTTTATTATTTGTTGGATCGGCTCGCGACAAAAATTTCTCGTAGGCATCCAGAGCCTGCGGGTACTGTGCGAGATTATCATGCACGATGGCGATGAAAAAGTAGGTTTCCGCAATTTCCGGACGCGCGGCCGCCAGCCAATCGTATTCCGGCAGTGCCTGAGCAAAGCGTTTCAACTCGAAGAGCGCCAAAGCGAGATTCGCGTGCGCTGTATATTCATTAGGAGCAGCGGCAATCACGCGGCGCAGGATTGGTTCGGCTTCTGCAAAATGTCTTGACTGCACCAGAGCCGCAGCATAACCAGTCGCATATTTTGGATTTGTTGGATCAATCTCATTGGCCCGCCGATAAGCCTCGGCGCTCCTTTGCGGATCGCCACGACGCGTGACTTCACCGAGGCGGGCAAACAAGCTCGCGGCTTTTGGATTCTTCGCCAGAAGTTTTTCAAGCGCTGGACGAGCCCGCGCGGGATCGTCGCTGTTGGCTGCTTCAATTTCATCAGGCGTGCCGTCGATCAGTGCGAGGGGCTTATCGAAAGCTCGCCCGGTAGGCGGAGGCCCTGCTCTGGTGACACCGACTGATTGAAAGATTCGCTGCGCTTCATCGGGCTTGCCGGCGAGGTCGTATACATTCGCCAGTCTGATGGAGCTTTGCTTGTCGCCAGCTTTGACGGCGAGTGCAGCTTTCAAGTCTTCGATCGCGTGTTCGTAATCGTTCGCGTCTACTCTTAGCTCAGCCCGCTCTTTCAAGGCCGAAACATAAGTTGGATCAATTTGAAGAGCGCGTGCAAGACTGCTCAGAGCGGCATTTGGGTCTCCGCTTGAGCGTTCAACTGCTCCGCGCCATGTCCACGCCGAAGCCGTCGCATTGTCATCCTGAGTGGCAGCCCGCGCGAGTGCGAGCGCCTCGACCTTGTCGCCTGCGCGCGAGCGCACCGCCGACAGCGAATCAAGAGTCCCATAGTCGTTCGCTCCCAGTTTGACCGCTCGACGCAGAATGGTCTCGGCTTCCTTGTCACGTTCCGCGCGCGCCAGCAAGCTACCCAGGGCGCTAATCGGCAGTACCCAATCCTTTCTCAACTCAATCGCGTGAGCGAAAGACTTCTCCGCTTCGGGAAATCGATCGAGAGCCAGAAGGGCTACGCCGCGCTGGTACTCGGCTTCGGGAAACTCGGGACGCAGTTTGATTGCTCCTTCATAAAGAGCGATAGCCCGGAGCACGTCACCTTTAGCATGAGCGTTTTGTCCGCGCTCAAAGAGTTTCACCGGATCCGTCTCTCCGTCAGTTGGATCTTCTGTCTGCGCCGGCGAGAGCTGGAAGCACAAGACGACAAGCATTAGAGCCATGGCCCAAAGGAGCGATGTGCGCGAGCGCGGCGGAGAAAACATTGTGGATTCGATAATGTTGTTACCGGTCGAGTGGCTGCCGCTTGATGTGCGACGCTGGGATTCGATGTTAACACTCCTCTTCGCGTTGCGTCCAAAATCTGAGTCGTATGGCCCTTGGTTGCGCCCGCAGAATGCTTGCGTTAACATTTCGCGGCAACCAAAATCATAAAAGCCATTCAACTTAAATCTCTGGAGAGTGCTCATGTCTACTGCACTGGTCGATGACATCAAAGAGATCAAGGAAGACAATCCTTTCGAATCGATGATGTCGCGATTTGATCGCGCGGCGCAACTCTTGAACCTCGATTCCGATCTCTATGCGGTAATGCGCGTTCCCAATAGAGAGCTCAAGGTTTATATCCCGACGAGAATGGATTCCGGCCGCATTCAGGTATTCGAGGGCTTTCGGGTACAGCACAACTTCGCGCGCGGGCCAGCAAAGGGCGGCATCCGTTACTCGCCTGACGTTAATCTTGACGAGATACGCGCGCTGGCGGCGTGGATGACCTGGAAGTGTGCAGTAGTTAACGTCCCGTTTGGCGGAGCAAAGGGCGGCATCATTTGTGATCCTTCCCAAATGTCGATGGGGGAACTCGAGAGAATGACGCGACGTTACGCTTCAGAGCTGCTCGACTTTATCGGCCCTGAAAAGGACGTCCCCGCACCGGATATGAATACCAACGAACAGACCATGGCCTGGATCATGGACACGTATTCAATGCATGCACGTCATACCGTGAATGCCGTCGTCACCGGTAAACCCATAGACTTGGGCGGCTCCAGGGGCCGGCGCGAAGCTACGGGCAGAGGACTGTTGATTGTCGTTAACGAAGCAGCCAAGAGATTCAAGATGAATCCCACCAGCACCAAGGTAGCGGTGCAAGGGAGTGGTAACGTGGGGGGCATCGCTGCACTTTTGCTCCACGAAGCTGGCTTCAAAGTAGTGGCCATCTCCGACGT
>WNFR01005253.1_pt1 | contig 13241 bp, 12 predicted proteins | sample 5400221 | NCBI WGS metagenome assembly WNFR01 (sample SAMN13153357, study PRJNA577476) | soil metagenome | isolation source: 40 cm soil under Madrone tree | place: USA:California | collected 2016-06-14
CTTGCCGCGAATCTTCGGCGTCACAGCCACTTCCAGCCGTGCTTGTTGAAAAACCGTGCCGCGCTGCGCAGGAAATATCCGACATGGCGCGGTCCTTTTCCCGTTGCGCCGCCGCCGTGATGGACGATTCTCACTCTGGGAACGTATGCGCTTCGGGTCACGCGGTTCAGGCGCACGCTCCAGTCGAAATCCTCGAAATAAAGGAAAAAGCCCGGATCGAAACCGCCGGTCGCTTCGATCGCCTTGCGGCGCACGAACATGAACGAGCCGCTCATGGCCGGAATAGGCGAGATCGTCTCATCAAGCGCGACGCGATCGACCAGATCGCGCATTTCGTAACGATCCAGCCGCTTGCGGAACAATCGCCTGAATACACGCGGAGCGAACCCGCGCAGCGCAAGATCGAGCACCGTCGGATAACGCTTGCAGACATATTCCCGCGTGCCGTCTTCGCGGCGAGATGCCGGCGCCAGCACGCCTATTTCCGCGTGCTCGCCGAGATACCTGAACGCGCTCGGCAACGCGTCAACCGCGAGCTCGACATCCGGGTTGAGGACAAGGTGATAGTTCGTGTTGCCGCCGTGCATCACCAGATTGTGGGCCGCCCCATAGCCAATGTTGGCGTGACCGTGGAGATAATTCATGGTGACCTCGACATCGCGGAAGACCTTCCGCGCCACCGTGATAACTGCCGAAGCGCTCGCACGAGTGCCGGTGTTGTCGACCAACACTACGTTCGCGGCGCGCATGAGCCCTTGCTCCCGCGCCGCCACGAGCGACGCGGCCAGGGTGCGCAGCGTGCGGTCGAGAAGCGCGAGGTCCGGGCGGTACGTGACGATGCTGACCGTCAACGTTGCGGGAGTCACGAGCGGAAATAGGGTTGCAGGGGTGAGTTAGAATGCTCGTCGATTGCCCCGTTGGCGTCAACCTTACCGACCTTCCGTATCGAAATGCCGCTATCAGCCGACACGCCGACGCGTTATCGCGTCGGCGATCTCCGCACCTTTGCATTCGAATTGGCCGCGCACGCGGGAATGCGCACCGACATCGCCCGGGACGTGGCCGATGTGCTCCTGGACGCCGATCTACTCGGGCACACCACGCATGGTCTGGCGCTCCTCGCCCCGTATCTGGAAGAGCTCGCGGATGGACGGATGGCCAAGGACGGCGAGCCGCAAGTGCGAAGCCGGCACGCGGCCGCGGAAACCTGGGATGGCGAGCGCCTGCCCGGTCCATGGCTGACGCTGCGTGCGCTCGATCGCGCGGCGGCGATGGCACGCGAGTGCGGCACCGGCACCGTCGTGATTCGCCACTCGCATCACATCGCGTGTCTCGCCGCGTACTTACGGCGCGCGACCGAGCAGGGACTGATCGCCATCATCGAAAGCTCGGATCCGATGGTGGCAGCGGTGGTGCCCCACGGCGGTATCACGCCGTTCATTACACCGAACCCCATTGCCGCCGGGCTGCCGACTTCCGGCGATCCGATTATGATCGACGTTTCGACGTCGATCACCAGCATGGGTTACGCGCAGCAGCAGAGGATCGCCGGCAAGTCGCTGCCCGGCCCTTGGCTCATCGATGCGCAAGGCAACGCAACCGCGGATCCGAATGTTCTTCATGGCGAGCCCAAGGGCGCGCTGTTGCCGCTCGGAGGCCTGGATGCGGGGCACAAGGGTTTCGCTCTCGCGATTCTGATCGAAGCGCTGACCGCGGGTCTTGCCGGCCACGGTCGAGCCGATCCGCCGGCGGGTTGGGGCGGAACGGTGTTCGTGCAAGCGCTCGATCCGGAAGCATTTGGTGGACTCACCGCGTTCAAGCGGCAGATGGACGCTCTCGCCGACGCCGCTCACAACAGCAAACCACGGCCCGGCGTCGATCGGGTGCGACTTCCCGGCGAACGCGGATTGCAGCGCTTTCGCGAGCAGACCGCGAACGGTGTGGCGCTTTATCCGACGATCATGCCCGCGCTTCGCGTGTGGGCGAAAAAGTACGGCATGCCCATTCCGGACGCGATCGTTTAGCCGGTGGGTTCGCGCGCGGCGCGGACGGAGCGCCGCAATCGACACGCAATACTGCGTCCTTCCACGAAAATCAAGGAGGCGGCTGAGTCAGGCCTTGCATCCGTCCGAGCGCGATACGCGGGATTCCTGCCAGATCCCGCCGCGATTGCACGTCGCTGAACTGCGCACCGCGCAACATCGCCATCACCGGATCCGCTTGATCATAGCCGTGCTCGATCAGGAGCCACGCTCCCGGCGACAAATAGGCGGCGACGCCGGCGACGATGGCGCGAATGGCGTTCAAGCCGTCGGCACCGGCGGCGAGCGCGGCCGGCGGCTCGAACCGCAGATCACCTTGGCTCAAGTGCTCGTCGCCGGCCGCTACGTAAGGCGGGTTGGCAACGATCGCGTCAAAGCGTTTTTTTGGCACGGCGCTGAACCAGTCGGATTCGATGAACGCCACGTTGCCGACATGCAAACGCGATGCGTTGCGGCGCGCAAGCGCGACCGCCGCCGCAGAAACATCCACGCCGAGAACCGCCGAATGTGGCCGCTCGCTTGCGATGGCGAGCGAGATCGCGCCGGACCCGCTGCCGAGATCGAGAACTTCGGTGTTCTCGTTGGCGTCGATGCGGACTAGCGCAAGCTCGACCAGAAGCTCGGTCTCCGGCCGCGGGATCAATACGTCGGGCGTAACTTCGAGATCGAGACCGTAGAACTCGCGCCTGCCGGTGAGATATGCGATCGGCTCGCCATCGCGCCGTCGTCTGGCCAGCGCGTCGAACGCCGTCGCTTCGTTCGCCGTCATCGGCTGATCGCCATGCGCGGCAAGCCAGGCGCGATCGCGGCGCAACACATGTCCCAGCAGGACCTTCGCCTCGAAGGGAATGAGGCCGCTGGTCGCAAGTGAGCGCGAGACGATCGTCGGTGAACTCTTAGGGCGTGAGGTCATGAAGCTTGCGACAGCGGAGCCGGCGGCACATAATCGTCGCTGACTCGCATCCAGTCAACAAACAAAAAGCGATGCGGGTATCGATGCCACGCCGACAGAAGGAGCGTATGAAGTCTCGTCGTGATTTTCTGAAAACGACCGGCGGGCTGGTGCTCGCGACCGGAGGAACGTGGCTCGCCGGCCACGCGCACGGTGCCGACGCGGTGCTCGGTCCGGCCGAGTTGCCCGAGGGAACGCTCAGCGCATCGCTGCTCGAAGCGCTGCCCGGCAAGGTGCCGCTGATCAAGAAGAGCTGGCGGCCACCGAATTTCGAAACGCCCGTCTCCTATTTCAACGAGGTGTTCACGCGCAATGACGCGTTCTTCGTGCGCTATCACCTGGCGAACATTCCCGAGGTCGCGGCGGCGGGCTGGCAGGTCAAAGTCGGCGGCGAGGCGGTGGAAAAACCGCTGCAGCTCACGCTCGACAATCTCAAGAACGACTACGAGCAGGTCGAGATTGCTGCGGTATGCCAATGTTCCGGCAACCGTCGCGGCATGTTCGTGCCGCATGTGCCAGGCGTCGAATGGGGTCCCGGGGCAATGGGTAACGCCCGCTGGAAAGGTGCCAGGTTGAAGGACGTCCTGACCAAGGCCGGCTTGAGAAAGGACGCACTGGAAATCGTGTTCGACGGCGCCGACTCGGGACTGTTTCCCGCGACACCCGACTTCGTAAAGTCGATTCCGGTATGGAAGGCGATGGACGAAAACACGCTGATCGCCTGGCAGATGAACGGGCAACCGCTGCCGCACTGGAATGGTTTTCCCGCGCGTATCGTCGTGCCTGGATGGACCGCGACCTATTGGATGAAGCAATTGACGTCGATCAACGCGGTGACCAAACCCTTCGACGGCTTCTGGGTCAAGTCCGCATATCGTATTCCGCGCGGAAAATTTCCTGTGGTCGATCGCTTCATTTCCCAGGAAACCGACGTCAATACGCCGATCACCGAGATGGTGGTCAATTCGATCATCACCAACGTCGCCAACGGCATGTGGGCGACCCGGGGGCAGCCGTTCGAAGTCAAGGGCGTCGCCTGGGACGGCGGCTACGGCATATCGCGGGTCGAGGTTTCGCAGGACGGGGGGCAGAGCTGGCGCTCCGCTAGGCTCGGACAGGATTATGGGCGATTCTCGTTTCGCCAATGGACCTACGTGGTCACGCCTGCGCAGCGCGGTCCGCTCACCGTGATGGCGCGCGCAAGCAATCGCGCCGGCGCGACGCAGACCTTCGAGCTCATTCTCAATCCGGCTGGCTATCATCACAATGTCGTGCAGCGCATCGCGCTGAACGTCGCCTGAGGAGCCATCGATGAAGATTGCGACGATCATCATCGCGCTTGCGCTGGCGGCGACCACGGTCATTGCCGCGGAGCAGCGCATCGCATTGAAGGAGGGGCCGGGCCGCGACAAGATCGAAGCCAGCTGCGGCTCCTGTCACAGCCTTGACTACATCACGACCAACTCGCCTTTCTTGACCCGGCAGGTATGGGACGCCGAGGTCACCAAAATGATCAAGGCATTCGGCGCGCCGATCAGCGATGCCGACGCAAAGGAAATCGCCGAATACCTGACCAAGAACTACGGCCAGCAGCCCTAGGCCTGCGCGGCTGTTGTTGTTCCGCTGTAACACACAAGTACTGCTTTCCGCGCCGCTGCGAGCGACCATCTTCGCTTGCCAAGTCCACGGTTTAGGAAGAAACTGCCTGAGAGAATTTCGGTTTGGCGACCCTATGGTGCCGAATCGATCGTCGCTGGCTCTGTCCAGTACAATATCCACCTCACGCGACCGGGAAAATTATGAGACGTCTGCTGGCATCGGGTCTGTGGACCCTTCTCTTTTTCGCTGGATCGGCGATCGCCGACCTCAAGATCATGGTCGCCGTGGATCCCTCCGACCGCGAATCCATGGTCATCAGCGTGCTCGATATGCAACAGACGCTGTCCAGGATCGCGGGGCAGCCGGTCCATGCGGTCAAGTCGCAGGACCTGGGCGACGTGATGCGCTCGACGCGCACCGGTGAGTACGATGTCTACATCGCTCCCGCGCACGTCGCCGCATCGGCGCTGGCGCACGGTTACACGCTGATCGGATCCACCGACCGCGACGAGCTGTATCAGCTGGTGGCGCGTCCGGGCGCCAAGGCGCCCGCGGACTTAAACGGCGGCAAGATCTACCTTACGCAGCAGGATTCGGTGGCAGCCTACATGGCGCGAGGGATGCTGAACGAAGCCGGCCAGTCCCTCAAGATGTTCCAGCAGGTTTTCTACCGGACGACCTCGGGCGCGGGCTTGTTCGCGATCGATGCCGGGCTGGTCGATGCGACCGTGGCGAAAAAAGGCGACTACGAAAGCTGGGTCAAGCAGAGCAGCTCGAAATCCGCGGTCCTGCTTTCATCGCGCGCGGTCCCCGGCGGAATGTCCGTCGTCGTGAAAAACTCCCTGCCCGAAGCCACGCGCAGCAAGCTCGAGAACTGGCTGGTGAGTCCGGGCGGAACGCTTGCGGGTATCGGCAAGGTTTCTTACCACTCCGAGCTCGCCAACTACAAATATGTCGCCGCACTCGGCAACTGGACGCCGTCGCAGCTTCCCGGCGTCACGATGGTGACCGCGAGCGAGGTCGTCGCTTTGCAACAAAAAGGGGTCCCGATCATCGATGTGCGCCTGGCCAAGGAATATCACGAGAAACACATCCGCGGCGCGCAGTCGATTCCCTATGCCGAGAAGAGTCTCAAGGACGTCGCGTTCGATCCGGCGCTGGACCAATGGGCGGGACCGGAAAAGCTCGACAAAGCCAAGCCGGTGATCTTCCACTGCAACGGCGCGGAATGCTGGAAATCGTACAAGGCCGCAAAGGTCGCGCTGTCCAAGGGTTTCACGACGATCTACTGGTTCCGCGGCGGCTTTCCGGAATGGGAAAGCAGCGGACTGGCAGTCGAATCGTCGCCGGTCACGACCGCGGACGCGACAAAGGCGGTGGCCGCGTCGGTGGCGGCATCAGCACCGGCCGGGTCGCGCTGATCGGTTTGTCGCGCACGCTCGCGCTTAAGCCGCGTCGCGTGAGTGATGCGGCGCTTCAGCGATGAACAGCCGCAAGCGCCGGTTGTAGTAACGACCCCAGCCCGCATCGCGCAGACCTGACTTTTGCAGCACGTGCTGCGAGGCTTTGTTGCCGGGATGAGTGACGCCGATGATCCGCGTCACGCCGAGATGCGTGAATCCGTAATCGACGAGGGCCCGCGCGCCTTCGGTCGCGAACCCCTTGCCCCAGGCATCGAAAAGTAGCCGATAGCCGACCTCGACGTCGGTCGTCGGCGGGCAATACTTCAGGCAATACCAGCCGACGAATGCCCCGTTGTCGCGCCTCGATGCGCGCCATACGCCCAGTCCCGGGTAAAGCACGTAATAGCCGGTCACGCGCTGGATGGCGGCCTCGACCTCGGCGGGTGACATCGGCTTGCCGCCATTGATGTACTTGAGCACGCGTGGATCGCTGTCGAGGCGCAACAAGTCGTCGAAATCCGCGGCCGTGAACTCCCGCATCGTCAGTCGCGGTGTGCGCAACAGAATGCGGGTAGCGGAACGCGCCACCGCTCTTACGCGCTTTCACCCAGCTCGGCCAACAGCTCGGCCTGGTATTCCTGCGCCAGCGCCTGTGTAAGCTCGAACAGGTCGCCATCCATGATGGCGTCGATCTTGTACAGCGTGAGATTGATGCGGTGATCGGTGACCCGTCCCTGCGGGAAGTTATAAGTGCGGATGCGCTCGCTGCGATCGCCGCTGCCGATCAGGCTCTTGCGCGTCGCCGCTTCCTTCCGATGGCGCTCCTGGTGCTCGCGGTCAAGCAGTCGCGACGCCAGCACCGCCATCGCCTGCGCCCGGTTGCGATGCTGCGATCGGTCATCCTGGCACTCGACCACCAGCCCGGTCGGCAGATGCGTGATGCGAACCGCGGAATCGGTCTTGTTGACGTGCTGACCGCCGGCGCCAGATGCGCGAAAGGTGTCGATGCGAAGCTCGGCAGGATTGATCGTGATGTCGGCAATCGGGTCGGCTTCCGCGAGCACTGCCACCGTGCACGCGGAAGTATGAATGCGCCCTTGCGCTTCCGTCTCGGGCACCCGCTGCACACGATGCCCGCCCGATTCGAACTTGAGCTTGGAATAGGTGCCCTGCCCGATGATTCGCGCGATGACTTCCTTGAATCCGCCCATCTCGCCGGGACTCTCCGAAATCAGTTCGAGCTGCCACTTGTTGCGTTCGGCAAAGCGCGCATACATGCGAAAGAGATCGCCCGCGAACAGCGCTGACTCGTCACCGCCCGTCCCGGCGCGTATTTCAAGGAACACGTTGCGCTCGTCGTTGGGATCGCTTGGCAGCAACGCGTGCTGCAACTGCTCTTCCAGCGCTTCCATTCTCGTTTTCGCGGCCTTGGATTCGTCGTCGGCGAAGGATTTCATCTGCGGATCGGCAAGCATTTCCCGCGCCGCCGCGAGGTCACGCCCGCTCTGTTCCCACTCGCGGTAGAGCGCTACGATCGGCGTGATCTCGGCATGCTCGCGAGTCAGTGCGCGATAACGGTCGAGATCGCGCGCAGCATCCTCAGCCCCGAGCAGTCCGTTGAGCTCCTCGAGCCGCGTCGCGAGTTGCGCCAGTTTGATCGAGAGAGAAGGTTTCATAAAGATCGTCGTTCCCGCTCATTTTGCCAACTGGGCGGGAACCCAGTGCCGTTCATCAAACTTTCGCAGCATTGCAAAGACACTGGCTCCCCGCTTTCGCGGGGATGACGCATCCGTTGCCAAGAGCGACCCGCCTTGCGGGCCGCTCTTGGACGGATGCGTCAGCTAAGGCTCGTCGGGCAGCTGGTAGATGTGGTGCAGGAGCGCAAGCAGCTCCGCGCGCTCGGCTTCGCCGGCACGGTTGAGCGCCTGGGTGGGGGCGTGCAGAAACTTGTTGGTGAGTCCGCGCGCGAGCGCTTCGAGCACCTGCTCCGGCAGCGCCCCGCCAGCGAGCAGACGGCGCGCTCGGTCGAGCTCGGCGACGCGAAGCTGGTCATGATGTCCCTGCAACGCAGCGATCGTCGGCACTACCGTCCGGCCTTCGAGCCAGCGCAGAAAACTCGCCGCCTGATCGGCGATCCTCGCTTCGGCCTCGCGCACTGCCTCGACCCGGATTTGCAGATTGTCCTTGATGATGTTGGACAGGTCGTCGATGGTGTACAGGAACACGTCGTCGAGCTCGGCAGCTTCCGGTTCGACGTCGCGCGGCACCGCCAGGTCGACGATGAACATCGGCGTATGGCGCCGGGCCTTGATCGCGCGCTCGAGCATGCCCTTGCCGAGGATGGGCAGCGAGCTTGCGGTGGAGGTGACGATGATGTCGAACTGCGCGAGACGCTCCGGCAGCTCGGAGAGAGCGATCGCGTCGGCCGAAAAGCGCGCCGCGAGCTGCGCGCCGCGCTCCAGGGTACGGTTGGCGACGGTGATGGATTTCGGCGTTCTCGCGGCAAAATGCGTTGCGGCAAGATCGATCATGTCGCCGGCCCCGATCAAAAGCACGCGCTGCTTGGCGATCGCCGGAAAAATGCGCTCCGCCAATCGCACCGCGGCGGCAGCCATGGAAATCGAGGCGCTGCCGATATCGGTGTTGGTGCGCACATCCTTGGCCACGGCAAACGTGCGCTGAAAAAGCCGGTTCAACACCAACCCGAGCGAGCCGGCGGCCTCGGCGGTCTTCACCGCCTGTTTCATCTGTCCGAGAATCTGCGGCTCGCCAAGCACCATCGAGTCAAGGCCGCTGGCGACGCGAAACGCGTGCGGCACCGCTTTGTCCTGCGCGAGGGTATAGAGGTAAGGTGACAAGGTCGAGCTGCTTACGCCGTGAAAATCCTCCAGCCAGCGCATGACCGGTTCGGCATCGGTGCCGTGAAAGTACACCTCGGTTCGATTGCAGGTGGAAAGTATCGCCGCTTCCTTGACCGTCGGGCAACCGATCAAGTCGCGCAAGGCCGGTCCCAGCGATTCCATCTGGAACGCGATCCGCTCCCGCACCTTGACCGGGGCAGTCGCGTGATTGAGGCCAAGGGCGTAGAGAGGCATCGGTCTGGCTTAATTGGTATTACAAGTCTCTGATATTTTAGCGCAATATGATGAATCCTGCCGTTCGGATGCCTGGCGCGGTTTGATCGAGCGCAAACTTACGGAGGATTCTTGCACGGGTGGCAGTTTCGATCCTGCGGGAACGACCACCTTGCTTGTCGTCACGCTCGAGGGTGACGCTCGGTAGCGCCAACGTCCATGCCGCGGAGCAGATCGAAGAAGGCGCGGACCTGGTCGGGTCCGTCGAGCTGGGCGCCGAAAAAATGCGACGTCGCGGGCGGCGTCGTGCCGAGCGCATGCTTGGTGCAAAAGCGATCGGCGTAGCGCTGCCACGTCGCATCGTAGTTGCCTCGCGACGCGTGAACGAGGCTCAAGTCGGCGGCGATTCCCAGCCGGAAGCCCGCCAGCGCCGCCCTCAAGCTCCAGTCGATGTCCCCGAGATGAAATCCGTCGAACAAGGCGGCGTCGAACGGTACGGCCTTGTACACTTCTCGCCGCGCAGCCATGAAGACGCCGTCGAGCACGGTGATATTGCCGGCGACGGCGCGGTGATCGAGAACGTCGACTTGCCACTGCGCTTCATTGGGCGAGTGATGCGTGATCCAGCCTCGCAGATGCGGATGCCCGCTCCAGCCCACGGCCGGCCCGTCGGCCCGCGTGCTGCCGATGACGCCTAAGGCGTCGAACGAGCGCAGATGGTCGAACAGACGCGCCGCGAAGTCGTCGGCCAGCACGTCGACGTCATCGTGCGACAGGACGACGATGTCGGCCACGCTCTTGTGCACCGCCCAGTTATAAGCCTCCGCAAGCGAGCGCGCATTTCGGATCGAAATGATTTCGTGCCGCACGCCGGAAAAAAGGCGGCGATAAAGCGCCACCGCGCGATCATGCTTGGCGTCGTCGATCGAACAAATGACCACGCTGACGGATGCCGGATCGACGCCGAGAGTCACCGGCGGCATCGCCGCGATCGGATCACCCTCATGCACGCATTCGGCGATAGTCGCAACGCAGTAGCCCGCGGCGTTGAACAGCATCGGATCGCGCGACCATGCGCCATGAAACGAGCGGGCCGCGGCCATCCGCTCGCCTAGGCGTTTTTGCATCAGTCCCAGGTTGAAATGAGCGTCCGCCCGCGCCGGCTCGCGCGCCAGGACTTCACGATATGTCTCGACCGCCGCAACGCACTGATCCAGACGCGCGTAAGCGTTGGCGAGCTCCAGCCACGCCATCGTCAGCGCCGGACGAACCGCGACCGCCTCGCGCAAGGCGACGATGGCCGCGGTATGGTCGCGGCGAAGATTGGCGATGGCTCCGCGCAGATGGAGAGCATCGGCGTCGCGCGGCGCATGGGTGAGCGCATCGTTGACCATCGCGTCGGCAGCGTCCAACGCGCCCTGCCGCATCAATTCTCGCGCGCGCGAAAGCGAGCCCGATGCGCCGATGCGGGTGCCGGCGCTCATACCTTGATGAACTCCTGCTTGCCGCCCAGCCAGCGCTCGAGATGCGCCTGGGATGCACCCGGCTCCCGGCGCAGCAGCTCGTCAGCAGCGTCCCGCGCCTGCTCGATCAGCTTCACGTCGCGCTCGAGATCGGCGAAACGCAGCAGCGGAACCCCCGATTGCCGCGCGCCGAGGAATTCGCCCGGACCGCGAATCAGCAGATCCTGCCGCGCGATCTCGAACCCATCGCTGTTCTCGTAGATCACCTTGAGCCGCGCTTTGGCCATTTCCGACATCGGCTCCTCGAACAGCAATACGCACACGCTCTCATCGGCGCCGCGCCCGACGCGGCCGCGCAACTGGTGCAGCTGCGCCAGGCCGAAACGCTCCGCGTGCTCGATCACCATCATGGACGCGTTGGGGACGTCGACGCCAACTTCGATAACCGTCGTCGCGACCAGCAAATTCACCTCTCCGCGCACGAAGGCCGCCATGGCTGCCGCCTTTTGGTCCGGCTTCATGCGCCCGTGCAGCAGCCCCACCGTCAGTTCGGTGAGAGTGGTGGTCAGCTCGGCGTGCAGCGCCACCGCGGTCTGCAGCTCCAGCTTCTCCGATTCCTCGATCAGGGGACACACCCAGTACACCTGCCGGCCCTCGGCGCAAACCTTGCGCACGCGCTCGACGATTTCGCCACGCCGACGCTGGCTCACCAGCTTGGTCGCGACCGGCGTGCGCCCCGGCGGCATTTCGTCGATCACCGAAACATCGAGGTCGGCGTAAAAGCTCATCGCGAGCGTGCGCGGAATCGGTGTCGCGCTCATCATCAGTTGATGCGCGTCGCCGATGCCCTTCTGGCGCAGCGCAAGACGCTGCACGACACCGAAGCGATGTTGTTCGTCGACGATGGCAAGACCCAGGCGCGGCAGCGTCACTACGTCCTGGAAAAGCGCGTGAGTGCCGATGGCGAGCTGCGCTTCGCCGCCGGTAATCGCCGCCAGCGCCCTCTTGCGCTCCTTGGCCGGCAGCCCGCCGGACAGCCAGGCAATGTTCACCGGCAAACCGTCGAGCCACGCCGCAAGCTTGCGGTAATGCTGCTCGGCGAGGATTTCGGTCGGCGCCATGAAGGCGACCTGGAAACCCGACTCGATGGTCTGCAGCGCCGCCAGTGCGGCGACGACGGTCTTGCCGCTCCCGACATCGCCTTGCAGCAGGCGCTGCATGGGCTCGCTGCGGGCCAGGTCGCGGCGAATTTCCGCGATGACGCGCTGCTGCGCGCGCGTCAATGTGAAAGACAAGCGCTTGCGCAGAGCGTTGGTCAGGGTAGCGTTACCGGGCATCCTCGGCGCCTTGCGCCTGGAACGCGCGCGACGATGTACTTTGAGCGAGAGTTGCTGGGCGAGGAGCTCATCGAACTTGAGCCGCGTCCACGCCGGATGCATGCGCTCGTCGAGTGCCTGCTGCGACGCGTCGGTCGGCGGATCGTGCAGGTATGCGATGGCTTGTGCGAATCCCCACAGCCGCCGGGGCTCGCGCGTCCACGGCGGAAGCGTTTCGCCGAGATACGCCGGATTGCGTCCAAGCGCGTGGCGCACGAGCTTGCGCAGTGCGTCCTGGGCCAGACCCGCGGTGGTCGGATATACGGGCGTGAGGCGGTCCGGCAGCGGCGTTCCGATGTCGATGATCTGAAATGCCGGATGAATCATTTCCAGGCCAAAGTTACTTTCGCGAACGTCACCGAAAGCGCGCACCCGCCTTCCCGGAGCGAGCGCTTTGTGCTGGCTCGGATAGAAGTGAAAAAAGCGCAGCACCAGTTGCGCATCACCTTCCTCGATCAGGCACACGAGCTGCCGCCGGCCCCGATATTGGATCTCGCAATGAACGACGGTGCCCTCGACCTGCCATGCCTGACCCGCTTTCACCGCGCTCAGGGGGCAAAGATGGGTGCGATCTTCGTAACGTAATGGCAGATGCAGCACCAGATCCTGCTCTCGCCTCACGCCGATACGCTGCAGCTTGTCGGCAAGCGTGTTGCCCGGCTTGGGCTCCGCCGATTTGGACTTTTTGCTGCTCGACTTGGGCTCCTCGCTGCCCGAATTGCGCTCCTTGCTGGCCGCCGATTTTTTTCTCGCCACGCTAGTGAGCGCTACTTCGACTGGAGCACGAGCACGCCCTCGACCTCGATCCGTCCGGCCTTCGGTAATGCCGCCACCTGATACGTCGCACGTGCGGGATACGGCTGGCTGAAGCGAGAGGCCATGATCTCGTTGACCTTGGCGAAGTCGCCGAGGTCGACCAGCAGCAGCGTCAGCTTGACGATATCGTCGAGCGATCCGCCCGCCGCCGCGGCCACGGCGTGCAGATTGTCGAGCACCTGCCGGGTCTGCGCCTCGATCCCTTCGCGCAGGTTCCCGGTTGCGGGATCGAGGCCGAGCTGGCCCGAGAGATAAACCGTGTTTCCGGCGCGAATCGCCTGCGAATACGGGCCGATCGCCGCCGGGGCATTGCCGGTGTCGATGACTTCCTTGTTCATGCGCGAGCTCCTTGATCGGTCGCGAGGTGTTTGCGCGGCAAATATAGCAGCCCTGGGCGACTTACGCCGGGAAGATTCCCACTCTAAATCTACTTGGAATCGGAGCGGCTTGGAGTCCGATAGAACCAGCGTGCAACGAGCATAGCCAGCAGCGCTGCAATGAGCTGCGCCACAATAA
>WNFR01005254.1_pt1 | contig 13240 bp, 11 predicted proteins | sample 5400221 | NCBI WGS metagenome assembly WNFR01 (sample SAMN13153357, study PRJNA577476) | soil metagenome | isolation source: 40 cm soil under Madrone tree | place: USA:California | collected 2016-06-14
AACCAGATCCTGCACCGACGGTGGCAGAAGCCATACTTGGTCGACGTCCCAGGCACGAAAGGTCTTGCTCATGCAGCCTAAAGAATCACGACTGCACCCCCGCGTCGAGAAAAAATCCGTTACCCAGACAGGCTCCTAGTGAAGATCGAACCAGACGTGGACGTTGCCGGTGCCGGCTGCGTTTTCGCGATCGCGGCGCCGACAATCTCACCCATCTCTACATCCCTGGTTTAGCCTGCTGGATGGCACGCCAGACATTCTCGCTGGTAGCCGGCATCAGCACGTCGCTGACGCCGAGGGGCGCCAGCGCGTCCAGGATGGCGTTCATGACCACCGGCATGGCGCCCACCGTGCCCGCCTCGCCCGCGCCCTTGGCACCAAGCGGATTGTACTTGGTGGGGACAGGATTATTTTTCACTTCCATATTGGGCATCATCTCGGCGCGCGGCATGGCGTAGTCGAGGAAGCTCGCCGTCAGGAGCTGGCCGCTCTCGCGGTCCCACACCACCTGCTCAGCCAGGATCTGGCCCACGCCCTGGGCCACGCCGCCATGGATCTGGCCCTTCAGTCCGGTCGGATTGATCACCGTGCCGACATCGTCAACCACGGCGTAGCGCTCGACCTGGACGTGGCCCGTGTCGGGATCGACCTCGACCTCGCAGATGTGGCAGCCGTTGGGATAGGTGTCCTTTTCGCCGAGGAAAGTTGCGTTCTCGTAGAGTCCACCCTCGAAACCCTTCTTCGGCCATTTCGTCGGGTTGAACGCCGCCATCGCCACCTGCTTCAGCGACACCGTCTTGTCGGTGCCGGCGACTTTGTAGGTGCCGTCGGCGAATTCGATGTCCTGCTCGCCCGCTTCCATCAAATGCCCTGCGAGCAGGCGGCCCTTCTCGATCACCTTGCCGGCCGCCATGTAGAGCGCCGAGCCGCCTAGCACCGCCGAGCGCGAGCCGTTCGTGCCCATGCCGAAGGCCACGCGATCGGTGTCGCCGTCGATGAACTGCACATCGCCCGGATCGATGCCGAGTCGCTCGTTGAGGATCTGCTTGTACATGGTTTCATGGCCCTGGCCCTGGGCCTTGGTGCCCATCAGCAGGGCGGCGGTGCCGCTGGGATTGAAGCGGACCTCGGCATATTCCGGCTGCGCGGTGCCGGCAGCCTGCTCGATGGCGTTGACGATGCCGAGGCCACGCAAACATCCCTTCCTGGCCGACTCGGCCTGGCGCGCGTCGTAGCCCTCCATGTCGGCAAGCTTCAGCGCCATGTCGAGATTCTTCTCGAACTCGCCGCAATCGTAATAGGGCCCGACGGGGCTCTGATAGGGCAGCATCGATTCCGGCAGCATGTTCTTGCGCCGCAGTTCGACACGGTCGACGCCGAGCTCCCGTGCGGCGTCGTCGACCAGCCGCTCGATCAGATAGATCGCCTCCGGCCGCCCCGCCCCGCGGTAAGGCGCCGTCGGATTGGTGTTGGACAGCACGCCCACGACGTTGATGTAGGCCTTGGGGATCAAATAGACGCCGAGCACCGTGCCGATCATGCCGAAGGGCGAGAGCAGGTTGCGGTCCGAGCCGACATAGGCGCCGATATTGGCGATCATGTTGAGGCGCAGCGCGGTGAATTTGTTGTCCTTGTCGAGGGCAAGCTCGATCTCGCCAATATTGTCGCGGCCATGCTCGTCCGCCATCACCGCTTCGCTGCGCTCGCAGGTCCATTTGACCGGCCGCAGCAGCTTGCGCGCCGCCCACAGGGTCAGACGATGCTCAACATACTGCCAGCCTTTGGTGCCGAAGCCGCCGCCGACATCGCCCGAGATCACCCGCATCTTGCTCTCGGGCACCTTGAAGACGTTCTGCGCCAGCATGTTGCGCACGCGGTGGGGATACTGGACGTCGGCATAAAGGGTGAGGCGATCCTCGCCCTGGTCGTAGACGCCAAGCGTGCCGCGCGGTTCCATGTATTGAGCGTGCACACGGGTGATGACGTAGCGCCGCTTGATCACACGCGCCGCTTCGGCAAAGGCTGCATCAGTCGCGGCCTTGTTGCCGCGCTCGACGAAGTTGGAGATGTTGTCGGGGCACTCGTCCCATACCGGGGCGGCGCCGGGCTTCACCGTGTCTTCCGTCGTGGTCACCGACCTCAGCGGCTCGTAGTCGACCTCGACCAGCTCGGCCGCGTCCTTGGCCTGCTCAAGCGTGTGGGCGATCACCATCGCCACCGGATCGCCAACATAGCGCACGCGATCGGCGACCAACGCCGGGCGCTGCGGCGCGAACATCGGCTTACCGTCGGGCCGCTTGCGCGGCATGTTGGCCTTGGGCATGCCTAGGCCGTCGGCCGCGTAGTCGGCGCCGGTATAGACCGCGACCACACCCGGCGCCTGACGCGCTGCCGTGGCGTCGATCGAGCGGATATTGGCGTGGGCATGCGGTGAGCGCAGGAAAACAACATAAGCCTGGCCCGGCAAATTGGTGTCGCTGATGAAACGGCCCTGCCCGCGCAACAGACGCGGATCCTCGAACCTCAGGACCGGCTGTCCAACACCGTACTTGCTCATCACGCCCTCACCTTCCGCTGAATTCAAAACCGACCTCATGCTGAGGAGGTCGCGCAGCGACCGTCTCGAAGCATAGGCTACACACACTGCGCCTGTGGCCCATCCTTCGAGACGCGGCCGACGGCCGCTCCTCAGGATGAGGTTGGGCGTAGATTTCACTCAAAGAGAGCACCTTTTAACCCTGCTGAACGACACGCGCGAGCGGCCGCCAGCGCGCGAGGTCGGCTTCGACGCGGGCACGGAACTCGGCCGGCGTGGTGACCCGCGTGTCGTTGCCCAGCTCCTGCAGCTTGTCGCGCACTTCCGGCCGCGCCATCACTTGCACGATGGCCTCATGCAGGCGTGCCATGACCGCCGGCTGCAAGCCGACCGGCGCGGTGAAACCGAGCCACGAGACGACGTCGTAGCCCGGCGATATTTTCTCCGCGAGCGACGGCACGTCCGGAAAGCCCGCCAGCCGCTCCTTCGAGGTCACTGCCAGCACCCGCAAGCGCCCGCTGCGCATCAGCGGCTGCGCACTTGAAAACGTGGAGATCTGCAGGTCGAGACGGCCCCCAACCAGGTCATTATAGGGCGCGCTGAGGCCACCCTTGTAGGGAACGTGAGTCATCCTGACGCCGATTTGCGACAGCAGCAGCTCCATCGCTATATGCAGCGTCGAGCCGACACCCGAGGTGCCGTAGGTGAGCTTGTCCGGCTGGCGGCGCGCCTCATCGAGGAACGCCTCCATCGTCCGAAAGCGCGATTCGGGGGCGACCGCGAAGACGAAGGGAAAGCGCGTGACGATGGCGATAAAATCGAAATCGCGTAGCAGATCGTAAGGAAGCACCGGATCGGTGCCGGAGACGACGGCCTGGCCGCCTGTCATCAGATAGAGGGCATAGCCGTCCGGCTTCATCCGCGCGACCTGGGACGCGGCCAGTCGCTCGGCGGCGCCCGGCTTGGGCTCGATCACAATCTGCACGCCCAGTATCTCGGACATGCCCGGCGCCAGATAGCGCGCGATGGTATCGGGATTGGAGCCGGCGTCATAGCCGTGGATCAGGCGAATGGTCTGCGACGGGTAAGCAGCCTGGGCTCGCGCCAAAGCGGGAACGGCCGCCGCCGCGACGGACGACAGAAGCAGATCTCTGCGTTTCATGGTGCCTTGCTCAACCCAACGGGCCCATGAATGTTTGATCGGCGTAAGTGTCCGACAGTGGCTGCAAGGTCGCCGGCCATTCCTTCTTGACCTCACGGCGCAACTCCTGAGGGCGCGGCTTGCCGTCCCAGCCAACGCGTTCCATGTAGTAATAGAGCATCAAAACATGACCGGCCGGATCGACAATATGGGCGGCATAGTCGACACCGGGATAGAGCTCGGACGGAATCGCCTCGGTGAAGCCCACGCCTTCCTTTTTCAGGAAGGAAACAGCGTCGCGCAGTTGTTGATAGCTCCCGACCTGGACGCCCATCGAGGCCACGGTCGTGTCAGGATTGAGCGCCAGCACCCCGCGCAACGCCTTGGGCATCAGCGAGAGGCTGTGATGCTCGCCGCCATTGCGCAGGAACACGCAGCGATGACCTTTCCAGGTCACTTCTTCGGTGCGCGTGAAGCCCATGACCTCGGTGTAGAACGCTTCCGAGGCACCGACGTCGGTCACGAACAGGCTCATCGGACCGATATTCGTCACCTTGAAGGGCCGTGGCAGGCGGATACCCGCCACGATGAATTCCTGCTCGCTGCGGTCGCGGATGGTGTTGCCGGCATTGATATCGATACCCTTGGCCAAAGCATCGCGGATTTCCTCCGCCTCGGAGATCTGCGGCATCTCCGGCTGCTCCCGGAAAGCGCGATAATACATGTCCGTGGGCTTGCTGCGCCCGTCCCACCCGATCTGCTCCATGCCGTAATAAAGCTCGACGGTGTGGCCGTCGGGATCGCGGATATAGGTGTGCCAGTTGCTGCCCGGCATGTCGCGGCCTACACGCCGGATCTCGACCTGATGCTCGCGGAAATAGTCGGCGGCGGCAAAGACCTCGTCGAGGGTGCCGACCTGCCAGGTGATCTGGTTGACGGTAATGTCCTTGGAGGTGGCATCGTCGCCGAAGATTGCGCCGAGCGACTTGTGCGCCAGCAGGAAGGCGTGGTGGTCGGAATTGTGGCTCATGAAGATGATGCGTGGGTCGGTGAGCTTCTTCACCATCTCCTCGCGGCCGGGGCTTTTCGACAGGTCGCGCTCGTCGGTGATGCGAAAACCGAGCAGCCGGGAATAGAAATCGATGCCGCCGTTCATGTCGGCGACGTTGAAGCCGAAATGGCCCAGCCGGCGGATTTTGAACGGGCGCGGATAGGCGACGCCGCCGACGTCGTAGCTCGCTTGAAGTGCGGACATGTTCCCTCCTCAGATTCTTTTGCGTTTGGCGATGCGCACGGTGCTGCGGCCAGGCGCGCCGCGGATCAGCCCGGGCACCTCGGATGCCGCCTGCTCGACGGTCGTGCGAATATGCTTTTCGATCAGCGCACAGGACAATTCGACGTCGCGCGCCAGCACGGCGTCGCGGATGGCGGCATGCTCGTTGCGCCGGTGCATGCGCGAATGGATCATGGTCAGCCAGTGGTAGCGCTGCGCCTGGTCGTAAAGCTCGCTGCGATAATGCAGCGACCAGGGTGAACGGCAGGTCGCGACCAGCGCACTGTGGAACCGCCGATGGCGGTTTCGCCATTCCTGCTTCACCTTGACGGGGGCGTCCTCCGCCGGCGGCGAGAGCTTCGAGAGCAGGAAGAACGAGCTGACGACCTCGGCCTCCCATTCGTCGGTGCCATGGCGGATCGCGTCGGCCAGCGTCTTGGTCTCGAGATAGACGCGCAGCTCCGACAGGTCGAGGAAGTCGGCGAGCGAGATGGGCGCCACCTGGAAACCACGACCGGCCTCGGTGCGGGCGAGCCCTTCGGACACGAGATGGGACAGCGCCTCGCGCAAGGTCCCCACGCTGGTGCCGTAGCGTTGGCGCAGATCGCCGAAGCGTAGGCGCTGATCGGGCTTCAGCACGCAGCACAGTATGTCCTCGCGCATCTTGCGCAGGACATCGAAGGTCACGGCGTCCTCACGCGACACGTCCTGTGGCGCGGTGGTGGCGGAGCCGGCCGGCATCGCTCCCTCGAAAGGCATGGTCAGAATCTTCGCCATCTCTACTCACCTCGTCCGAATGCCGCAGCATATTCGAAAATGTGCCGAATATCGAACATCTGTCAAACGGTCAGACGCCAAGATAGGCCTCACGGATATGCGGTTGCTTCAGAAGGTCGGCGGGCAGGCCCTTCGCCACGATCCGCCCCTGCTCCAGCACGTAGGCGCGGTCGGCGATCTCGAGCGCCTTCAGCACATTCTGCTCGACCAGCAGGACGGCGGCCCCGTCGATGCGCACCCGGGCGATGATCTCGAACATCGAATCGACGATCGAGGGCGCCAGGCCGAGCGACGGCTCGTCGAAAAGCACGATGCGCGGCCGGGCCATCAGCGCCCGGCCGATGGCGACCATCTGCTGCTGTCCGCCTGAGAGTTCGCCCGCCAATTGCTGGCGCTTGTCGCGCAGGATGGGGAAGAGGCCGTAGACCTTTTCCAGTGAGCCACTTCGCGCCGCGCGGGCCGCCGGCAGATAGCAGCCGAGTTCGAGATTCTCCTCGACCGACAGGCGGGTGAAGAGTCGGCGCCCTTCGGGCACCAACGCAATGCCATGGGCGCAGAAATCGTGCGCCCGGACGGCGACCATGTCAGCACCATTGAAGGTCAAGCTGCCCTTGGTACTGCGGCGCATGCCGGCGATGGCGTTGATCAGGGTCGTCTTGCCGGCGCCGTTGGGGCCGATCACCGACACGATCTCGCCCGACCCGACCTCGAGCGAGACGTCCCACACCGCGGTGGCGTCGCCGTAACCGACATGGAGGTTGCGGACTTCAAGCAGCATAGGCTTTGCCGAGATAGATACTGATGACGCGCGGATCGCTCATCACTTCACGCGGCGCACCGAGCGCGAACAGCGCGCCCTCGTTCAACACGGCGATGCGGTCCGACAGCTCGACGACGGCGCGCATCAGATGCTCGACGAAGACGATGGTCGAGCCTTGCGCACGGATCGCGCGGACCAATCGTATGGCGTTATCGACCTCGGCCGGGTTGAGGCCGGACAGCACCTCGTCGAGCAGCAACAGCTTGGGCCGCGCCGCCAACGCGCGCGCCAGTTCGAGGAATTTGCGTTCATGCAGGTTGAGGTCGGCGGGCAGCGCCTCTTCCTTGCCGCCCAGATCGGTGAAGCCGATCCAGTGCAAGGCTTCGTCGCGCATTTCCCTGGCATTGCGCGCCGGGCCGCCGAAGGTGGCAGCAAGCGTCACATTGTCGAGCACGCTCATGTTCGCGAAGGGACGCGGGATCTGATAGGTGCGGGCGACGCCGCGGCGGGCGATCTCGTGCGCCGGCAGATTGCCGATCTCCATGCCATCGACCGTAATGGTACCGCTGGTCAGCGGGAAATGACCGGAGATTACGTTGATCAGCGTGGTTTTGCCCGAACCGTTCGGCCCGACCAGCCCCAGTATCTCGCCCTCACGTACATCGAGGCTGACGCCGCGTAGAGCCTGCAGGCCGCCGAACGACTTGGTGACGTCGCGGATCTCCATGATGTTGCGCTGTGCAACTGGCGCCGGGGGTTCGACGACGGCTGGCCGGGGCGCGGACGCAGGTGCCGCCGCCTTCGGCCAGCGCCTGGCGAGCCAGCGCTGCAAAGTCGGCACGACGCCGTCCGGCAGCCACAGGATCGCGAGGATCAGGATCAGCGCCACGACGGCGCGGCCAATCATCGCCTCGCCGCCGCTGGTGAAGGCGTAGAGCGAAGAGCCGATCAGCGTCGCGCCGACAGCAGGCCCGAACCAGTGGCGCGACCCGCCCAGCACGCTCATCAGCACGACATAGAGCGGCACCGTGAGGCCAAAGGTCTCGCTCACCGTGAGGAAGCCGACATACATGGCGTGGATGCCGCCCACGGCACCGGCGATGCCAGCCGAGAGGCCGAAGGCGAACAGCTTGTTGCGGAAGGTCGGCACCCCCTTGGCCTCGGCCACGTCCTCGTCGTCGTGGATGGCGAACAGTCCCATGCCCAGGCGCGAATGGGCCACTTTCCAGGCGATCGCCAAGGTCAGCAGGCACATGCCGAAGCCCAGCACGTAGAGTGTGCTACTCGGCGAGCCCAGTATCCGTGGCATCGGCACGGCGCTCATGAACACACCGCCGCCGCCGTCGATGTCGGTGTTTAGGACGATGGTGGCGATGACAAAGGTGACCGCGAGCGTCAGTAGCGCAAACAGATCGCCGCGCAGGCGTTTCAGCCGAAAGACGACGGCGCCGATGCCCAGGCCCAATAGAGCCGAGAGCAGCGCCGCGATGGGAATTGTGGCCAGGAATGGCATGCCGAATTTGGCCGCCAGATTGCCCGTGGTGTACATGCCGACGCCGAAGAATGCGGCGTGGCCCAGGCTGAAATAGCCGGCGAACCCGCTCAGCAGCGCCCAGCTCGTGGCGAGCGAGATCCAGAAGAAGATCAGATAGAGAAACGAATCGTAGAAGGCTGGCATCCCGGCGCTCGGCAGGTAGGCCAGCACCGCGATGGCGGCCAGCGCGGCGAGCTTGGGAAGACCATTCTGCATCGTCATGCCCAGTCCGGATCCCACAGCAGAATGACGATCAGCACCGAGAAGGACACGACCGGCGCCCAGGCCGGGCTGAAGACCGCCATGGCCATCGATTCGCTGGCCCCGATCAGCATGCCGGCGAACAGCGCGCCCAGCGGATTGGCGAGGCGCCCGATGATCACGACCGCGAAGACCACGCCGAGATAGGACCAGATCTGCGCCGGCGCCAAGGTAGCGATCAGGGCGATGAACGTGCCGGCCACGCCGGCATAGGCCGCGCACAGGCCGGAGAGCAGAAAGGAGAGCCGGCGGTGATCGACGCCATAGGCGGCGGCGATGTCGGCGTCCTCGGCGCTCGCGCGCAAGGCCTTGCCGACATAGGTCTTGCGCAGCCACAGCCATGTCCCCCAGGCAAGCGCGCCCGCGACCAGGCACAGGGTCAGCTCCAGCACCGGGATGTAGAACGGCCCAAGCCGCAGCGAGAGGCCCGAATAGTGGTTCTCGAAGCGACGGTAATCGGCGGTCCAGTACATCTGGATGCCCGATTCGACGATCACGGCGAAGCTGAAGGTGATCAGCAGAGATGCGAGCTCGTTGACCTTGAAGCGGTCGAACACCCAATGCTGCAGCAGGCCTATAACGAACATCGTCGGCACGACGATCGCAGCCGACCACCACGCCGCCAGGTGATAGGCCGTGCCAAGTTCGTAGGTGATGTAGGCGGCGAGAAACGCCAGCGCGAAGTGGCTGAGATTGACCAGGCGCAGCAGGCCCCAGCTCAGGCTGAGGCCGAGCGCCAGCAGGCCATACAGGCCACCCGCCAGGACGCCGGATATCAGCGCCTGACCCAGAAGTGTCGCGCTGGGCATAGGACGGCTTTACGAGGCGATCAGCTTTACTCCGGGTGCCGCGAACGCGGTCGGCCACACGACCTTCCATTCCTTGTCCTGCACCTGCTTGACCAATTGCCCGGCATCGCCGTGGTTATACGGCCCGTCGAAGCGCAGACTGCCAAAGATCGTGTCCACGCGGCTCTTCTTCAGCCACGCGGCGATCGCCTTGTCCTCCAGGCTGTTGGCGCCGTTCACGCCAGCCTCGAGAATTTGCCATTCCGACACCATGCCGGCCGCCTGACCGTCGATGATCGGATACGGCAGGTTGGCCTTGGTGGCGCGCTCCTTGAAGGCTTCGGCGATGCGCTTCACACCCGGCCGGCTGAGGAACGGCTCGGCCGGCTCGAAGAAGGTCGAGGAGAGCGCATTCTTGCCGTCCGGCGAAAGCGCGAGCGGACCCGGCGCCGGATAGAGGTGAAAATGATTTTTCGGCGTGTAGTCGAGCTTGCGCAGCGATTCGAGGAGCTGGTTGCTCTCTAGGCCGAGCGAGCCCACCCACAGAAAGTCGGGATTGGCCTCCTTCACACGCGCAGCGATGGCGCCGAAATCGCGGTTGCCTGATTCGTATTCGAGATACATCAACACCTTGACGCCGCGCTTCTCGGCCTGCGTCTTCATGCCCTGCGCCATGAACTGCGCCGACGGGAATTTGCTGGTCAGCACGACGATCGTCTTAGGCGGAGACGGAAAGGTAGCCATCGCGTCGAGAATGACGTTGGGATAGGTGACATCGGGGTCCGGCCCGAAAGGCGTCGCCGGAAACGCCATGTCGTAGGTCTGCAACTTGGGAATGCCCATGCTGCTCTGGACCATCACCTTGCCGAAACGCTGCGCCACGGCCATCGCCGCCAAAATCGGCGCGGTGGCGTAAGGCCCCTGGATCAGGTCGACCTTGTCGACCGTGATCAGTTTCTCATAGAGGCTGCGCGCCACCTCGGGCTTGGACTGGTCGTCGAGCAGGACATATTCGATCGGCCGGCCGAGGAACCCGTTCCTGCGGTTGATCTCCTCGACCATGATCTCGGAGGTGATCTTGTGGACCAGAGCTGTCTGGGCAAGGAACCCCGTCAACGACAGCGTGCCGCCCACGCGCACCGGCGTGCCCGATGGCGCGGCGCGCAGGATGGCCGGCGCGCCCAAAGCTGCCGTCATGCCGGCCAGTCCCGCCAAGACGTGGCGACGCCGCCACGAGTTCCCGTTCGCCATCTTCGTTTCCTCCGTGCAGGCGCATTATTTTTGCGCCGTTGTCCGATCTTGGTTCAACGCTCCAGGCTTGTAAACTGTTTGTTCGAATATTCGCATAGTTTCGAAAATCATGTCGAACGCGCAACGACTCCGAGATGCCGATCGAGCAAGACCGGATCGGCCAGCAGTCCGGCGCTGCTGCCCTGGTAAGCGACGCAGCCGCGCTCGAGGATCAACGCCCGGTCGGTAATGGGCAGGATTTTCTGGGCATGCTGTTCGACGACGATGCCCGTCATCCCTTCATGGCGGAACAGATCCTGCAGCGCGCGCAAAAGCTCCTCGACGATGATCGGCGCCAGGCCTTCGGTCGGCTCGTCGAGCAGCAGCAGGCGCGGGTTGGTCGCCAGCGCGCGGGCGATGGCCAGCATCTGCTGCTCGCCGCCCGACAGCGCGCCGCCAGGCTGGCGCCGCCGGTCTTTCAGGCGCGGGAACATTGCGAAGACGCGCTCCAGCGACCACGGGCCGGGGCGTGCTACGGCCGTGATGTTCTCCTCGACGCTGAGCGAGCGGAAGATGTTGCGCTCCTGGGGCACCCAGCCTACGCCCAGTCCGGCGCGCCGCTCAGGCGCCAGAGCCGACAAGTCACGGCCAGCGAGCATGATCGATCCGCCGAAGCGGCGCGTGACACCGACAATCGTGTCGATCAGCGTCGTCTTGCCGACCCCGTTACGGCCGAGCACTGCCAGCGCCTCGCCCTCGCCAAGCCGCAACGAAACCTCCGACAGCACTACGGCGCGGCCGTAGCCCGCCGACAGGCCTTCGATGGCGAGCAGGTCAACCATCTCAGCTCTCACCGAGATAGACAGCGCGGACTCGGGGGTCGGCGGCGATCGCGGCGGGATCGCCTTCGGCGAACAGCGCGCCGTTGACCAGGACGGAGATCTTGTTGGCGAAACTGAAGACCAGGTCCATGTCGTGCTCGATCAGCAGTACCGACACGTCGACGGGCAAGGCGGCGATGGCCGCGAGGATGTCGCGTCGCTCGGTCTCCGGCACGCCGGCCGCCGGCTCATCGAGCAGAAGCACCTGGGGCGCGCAGGCGAAAGCCGCGGCGATCTCGAGCAGCCGTTGCTTGCCATAAGGAAGCGTATCGGTACGCTCGTTCAGCACGTCTCGCAGCCCGAAGCGCTGGGTGATCGCGGAGACCTCGTTGTCGAGGATGCCTTTGGCGCCGAGATGACGCCAAGGGTCTCGGCCCCTGCCCAGCCGTTCGCTGACTGCCAGCGACACCGTCTCGAGCGGTGTGAGGTCGCCGAAGAGCTGGTTGATCTGGAAGGTGCGCACCAGCCCGCGCCGCACCCGCCGCTCGGGCTTGAGCTTCGTTATGTCCTCACCCGCCAGCACGATGCGCCCGGCAGTCGGCGCCAGCACACCGGTCAGCAGATTGACGAATGTGGTCTTGCCGGCGCCGTTGGGCCCGATCAACGCTTGCCGGGCGCCCCGCTCGAGCTTGAACGAAACGTCGTTCGTGGCCACCACACCGCCGAAGCGCTTGGCAAGGCCATGGGTTTCGAGTGCTAGAGTCATCGCCCTACTCTTGCCAGCACGGCGCGCACGCCGCCCGATATGCGCTCGCGGCCGATCAGGACGAAGGCCACCAGGAACAGGCCGATCCAGAGCTGCCAGTGCTGCGGTGTCAAGGCCGCCAGGACATCCTGCAGCGCCTCATAGACGATAGCGCCTGCAATGCCTCCATAGAGCCAACCGGCGCCGCCGATGATCAGAATCAGCAGCACATTGGCCGAGCGGTGGAAGTCGAACATATCGAGCGAGACGAACTGCGTGGTCTGCGCGAGCAGCGCGCCCGCGGCACCTGCATAGGCGGCGCTCAGGGTGTAAATGGCGATCAGCCGCGCATTGACCGGCGTTCCCAGCGCTGCCGCGCGCAGCCGATTGCGGCGGATCGCCATCAGCGACAGGCCAAACGGCGAATAAACGACGCGGCGCGCGATCATGAACAGCACGAACAAGGTCGTGAGGCTGTAGGAGTAGGCCGTGTGTCCGCCGAGATCGAAGTCAAGATGCCCGACGAGGGGCGCCATCGTCACGCCCTGGAGCCCATCGGCACCACCGGTGATCTCGGGCAGCGCATTGGCGACCTCCCCCATCACCGACGCCACGCCCAAGGTCACCATGAGGCGGGTGAGATCGCTGCCGCGCAGCACCAGGAAGCTGGTAAGGAAACCCAGCATCGCGGCCCCCAGGATCGCGATGCCGAGGCCGACCAACGGATCGCCGGTGACATGCTTGGCCGCAAGGCCGGCTGCATAAGCGCCCAAGCCGAGAAAAGCGGCATGCCCGAGCGAGACGATGCCGGCATAGCCCAGAATCAGATCGAGCGAGAGCGCGAACAGCGCCAGGATGGCGATCTCGTTCAGGATCAGATGACGTCCGCTCGGCACCCAGAGTGCAGCGAAGGCCACGGCCCAAAAAGCAGTCTCGACGATTCGCCAGCGGGCGCGCCGAGCCAGACTTACCGCCACCCCCGTCATCGTGCGCGCGCGAATAGGCCGTGCGGCCGCAGCACGAGGACCGCGATCATGACGAGATAGATCACAAATGATCCCAGCGCGGGCACATAGTATTTGCCGGCGACATCGGCGACACCGAGCAGTAGCGAGGCCACGAACGGTCCGGCGATGCCCGAGGTGCCGCCGACCGTCACCACGATCAGAAAGTAGATCATGAAGCGCAGCGGAAAATTGGGCTCGAGCCCGAGGATTTCCACGCCCAGCGCGCCGCCGAGGCCAGCGAGGCCGGAACCGACCGAGAAGGTCACGGCAACCACCGTCCCCACCCGGATACCGAGCCCGCGCGCCACGCGGGCATCGTCGACAGCGGCCCGCAACTGGGCGCCGAAGCGCGTCCGCGTGAGGGCGA
>WNFR01005255.1_pt1 | contig 13239 bp, 10 predicted proteins | sample 5400221 | NCBI WGS metagenome assembly WNFR01 (sample SAMN13153357, study PRJNA577476) | soil metagenome | isolation source: 40 cm soil under Madrone tree | place: USA:California | collected 2016-06-14
GTCCACCAAAACCTGACCCTGGGTTGGGGGCAACAAACCAGCCACGGCCTTAAGTATGGTCGATTTGCCACAGCCCGACGGGCCGAGAAACACAATTATCTCGCCCGAATCAGGCTTGTCATAGACGTCAAACGAGACGTCGCGTACAGCTTCGGGTTGATTACCTTTACGGTCGATATAAGTGACTGAGATATTCTGCACGCGGAGCTTTGGCGGGGCGCCGCTCTGGTCAGGGTGATAGGTCGAGTGGGTCGCCTGCCCTGTTTCGCCAACGGTTACGGCGATCGTGCCCGGTTCACCGGCCTGCGGTAGCGGTTTTATATCCATATCGTCAGCCATAAGTAGCGAAAAAGGGGAAAAGGGTAAATTGGCGTTCAGGACGCCTCGCGCCAGCCGAATAATAGATTGGACAGGGTTCGAATCAGAAAGTCGGTGAGGAGTCCAATACCGCCGATTACAAGCAGGCCGGCAAACGACCACGATGCCTTCTGATGAGTTCGCGCCAGTTCGACCATGTAGCCCAGACCATGTTCAGGGTTGACGGCTTCTGCAAGAATCACGTAGGTCCACGCGATCGCATTCATAACTCGAAAGCTATCGAATATCTCTGGCAATGCGGCCGGCAGTAAGACAGTCTTAATGACCTGGAATCTGGACGCGCCAAGCGTCAGTGCGGTCTGCACCAATTCCTCGGGGACAAGGCGAATCGCCGAAACCACAACCGGAAGCAAATACACAAAAACCCCAAGGAAGAGAAATGCGATCTTCTGCTTCTCGTATATCCCGAACCAAAGAATCAGAAGGGGTATAAAGGCCGAAATCGGCATATAGCGAAGCGGGGCCACAATGGGTTCGAAAAAGCGATTAATGGGATCGAAGGAACCCATCAGGACACCAAGCGGCAGCGCCAGAGCGGAAGCAAGAAGAAACGCAAATGCAATGCGGCGCGTCGAAACCAAAATCGCGGTACCAAGATCGTACTGGATAAACAACTGCAACGTGCCCCGAATGACCTCAGTCGGTTTCGGCAGGAAATCGGGATCCACGAAACCGCCGTAGGTCGCAATGCACCACGCCCCAAGTACGATCGCAGGGGCAACAAACCCGAGGACAAACGCCGTCTGTTTGGGCATCGTGGAGCGAATTGAGAATAGGCTGCTTTTGCGTTTCGACATAAGATTTTAGGCCGGGGAATCGGAGAGGCGGGGCAAGCCGCCCTCCGAATTTACAATTCTCTTCCACCTGAAAGGATCTGAGCGAGACAAAATGCCGACTCAACGTCCCAAATGGTCCGACGATCGGCCTTGCCCTTCGCGACTCCTTACACTCCTTTTAGCTAGTTGCCAAAATCACCTTGATATCGGTGCGCCGGTTTTGCTGACGACCGGCCTCGGTTGCATTTTCAGCAATCGGATTGCTTGAGCCCCTGCCGATGGTCTGGAAACGGCTTGGCGGAATGTTGGAAAAGTTCTTGACGATGTAGTTCTTGACAGCCAGCGCGCGCTTCTCTGAAAGTGTCAGGTTGGTATTCGCGGAGCCGGTGCTATCGGTATTTCCCTCGATTCGCAGGATCGTACTGCCGAAAGAGGTCATCGTTTCGCCCAGCTTGTCCAACAGGAGATAGGAACCCTGCATAATCTCGTCAGACCCTGGAGTAAACTGAATCTGGATCTGTTGATGCAGAATCGGGATGTCTTTGTCGGACGGTGCTTTTGCTACGACCGGAGCTTCTTCAACCTTCTGGCTCGGGAAACTGGCAGCAATCGCCTGCAGGAACCTGGTATCTGCCCAGTTTTTTGCGTCGACACTCTTCGTAACCAATCCCTTTTTCCGCCAGATGACAAAAGCAGTATCGAACAAGGTGTTGTAATGGGCCTTTGCGCCGGTCAAACCATAAAACTGTGCGTTATCGGCATAGGGCGTTAGTTTCAACCCCGAAAGCATGCCGGAAACGGTATCGGTATCGAGCTTCAGGGCCTTTGCAACAATCTCGTACGAGCCATTGGGGTCATTCTTAATCGTCTCGATTCCTTCAAGCCAGCCATGGACAAAATCTCTGACGGTCTCGGGAGCCTTGTCGATCAAGTCCTGGCGGGCACATAACGTGTCGGCGATGATGTTGGTGGCGGCCTGAGTCGAAACCAGCACGTGTGCCTCGTTGCCACGAGCAGCGATTGCGCCTGAGAGATCCGGTTCCCACGTGACGGCTGCATCAACTTGTTTGGCCTTAAACGCCGCAGCAGCGGCCGGGGCGTCCGTTGTAAAGATAATGTTTTTTTCAACGGCCGCACGGTCATCCGGCGATAAACCTGACTGCGCCAGGAGATAGAGCAAAAGGAAATGCGAAGGAGTGAACTGTGTGCAGGCGATTTTGTGTCCCTTGAGATCTTCGATTGATTTGATCGATGACAAGGAAGCAATGCCGTCACCGCCGCGCGACCAGTCCTGCATGATTATGGACTTCGCATTCTGGTTCTGTTCAGCCAGGATCGAAGCCTCGCGTGCCCAGTTGTCGACTGTGTTCCACATAATGTCGACCTGACCGCTGCGGAACGCAGCGAGCTTGGCCGCAGGGTCTTCAAGCAACACGAACTTGACGTCCAGATTGTATTTCTTCTTGTATTGCGAGCCGGCGTTCGGATCCATGCCGTTATTGAAAACGATGCCCGGAGAATGGCCCGCCCAGGTATTGATCCCAACCACAAGCGGCCTGTTCAAGCGGCCCGTTCCGACCGAGGCTGAACTGACACCGGTCGAACCGACCCCTCGCGCGGGATCATCGGGCCCGCCCTGTAACTTATCGAAATCGCCCTTGGAATCACCGGTCTCGGCTGTTTTTTCGCCGCCAGCCCACCGTTTGATGGTGTCTCCCTCGTAATGCCAGGTAGCAACACCAAGAACTCCCAAAATAACCACCGCGATGAACGCTTTTGCAAATGGAGTCAGTTTCATAGAAGCCTCTGAGGAACGTGACAGGTGACGGGTGACAGGAGAAATACATGATCGCGCGTGCATCGCGAGCTGTAAAAGTGGAAAATGAATCTGTGATTAGGCCAGATAAACCGCGCGACCAATCATTTCTCCAATCTCCCACTACCTGTAATTCTCACCCCTCCCTACCCTTCAACCGTCACATCGCCGTTTGATCAATATACTTTGTTTCAACACGCGACTTGCCACAGACAAACCTGTCACTTGTCACCTGTCACCCGTCACATCGTTTTATTGCTTTGTGCGTTTTGTTGAGCGACCTTTTTGGCCTTCAGCTCGGCCAGTTGCTGCTTGGCCTGTACATCGCCGGTTTGATTTCTAAGTGCCGCGAGACGAGAGTCCAAAGACGACTCAGAGAGCTCTTTACCAAGATTTGCTTCGGCGATGGTTGTCTTGATGTGCTGACGAACGTTGTCGAGTGCTTTAACTTCCGCATCGACCGACAATCCATCCAACTGTTCCTGAACCTTGATTCGCGCCTGTGCAGACTGCATTTTAGCCAGCATCGAATCTCGTTCGCCCTGAAGTTTCCTAATCTCTGATTGGACACCCAGCAGCGAGGATTTTGCCGAATCCGCGTCGGAATGCGCACTTTCCATTTCCGCCTTTAGATCCGTAACTTCCGCGGTTAACTGATTCTTCTTTTGAATCAATATCAGAGAGAGGTCGTCCTGATTGGTGGAAACCGCAGTGTCCAATTCCGCCTCGGTCTGCGCAAGTTCAGCGCTGGCACGTTTGTACCGTTCGTCAATATCTTCGCGACGGCGGATGATTCCTGCAGTTGCCGTCTTAAGCTTTGAATACTTTTCCACCATCGAATTGATGGCGTTTTCGTAAGCAATCTCCGGATGTTCCTTTTCGATATCCGAAATCCACAATGAAAGGAAGCCCTTCCAAAGGTTTGCAAGACGTTTGAACATATGTTCATCCCTTTCTAACCGAATCAAAACACATAAGGCTGGTACAGTTTTTCAGAATGTAGAAATCGACATTCACTTAATTGCGCAGGAGAAACGTGCCATTGGCGTTGATTTACCCGTTTCAGGATACCTGATTGACGGGTGCAGCCTGCTCTGAAGGGTCGTGAAGTTTCGGAGACGCTTTCACAACACGCGAAACCGCTTCGCGGCCAAAAAACTCAAGAACCTGTTGCACCTCGAGTTTCTTATCGTTACACACCCTGATCAAATTCTGCTGTTCTTCGACGCTTTGCTGCATTACGGCACGGATGCTTTTGATCTCGTCTTCGTACTGTTTTATCCGAGCGTCGGATTCCTGGATCAGCTTTTCATTGTCCGCCGCGCCGTTTCGCACATAGCCGTCCAGAGCCTGGATTTCCTGCACGCCGGCTTCGATAATCTTCTCAATCGGCACCCCAAAAGCCTTTAAGGCCGCTTCGACAATCTGTTTCTTAACCCCGGCATCCGTGTCCGCGGGCAGACTGTGAAGCAATTCGATCGTTTTGGCAACGCGTGCGCGTTCCTCGGCGCCGACGCCTGCTGACCCAAATACTGCTTCAAAATCGACTTGTCCGCCCACAGCAACCGGCGGAGGGGTTTGAAAAACTGCCTGTGTTGGAGAAGGTTGTGCATACTCCGCGCTGCCAGAAATGCTTGTTGCAGGCTGCTCCGATGACAAAGATGAGTCGTCGGCAGTGTAATCCACAGCGACAGGCTGATCCTCTTCGTTGCGCTCAACGAACCAGCCGGCGACGGTAGCACCCCATCCCTTTTTGTCCATCATAATGATGCTCCTGAATAAATATCGACCCGGCACAGCGCTTCGGGCCAATCAACAGTGAATCCCAGTTTTGCCTGGCCAAAACTGCCGGCCCAGGTTTCATCTTATTTAACGCTTAATTCTATACAGATGTTCATCGAACCGCTCACGAGGTTTGAGCTTCACGGCTGATACTGCGCTTTGTTTCTGGTAAGCAGTTTCTGCTTCAGAGTCAGGCTAACTCAAAATACACGCAAGAGCTAAACAAGAGCATGAAACGGGATTTAAACCACGAAGCCGCGTAAACTTTGTCAATGTTAGAATTGCACAGTTTTCTCACAGCGGCAATAGATTAACATATCGCCGCTAATCCCAGGAATCTGATTATTACAATCCCGATAATGGTAATAGAATTGCCACCAGAATAATGCAGAAGAGCCGCAGCTGAAGTCTCGAGCAAAACGGACGCAGATTTATGTCCCTAAAGCGCCTCCGCCCTTCGGCGGAAGTAGTCGCCGCCGGCCGTCGGAGCTCTTCGTGACATCTGGGTCTTCAAGGCCAATCCGGTCCCAAAGTTTACATGTAACCTGTTTGTGAGCCTGGTCCAGGGCCTCGCAATAGTTTGTGTAAGTACAGCGCCGAACTTCAGCTCCCTGTCCGGCTCGAACTTTAAGAAACCAGTCGGGGTCAGCGAGTGCCTGTCGCGCGAAGCCAATAATATCGGCTTCGCCCTTTTGGAGAATTGATTCCGCCTGATCAAAAGTGGTTATCCCGCCAGCCGTCACTATAGGAGTTTTGAAACCTGCGGCTCTCACATATTCCCGGATAGCAGATGCAAGAGGAACATTGCGCCCAAATGGGCCGCTAGTATCCGACAGCACCGTCGGCATACATTCGTATCCACTTTTACCAGTGTATGGATAGACCGCCTGTCCAACCTTTGGCTGCGAGGCATCTTCAAACTTCCCGCCCTTCGAAAGTGAAAGGTAATCAAAGCCTGCCCGAGCAAACGCCTGTCCGAAAAAGCACGCATCTTCGATCCCGCTGCCGCCTTCGATTACTTCGTCGGAAAGGAACCTGCCCCCCGTCACATAATCAGCTCCAACGGAAGCCCGAACAGCGCTGTAGACCTCGAGCGGCAGGCGCACACGGTTTTCGCGTTCTCCACCGTAACCATCCTCCCGAACGTTTCGCGCGCTTAGGAACGAAGCCATCGTGTAGGCGTGGGCATAGTGCAGTTCTACACCGTCAAAGCCTGCCTTTCGCGCCCGTACCGCAGCCTGTGCAAATATGCCCGGCAATACCTCCGGCAGATTCCGGATATGTTCCAATTCAACATCTGTAACTCGTTCGCGGTAGCCGAAACGAAGCGCTTCAAGTTCTCGTTCGTCCAGGACCGATTCAATTACGGCCTCAGGCGCAGTCACAAGAAAACTTCGAATTTGGGATTCGTCCGCGTCAAGCCAGCTTTCATTTCCAGTCGTCGCTGCGAGAGCTTCCCGATGAACGGTGTTTACGGCAAGGAAGCGTTCGAAGAACTTAACTGGCTGTGGCCGCCGTCTCACGGCGAGAAAATCGATAATCTGTATGAACAGACGCGTTTGTCCGTGGCTGGCACGTTTAACCGTGTCGACCAGTTTGCGCAGGCCGTCAAGGTAACGATCGTGACCGATACGAAGAAGGGGGCCGCTGGCAATGTCCCGAACACCGGTGGCCTCAACGACGATTGCCCCCGGTTGTCCTTCGGCGAATCGTTCGTACCAATCAAGATTGTCCTGCGTTACGTACCCGTCGTCTGTCGCCCTCCACGGAACCATAGCAGGCACCCAGGTGCGGCTTGTCAATTCGATCGGACCAATCCGAATCGGTTGAAAGAGGAGAGATTCTGCGGCCTCGTTATGCGTGGGCCAAACTGTCGCAGGTATCGCATGTCTGATTGGATTGTTAAATCGCCACATGGGGTAAAAGCAGACGTTAGATGTCAGAGATTAGAGGCTGGTAAAAGCGTCAACCTCGCTTCGCTTTGTTGGTTCCTGCGCTTTCTTTTCGCGGGTTGCCCAACTATATTGTTACCTATTCAGGAGGAACTGTCATTTGTCCGACCCGTTGTTAGCCTGGCGTGAAGAATTCCCGATTCTTCAGAACACTGTCTACATGATCTCGCACAGCCTTGGGGCGATGCCACGCCAAACGCACGAAAACCTGCAGGAGTATGCCGATATCTGGGCAACACGCGGCGTGCGTGCATGGGCCGAGGGCTGGTGGGATATGCCCGTAACCCTTGGTAATGAAGTAGCGCGGATTATTGGCGCGGAGCCGGGTAACGTTGTCATGCAGCAGAACGTATCGATCTGTCAGTCGCTAATCTTATCCTGCTTTGCACCCAATGCACATCGAAACAAGATTGTCTATGAGGAGCTGAATTTCCCATCGGTTATGTACGTCTACGAGGCGCACGCCAGAAACGGAGATTTCCGAATTCAGGAGGTGAAATCTGATGACGGCATGACCGTCCCGTTGGACAGAATGCTTGCTGCAATCGATACGGAGACGCTGTTGGTTCCCATCTCTCACGTACTCTTTAAAAGCGCTGCATTGCAGGACGCGAAGGCGATCATCGACAAAGCGCATGAAGTAGGAGCCTATGTCGTGCTGGATACATATCAATCGGCGGGTACGGTCCCATTTAGCGCCACGGAACTAAACGTTGATTTTATTACAGGTGGATCGGTGAAATGGCTGTGCGGCGGGCCGGGCGCCGGATACCTGTATGTCCGCCCGGATCTGCAACAGAAGCTGGAGCCTAAAACTACGGGGTGGATGGCACATGAATCCCCGTTCGCATTTGAACCATTGATGCGTTACGCTTCTGACATAAGGCGCTTTTTACACGGATCCCCGTCGATTCCGGCGATGTATGCCGCTCGCGGAGGTTATAAAATCATTAACGAAATCGGTCTCTCTGCAATACGAGAAAAGAGTATTCGTCAAACGCAGGCTTTGATCGCACTTGCCGAAGAAGCCGGCTTTAAAGTGACCAGTCCGCGCGACCCGGCAAGGCGGGGCGGCACAATAACTATTGCCGCGGAGCACCCCGGTGCTGTCACAAAGGAACTGGTAAGGCGCGAGTTTATTGTCGACTATCGTCCCGGCGCGGGTGTGCGGGTTTCACCCCATTTTTATACGCGGGATGAAGAACTGGAACTCGTTATCAACGAAATGAAAACGATTCGCGACACGCGCGCGTATGAAAAGCACCTGGATGCTGGAGCAATGTTTTAAGGGCAGATGTTAGATATCAGATGTTAGATGTTAGTAAGATCAGTTTCGATAGCGAAAACGGACGCTGGATCTCAGAGGTTTGATGTTAGCAAATACGATTCTGCTAACTCCTGAGATCCAAACGTAGATGTTGATAAATTGATTCTGGTAACGCATGCGGTCTAACTAACATCTAACATCTGAAATCTAACATCTATTTATCATGTCAAACACTTACGGTAACAACCCTCCGCTTTCCTACAACAAGTACTTGCGAGTGCAGGATTTGATAGGGTTGCAGGATTGCCTGTCGGATCCCGCGCATCACGATGAACTGCTGTTTATAACGATTCATCAAACTTATGAACTGTGGTTTAAACAGATACTTCATGAGATTGATGCCGCAATCGTTCAAATGAACGAGGATCGTCCAATCCTGGCATCCCGCACGATGCAACGGGTGGTCGAGATCGAGCAAGTGCTCGTCAAGCAGATTCATATCCTCGAAACGATGACACCGATCAGCTTTCTTGGCTTTCGTGACGAATTGAACCCTGCAAGCGGATTCCAATCACTGCAGTTTCGCGAAATCGAGTTTACTTCGGGTCTTAAGGATCCTAAGATCCTGGAGATTTTCCGCGATGATGATTTTGCCTTTCCAAGACTTGAATCACGCTTTAAAGGCTCGACATTGTCGGAGGCAGCATACGCATTTCTGTGCCATCGCGGGCTGGATGCGCCCGCCGACGACCCGGAACTTGACAGCAACGATCGATTGAAACGGTACGGACGGCGAACTCAGGCGGTTCTCGAAGTACTTACTCATTTCGAGTCTCGCTTTGAAGAGTTCCAGTTATTGGAAAGCCTGATAGCGCATGACGAATATTTCGCGCTGTGGCGTTCGCACCATATAAAGATGGTTGAAAGGATGGTTGGGGCAAAGCGTGGCACGGGAGGCTCAGAGGGTGTCGGTTACCTGCGCACGACGCTTGATAAAAAATTCTTCCCGGAACTGTGGGAGGCGCGAACGTACCTGGATTCCAAACATCCATCAGGTGTCTGTCCTTTTGCCGCAAAGTCGTGATCGGCAACTATGTCAACGAAGGCAATGCAGTTCATGAACGCGATGACTTTGATCGCGCGAGCACAAGGTATAATGAAGTTCCCGGAAAATCGACGGACAATCCCGGCTGATGGACATGGTGTTGCAGATGAGATTTGAGTTTCCAGTGCAATTCAACATGGCGGACTATTTCCTCTATCACAATCTTGAGGAAGGTCGAGCCGAAAAGACGTGCCTGTTTTATGAAGATGCATCCTGGACCTATGCAGATGCAGCGCGTTGGTCGAACCGGGCTGGAAACGCATTGCTGGAATTGGGGTTGGAGGTCGAGGACCGGGTCCTGATCGCCTTGCCCGATTGTCCCGAATTCGTTTGGACCTGGTTTGGAGCAAGCAGGGTGGGTGGCGTCATCACGATGGTTAACCCGCTGTTGCCGGACACCGACTATGACTACTATTTAGATTACACGCGGGCAAGAGTTGCCGTGATTGACGAGTCACTGGTCGATGCGTTTTTGCAGTGCACGAAAACCGCTAAATATCTGAAGCATGTACTGGTCGTTGGAGACCCGGAAGCTTTGGTGGTCGGCTCGGTTATTAGATTTCACAGTTTTGAAAAAATGGTCTCGCAAATGTCTGACGAGTGTAGTCGGGCAGACACAACACGTGACGACATTGCAATTTGGCTGTTCACTTCCGGTTCCACCGGGAAGCCAAAGGGTGCCGTTCACCTTCACCACGATCTTCCGTATAATACCGAGTGTTATGCGAAACGCGTGTTGGGCATTAACGAGAACGACTTAACGCTTGCCGTGCCAAAACTCTTTTTTGGCTACGCCACAGGCACCAACCTGTTGTTCCCGTTTGCTGCGGGTGGCGCGACAGCACTGTTCAAGGAGAGGTCGACGCCACAAAAGATGTTCGAGGCAATCGAGCGATATGAGCCGACAATCCTTACCAGTGTTCCGACCATGATCAACTCGATGTTGAATCTGGAAGACGGCGACGCTTACGACCTTTCAAGTTTACGGATGTGCCTTTCTGCCGGCGAAGCGTTGCCGCCGGAGCTTTACGAAAGATGGGTGCGCAAGACGGGTGTTGAAATTCTGGACGGCATTGGCTCGGCCGAGATGTTCCACATTTACATCACAAACCGTCATGGCGATGTGAAACCGGGGAGTTTAGGTCGAATTGTTGAAGGGTACAAAGCCAAAATTGTGGACGGCGAAGGCCGTGAGTTACCTGCGGGTGAAATGGGCACCCTGAGAATAAATGGGGATTCGGCCGCCCTTTGCTACTGGCAGGCGCACGAAGAATCCAAAGCAACTTTTGCCGGTGATTGGTGCACCACCGGCGACCAGTTTCATGTGGATGAAGCGGGCTATTATTGGTATCACGGTCGAACTGACGAGATGCTAAAGGTGTCGGGTGTCTTTGTTTCGCCGGCCGAAATTGAAAACTGTCTTCTTCAGCACGAAGCGGTCATCGAGTGTGCGGTAATAGGGCACGATCCGGGAGATGGGCTGATCAAGCCAAAAGCCTTTATTGTCACCCGTGAAAGCTTTATCGACGGCGAAGCCCTTGCGCATGAAATCCAGGACTTTGTAAAGCAGCGTCTGGCAATTTACAAGTATCCACGATGGATTGAGTTTGTGTCATCTCTGCCGAAGAATGACCGCGGCAAGATTGATCGCAAGCAGCTCAAGAAGGGCGTATAGAATCCTACCTGCTGTACCAATAAATAACGCCACCGACGATAGCACCTCCGACTGCAAGTAGAACGAGCAGAAGGCACCCTATAATTCCAAAGATGAATCTCTTACGAGCCTTCGCGTCGGAAGGTGATAACTTGTTTTGCGGGAAATATGGCGGAGGTGTAGATGTCGACATCGAATTTCTTTCCTGGTCATCGGCCAGCGGGTTTCATGCCTTCGTTCCACTTTGGAATAAAGTTGGAGTTTGCCAGCCATAAGACCGGCCGGACCATTGACTCAATCGACTCTGTCATATGTGCAAAGTCAATATGAGCTAAATCATCGTCGGGTTTGTGATATTGCGGATGCAAGCCGTAACTCGACACGGTGTGCGCAACGATTCCACGCATCGCAAGAGCATAGTTATCGGATCGTTGAAAAAAGTTTTGATCGGGATGCGGATCCGCAACAAGGCGTGCCCCGTGATTAGCGAGCGCCTGGCCGAGGTCGGACCGCTCATAACCGGTCAACCAGAGCGTGTGCGGAGCCACTTTGGAATCGGGACGACCAATCATTTCAAACTCCAGATTAGCAACGAGGCTGTTTAGCGGCACTGGTGGATGGTCAAGAAAGTATCGCGCTCCGTAGCCGCCGATTTCTTCACTCCCGAAAAGAGCGAAAATGACAGTTCGCTTTGGCTTACGCCCTTTCGACAACACTTTGGCTAATTCCAGTACAGCCGTAACTCCCGAAGCATCGTCGTCAGCACCATTATAAATGGCGTCGCCATTTATTGGAGTTCTTACGCCGAGGTGATCCATATGTGCACTAAGCAAAATCGCTTCTTTGCGCAGCTTCGGATCACTCCCGCGAAGGATTCCAATAACGTTCGAAGTATGCTTCTGACTTACATCTGTAGCGCTTTGGCCGTTGCGTGTCCGAGGCGTAAAGGCCACAGTCTGAATGAATCCGCCATTGTCACCCGCCGGCGTGATGCCAAAGCTTTTCAGCCGCGCAGCAATATATTTGCCGGCCGCGAGTTCGTCATCGGTCGCGCTTCCCCTTCCGCGTGCGTCGTCGCTCGCAAGGGCCTGCATGTATACCCTTATTGATCGTTCTGTTACGACAACAGGCGAGGCTGAGCGTGGTACAAGTTTACGGCTGGGCTTGCGATGAGGCTGTTGTCCGGCTGCGCCAATGGAAAAGACTGCCAGTAAAATAAGTGCAAAAAATCTTCTCATTCGACCTCGATAAAACAATTCCTCGCAAAATCGAAACTAAAAATAAACAGATTAAGCCAACCGGTCCAACTGCCAAATAAAGCAGCAGGGCGCGACCATGCGATGGCCGGATGGGTTGGGTTCTGACACACCAACCGGGTTCGCCCATTGCTCAAAAGCATTGTAGGATGCCATTCAAAGTGCACTTGTGCACATAATAAATCCATGCATTGGCAACTAACTCTGGGCTCCCGATTACATGGTGCATTCGAAACATAATGACGCTAGGAAATATGACGCCGCTCCAGGTTGTAATCACGGAGCCGACGATAAAGCGTCGACGGAGAAATCCCCAGGATTTCCGCCGTCTTGCCCCGATGCCAGCCGGTCTTTTCAAGTGCACTTAGAATTTGTTGCCGTTCGACCTCTCTTAACGGTGCCGCGTTTCCACCAGGTAAATTGTATTGTGAGTCGTTTGCCGCCAAAGCCGCAGCAGCAGGCGCCTGCGAAATCGACCCCCCAACCGCGGCAGCGGGACGCAACACCTCGGGTGGCAACTCGGCGACAGTTATCGTATTGTCATCCGCCAGGAGAACAGCGCGTTCCAGGCAGTTACGTAATTGTCGAACATTTCCCGGCCAATGGTATCCTTTCAAAGCATCAATAGCTTCAGGCGTTAACCGGGGATGTCCCTGACCAGCCAGATGCTTCAGAAGGTGATCGGCAAGCGGTTCGATGTCTTCTGCCCGCTCGCGAAGCGGCGCAAGCGCAATTTGAATACCATTCACACGATATAGCAGGTCAGCGCGGAATGTGCCATCGTTAACGACTGTATCGACGTTGCGGTTTGTGGCGGCTACAATTCGGACGTTAACTTCAACCTTGCGGACCCCGCCGACGCGGTAAAAAGTCCGGGTCTCGATTGCGCGCAGCAACTTTGACTGCAATTGAGTCGGCAACTCCGTGATTTCGTCCAGGAACAAGGTTCCACCATCAGCAAGTTCGATTAACCCAAGCTTTCGACCCTTCGCTCCTGAAAACGCACCCGCCTCGTATCCAAACAACTCTGATTCAAGGAGTGATTCCTGGAAAGCCGCACAGTTGAGGTCGACAAAGGAGGCTTCGCTTCGGTTTGACAGACGGTGGACCGCGTGGGCAATCAATTCTTTTCCGGTGCCCGACTCGCCCGTAATTAAAACGGAGGCTTCTGAGGGTGCAACCCTTTCCACCAGTCTAACGGCCTCCTGCATTTTCGCTGACGCGAATACGATTTCGGGGGTTGTTGTCTGGCG
>WNFR01008232.1_pt1 | contig 13239 bp, 13 predicted proteins | sample 5400221 | NCBI WGS metagenome assembly WNFR01 (sample SAMN13153357, study PRJNA577476) | soil metagenome | isolation source: 40 cm soil under Madrone tree | place: USA:California | collected 2016-06-14
TTGAAGCTAGTCGTGCGCGCGGGCGCCGGCTATAACACAATCGATGTCGCGGCCGCATCGCGCCGCGGTATTTATGTTTCCAATTGTCCGGGAAAGAATTCGATCGCGGTCGCTGAGTTGGCTTTCGCTTTGATTCTCGCGCTGGATCGTCGCATCGCCGACGCCGTCATTGCTTTGCGCGCGGGAGAGTGGAACAAGAAAGAATTTTCGAAAGCGCGCGGACTGTTCGGACGCACTCTTGGATTAGTGGGTTTGGGGAAGATTGGCCAGGAAATGATTCCGCGTGCAAAGGCTTTCGGTATGCCGGTGGTCGCCTGGAGTCGCAGCCTGACTGTTGAGAAAGCAAACGAGCTGGGCGTCGAAAGAATGGAGACACCGCTCGACGTGGCCCGCGCCGCCGACATTGTCAGCGTTCACGTGGCGCTTAAGCCCGATACGCGCATGTTGATTGGTTCCGACTTTTTCAAAGCGATGCGCGACGGCGCTTATCTCATCAACACTTCGCGTGGCGAGACGGTGGATCAAGCTGCGCTCCTCGCGGCGATTCACTCGAAGGGTATTCGCGCGGGTCTCGATGTTTTCGGTATCGAGCCGACTTCGGCCGTGGCCGAGTTCGCCGATCCAATCGTGCATGAACCCGGTGTTTACGGCACGCATCACATCGGTGCTTCAACCGATCAGGCGCAGGAAGCAATCGCGGCTGAGACGGTGCGCATCGTGCAATCATTCAAAGAAACCGGCCAGGTGCCGAACGTCGTCAACCTTGCACAGCGAACAATCTGGACAAGGCGCCGTCGCAAGCGACCCTGGATCGTCTGCGGGCGGGGAATGCAGACATCATTGAACTCGATTTGCTTGAATTGAAAGGCTAGAATTGAAATCCATAGGAGCAACCTGCCATGTTAGACGTGAAAGAAGCAGCCCAAAGAGCATCTGAGTATTTTGCTGGCCTGTACTCGGACCAGAAGATCAATAACGTGCAGCTCGAAGAGGTGGAAATCTCAGACGACGGAAAGTATTGGTTGATTACCCTCAGCTATCCGGTGCCTCCAGAACTCGCGGCGCTAAACTTCAACTACAAGCGGAAATACAAAGTGTTTACTATTGATGCTGAAACAGGGAGGGTGAAATCAATGAAGATTAGGAAAGTCGACTAGGATGGACTACGTTATCAAAATGATTGGCCGATATAGGACTAAAGGTCTTCTCATCGACACTAATCTACTGCTTCTCTACTTCATTGGACTATATGATCGAGACCGCATTCCACGATTTAAGCGGACGATGGCGTTCACGATAGACGAATTCATTTTGCTAGCCTTAATATTTGAATCGTTCGACAGGATCATAACCACGCCGAATATTCTGACTGAAGTCAGTAATCTCTCTGGACAACTGCCAAGGGATCTCCACTCTTACTTCAATGGCGACTTTGCCACCCGCATTCCGATTTTGGAAGAGCGCTATACAGCTAGTGGAGCGATCTCGGCCTCGGTTCACTTCAATAAGTTTGGTCTGACAGATTCCGGAATTGTCGATACAGTAAAAGGAAATTACCTTGTCTTGACGGATGATCTCAGGCTATTTGGCTATCTGCAAAATCTCGGCATCGATGCCATTAATTTTAATCACATTCGATCCCTTGCCTGGTAACGCGAAGCCAGCGCGGCATAGAATTCCCCTATGAAAAATGGATACTTGATTGATTCTTTCGTCCCTGACGGGACTTAATACTTATTCTTCGCACTCTCCCAGCGACAAATCGCTGGGCTATTTTCGATTCGCCCCTGACGGGGCTAAGGCTTGAATGAACACCACTCTCATCACCGGCGCTTCTTCAGGAATCGGCGAAGTCTTCGCTCGCAAGCTGGCTGCGCGCGGGAATAACCTTTTGCTCGTCGCTCGCTCGGAAGACAAGCTGATTAATCTCTGCAACGAGCTGGGGCGCAGCAAGAGTATTCGCGCGCAGTACGTCGCGCTGGATCTTTCCGAGCGAGACGCACCGGCGCGGCTTTTTGCCGAAGCGCAAAACCGCGGATTGGAGATCGATTTCCTGATCAATAACGCCGGCTTTGGGTCGATGGGCGAGTTCACCAAACTCGATCTCGATCATGGATTGAACATGATCGACTTGAATGTGCGCTCGCTGGTAGAGTTGACGCACCGGTTTCTGGTCCCGATGAGAGAGAGAAAGGGCGGCTCGATCATCAACGTCGCCTCGACCGCAGGTTTTCAGGCGGTGCCTTTCATGGCCGCCTATGCCGCAACCAAAGCCTTCGTACTCTCATTTTCCGAAGCGTTGGCGGAAGAGAATCGCCCGTTCGGAATCAAAATAATGGCCCTTTGCCCGGGAGTTACCGAAACGAGCTTTTTCGAGGCCGCGAAAATCCAGCGTCCACCCGCGCGCATCGCGCAAACGCCGGAGGCTGTCGTCGACACGGCCCTGCGCGCCCTGGCGCGCGGCAAGAGTTCAGTGATTTCGGGTTGGACGAATTTCATTATGGTGCAGAGCGAGCGTCTGACGCCGCGCTCAGTCGTGACGCGAATAGCCGGAACGATGCTGCGGAAAACACTTGGTGGTAAGGAGTAGTTTGGAGTTCGGCGGCAAGCGCCAGCGCGACGCCGCTTTGGATTGTTCGGACGAACTAAAGCGCCGTCGCCGCTTCGCTCTGCCGGCGCACTCCAAAGGAAACGATTATGACGGAACGTATTTTCAATTTTAGCGCCGGCCCGGCGGTGATTCCCGTGCCGGTCCTGGAAGAAGCCCAGAGAGATATGCTCGCCCTCCCCGGTGTCGGCATGTCGGTGATGGAAATCAGCCATCGCTCGAAGACCTTCGACGAAATCATTGCCGGAGCCGAAGCCGGTCTGCGCGAACTGCTCAACATTCCAAAAGACTACGCGGTGCTCTTTCTGCAGGGCGGCGTAAGGAAGCGCAGAAGTTTGGCCACGTGAACTTTGCGGCCAACACTGCCGACGGCGGTTTCACCCGCGTGCCCGCGCAGGACGAGCTGCAACTCGATCCGAGCGCCGCTTACGTGCACATCACTTCTAATGAAACGATCGAGGGTGTCGAATTCAAGCGCGAACCCGAAGTCGGCGATGTGCCTTTGGTCTGTGACGCTTCATCGGACATTCTTTCGCGGCCGATTCCGGTTGAGAAGTACGGCCTCATCTATGGGGGCGCGCAAAAGAACATGGGCCCGAGCGGGGTGACCCTGGTCATTATGCGCGAAGATCTTTTGCCGCGGCTGCGCGAAGGGCTGGCGACGATGCTCGACTATCGCACGCACGCCAAAGACAAATCACTCCACAACACGCCGAACACCTGGGGTATCTACGTCATCAATCTGGTTTGCAAGTGGCTGAAAGAGAAGGGCGGCCTGGAAGTGATGCAGCGCGAGAATGAAGAGAAGGCCCGGCTGCTTTACGACGCGATCGATGCGACGGACTTTTATCGCGGCCATGCCGATCCGGATTCGCGCTCGATGATGAACGTGACGTTTCGTTTGCCTTCCGAAGATTTGGAAAAGAAGTTTGCCAACGAAGCGACCGCCGCCGGCATGGACGGCTTGAAAGGCCATCGTTCAGTCGGCGGCATTCGGGCTTCGATCTACAATGCCTTTCCGCGCGAGGGCTGCGAAGCGCTGGTTGAGTTCATGAAAGAGTTTGAGCGGAAGAATGGTTGAGAGTCAGCTGCAGTGGCTGGGTTCTCGGAGAAGTCGTATAGTTATGGCTGAGTCTGCGGATGCTCTGTAGGCCCACGCTCAGTTGAACCGAATGTTCGCTGAAGCGAAACTCTCATGCTTCTTGTTAGGAGGCGTCTTGAATGCCGGTCACTATTAACACCCCACCGAAGGCCGAACCTGAACGACTGAATCGCCTTGTCGAACGAATCAACGCAGGCGAGATTAAGATTCCCAAATTCCAGCGAGGCTTCGTCTGGCGGCGACCTGATATTCTCGATCTATTAGAAAGTATTCTTCAGGGATATCCCATTGGCAGTCTGCTCTTTTGGCGTACCGAACAGAAGCTCAAGAGCGAGAGAGATATTGAGGGTTTTGCGTTACCCCCCACGCCGGACAAATACCCCACCAACTACGTTCTCGATGGACAACAGCGACTGACGACGATCTACGGCGCCCTAAATTACAAGGGGCCGATCGACCAACCACATATCCTGAGTATCGTCTACGACCTTCGGGAGAAACAGCTGCGTCATCGTCAACCCACTGAAAAACCGTGGTGTATACCTTTGAACGTCATGTTCGACTTCGCTCTCTTTAATCAATATCAACAAAGTCTAACCGCCCTAACGGATGGAAACGAACTCAACGCCGAAGCACTTCGAGTTAATGAGACCTTTCGGGAGTATCAGGTACCAGTTGTAACACTAACTGAGCGGACGCTGGATGAGGTGTGTCCGATATTTGAGCGGATTAACAGCACAGGAACAAAACTTACCGTCTACGACTTAATGGTTGCGGCTACGTTTTCAGAAGACTTCGATCTTAACGATGAAGTGCAGGCTGTCGCGAAATCGCTCGAACCCAGCAGCTTTCGTATCGATGGAGATAGCATCTTGAGAACACTTTCTGCCCTTCGAGGAAAGTCTGTCAAGAAGAAGGCCATCCTTGCGCTCCGCAATGTTCCTCGAGCTGAACTACGTAGTGATCTTCAGGGGACACAAAGGTCTCTAGAAAAGACTATCGATTTCTTGAGGACGGAAGTCGGGGTCGCGTCATCGGACTTCCTGCCCTACGAAGCCCAACTTACAGTGTTGAGCCGTGTATTCAGTTTACGCAAAGATCTGCTGACACCTGACCAGCGTGCGGCGCTTCGAAGTTGGTTTTGGCTCTCATCATTTCATGAGCATTACCGCGGTGCTTCCGACAGTGTTCTGGATAGTGACATTGAACGCTGCTCGCCGTTCGTTAGTGGAAGCGGGCCGATCATGTCAACCCGGAAAATAGTGGAGGATGACCTTAAGGGCCGGGACTTCCGCAAGGGTACAGCTGTCAGCCACGCGTTCGTCGCGTTGCTGGCAACATGTCGCCCGATGGGCCTGTTGGACGGCGCTCCTATTGATGTCGAAGGTTCGCTAGCTTGGGAGAATCAGCGTGAATTTCACCACATCTTCCCGAAGGGCTACTTGGCTACTTGCTCGGAGGACTATCGGAAGCGTCAGAGCGATATTGCGAACATCATGCTTTTGCCATCAGCTCCGAACAAACAGATCTCTTCAGAGAGACCGAGTGTATATATGGCACGTCTGAGAGAAGAACACGGCCCCGAAGTCTTCGATCAAATCTTGGCTAGTAACCTCATCCCTCCTCTTGAGGACTCAGGATTACTACTGGACGATTTCGATTACTTCTTAGCCATCCGGTTAGACCTAATCGTGAACAGGATCAACGATCTGGCTGGCGCATCCGTAGCGGCAGCTCGCGAATCCCGAGGCAATCAACAGTAGAATTGTCATCCGTAGGAGCAACACCCATGGAAGTCCACGAATTAGTCATCGAGATGAAATTGCTGGAGCGTCGTCTCACGCTTTATGAAGAGAAATACGGCGTTCTGAGTGAAGACTTCTACGCCGCGCTCGTGTCCGGCGGGTTGTCTGCCTATGACGCATTCGACGAGTCGCGGGCAGATTTCAGCCGGTGGAAGGGTATCTACGAGACTCTGCGCCGGCGGATGGATGCTTATCGGAAACAACTTGAGGGCCGTGAACTGGCCGAAGTCTTGCGCGTTCAACCCGCCTACTAATGATCGACAATCCGTTGAGGTCACTGAGCGACTACAGCCGCTTTGTCGCGGAGTTGCTCGGCCAGCCAAACGTCCAGAGTTCGACGGTTGCCGTTTGGTCGGATAGTCCTTACACGAGCGTTGCCGAGGGCGAAGCATTTTTTACGAATGGCCTGCGTTTGCGCATGCGAGGAAGTCGATTTGGACGCGGGTCTGATCATATCGTACGGGTATGAAGTCTATCGGGGCGAAGAGCGATTGTATTGGTACGACGACTTCCCTCATCCCAACGATCCAAAGCTGGCTTCAACCATGCCTCATCACAAACACGTGCCGCCTGACATCAAGCACAATCGCATCCCGGCGCCGAGTATGAGCTTTGAGCGTCCCAATCTCGCAGTACTGATTCAAGAGATCGAAGAGCTTGGCAGGTCATAAGAATCGCTGGCTAGAATAGTCATCGTGCTCGCGGTTGAAACGGCCTTGTGGTTAAATGACGCTCGGCCTAGTTCATCTTCAATACAAACAGGATTGCAAACCAAGTGAAACGGCTATTCTTACTCATTCTGTTCTTACTTCCGTTCGCTGTTTTCAAATCTGAGAGTGCATCGCTCCAAAACAACGATCTCGCTCTGCCACAGGAAAAACATCTCAGCAATATGAAGCAGTTGACCTTTGGCGGCGAGAACGCCGAAGCATATTTTTCCAGCGACGGAAAGAAACTCATCTTTCAATCGACGCGCGACGGCCGTGAGTGCGATCAGATTTACACGATGAATATCGACGGCTCGGATGTGCGGCTGGTGTCGACCGGCGACGGGCGCACGACCTGCTCCTATTTTTTCCCGGGCGACAAACGGGTGCTTTATTCATCGACGCATCTTGGCAGCAGGCAATGTCCGCCGAAACCCGATTTCTCGAAAGGCTATGTCTGGGCGGTCTATGACACGTTCGATATTTTCATCGCGAATCCCGACGGTTCTAATCTTAAACAGTTAACCAATGCGCCGGGCTATGATGCCGAGACGACGATCTCGCGGACCGGAAAACTCGCCTTCACTTCAAAGCGCGACGGCGATCTCGATATCTACACGATGGACGCTAACGGTAAGAACCTGAAGCGTCTGACGAATGAGCTCGGTTACGATGGCGGACCGTTCTGGTCTTATGACGGCAAACAGATCGTATATCGCGCTTATCATCCACAGACTGAAAAAGAAAAATCAGATTACGTCGCGCTGCTGAAACAGAATCTGATCCGGCCGACCACGCTGGAGATCGTGTTGATGAACGCGGACGGTTCGAACAAGCGGCAAGTCACGCATCTGAACAAAGCGAGCTTTGCGCCTTACTTCTTTCCCGACGGCAAACGCATAATTTTCGCTTCGAACTATGCCGATCCGAAGGGCCGCGATTTCGATCTCTATATGATCAAGACCGACGGGACGGACCTGGAACGGATTACCTACAACGACACGTTCGACGGTTTTCCGATGTTTTCGCCCAACGGCAGGAAGCTGGTGTTTGCCTCGAACCGCCACGGCGGAAAGCCGGGCGAGACGAACATCTTCATCGCCGACTGGATTGAGTAAACGGAGCGCGTCGCTCGCTTAAGTGAACCTAAACCGGGTCGATTCAACCAGCCTGCGCAGCAGGCGGAATATTAATAGCCCACAGCGCAAGCTGTGGGCATGAAGTCCCCCAGATTACACGAGCCCCCGGAGGGGGCGACATGATTCAAGAAAAAATCCGCCGACCGTTGAAGTTTATGCCGCCCGCCTTGCGGGCTTGTTGATTTGATAATCGTTTGATACCCACAGCTTGCGCTGTGGGCTAATGATATCTCGCCAGCTTCGCTGGCTGATTGAAGGAAGTACCCAACTATGAATAGAAAACAGTTGCGAACAGATTCGAACAGGACCAACTTAGTCCGCGTGGCGCTTAGCCTGTTGTTGGTTACATCGTTCGCCTTCTCAGCCCTCGCCCAGCAACCCAGCACCCCCAGCGTCGATCGTCTGCGACAGGTGATCGCCTATCTCGCTTCCGACGCTTTGGAAGGACGCCGCACCGGCACGCCGGGAGCGAACGACGCGGCGCATTACATCGCCGGTGAGTTCAATCGCTTTGGCTTGCGTCCGGGTCTGCAGATCGCTCGGCCGGCGCGCACGCGTGGTGAAACTCAATCGCGTTATCTGCAACCGTTTCCCTATATCGCCGGCGTTGAGCTCGGCAAAAACAATCTGTTCTTTGTGAACCCCGGTAAAGCGGATGACAGCGCTCAGTTCAAAGTAGGTGAAGACTGGATGCCGCTGTGGTTTTCGGCAAATGGCCAGGTTGAAAACGCGCCCGCGGTTTTTGTTGGATACGGCATTACGGATTCCGCCCTTCATTACGACGACTATGACTACGATGTAAAAGAAAAAATTGCGGTCGCGATGTCCGGAACGCCCGATGGCGATAATCCGCACGGGCAGTTCGTGCGATTTGAAGATGTACGGTTCAAAGCGATTGCCGCGCGTAGTCATGGAGCTAAAGCTCTGCTGATTATCTCTGCTGAAGACAAGTTCTCGGACGAACGGCTGTCGCGTTTGCGAACTGACAATAGCGCGGGTGACGTAGGATTGCCGGTCGCGGTCATTTCCCGAAAGCTAGCCGTCAGAGTGCTTGGTCTCGCCGATCTTGTTAACCTCGGCGCCTTTGAAACAGAAGTACGATCCGGCATTTCTAAAGTACTCAAATATGAAGCGAAGTACTATGGATACCGAACGTCTATGAATCCGGCTACGAATCCCGTAAAGCCGGGATCGGTCAACATGGCAAGCGATCTCCTGCGCCGCGAATCTCCGTCATTCAACGTTATCGGTGTCCTCCCTGGCAGCGATCCTAAGCTGAAAAGCGAAGCGATTGTGATCGGTGCGCACTATGATCATCTGGGCCGCGGCGGCGAAGGCAGCCTCGCACCGCGCGAAGGCGATATTCATCACGGCGCGGACGATAACGCTTCGGGCGTGGCCGGCTTGATCGAACTCGCGCGGATGCTTTCTTCACAGAAGCTGAAACGCACGGTGGTATTCATCGCGTTCAGCGGTGAGGAAGAGGGTCTGATTGGATCGAGCTATTACGTCAACCATCCCATCGTGCCGCTTGCGAATACCGTCGCCATGATCAATATGGACATGATCGGGCGTTTGAAAGATAGGAACCTGATTGTTGGTGGAGTGGGAACCGCACAGGAATGGCGCTCGCTGATCGATACGGGCAACACCGTCCAGGGCATGACGGTCTCGCTAAATAACAGCGATCGCTCTAACCCGGTCATTGGCGTTCCGGTTGTCACCGGCTCGAATGGCCGGCCGGTTGTGATGCTCGACCCGGGCAAGAAATTCGTGCTGACACTCAACGAAGACGGCTACGGTCCCAGCGATCACTCTTCTTTTTATGCCAAACAAGTCCCGGTGCTCTTCTTTTGGACCGGAACGCACAACGACTATCACAAGCCTTCGGACACGGCTGACAAGATCAACTATGAAGGCGAAGCTCGGATCGTGGATTTTGTCGACCGCATCATTCGCGACATTGACAAGACCGATAAGCGGCCTACATACGCTGTGGCGAAGAGCGAATCGCAGGGCCGCTCGATGGGCTTTCGCGTTTATTTGGGGACGATTCCGAATTATGCCGAGTCGAATGATGGTTTGAAGCTGGACGGCGTGCGCGACGATTCGCCCGCGTCAAAGGCCGGTCTGAAAGCCGGCGACCGAATCGTGAAGATGGCCGGACACGATGTGAAGAACGTTTACGACTACACCTACGCGCTGGGCGAAATGAAGGCCGGGCAGGAATATGAAGTCGAGATCGTGCGCGGAAGTGAACGTATGACGCTTCGCATTACACCGGCGGCGAGAAAGCAGTAGGCAGTAAGCAGTAAGCGGGAAAAGCGATCCACGAATTCACACGAAACCGAGCCTCGAGTTACTTCGTGTGTGTTCGCGGATCGTGGTTGTGTGTGGCCGGCGGAACAATCGGTAAATCACTAAATCCGTCGTTTCCGTCGTTCCTTTCGGCGCACCGCCGCCGCGAACAATCTATCCACGCGTAAGACCGTAATCTCTTCTCCGCCATAGCGCGCTATTCCGAGGACCGCACTTTCAAAACCGTCGTCATTGATTTGGCTTGTCGGCTGGATGTCTTCTGCGGCAATCGTAATCGTGTTGCGGGAGCTTTGCGCGGCCAGGGCCAGTTGCTCATCTCCACGCAGGGCGATCACCGCAGGCAAACTGGCCGGCCAAACGAACGTTTCCCCGTTTAAGACTGCGATGGGATCGAGCACTGTGATCATTCGACCGCGCATGCAAACGACACCGAGCACCGCCGGCGGTGCGTTGGGCAAGGCTGCGGGCATCCTGGCTTCGGCTGTACCTTCAACCTGCTCGGCAAAGACAGCAAAGATTCGATCGCCGGCCACGAATGGAACGAGGTCGTGAAGTTGCGGTTCGTCCGGTGCATCGCGCAGGTTCGCCGGTCGAGCGTTTTGTTGAGAGAGGGGGTCGCTCATTGGTTTTGAATTGTACCGCCGCCGGGCAAAGATGGCAGCATAAAAATCACGAGCTTACGAGAGAGGCTTTATTTCGCTGGGAGCGCGACGTCGCGTCCGCATAGAGCGTGCACCGCGAAATACTAGTCACTGCCCAGGATCGTTATCGTGCTGCGCCGAGCGGACGAGACGTCCGCGGTCCCGGCAATAGGTTGAGACTAAAGCAAACCCTCTCCCTGTGGTACATTTTCCAGCGCACCCAAAAAGACTTTGGTGAAAGGCTATTACCATGGATGAGTTTGATCGTTATCGCAGCGAGATGAACGAGAAGCTTTTGGACAGCGGCCATCTCGGCATCAAGAGATTTTTTGCACTCGACACTCAGGCCTATGAAGACGGCGCGCTGGACAAGCGGACCAAAGAACTCATGGGCCTGGTTGGCTCAGTTGTTTTGCGTTGCGATGACTGCATCACCTATCACGTCAAACAGTGCGCCGCGAACGGCGTGACGCGCGAACAATTCATGGACGCTTTCAACGTCGCGCTGGTGGTGGGCGGGTCGATTACGATCCCACATCTAAGAAGAGCGGTTGAGAAACTTGACCAGATGCTTTGAAGGGTAAGCTAGAGCGAAGTGAGTTTGCTTATCCGTAAACTATGGGATCTTTTGGGAAGGACTTTTCCAATGAGCCATCTCAGATGGCGGCAGAGTGTAGCCCCGGGCGTAAGCCCGGGGATCCGTGCCCGAAATATGATCGAGCCCTCGAAGAGGGCGACAGAAATTTCCGCCGCCCCTGCGGGGCTAACGAATTTATTGCGTCTCGCGTACCCCGGGCTTAGGCCCGGGACTACTAATATGCCGCCTGCTGACGCAGGCTGGTTGAACTGGTCAGTTTTTGCTTCGCTTTTGAAGCGCCATCTGATTTCGTTCATCGGACTCGTCCTTTTAGTCCTTTCAATTGGCTCTTCAACTGCAAAAGCTCAATCCTTAATATTAGCTTCACGGAAAGGTTTTGAAATGCCGGTACAGGAACGTGGCCGAGTGCGTGCGCCCGAGCTCGTCGGTGGCCGAGGCTGGTTGAATACTGCCAAGCCTCTTTCGCTCGCGGCCTTGAAAGGCAAAGTTGTGCTGCTCGACTTTTGGACTTACGGCTGCATCAACTGCATGCATATCATTCCCGATCTGAAGAAGCTGGAAAAGAAATACCCGAACGAGCTGGTGGTTATCGGCGTGCACTCAGCCAAGTTTGAAAACGAAAAAGATACCGAGAATATTCGCCGCATCGTTCTCCGTTACGAGATCGAGCATCCGATCATAAACGATGCCGACTTTGCCATCTGGCATTCCTATGCAGTCAACGTCTGGCCCACGCGCTACCTGATCGATCCGGCCGGTTACATCATTGGTAAGTTAACGGGAGAAGGTGGATACGAAGCGCTTGATAAAGCCATTGCCGACTCGATAGCTGAGTTTCGCCAACGAGGAGAAATGAACGAAGCGCCGCTTAAGTTCGTCCTCGAACGAGCAAAAATTGGCGACTTGCCGCTGGCTTTTCCCGGAAAAATTCTCGCCGATCAAAACAGCGAACGGCTGTTCATTGCTGACTCAGATCACAACCGCATCGTGATTGCGAAAAATGACGGCACTTTAATCGAAACGATCGGTAACGGAGTTCATGGGGCCCGAGACGGCTCACTTGATCAGGCCACGTTCTTTCGGCCGCAGGGGATGGCGCTTTCCGGTGACCTGCTGTACGTCGCGGATACTGAGAACCATTTGATCCGCCAGATCGATCTGAAATCAAGAACCGTGAAGACTATTGCGGGCACCGGTCAGCAAGCGCGCGAGCACGGCGTCAGAGGGCCGGCGCTGCAGGTGGCGCTGAACTCTCCCTGGGATTTGCAATTGGTGGGTCGGACGCTCTATATCGCGATGGCCGGACCGCATCAAATTTGGAAACTCGATCTCGACAAGCAGGAAGTTTCAACTTTCGCCGGCACGGGACGCGAAGCGCGAATTGATGGGTCGGTCGACGAGGCGGGATTCGCACAACCATCTGCGCTGGCGACGGACGAGCGGACTTTGTATGTATCTGACGCTGAGGCGAACATCATTCGCGCGATTAATCTTGGTCCGGACGGCAGAGTGCGCACGCTGGTTGGCGGGAACTTGTTCGATTTCGGCGATAAGGATGGATCGGGTAACGACGTGAGGCTGCAACACCCGCTCGGCCTGGCCCTTTGGAATGACAAGCTGCTGATTGCGGACACCTACAATCACAAGATCAAGTTATTGGATCCGGCGGCGCGTTCGGTGAAGAGTTTCGCTGGCACCGGGAAGCCGGGCCAGGCTGATGGCGCCAAGCCGTCTTTTTACGAACCGGGCGGTTTGGCGGTGGCGGGCAATAAGCTTTACGTCGCGGATACAAACAATCACGCGATTCGCGTAGTAGATTTGAAAACTAAAGAAACAACGACCCTTCAGATCAAGGGTCTGCAACCGCCGGTTGTGATCCAGCCAGCCGCCAATACCGAAGCACCGAACAAAGAAGAGATCAAACTGCCATGGCAGAAACTGCGCGCCGGCGAGGCTACACTCTTAATCAACATAGAACTTCCCACGGGTTATCACCTCAACCCGACCGCGCCCCAGCACTATGAGATCTCAATCGACAACGGAACGTCGCTGTCGATTTCAGAGCAGGATGCTTCTCGATCTACGAAGGGCGCTCAGCTTCCTATTCGGGTTCCAATCAAAGCGTCGATAGTGGGCACGGCCGAGGTGCACGCCTCCTTCACGTTTGTCTATTGCCGCGAAGACAACACCGGCACTTGTCGCATCAAGACACTCGTGTGGCGTGCTGCGGTGGAAGTAGTCAACGATCCCGGCGCGGCTGGTGAAATTACTCTTGCGGGTAAAGTAAATGGCGACTGAACTGGGGAAAGCTTAAGTCTTT
>WNFR01012312.1_pt1 | contig 13239 bp, 11 predicted proteins | sample 5400221 | NCBI WGS metagenome assembly WNFR01 (sample SAMN13153357, study PRJNA577476) | soil metagenome | isolation source: 40 cm soil under Madrone tree | place: USA:California | collected 2016-06-14
GCCGTTTCAGCTCGAATCGAACTACAAACCGCGCGGCGATCAGGGTCAGGCGATCGCCAAGCTGCTGAAATCTATCGAGGCTGGCAATCGGCACCAGACTCTCCTCGGCGTCACTGGCTCCGGCAAGACTTTCACGATCGCGAATGTGATTCGAGACCTCGACCGGCCTACGCTCGTTATCTCGCACAACAAAACGCTTGCGGCGCAACTTTACTCCGAATTCAAACAGTTCTTCCCGCAGAATGCCGTCGAATATTTCGTCAGCTACTTCGATTACTATCAGCCGGAAGCTTACATCCCGCGTTCCGACACCTACATCGAGAAGGATTCTTCGATCAACGAAGAGATCGAGCGCTTACGATTGTCCGCAACGAGCGCGTTGCTCTCACGCCGTGACACCATCGTCGTCGCGAGCGTTTCCTGCATCTATGGCGTCACCTCGCCTGAAGATTACGAGCGCATGCTCCTGACGGTGAAACGCGGACAGAAAATCAGCCGCGAAGCCGTCCTCGGCCGTTTGATCGACATGCTCTATGAACGCAATGACATGAATTTCTCGCGTGGAAAATTTCGCGTCCGCGGCGATGTCGTCGAAATTTATCCGGCCACCGCGGATGAAGAAGCAATTCGGCTCGAATTCTTCGGTGACGAAATAGACGCGATCACGCGGTTCGATCCCCTGACCGGGCATGCGCACGAATCGCTAAGTGTGATTACGTTTTATCCGGCGAAACAATTCGTCACCCCGGCCGATAAGCTAAATCGCGCACTTCGTTCCATTCGCGAAGAGCTCGAAGCGCGTGTTATCGATCTTGAAGCCCGGGGAAAACTTCTTGAAGCGCAACGGCTGAAAATGCGCACGGAGTACGATCTCGAAATGTTACAGGAGATGGGCTTCTGCAGTGGGATCGAAAATTATTCGCGTCATTTGTCTGGCCGGCCGCCGGGCTCAAAGCCGTATACGATCATCGATTTCTTCCCGAAAGATTTTCTTGTGGTTGTTGATGAATCGCACGCCACCATTCCGCAAATCGGCGGGATGTATGAAGGGGATCGCTCCCGCAAAACTGTGCTGGTCGATTACGGATTTCGTTTGCCCAGCGCACTCGACAATCGGCCGCTCAATTTTCCGGAGTTCATGAAGATGACGAACCAGCTCATTTACGTGAGCGCGACGCCGGCCGAGTTTGAGATCCAAAATAGTGTAGTCGGCAACGAAGGTTATGTCCCGCACAAGCGCGCACGAATTGGCGAAGAGGAATTAGTTCCTTTTATTTTGCCGGGGAAAAATGGAGGGACGACCTCTGGGTCGTCCCATTCTTCATCGGACGCGACAGAGCGCATCCCTCCAATTTCCCGAACCGATGAGCCACCGGAAAAGTTCGACGTACACACGCCTGGCGCGCCTCTCGTAATTGAACAAATCATCCGTCCTACTGGACTTCTCGATCCAAAAATTACCCTCAAGCCGTTGAAAAACCAGATCGACGACACGATTGAGCTTTGCCGCCAGCGGGTGGAAAAGAACGAGCGTGTTCTCGTAACAACGCTGACAAAGCGCACCGCCGAAGATCTCGCCGATTATCTGCGCGATGTCGGATTAAAAGTCCGCTATTTGCACAGCGACATCGACACGATTGAACGTGTTGAAATTTTGCGCGGACTGCGCGCGGCCGATTTCGACATCCTCGTCGGTATCAATTTGCTCCGCGAAGGTCTCGATCTTCCCGAAGTTTCGCTCGTCTGCATTCTCGATGCAGATAAGGAAGGATTTTTGCGGAGCCAGACTTCGCTCATCCAAACCGCGGGGCGCGCGGCGCGACACATCAATGGCGAAGTCGTGCTCTTCGCTGACACGGTCACACAAAGTATGGAAGCGCTGATGTCGATCTCAGACTACCGCCGGACCAAACAAATGGAATACAACGAAAAACACGGCATCACACCGCAAACTGTCCGCCGCGCTGTGCAAGAAAGCTTGCACACCATTCTGCGCGGACGCGAAATCGCCGCTTCGGTTATTCAGGAAGCCGGTGGCGATTTCAATGTGACCGAGCTGTTGCGTGAGCTCGAAGATGAGATGCAGCACGCCTCGGCGAACCTCGAATTCGAGCGTGCCGCACTTTTGCGCGACCAGATCATGGAAGTGAAAGATGGCGCTGGAATTTCGAAGATTGAACCGAAACGACGACGAGTGAAGTACGCGCGCAACGCCGGCCGGCGACGCTCTCGAGTCTGACCATTTCGCGTTCCATGCCGAAAGCGAAAACAAGGGCGTCAGCCGCCACGATCCACGCCGTGGTCGGCTCAGACGAAGCGGAAGTTAAGCGCGTTGCGGCCGAACTTGCCGCGAAATTAACACCACCGGAAGCAGGTGACTTTGGACTGGAAGTGATCGATGGCGCGGTGGATAACGTGGAACAGGCAACGGCGCGGATAAGATCGACAATCGAGGCACTCCAAACGTTGCCTTTCTTTGGCAGCACAAAAGTTGTCTGGTTGAAGAGCGCGAATTTTCTCGGCGACAACGTAATTGGCCGCGCCGTTAGTGTTCAAGCTGCCCTTAATGAGCTTGCCGAACTGATTGGCAGCGATCTCGGAGTGGATGTGACTTTTCTGCTAAGCGCCTCAGAGGTGGATAAACGGCGCTCGTTTTACAAATCGCTCGCCAAACGCGCCGAATTGCAGGTTTTCGATCGGCTTGATTCCAGCCGGAGCGGCTGGGAAGAGGAAGCGACCGAAATCGTCCGGGGGCGAGCGAAAAAACGTAAACTTCAATTCGATGAGGATGCGCTGGATCTGTTCGTCTTGCTGACGGGCGGTGACACCCGCCAGATCGAGAACGAATTGGATAAGATCGACATCTTCCTCGATGGGGAGCGTCGGGTGAAAGTCGATCTTGTCCGGGAGCTGGTACCGCTCTCGCGCGCGGGCGTCATCTTCGAGTTAAGCAATGCGTTGACTACGCGCGATCTGGGCCTCGCCCTCAAACTGGTACGGCGGTTATTGGATCAGGGCGAAAGTGCGATCGGCATCCTACTGGTCGCGATTCTGCCAACAATCCGAAATTTATTATTGGCCAAAGATTTGATGGAGCACTATCGCCTCGCGCGTCCGCATTCGCCGTTTCAATTCATTTCTGCGATCAATCGTTTGCCCGCTGAAGCGACCGACCATTTACCGCGAAAAAAAGACGGGTCGATTAACGCCTATGCGCTGGGAATCGCCGCGCAGCACGCACATCGGTTCGAGATCAAACAATTGATTAAGGCCATGCAGGCGTGTCTCGAGGCGAATCGTCAGCTCGTCACCACGCAGCTCGATCACGAGCTAATTTTAACCGAGGTTGTGGTGAAGTTGCTTGGGGCACAAAGGTAGGGGCGATTGACCTCAATCGCCCGCGGACGACGGATGCGACCAACAAATTCAAGGCGGTTCAGTGAACCGCCCCTACCTGATCACAGGATCACCCGGCGCCTTCGACCTGTCTCCGTGCAATTGGTCCGACATACGGGATATCCCAGCGGACGCCAGTGAATGCTTTGACTATGGCGATGATCATCACTACCAAAAATGCCAGATGAACGAGAGCTGCGATAATTGCCCAGAAAAATACCAGGATGCCGCCGATGCCCGGAATCGCTCCAAACACCGCATGCACAATGGCTGAGACAATGTTAAAAAGAAACCACGCGCAACCAAAGATGATCGACTGCATCGCGTAAAAACGCACGAAGCCGTCGCGTTTTTCAAGAATGTAAAAAATGATGCCACCGATCAGTGGAATACAGGCGATGGCTGCGGCTACGTTCGAAGGCAAACCCGTCGAAGTGGACGTGGTTTTTATTTCAGGTTCCGGACTTGACGGAGGCGGTGGCTGGGTCGGATCGACTGGATCGGGCATGACCTACATACACAAACTTGGAAATGTTTTGTCAAGCAATCTTCCGCGCCGTTGCGTTTTCGCTGTCATCTCCCAACTAACACTACTATCGTGGCCCTTTTCCCAACAAAGGGCCCCATACACTCCATACCCTTAGAGCTTGTAGAAATTCACGGCGGCGCGAATAACTATTCGGCGCTCGTCAGTTCCGGTCTGCTTGAGCAACTCGGAACCTGCACGCGTAAGCATCTCTCTCGCCAAAGATGTGCGATGATTTCTGATGAGAACGTTGCGCCCCTCTTTGGCGATCGCGCCAAACGGAGTTTAACCGTAGCAGGCTTTCAGTCGGAGCTAATCACCATTCCGGCAGGCGAACAATCAAAAACGCTCGACCAAGCGGGCGCGATTTGCGATCAGATGATCGCTGCGGGTTTGGATCGGCAATCGTTCGTTATCGGTCTTGGCGGCGGCGTCATTGGCGATATCTCGGGATTCGTCGCCGCGATTTTCCATCGTGGAATCCCATACGTTCAGGTTCCGACAACGTTGCTCGCGATGGTGGACAGCTCAATCGGCGGAAAAACGGCTGTGAATGCCAGCGCCGGGAAAAATCTGATCGGCGCAATTCATCCCCCAGCACTCGTGATTGACGATGTCGATGTTCTAAAGACCCTGCCGCGCCGTGAGTTCAATCAGGGTTTCGCCGAGATCATCAAGCACGCGATCATCGCCGACGCGGAAATGTTCGGGGCTCTTAAAGACATCGATCTTGAAAATCTCGCGCCACTAATTCGCCGCAACATCGAGATAAAATCGAAAATCGTGGCCAAAGACGAGCGTGATCGTACCGGCGAACGCGCGCTGCTCAATTTCGGTCATACTATTGGTCATGCGATCGAGCGCGCCGGTGATTACGAAAAATTTCTGCACGGCGAAGCGATCAGTCTTGGAATTGTTGCGGCCTGCGATGCCTCGGTGAAAAAAGCCGGGCTGCCGCACGATCAGCGCGATGCAATTGTCGGTCTTCTACAACAGTTCGATTTACCAATGCAATTGCCGTCGGATTTTCGACGGGAAAAGATTTTCGAGGCCCTTCGTTACGACAAGAAATTCGAGAACGGAAAAATTCGCTTCGTTGTTACATCGGCAATCGGTTCAGCCCATTTATCGAGCAACATCACGCTCGATGACATCCGGGAAGCGATCGATAAATTGTAGGGCGTCTGTGACAGACGCCTTGGCGTTTCATAGAAACGCCCTACAAACCGGGCGATTGAGGTCAATCGCCCCTAGCTTCTCGCGCCTTGCGACAATATTCCGCTAAACCATCAACCACGCTGTCTGCGTATTCGCGAAAGATGCTTTTCCGATCCACGCCGTTGACGCTTCGGATTCCGTCATAGTCGCCAGCCTGAATACGCGCGAAAGCGTCGTTGCTGTTCATGACGTAAGGTTCACAATAAACAACCGGGCAACGATAAAGCCGCGTCGCCAGCAGATTGCGCGCATAGACGTAACCGCTCGTTCCGACCTTCGTCGCATTATTTGTGGTGGGATATTCATAGGGTGGCAATCCGGTTTCGCGAGCCATCGTACCAGCAATCGTATCAGCAAGGGGCAGCTCTTCATCGTAGGCGCGACTCAAGAGCCGACGAATCATTTCAAAGCGTTCGTCATCTAATTCCAGCTCGTCCTGCAAATAGGCACCATTCACGAGCAGATGAAGATGATTTTTGTCGGTCAACGTCGGACGATTCGGGTCGCCCCAGCCTTCGGCGTTGAAATGCAAACAAAGGACAAGATCACGATGCAATGTTGTGTTCACCAGCGCGGCGCGACGACGGATTTCGCTGTAGCGGTAAAACAAAATTTCGCTCTGCCAGCGGATCGTTTGCTCTTTCTCCGGATCGTTTGGATCAAGAACATCCCCGCCAGCCCGGGGTTGCGGCACGCCGTTTTTGATCAAAATTTTCCTGGCGAGCTCCTGAAAATCGTCTGGCCGCTGTTGCGTGACCGGGCCGGGGCTGTTCCGCACAAAAGAAACCTTCGCACCCAATTTGCGTAACCGCGGCGCCAGCAATCGCGCGACGCGCAGCGTCAGGTCGCCTTCCTGCAACGGCTGGCTGTCGCCGACTTGAAACCAGCGCTCCTCCATTTTCGCCCATTTTCCGCCGAGATGTCCCGGATCTAACGCAATGCGGAAACCGGAGAGCGGTTTGTCTGGTTTTGCCGGAGCCAGGGACATCGCGGGACGCCAAAGACGTGGGACCGGCTGGCAGGACGCTTCATCTTCAGCGAAGCGCAAGGTGAAGAACTTTTGCGCTTCGCGATTCGTCAAAATCCGCGCATTTTTGTCGCTAATCGCAATCAAGTCCGGTGCGAAACCGTGGGTGCAGTATGCGCTCTGAATCAATCGGGTGAACTCATCGTGGGTGATTGTTTCCTGGTATTTTTCCAGCACGCTCCATCTGGGATGCGCGCCAAGGATCCCGAGGTTGTCCGCAGCGTCGCTGGCCGGCGGTAAGATCGAAAGATGGACTGCGATAATCGCGAGGGATCGTCGCGCTTGCTTGAACTGAAACATCCGGGTTTGGATTTCGGTTCCTTTAATACGATGCTCGCAGAATGCTAACGGTTCTTTTTTTGGGCGACATCGTGGGCGAGCCCGGGCGCACCGCCGTGATCGATCGATTGCCCGAGCTTAAGGAAAAGCACGCTTTCGATTTCATTATCGTCAACGGCGAGAACGCGGCCGGCGGCCGAGGAATTACCGGCAAAATCACAATCGACCTTTTGCGCGCCGGCGTTTCAGTCGTTACGACTGGCGACCATATTTGGGACCAAAAAGATATTCTCAAATTTCTCGATCTCGAACCGCGCCTGTTGCGCCCATTGAATTATCCCGACGGCGCGCCTGGCAGCGGATCAATCGTGCTCGAAACGGCGAAGGGAAAAATCGGTGTGGTCAACGTCCAAGCGCGAACATTCATGCAGCCGATTCTGGAGAACCCATTCCGAGCAGCAGAAGCGGCGGTGACGAAAATGCGCAAAGAGACTACCAATATTATTGTCGATGTGCATGGCGAAACCACCAGCGAGAAAATCGCGCTCGGCCGGTTTCTCGATGGCAGGGTCTCGGCTGTAATTGGTACTCACACGCATGTGCAGACAGCGGACGAACAAATCTTTCCTGGTGGAACAGCGTTCATGTGCGACGCGGGAATGTGTGGGCCGGTGAATTCGATTCTTGGCCGCGCAATTGAACCGATCATGAACCGATTCATTTCAAATCTCCCGGCATCGTTTCCGGTCGCTTCCGGAGAGGTCCGGCTGCGGGGCGCGCTAATCGAGATCGACGAAACGACCGGTTGTGCTCTGCGGATCGCGCGGGTCGATGAGCCGGGACCGGGTGGATCCGCTTCGCAAGAGCCCGAGCCAAAGATCGACGTTGAACAAGCGCCTTCTCCAGAACAAACCTAAGAGTTGCGCTTGCGGCCAGCTATTCGCGGCCTGAGTTTCGAATTCTCAAGGAATATTAACGTCCAACAGAAAATCATGAAAAAATATTCGGTTATCACTCTGTTTATCGCCCTGGCGGTTTGCGTATCGCAAGTCGCCCAGGCACAAGGCAACAAAGAAGCGAACAAGCTCGCGCGAGAAGGTGCCGAGGCCTCCAGGAATCAAGACTACGACAAAGGCGTCGAGCTGCTTCGCAAAGCGACCGCTCTCGACCGCAAATACGCTTCGGATCTCGCAGTTGCCTACCAGCAACGCGGATTCGCCTCTGCGCGCGACCAAAAGTTTGAGGAAGCCATCGCTGATTTCAACGAAGCGCTCAAGATCAAACCAAGCGAATCGCGCATTTACGAACAACGCGCGGCAGTGGAGATGAAACTGCGCGATTACGACAAAGCACTGGCCGATTACTCGGAGGCGATCAAACTCAAGCCAAATGAAGTCCGATATTATCTTTACCGCAGCTACATCTACGAAACGAAGGAAGATATAGGCAATTCCATGGCGGATACTGAAAAAGCTCTAAAGCTCGACCCCAAGAACGCGGAAGCGCAGAGCCGTAAAGCGCGGTTGGAAGCGAAGCAAGCGGCAGCGCCGCCACCCGTCAATTCGCCGCCGCCGAGACCGACATCCTCAAAATCTCCTTAGCTCCTGCGCGAGACGCAATCTGCGGAACCCTTATGATCAGGTCCCGTTCGGCGAAACAGCGATTTCGCTCTCGGCTGCCTTAGGCGGTGGTGCAAATCGCCTTTTCCGGCGGTTCGCCGGCAGTGGCGAGAGCGTCATAGTCACATTTCGGCCGGTGATTTTCGGCGCCGTTTCCACTTGTGACATGCCGGAGAGGTCGTCGCGTACTTTCTCCATAAGCTGCAGGCCAAATTCCTGGTGCGCCATTTCCCGTCCGCGAAATTGGAGCTGCACCCGAACTTTATTTCCCCGATCAAGGAATTCTTCGCCGTGACGGATTTTCGTCAGATAATCGTGATCGTCGATGTTGACGCGAAACTTAATTTCTTTCAGCTTCGCGCCAGTCGCTCTTTTGTCTTTTTCTTGTTTGGAAATGTCGTAGCGGAATTTTCCGAGCGCCACGATTTTGCAAACTGGCGGGTTCGCCGTAGGCGCGACTTCGACAAGATCGAGACCGAGACTTTGAGCTTTGCGCAAGGCCGGCCTCCCCTTGGGGAGTCGGCCGAAACACTCTGCATCGCCGCAGCTGCGATGACTGCGACAACGGACCCGCATTTTTTCGCGAGCCGAAGGGAAGTTGTAGACAAGATTTCGACGCTGGCAAGGTCAATCTACACGAACTGAATTTTTCCTCAGCGAGGGGGCGCGCCGAAATGGGCGGCATGTGCTGTGTAAGCCTGCGCGTCATCCAACATCGCATCGAGCCCAGCCACAAGCGGCGCAACTCTAGCAAATCCAGAAAAGACCGCCCGATCTCCAATTTCGCTATCGAATACGAACGTGGGCCGCTGCGTCACTTGCAACAAATGAAAATCAGCAGTGTCGGCACGGACACGCGTTTCAACCACAGTCGAACACGCCCGTTCGAGCATTTCTTTTGCATCGAGACTGCCCGCTTTCGCTCCAATCTCCGCGGCAATCTCCCATTCGCCGACCCGTTTTCCCTCGCGCAAGCCGGCATACGAAAGCGCAAGGCGCACGCGGTCGTCGGTAATTCCGAAATCCTTTGCGGCTTCAGCCACGCAGTTTGGCGCGAGATACTCCGGACGGATCGGCTCGTACCAAGCGCTGCTCAACATGAATGGCGAGCGCATGATTGTGCCGCTGCGGCGGTAAAACCATTCTTCTTGCTCGCGCGAGACCGGAAGCGCTTTTTGATCGAGCAAGGCGATCTTCCACTGAAATTCAACCTTATCATGATAACGTCTTTTCAATTCCGCCCATGCCGGCTCCGCCCAAAAACACCACGAAGAGATGACGTCGAGATAGTAAGTGACCGAAATTCGCATGATTTAAAGTCGAGGTTGGCCGCATAACTCTTCACGTCCAACGTCAAAGTTCAAACCTTCCCTTGTGCTCGATCTGAATCACATTTTTCTCTTCCTCGCGGTGATTTCACCGCTTCTGGTGCTGGCACGCGCCTGGCGCCCCAATCCAATTTACCGTGGCTGGCGCATCGCCGCGCTCGTTGTTCTCGTCGTTACGGTTCTAACGTGGATCTTTTTTCGAGCCGCGGCCGGTTACGTCGGTGGCGCAGTCTGGTTCGCTCTCTTGTTCATTCCAGCAATTGGATCGCGAAAAATGACGGAGCTTGCCGCGCGCCAAAATTACAAATCCGCAAGAAAACTTGGGGCGGCCCTTCAGATTTTGCATCCGAGCGCTGAGTTGCGCGAGCAGGTTCAATTATTTCGCCATTTGGAATCTCATCACAACCATCGAGGCATTTTCCCGTCGCCTTCGCTCCAGCAGGAAATCGAGCAGCAAGATCGACGTCGTTCTTTCAGCAACGCCCCTGCGGTGCTCGTTCTTATCCTCATCAACGCCGCCGCATTCATCTTCGAGATTTCCTTTGGTAATTGGACAGACCCCGAAGTCTTGCATCAACTCGGCGCGCTTGAACCTTACGCTGTTGTGGTGCAGGGCCAGTACTGGCGTCTGTTCACCGCGCTTTTTTTGCATGCAGGTTTTGTTCATCTGCTTTTCAATCTTTTTGCGCTCTACGTCCTTGGCCCGCCGCTGGAGCGCTCAATCGGCGCGGTCCGGTTTGCGATCTGCTATCTAATTTCGGGACTCGTCTCGAGCGCCGGAGTGGTAGGATTGACCCTAATCGGACTCGTTCAGGTAGCCCAACTTGTCGGCGCGTCGGGATGTATCATGGGCATAGTCGGTGCGTGGGCTGGATTTTTGCTTCGACATCGGCACGCGCCGCATGCAAAGCAGCGATTAGGCAACATCCTGATGATTGTCGCGATACAAACGGCGTTCGATCTCTCAACACCCCAGGTGAGCATGGCGGCGCACCTTTGCGGATTAGTCGCCGGATTTGCCCTTGGACTTGCCTTGACTCCACGAGCTGCCAGATAACGGCGATTGAGGCTTTGCTATGCGTGCTCATGCAATCTGTGAAGGCAAAGAACGTCTCGACCTGTTGGTCCGAACGATGCCAGTGAAGGGTCTATCGGTACGTCCTTGTGATAGAAATATCCCGCAGCCCTGAATTCCATCCCTCCTTATGTAAGGTTTTTCCTTCGCAAAGAACGGTTCATGAAAATTTGCCTCGTATTGTTTACTTCATTGCTGTTGTTAAGTGCCCAGGCAGGCACCGGGTATTCAGATGCGATTCCGGGCTGGGCTAAAGAGGTTTTTTCTCAGAAATTGGCTGCTCGCTACGTATACTTTAACCGCCTTCATCCCTCGCACTTGGAAGCTGATTTCAACGGAGATAAAAAACAGGATGTCGCAATCCTGATACGGAACAAATCTTCTCGGAAAATCGGGATCGCAATTGTCTTACCCGACAAAGGAATAACGATTTTGGGTGCGGGCACTCCCTTTGGAAATGGCGGAGACAACTTCGATTGGATGGACAGATGGTCCATCTCCAAAAAGGGGAACGTCAACGTCGAAGCCGGCGGAGGTACACCAACCCTTATCGGAGACGCGCTTCTTCTCGAAAAAATGGATTCAGCCAGCGCGATAGTCTTCTGGGATGGGAAAGAATATCAGTGGTATCAACAAGGGGATTAGGTCGCGGCTTTCCAGCGGCGCAGCCGAGGCACTGCGTCCCGCTGACGAATTAGACGGTTAGCGCTCAAGACGACTGAAATCCATATCTTCATTCGAGCGAGACTTGCCGGATAACCTTTTCTCGATTAACTGCCGCTCTGTTCTTCCTGCTGTGTTCATATGCCGACTTTTCAAACTTACAATGTGACTCCGACCTTGCCGGCGGCACTCGAGCCGCTGCGCGAGATGAGTTTCAATCTTTGGTGGACATGGGAGCCCTCGGCCCGCCGCCTGTTCCGGCTACTTGATCCGGAGCTTTGGAACCGGACAAACCATAATCCCGTCCGCATGCTCCAGCTTTCGCGGCAATCGCGGCTAGAAGAACTTTCACAGGACAAAACTTTTCTCCGCGAACTGAAGCAGGTCTTCGACGCGTTCGAAAGATATTTGGGGCGCAAAGACACTTACGGAAAAACCGGAGCCGCCAGCGCGATCAAAAATCCCGTCGCCTATTTTTCCGCCGAATTTGGTTTTCACGAATCGATTCCAAATTATTCCGGTGGTCTCGGCATCCTCGCGAGCGATCATTGCAAATCGGCGAGCGATCTCGATCTAAATTTCGTCGCGATTGGGCTGCTTTATCGACATGGTTATTTCAGGCAGCAAATCGATAAGGAAGGTTTTCAACAAGCGATCAATCTCAATCAAAATTTTCATCACCTGCCGATTCGCGAAGTGCGCCGCGGCGACACGACCTTGCTCATCTCTGTGCCGATTCTGGATCGCCAGGTTTTTGCCAAGCTTTGGGAACTGCGCGTGGGCCGGATCAGCGTCTATCTTCTAGATACTGACACCCCGGAAAACAGCGCTGAAGACCGATTGATCACCGCTGAGCTTTACGGCGGCGACCTGGAAATGCGGATGCGCCAGGAAATCATCCTCGGAATTGGCGGCGTCAAAGCGCTGGGCATTCTCGGGATCAAACCCGATGTATTCCATATGAACGAAGGGCACTCGGCATTCCTCGCGCTCGAACGCATTCGCCTTAACGTCGTCGAGAAGAAGCTCGATTTTTATTCCGCGCTTCAAGTAGTCGTGGCGGCCAACGTTTTCACGACCCACACACCGGTCCCGGCTGGCAACGATTCGTTTCCGCGCGAGATGATGCGAAGATATTTCGGTGCTTTTGCCAAGGAACTGAACATTCCGTTCGACGAGCTATTTTCATTCGGACAAACCCGCGTCGATCCGACCGATCCGTTCAGCATGACCATCCTGGCGCTGCGTCTAAGCCGGCACGCAAACGGCGTGAGCAAATTGCACGGCGAAGTGAGTCGATCCCTTTGGAAAGATGTCTGGGCCGGTGTGCCAGTCCACGAAGTGCCGATCACCAGCATTACAAATGGCGTTCATACGAAGACCTGGTTGGCGCCGGAGTTTTCGGCGCTCTACGACAAACATCTCGGCGCATGGGAGGAACATCTGACCGAGCCGGATTTTTGGCGCGGTGTCATCGATATTCCAGACGCACAACTCTGGGAGACTCACCAAAAACTCAAACTGCGTCTCATTGAATTTGTGCGTGACCGGATGCGACGGCGGCTCGAGCGCGTGGGCGAATCGCCTGAAGTCATTCGCAGAGTCAACCGCATTCTCGATCCGGAAATTTTGACGATCGGTTTCGCCCGCCGGTTCGCGACTTATAAACGCGGCACCCTCCTGTTCAGCGATAAGGAACGGCTCAAGCGACTGCTCAACGATACAACCCGGCCCGTCCAATTTATCTTCGCAGGCAAGGCGCATCCACGCGACGAAGCCGGTAAGGCACTCATCCAGGAAGTTTACAAACTCAGCCGCGAAACCGGTTTCGAAAACCGTATTGTCCTTCTGGAAGATTACGACAGTTACATCGCGCGTCGCCTCGTGCAGGGGGTCGATCTTTGGCTGAATCATCCGCTTCGTCCGCTTGAAGCGAGCGGCACCAGCGGAATGAAATTGGCGCCGAATGGCGGGATCAACCTCAGCGTGCTCGATGGTTGGTGGCGTGAAGGGTACAACGGCAATAACGGCTGGGCGATCGGTGCGGAAATCGATAATGGCACGGTTGAATTTCAGAACCAGGTAGACGCAAACAGTCTCTATCAATT
>WNFR01005256.1_pt1 | contig 13238 bp, 15 predicted proteins | sample 5400221 | NCBI WGS metagenome assembly WNFR01 (sample SAMN13153357, study PRJNA577476) | soil metagenome | isolation source: 40 cm soil under Madrone tree | place: USA:California | collected 2016-06-14
AGCACCTGGATGAGCTGCGCGGGCGGCTCTTCGTCATGCTCGGCGTCCTTGCGGTCGCGACCATCGTCGCCTTCGCATTCCACTCGCGTCTGCTCGACTGGCTGAACCGGCCGCTCCCGCCCGGTCACCGGCATCTGCTCGCGATCGGCGTTGCCGAACCGTTCACGGTCTCGCTCACGGTCAGCCTGTACGCCGGCTTCGTCGTCGCGCTGCCGGTCATCCTCTGGCAGGTCTGGGCGTTCTTCGCGCCGGCATTCGACCCGACGGTCGAGCGGAAGGTGCTCGGGCTCTTTGCCTGCGCCATCGCGCTCGGCGCGGCCGGCATCGCGTTCGGCTACTGGATCCTGCTCCCGCGCGCGGTCCACTGGCTGACGAATTACGACAACAAGCACTTCGTCCACCTCATTCAGGCGCGCTCGTACTACTCGTTCGTGTCGACGGTCCTGCTCGGGATCGTCATCGTCTTCCAGCTGCCCCTCGTCATCCTCGGCCTCGTCGGGCTCGGGGTGCTCAGCTCGCGCACGCTGCGCAAGAACCGGCGGATCGGCTATTTCATCGTCGCGGTGATCGCACTCGCGCTGCCGGGCCCGGATCCGGTGACGACCTTCCTCGAGCTCCTGCCGATGTGGGCGCTCTTCGAGGGCTCCATCTGGCTCGCCGTCCTGTTCGAGCGAAGACAGCCGGCGCCCGAGACCGCCCAGGACTTTCCGGGTTAGTAGGCGGTAACCTGAGGCGCTGATGGCACGCGCGGCGGTCAAGGCGAAGCAGGCTCAGAAGGCGAAGGCGCAGCCGGCGCCGAAGGCGCGCGCGCGCGGCCGCCGCAAGCACGCGTCCGGGGGCAACCCGAATCAGCAGCTGTTCTTCGTGCGGATGCGGCGGAGGGCGAAGCCCGCGTACTTCATCCTGGCCTTTCTCTTCGCCGTGACGTTCGCGTTCCTCGGCGTCGGCTCCGGCTCGAGCGGCCTCTCGCAGCTGTTCAACAACATCAACATCTTCCACCACAGCGGCACGTCGGTCTCGAAGGCGTTGAAGGAGATCCAGAAGTCTCCGAAGGACTCGAAGAGCTTCCGCGACCTCGCAACCGCGTACGAGGCGAAGGGCGACACGCTGCTCGCGATCGGCGCGCTCCAGGACTACACGAACCTCCGCCCGAAGGACGTCAAGGCGTGGAGCGAGCTTGGTGGCCTACAGCTGAAGAACGCGCAGGATTACCTCACCCAGTACCAGTCCGCGTACGCGGCCGAGCAGCTCGCCGCGCCGAGCGAGGCGTTCCTTCCGAGCTCGGCGAGCCCGTTCGGGAAGGCGCTGGGGACGAACCCGATCGAGCAGGCGGCGGCGACGGACGTCAACTCCACGGTCAACGATCTCGCCCAGAAGGCGCAACTCGCGTACTCGGGCGGGGTCTCGTCGTACAAGAAGGTCGCCAGCCTCCAGCCGGGGAACGCGAACGCGTGGTTCCAGCTCGCCCAGGTGGCGCAGACCACCGGCGACAACACGACAGCGGTCAGCGCCTACAAGCGGTACCTGAAGCTCAACCCGAACGGGTCGGGCGCGGCGCAGATCCGGCAGCTGATCAAGTCGCTCGGCGGCGGATAGCGGCTTCCCTTTAGACTCGGGCGCGACCAGCGAGCCCGGGGGGAGTCCGCGTGAACTTCGACATCAAGACCGAGCAACTGAGTGGCGACACGTACGTCATCTCGCTTGCGGGCGAGGTCGACCTGTACACCGCGCCGGAGTTCAAGCAGCAGCTGCTGGAAGTGATCGGTCAGGGCGGCAAGGAGGTCATCGTCGACTTCAGCGGCACCACCTTCATCGACTCGACCACGCTCGGCGTGCTCGTCGGGGGCGTGAAGCGGCTGCGCTCGAACGACGGCCAGCTCTCGCTCGTGTGCAGCGACCGGAACATCACGAAGATCTTCGAGATCACCGGCCTCGACCGTGTCTTCTCCATCTATCCGACCCGCGACGAGGCGATCGCGAAGGCGGGCGGAAACGGTGGGGTGCCTCCCGCATAGTGCGGCGCTGGGCTCTGGGAGTCGCTGCCGGGCTCGGTGCCGTGCTGCTCGCGGCGGGCTGCGGCACGGGTGGACCCGCCAAGGGTCAAGCCGACGTCACGAACGGCCAGAAGCTCTTCACCGGATCGGCCCAGTGCGCCGCGTGCCACACGCTCGCGGCCGCCGGTTCGACGGGGACGATCGGCCCGAACCTCGACGACGCCTTTCGCGCCGACCGGCAGCAGGGCTTCAAGCAGTCGACGATCGAGAACGTCGTCCTCGACCAGATCAGGCTCGGATCGGGCGCGGTCACCGGCGGGACGCCCATGCCGGCGAATCTCGTTCGCGGTCAGGATGCGGTCGACGTCGCCGCCTACGTCGCCTCGGTCGCGGGCACGGGCAGCGCGGCCTCGGCATCGCCTGCGCAGCTCGGAAACGACGGCAAGGCGATCTTCAAGGCCGAGTGTTCGAGCTGCCACACGCTCTCGGCCGCCGGGGCGAGTGGGACGGTCGGCCCGAATCTCGACCAGCTGAAGCCGAAGCAGGCGACCGTCGTCCGCCAGGTGACGAACGGCGGCGCGGTCATGCCCGCCTTCAAGGGCAAGCTGACCCCGGCACAGATCCAGGCGGTCGCGACGTTCGTCGCGACGAGCGCCGGAAAGTAGCCGTGGAGATCAGGCGGGCGAGCGTCGCGGACGCCGCCGACATCGCGGACGTCCACGTGCGCACGTGGCAGTCGGCGTATGCGCACGTATTCGGAGCGCAGCGGCTCGCTGGGCTCGACGTCGAAGCCCGCGCGGAGCGCTGGGCCCGGGTCCTGCGCGACGGCGAAGCGATCTTTGTCGCGGACACGGACGACCGCGTCGTGGCGTTCGTCTCCGTCGGCCCCGCGAGCGATGACGATCGGGTCGGGGAGCTCTACGCCATCTACGCGTTGCCCGAGGCGTGGGGCACAGGCGCCGGCCCTGACCTCATGCAGGCAGGCGTCGACGCGCTTCGCGAAGCGGGATACCGCAAGGCGATCCTCTGGGTGCTCGAGGACAATCCGCGCGCGCGGCGTTTCTACGAGCGCGAGGGCTGGGAGCCCGACGGCGCGGCGAAAGAGGACGACTTCCTCGGCGTCCGCGTCGCCGAGGTCAGGTACCGGTTGGCGCTGTAGACGACTCGGCGTCGAGATCGACGACCACGTGCGTGATCGGGAGCGCGAAGCGCTTTGCCGCTTTCCCGATCAGATCCTGCTCGAGCCAGTGCGAACGGCCTTCGGGATGCGTGGAGATGACGATCTCGTCGGCGCCGAATGTGCGAAGCGCGTCCGCGATCGCCAAGAGCGGGTCGTCGTCGCCGACCTCGCCGCGCACGCTGAGGCCCGTCGAGGCGAGGTCCGACACGGTTGTCTGCAGTCGGCGCTCCGCGTCGGCCCGCGCGCCGTCCACGTCCGAGACCCAGTGCCGCACCGGTGACGAGAGGGCGGGCGCGATGACGAGGAGCTCGGTTCCCGGCGGGGCGATCCGTTCCAGCGTCTCCCGCAGCGCCTCTCCGCCGACGGTTTCGTTCGCGACCACGAGCACGCGGTGGGTGCCGGGCGGCGTCTCGGCGGCGATTCTCCGCGGCGGATCGCCGGACCCGGGGATCGGCTCGTCGCGGAGCCACCACACGATCCCGCCGACGGCGATGACTGCGGCGGCGACGCCGAGCCATCTGTTCACGTACGCGGCGCCTGCGATCACGAGCGCACCGACGATCGTCGCCATCAGGAGCCGAAAGGCTTCTGCCTCGCTACGGAGCGGATTGCGCATCGCTCCCCTTTACCCGCGAATCAGAGGATGTAGACGGTCAAGTAGACGATGATCCACATGACGTCGACGAAGTGCCAGTAGATCCCGCCGATCTCGACGCCGTGGTGGTGCTCGGCCGAGAAATGGCCCCGGAAGGCCCGGATGGTCATGAACAGAAGGATCGAGAGGCCGACGAACACGTGCGCGCCGTGCAGGCCGGTCAGGCAGAAGAAGATGGTTGCGAAGGCGCCGTCGCCGGTGTTGAAGCCGATTCGCGAGTACTCGATCGCCTGGGTGATGAGGAAGCTCAGGCCCATGAGGAACGTCAGCAGCAGTCCGGCCCGGAGTCCCCAGACGTTGCCGCGCTTGATCGACTGGAGCGCCCAGTGCACGGTGAAGCTCGACGTCACGAGGATGCACGTGTTGACGAACGCGACGAAGATCGGAAGGTGGAACGGCGGCGTTGGCCACGGCACGCCGTTGACGACGCGCACGAAGAAGTAGGCCGTGAAGAACGAGCCGAACAGCATGACCTCCGACGCGATGAACAGGAACATCCCGAGCACACCGGGGGTGATGCGCGAGCTGTAGTGCGGCGCGGGCGGCCCGTGATGCTCGAGGTGCTCGGCGTGCGCAGCGGCCATCAGGCGGTCACCGCCGCCGGCGTATCCACCTCGACGTGGTCGACCGGGAGCTTCGTGTCGTTGCGCAGCCGCTCGACGAGGTCGCGCCGGAGCCAGCCGGAGCGTTCGCGCGGGAGCGTCGAGACGATGATCTCGTCCACGCGTTCGTCCTCGGTCGCCTGCACGGCCGCGGTGTACGGGTCGGGATGCGCGATCTGCCCGTGCGCGTCGAGACCGTGCGCACGCAGGCGTGTCACCGCTCGCAGGAGGCGCTTCTCCGCGTCCTCGTACGAGCCGCCGCCGTCGCCCTGCGGCGAGAGGATGAGGAAGCTCGCCGGGCCCTTCTCGGCGCGCGCGCGGATCCGTTCGAGGAGCGCGTCTCCGAGGACCGTCTGATTCGCGACGACGAGGACGTTCGCCGGGCCCTGCTCCTGCGCGAGGTCGACGACGACGTGCTCGAACGGGATGTCGCCTGCCACGCGGCGCATCTGCTCGACGGCGTTCCGCCGGAGCCAGCCGGACTTCTGCTGCGGATGCGTGGACACGATCACCTCGTCAGGCTCGAGCTGGGCGATTGCGTCGCGGAGCGCCGCGACCGGGTCCGCCTCGACGACGACGCCCGTCGCTGGGTATCCCTCGCTCCGCAGCAGGTCGAGCGTCTTGTCCAGCCGCCGGCGTGCAGCCGCCTTGCGCGTGTCGTAGTAGACGACGTATCCCTGCCGCGGCTGATTCACCGGCGCGACGACGGTGATCTCGATCGGGCCGCCCGCGGAGTGGCCCTCGATCGTGTCGACGAGCGTACGGGAGGCGACGGTCTCGTTCGCGACGACAAGGACGTGCTTCGTCTTCTCCGCGCTCAATGCGTCGCCACCTCCTCCACCTCGTGGGCGGGCGAGGGAGCGAGGATCGCGTGCTGTGCGCCGGGGACGCCGTACTCGTACGGCCCGCCGACGACCTGCGGAATCTCGTCGAAGTTGAAGATCGGCGGCGGTGAGCTCACCTGCCACTCGAGCGTGAGCGCGCGCCACGGGTTCGACGGCGCGACGGGGCCGTTCTTCCAGCTCGTGATCATGTTGTAGAGGAAGACGAGCACCGATGCGCCGAGGCCGAACGACGCAAGCGAGATGAACATGTTCAGGTGCGCGAACTTCGGCGCGTAGTCGGCAACGCGGCGCGGCATCCCTTCCGTCCCGAGGATGTGCATCGGGAAGAACGTCAAGTTGAAGCCGATGAACGTCAACCAGAAGTGGAGCTTGCCGAGGCGCTCGTCGTACATCCGGCCGGTCATCTTCGGGAACCAGTAGTAGATGCCGGCGAATATCGTGAACACCGAGCCGCCGAAGAGCACGTAGTGCAGGTGCGCGACGATGAAGTACGTGTCGGTGACGTGGATGTCGATCGGGACCGCGCCGAGCATGACGCCGGACAGGCCGCCGATCACGAACATCGAGATGAAGCCCAGGGCGAACAGCATCGGCGTGTTGAAGTGGAGCTTCCCCTCCCACATCGTCGCGAGCCAGCTGAAGATCTTGATACCGGTCGGCACCGCGATGAGGAGCGTCGTCACCATCATCGGCACGCGCAGCCACGACGACATCCCGCTCGTGAACATGTGGTGCGCCCACACCGAGAAGCCGAGGACGACGATCGCCATGAGCGACAACGCCATCAGCCGGTAGCCGAAGATCGGCTTCCGGCTGAACACGGATATGACCTCGCTCATGATCCCGAAGCCGGGCAACATCATGATGTACACGGCCGGGTGTGAGTAGAACCAGAAGATGTGCTGGTACCCGAGCGGATAGCCGCCGTTGTTCGGATCGAAGAAAGCGGTGTGCATCACGTGGTCGAACATCGAGAAGAACTGCGAGCCGGCGATGAACGGCGTCGCGACCACGACGAGCAAGGACGTCGTGAAGTTCGCCCAGACGAGGAGCGGCAGCCGCCAGAATGTCAGGCCCGGCGCGCGCATCGTGATGATCGTGACCAGGAAGTTGAGCGCGGTCATGATCGAGGACGCCCCCGCCCACTGCACGCCCTGGTTGAAGAAGATGGCGCCGAGCGGCTGGTGTGACGAGCAGAGCGGCGCGTAGCCGGTCCAGCCGCACGCGAACGCGCCGCCGGGGACGACGAACGACGCGAGCATCATGATCCCGGCAATCGGCAGCAGCCAGAACGACAGCGCGTTGAGTCGCGGGAACGCCATGTCGGGCGCGCCGAGCATGAGCGGCACGACGAAGTTCGCCAGCCCGGCGAAGGCCGGGATGATGAACAAGAAGATCATCAGCGACGCGTGGACGGAGAAGAGCCCGTTGTACGTCTGCGGGTCGAAGAAGTGCGAGCCGGGACGCGCGAGCTGGACGCGGACGAGCATCGCGAGGAAGCCGCCCGCGAGGAAGAAGAAGATCGTCGTGACGAGGTACTGAACGCCGATCACCTTGTGGTCGGTGTTGACGCGGAAGTAATCCCGCCACGTGCGCGCACCGTGCCCGGAGTGGTCCTCCGGCCTCGTCGGACCGCCGAGCGCGTAATAGACCCAGTAGTCGAACGCGCCGATGCCGGACAGGAAGCCGATCGGTCCAGCCACCAGCAGGGAGACAAGCACGATCGGGTCGCTCTTGAACAGCGGCTGCCAGCCGCCCCACCAGCGGAACACGACCACGAGCCCGAAGCCGATCGCGCCGAAGAGGCAGAACATCCATGCCGCGCGGATGAACCCGGGGCCGAGGATCAGGCGACGCAATGTGCTGCCGCCTCCGCCGGTCGGCGCGCTCATCTCGTGGGGGTCGAGTGCGGCGGTCGTCATTTGCTCGAGTTGATCAAATACGAGACGAGCGCGTCGAGCTGCTGCTTCGACAGCGCCTTGCCGAAGGTCTGCGGCATGACGTTCTTCGGAAAGCCGGGCTCGACGTACGCGTTCGGATCGACGATCGACGTGCGCACGAAGGATGCGAGCGGCTGCTTCGCGTTCTGCGCCTCGCCGGGCAGCTTGTCGAGGTCAGGCCCGACCTTGCCGGTGGCCGCGGCTGCGGTCAGCGTGTGGCACGCGCCGCAGCCGTTGTTCTTGAAGATCGCCGCGCCGGCGGTTCCCGCGTTCGGCGAGGTGACGGCTTTGCCCTGCGCCTTGAGCCACTTGTCGAACGCGGCCTGCGTCATCACCACCGCAGTCGAGCGCATCGTTGCGTGGCCGAGCCCGCACAGCTCGTTGCAGATGACCGGATACGTGCCGAGGCGCGTCGGCGTCACGTTGATGGTCGTCTTCAGGCCAGGGACGATGTCCTCGTTCTCACGGAACTCCGGGACGAAGAACGCGTGGATGACGTCCTTCGATTGGAACCGCAGCTGCGTCTCGCGACCGTTCGGGAGCATGAGCGTCGCGCTCGTGAGCCCGTTCGGATACTTGAACGTCCACGTGAACTGCTGCGCCACGACGTCGACGTGGAGCGCGTTCTTCGCGATGGCGTCGTCCCGGGAGAGGACGATCGCGCTCGTGATCCCGATGGCCGTCACGAGGATCGTCGGAATGAGCGTCCACGTGATCTCGAGGCCCGTGTTTCCGTGGATCGGTGGCCCGTCCGAGTCGTCGTCGGGAGCCGCTCGGAAGCGGACGACGGAGTACAGGATCGCCGCCGCCACGACGGCGAAGATGACGATGCAGATCGTGACGACGAACCAGAACTCGAAATCGATGCGCCCGGCCTCCTTCGAGGCGGAGACGGGAAGCCACGGAACGGCGAGCGCCACGGCCGCGGCGACGCCGCCCGCGATGACTCCGATCCCCAGTAGCGACGCGATCGAGCCCCTGCGCATCCGGTCCGGAGCCTAACCGAACCGCACCTGGAACCCCGGCTCCTCCGTTCTGTTCGAAAGGAGGCACGTATGGGTCTCGGAGTTGGAATGCTGCTTGCGGCTGTCGGTGCTGTGCTCGCCTTTGCGGTGAGCGCGACGGTCTCGGGCGTCAACATTCACGCGGTCGGGTGGATCCTGCTGATCGTTGGGATCTTCGGGATCGTGCTCTCGATGATCTTCTGGTCGTCGTGGGCCGGCCCCGGGTATTTCACAAGACGGCGGACCTACATCGACGAGGGACCTCCGCCGTACTAACGGCGAGGAACTGATTCGAGCACCGGCCGGCCTCAGCGCCGGTCGGTGTCGCTTGCCGCCCAGGGGAGCTCCGACCAGTACGACGGGCGCTCCGGTCGCGACGGCTCGAACCGCGGGTACACCTCCGCGAAGTCGGTCGTTTCCGTCTCGACGCTCGCCCCATAGCGCGCGGCGACCTCGGACACCGGGTAGTGCAGCTGCTCCCCCGGCAGGCGTGCGCCGACCATCAGGATCGCGCACGGCGCATCGCCGGCTCCGGCGAAGATGTGGTGCGTTCCCGGAGGACAGTGGACGAAGTCCCACTGGCGCAGCAGCCGCTCCTCGTCCTCGACGATCACCCTGCACTCCCCCGAGAGCACGAGGAAATCCTCCTGCTGGTTCTCGGAGTGATAGAGGCCGTTCGGCTGGCCGGGCTCGAGGACGCGGATCTTGACGCCGAGCTGTGGGAAGGGGAACTCCCGGCTCTCGAACCGGCAGTCCGAGCCCGGAGGCTTCCGCTCCTCGTTCTCCGCCGTCGACCACCGGGCGTCGCGCACGTTCACGACGAACCAGCCGTCGGCGGCCGGTGCCAGGCCTGAGCCGGAATCCTCGAGCCGCGCCTCGGGAACCATCGCACGATCATAGGAGGAGCGATGGGCCGTGCAGGGATCGAACCTGCGACCTTGGGATTAAGAGTCCCCTGCTCTACCAGCTGAGCTAACGGCCCGAGGCGGCGGCCATTGTAGCCTCGCGCTCGTGAAGATTCTTTCGGTCGTCGGCAACCGTCCGCAGTTCATCAAGTCCGGTCCGGTCTCCGTCGCGCTGCGCGAGGCCGGCATCGACGAGGTCGTGCTGCACACGGGCCAGCACTACGACCGCGAGCTCTCGCACGTCTTCTTCGAGGAGCTCGCGTTGGACGAGCCCGCGTACCGGCTGGAGGCGCACACCGCCGACCCGGAGGTCATGCGTCCCGGTATCGCCGCCGCCGTCGCGCTGGAGCGGCCGGACTGGGTGCTCGTGTACGGGGATACGAACTCGACGCTCGCCGGCGCGGAGGCTGCGGGCGCCGCGCCGGTCGCTCACGTCGAGGCCGGCCTGCGCAGCGGCGATCTCTCCATGCCGGAGGAGCGGAACCGGATTGCGGTCGACCGCATCGCATCCCTGCTCCTCTGCCCGGACGAGCGCTCGCGGGAGACGCTCATCGCCGAGGACGTCGCAGGCGCGATCGAGGTCGTCGGCGACGTCATGGCCGATGCGTCCTTCCGTCTCGCGCCGCTCGCGCGCGAGCGCTCGGCCATTCTCGGCGAGCTCGGGCTCGAGCGCGGCGCGTACGCCGTCGCCACGATTCACCGCGAGGCGAACGTGGAGCCGGAGCGGCTTGCGCGCATCCTCGACGGCCTCGCCCGCGCCGGCGGCCCGGTCGTGTTCCCTGCCCATCCGCGCACCCGCTCGCGTCTGGTTGCCATCCCGCCGAACGTTCGCGTGCTCGACCCGCTCGGCTACCTCGACATGGCGGCCCTCGCCTCGCAGGCGCGCGTGATCGTCACCGACTCCGGCGGGCTGCAGAAGGAGGCGTACTGGTACGGCGTCCCGTGCGTCACAACCCGCCCGTCGACCGAGTGGGTGGACACGGTCGCGGTCGGCGCCAATGTCCTCGTCGACGACGACCCGGTGCGGATCGCCGCGGCGGTGGCGTCGGCGCGCATGCCGGAGGACCGCCCGCCGCTCTACGGCGACGGAGCGGCAGCTCCGCGGGTCGCAGCTAGCCTTGCGCGTCGTGAATCCTGAGATCGCGATCATCGGCGCCGGCTACGTCGGCATGCCGCATGCGCAGACGTTCGCGGACGCGGGCAAGCGGGTCGTCCTCGTCGACGTGCAGCAGGCCGTGGTCGACGGGATCAACCGCGGAGAGAGCCACATCGAGGACGTCCGCCCCGAGGATCTGAAGAAGCTCGTCGACGCCGGGCTGATCACGGCAACCACCGACTTCGGCGTCGTCGCCGACACCGACGCCGTCGTCATCGCCGTGCCGACGCCGCTCTCTCCGCAGCGCGAGCCCGACCTCGGCTACGTCGAGGGTGCCGCGCGCAGCATCGCGCCCCATCTCAAGAAGGGCCACGTGGTCGTGCTCGAGTCGACGACGTATCCGGGCACGACGCGCGAGGTGCTCCAGCCGGTGCTCGAGGCTGGGAGCGGACTGAAGGCGGGCTCGGACTTCTTTCTCGCGTTCGCGCCCGAGCGCGTCGATCCAGGGCGCACGGACTGGACGACGAAGTCGACCCCGAAGGTGGTCGGCGGCATCGACGCGGCGTCGACCAAGGCGGCCGCGGATCTGTACCGGAGCGCCCTCGACAACGTGCACGAGGTGTCGACCGCCGAGTCGGCGGAGCTGACGAAGCTGCTCGAGAACATCTTCCGATCGGTGAACATCGCGCTCGTCAACGAGCTCGCGCAGCTCTGCGACCGCATGGACATCGACGTGTGGGAGGTGATCGAGGCGGCGGCGACGAAGCCGTTCGGGTTCATGCCGTTCCAGCCCGGCCCAGGTCTCGGCGGGCATTGCATCCCACTCGACCCGTACTACCTGGCCTGGAAGGCGCGCGAGTTCGACTTCAACACCCGCTTCATTGAGCTCGCCGGCGAGATCAACAACAACATGCCGTACTTCTGCCGCTCGGTCATCTCGCAGGCGCTCAACCATCGCGCGCAGAAGTCGCTGAAGGGCTCGAAGATCCTGCTCGTCGGCGTCGCGTACAAGGCTGACATCGGCGACGTGCGCGAGTCGCCGGCGGAGAAGCTCCTCAAGCTGCTGCGCAACGCTGGGGCGGACGTCTCCTATCACGATCCCCACGTGCCCGAGTTCGACGGGCTGCGCTCGGTGCCGCTCGACCCGAAGGCGTTCGACTGTCTCGCGATCGTGACCGCGCACACGACCATCGACTACGACGCGCTCGTGGACGACGCCGCGGTTGTCGTCGACCTGCGCAACGCGACCGGCGCCAAGGGCACCGGGTCTGACAAGGTCTTCAAGCTGTGATCGCGGTCACGGGTCTCGGCTACTGGGGGCCGAACCTCGCGCGGAACTTCGACGACCTCGGCGCGCTCTCCGCGCTGTGCGACCTCGATCCGGAGCTGCGCGAGCGCTACGCCGCGCGGTACCCCAACGCGCGCATGTACGCCGGCTTCGAAGAGCTGCTCGCCGACGACGGCGTCGAGGCGATGGTCATTGCCACTCCGGTTCCGACGCACTACGACCTCGCGCGCAGAGCGCTGCAGGCGGGCAGGCACGTCCTCGTCGAGAAGCCGCCGGCGATGCGCGCGGCAGAGATCGACGAGCTCGTCGCGATCGCGGCCGAGCGCGATCTCGCGCTCATGCCGGGCCACCTGCTCCTCTACCACCCCGGCATCCGGAAGCTGAAGCAGCTGATAGACGACGGCGAGCTCGGCGATGTCCTGTGCGTGTACGGCAACCGCCAGAACCTCGGGATCGTGCGCACGAACGAGAACGCGCTCTGGTCGCTCGGGGTCCACGACCTGTCCGTGATGCTCTACCTTCTCGACGAGGAGCCGGAGCTGTGTGTTGCCCACGGCCGCGACTTCCTCACCGCGGGCGTCGAGGACGTCGTCTTCTGCTACCTGCGCTTCCCGAGCGGAAAGATCGCGCACATGCACCTGTCCTGGCTCGACCCGCACAAGATGCGGCGGATCACCGTCGTCGGCCGCGAGAAGATGGTCGTCTTCGACGACATGGAGCTCGAGCGCAAGGTGACCATCTACGAGAAGGCGCCGTGGAAGCGCACCGACAGCTACGGCGAGTGGCAGACGCGCACCGGCGACATTTCCATCCCGAAGATCGCGACGGACGAGCCGCTCAAGCTCGAGTGCCAGGAGTTCCTCCGCCTCGTCGCAGGCGAGGGCGACCGGCGCAAGGTGGCGGAGGACGGCGCTCGCGTCGTCCGCGCCCTCGACCGACTGACCGAGTCGCTCCGTGGCTGAGATCCATCCGACCGCGACCGTCTATCCGGGCACCGTCCTCGGTGAGGGCGTGAAGGTACTCGAGAACGCGGTCGTCGGAAAGCAGCCGTCGCTCTCCCCGCGCTCGACCGCCAAGCGTGAGCCGCTTCCGCCGACCGAGATCGGCGACGGAACCATCGTGTCGACCGGTGCGATCGTGTTCGCGGGATCGCGTGTCGGCGCGCGCGTCATTCTCGGCGACCAGGCGTGCGTCCGGGAGCGCGTCGACGTCGGGGACGACGTCGTGATCGGACGCGGCGTGCTCGTCGAGAACGAAACGACCATCGGCGCGCTGACGAAGATCCAGGCCGAGACGTACATCACCGCTTACTCGACGCTCGAGGACAACGTCTTCATCGCGCCGTGCGTGGTGACGACGAACGACAACTTCATGGGCCGCACCGAGCATCGCCACGCGCTGATCAAGGGACCGACGATCCGGCGTGGCGCGCGCATCGGCGGCGGCGTGATCCTGTGCCCCGGCGTCGAGGTTGGCTCGGAGGCCTTCGTCGGCGCCGGCGCGGTGGTGACGAAGGACGTTGCTCCGGGCGTCGTCGTCGTGGGGAATCCGGCGCGCGTCCTGCGCGCCGTCAGCCCGGAGGAGCTCCTGGAGAACCAGTGAGTGTCTTGGTCAGCGTCAGCGTGTAGGGGCTGAACGCCGGCGACGCCGCCTTCACCTCGAGGAAGTACATCCCGCGCCGAGGCGCGCGGTAGCGAAGGTGGTTCGACGAGGTCTGCTCGATGAGCAG
>WNFR01005259.1_pt1 | contig 13237 bp, 16 predicted proteins | sample 5400221 | NCBI WGS metagenome assembly WNFR01 (sample SAMN13153357, study PRJNA577476) | soil metagenome | isolation source: 40 cm soil under Madrone tree | place: USA:California | collected 2016-06-14
TAAAGTATCATCGTCAAAATCCGTGAGGCCACTCCCCAAGAGTTTCCAGGCCGCTCAGCAGCATGACCGCCTCGCACCCCGAATCGCGGTGGCAGACGGATCGTACTGTCCTGCGGCCTTATACCCCAGCCGACGAGAAGGCTTTCTTGAGGCTATGGAACGACCCCGTTGTCCAACGACTGTCTTTCATCGAAGATCTTTCACCCACGCAAACGGAACAATTTTTACAGAGGACCATAGAGGCGATTGCGAGTGATTTGCTCTTCTTCGTGGTCGTTGAGGAAAAGGACAGGCGCGAGTTCATAGGGCACGTCAGCCTTAATTTCAAGCCACCTTCTCGTCACGACGCTGTGGTGGGCATCGCGTTGGAAGGGAGATACCGAGGGCGTGGGTTCGGGACAGAGCTCATGCTCTGGCTAATTACATACGGCTTCCACGAGTTGGGGCTGCACCGTATATCCTTGGGGGTGTTGGAAGACAACATAGCCGCGTTGAAGATGTATAAAAAGATGTGAGTCCGTTAGATCTAGGAATCTGCGATTGTGCTAACCATGGATAACGTAGCGGCTTCATTGACGAAGGGCGGAACAAGGGGATAAACCGAAGTCACGGTACATCCAGAGATGTTATCTGCATGGGTATCGTAAGAGAAGAGTGGGACATCTGGAGAGGTAGAAAGCACGAATATACCTAATGAAAAAGATATCATCACCGACTCTTGTCACATAGTTCCGAGCATTAGTACCCACCTGACGCATCTGGTCACCACTTACTCGTTTAGCCCGTAGAACTACCGCCTCAAGCTACGTGACTCCCGATATACGAAAGTACGCTATGTTCAGGGTAATATACATCACTCATCTTATCATCATTCTGTGTGAATTCCCGACGGACGGCATTGCAACAACCTTGGGGTCAAGCATCTCACTTCCAAAGCGTGCTGTTAGCTATGTGCTGATCAGGAGCGGTGTTGATAAGGTAAGGAAGTGTGACCTTAGGACACTACGTTCACTAGACGGTCGATAGTCCCAGACTCCCTGTGTGGGGGGGGGGAAGGATATTTACCTTTCCCGGAATTTTATAGGGATTTGAAGCTGCATCGACAAGAAGACGATAAGCCATAAGGAGCGTTTCCACAAGAGTGTACTAGTGAAGTGCAGCTCCTCGCATGACTTGACTTCGACAATGTGGTAGCGTTATTCAATACAGTCAATTGTTCGTCAACGGGATGACTGAGACGGTGCGCAGCCTGAAGCAAGGTGAGAGACGTGTATGACAACTGCGGAACGTACACGATCACAATACAATGACGTCAGGAATGAAGCCCGATCGGACTCCGGACTCCCTTGATGGACAAGATCTCCCTGGCCCTGGTGGAAGCGCTTATTGTCGGCAATTGGTAAGGGCATGAATGAAAGTCGCCCACCAGATATACGATATACGATAAGACAAGGCCATTAGTTGAGCACGAACGGAGCTTGCTTAGATAGCTAGTCATAGGTCCGCCGTGGCTTCATTAAATTAAAGCTGCGCTTCTGAGTACGTAGGATTGATGGACATGGATACCAATGAAGAATAGTGGTGGCTTCGCGCTCAGGCCTTAGGTGGATGACTGGATCAAACTATTGAGCACTTCGGCGCCTTTGGTACCCAGACATCAGTGCCTCATCACAGAATAGCCCAAAGGTTCAAAACAGATCCACTCGTACTTCGCGCTTTTCGAACAAGTGATGCAGGACTCAGGTTGATCATTGACAGGCTATACGACTTTAGACTCGGTCGTCCCAAGGACGGAGAAGTTGGAAAGAGAACCCTCGGAGTTCGAAGTGGCCAGAAGGTCTTTGTGGTCGTGGAGCTAAGAGACAGCAGAACATGATGGCTGGCCACGATGCACGGTTTTTTGGCCGCGACGCTTGTACTAATAACAGTAAGGACGACGTATTGGGGAAGACGAAATGGGACAGAGGCAATGAGATGGGCAGTTGGATGAACGAGTGCACACCTGCGACACAAACAATGTGAACAATGTGCTTTGATAGCCGCAAGTGCATGGACGAGAGTGAAATAGTATATTTTCCGAAGACAGCAGCTTGCGCAAGGTACTATCTATGGAAGGGAGGGAAATTTCAAGTTGTCGACATTATTTTGATGGGTATTTTCAAGAGAAGAATGGTCTCCTTGATACCTTGAAGCCATTGTATTGATTGTGGAAAGACGGCATTCACACTGTTCTTCTCGAATCTTGGTCCGTAGCAGAGAACTAATGAATGCATGAACGTGCATGACGATCCTAAACATTAGAGAGACAAAGAACATACATTGCCCTTTCCTTGTTCGTTTTCTTATAATGATGCTGTGTATCAAAGAGAACTGCACGAACTGCGCAAGACTATCAAAAATCCACGGGTCTTGAAAAACCTGCGTCAGGGCAACCTGTCTCAACCAGTGGCAACGATATTTGCAGGTCCGGGTACTATATATATTTGTCGGACCGACAACAAAGCTTGCAACAAACTTCATTCTTTGTGGATGTACTATAGGTTCTATCATGATTGCCTTTCGGCTGGAAATTTTTGAAAGCAGCTTTGTGGACGTGTAGGGACTGTGACAGCCTCACCCTCACGAGCTAACGCTGCCTCACACAGGCCCACGTGACCACCGACACGAAAAATGACGTCATTCTTCAACTGAGATAAAAGGACGGGAACCAAGCCTTAGATACACACACACATTCCTACACACGTTCTTACACACACACACCCTCTCTTGTTACGAGCACTCCCTGTAACTTCACACCTCAAATACACGCGTCCTATCTCAGCACATGTGACCGCACCTTAGTGTTTCCCGGCTTCCGCCGGGTTTCCAAAGGAGTGGTAGAAGACACGGCCAAGGGGCCATTAGCTTTAGTTCGCAAAGGTCATGGAACGGGTGCTTCTTAGTTAGGAGACACAGGATTTAAGTTATGTTCATCAGCACTCGCAGTGTTAAAAGCAGCGGACTATGTTCAGTGACTGTATCGAATTGCCTTATTAATGTGGCGCACTTTAGGATGCGGACCGGTGATGTCATTGCTGTCCTGTCCAGATGCAGTCCGAGTCTACAACCCTCATGTCAATCAACGTTTTTTCCATTGAGGATGACCTTCTCTCCATCTGGAGAAAATGTGACGTTCTCCTACGTTCAGAATAATGAGAGGACCGTATATGAAACCTTAAACGGACGGCGTACTGGGTGCCCAATCGACCTCCCAACGTACTTCGTATGCGCTAACCACGGACAGCCTCCGTTAGTGACAGAAGACACGAAAAGTGTGCGCGGAGACTCACTCCCGTAGGCAACTAGCTGCCCCGCCGGATTAGAAAAATCGACCCGCGTGTACGCCAGCGACCTTCCTGAGGGTTGACAAATAGTCACACGGAGGAATAGAGCCAGAGCCACATTAAATGAACGCACCCATCGCTGTGAGGGTGGCAACGATCCTCAATTCGTCTCCCGGCTTCCCTGCAGGCTTCACGAACGACGTAGAGATATCAGTTGACACGCCAGTCATGTATTGACCGTGGCTCGCCACCGCAAGCGAGCCAAGCGTATCTGTAAGAGACATGATCAAGCCGCCATGCACCGTCTGTTCACTTTTGCGTTAGCAAACACAGGGGCTATTGACAGCGCAGACGTACGCCAACGCGGTTAACTTTGCTTGGTGGGACGACATGAGTAGCCGACAGTGGGGCAAATGGTGGGCTCACCGTTATATGGCTCGATCCGAAGGGAAGCCTCAACGACACCAGGACGAGCATTCAATATGCTCAACTAATCAAATCAAGGGTGTAAAGCAGTCACATTGCTTTGCGAGGAAAGGCATACATTGGGGAAGCATCGTGCGTCGTGCCCTAGTTCGATGTGCGGTCAAGGTGGAGCTGAAGAAGACAGCCAACGCTTACCACCGTTGTCAATGAAAGACTTCCAGACCTGATCTCACATCAGACTTGGAATTGTTCACGATATACCGATGAGGCTCACTCTACGTGTAAAGTGGAGGCAAGCTGTCATGTTGGAGAAAGAGCAAGTTCAATTTCAACGGCATGTCGTGTCATCATCACAGTACCATTCTCACACCTCATTCTACGTTACAGAGATTGTGGTCTAGGTCATGAATGATATTGATCTCTGCCCCGTTTCCCCTAGCCAACATCCATGAAATCAGATGATGTAGTGAATATAGGGCATCTCAAGTGACTTTCTTTCAAACGCAACAACGGCCAAAGCGATGCATTGGCACGACTGTATGAATACAAAGCAGGGATCACTATGCTTTCAATTGTGCTCGGAGGTTCTTCTCGAGAGGTCCCTTAGGACGAATAAACTGGACGTACGCGCCATCCCTAAGGGTACGTGAGACAGTGATCGCCACCGATGGTAAGAAGTAAGCTCACTGAAGGACGCGTTTCTCCTCCTTGAGTTTCAAGTAGTCCTCACGATTCACATTGGTGAAACCCCACTTGCGCGAGACGATGATCTTTTGACGACCAGGGAACTTGTAGCGCGCCCGGCGAAGAGCTTCTTGAATAACCGCGGCATTTGAATCCTTGCAGCGGATGGAGAGGATAATCTGACCAATGTTGACGCGAGCGACTGTACCATAAGGCTTTCCCCACGCGCCACGCATGCCAGTCTGCAGTCTATACGTACGGGTAATGAAGCAAGCTCATGCTCTCCGTAGTGATGGCGGACATACCTATCAGCACCAGCACAGGACAACATCTTGTTGATGCGAAGGACATGGAAAGGGTGTACGCGAACTCTCAAGTGGAATGAGTCTTTGCCAGCGTTCTTTGTAACATACTTGTTGGCGCATATGCGGGCTGCCTCAAGCGCCTCGCTGGAAAGCTGCTCGTACTCGTCTGAGACAAGGTGGCAACAGAAGGGAAAATCATCGACAGAAGCACGCTTCCGGCCGAGGTCGAATATACGGATCTTACAGGAGGATTGAATCAGTAGTTCCACATTGTAATGCTGTTGTCGAGCACACCTTAGAGTCAGGGACACCACGATTGTACCTTGACTTGGGATAGGGCTTGTTCTTGCAGTAGCGATAGCAGCGAGCGGGACGGCGACCCATTATCACTAGGTGAACGAAGTAGTCAGAATCAGAATCTACGCATGGCATCCAAAAGCAGAAATTGTAATCCACCACCCTGCCAACGGTACTTTCGGCAGGAAACATCACGGGTGGACGTTAACAGCATGAAGGAGGTAAGAAATGCACTTACAGAGTGTATGCAGAGGCCTGACAGTAAATGGGGGATAACCCGAGAACCGGACTGCTTTTGAGGGCTGTAGGATGGATGACAAACCCGTTACAGTAACTCTGCTGACTGATCCCACAATCGTCACGTGATTTAGGTAATATGAAACAGTTAGAGACGGACGGATCATCTGGCGCTGACATTCATGGTCAACATCAGCACATCCTTTTGGGTGGTGTCGAGTGTCTACGTGGAAGGCTTCAATCTAAAGGCGCTTGATTCTAACTTCCTACATAGTATGATCTTCCAGCCTGAACCAGGATAACCAGTCTGGTAGACCTCCGCCTTGACACTGTAGTAACATACTGTACGTCCAGAAAGTCTGCGCAAAGCAACCAGGTCTTCGAATCCTCAAATGCAAAAAGCTTCGGAATTGTTTCAATGAGCCACGTCATGCCAATGCATACGGCACGATGTGGCAACTACGAATAGCGTGAGCGAGACGATAGGTCCACGGCGATACGAAGCGCACCCTAATGAGCCACGCCCGCCCCAACCCTGCCTTGGTACGAGTCGCAAGCCAGTGAGACCTTCGGTCGTTGACCGCCTCACAAGAACTCTGATCACCTTCTGTAGGGAGTGTCGAAAAAGGCGTTAGAATTTACAAAGACGTGGACTGAATGCAGTCTAACGTTCTCATTTTCCGCAACGACGGCTACTAGAGCTTGCATGTTCTGCTGAGGGTGACGCAGTTCACCAAATTTCACAATCAAATCTTCTCGTTGTAAACCCTGGAGCGGCCATAATTTAGAGGTATAAGGTCTTAAGCATACCGAATGGACGACGTAACGAACCGCATCAGCAGCAGGGCTACCTGGTGCGACACCATTCACCCTAGCAAAGGGCAGAGGTTCAGGAGATGCTTCACTCCCAACCCCAGATGTGGTGCCATCACCGCGATCATTCACCGGAGGGGTTGACGGCTGTGAGTATACCATCTCGAGGGTCTTGGCAATTTCGTCCATCAGCGATGTAAGATCGTTTCTAAGCTCGATGATTCGTACGCGCGCGTGGCGTACAGCCCAGACGTCGAGATCACCTCGCGGGAAACCCTCGCGATCGACAAGGGGCTGGCGCATGTCTGTATTGTTCGCTCTGAGTATGGAGCCTTGCGCTTCGAGCTCGGCCTCTATTGCGTCCTTTCGGGCCATGAGTGCACGAGCGCGTTCTTTTGGACTGTCTGGAGAGGGAAGTGTATATCCCATTGTCACGGCTTCGACTCGAGGCTAGGTTACGGCTGTACGGAGGACGTAGTCACGGACCGTTCTGAGCCGGAGCGGCAACCTCATGCTGAATTTGTTATGATAGACATTGTTATGATAGACATTGGATAGTTGAAACAAATGCATGAATCTTTTCGACTCGCTCCCTTACCCTCCTAACTTACTTTCGTTCGCGGTATGTATCAAGCACTCGAATAGCCTCAATCGCTGCATTAATTCCACTGACCATCATCGCACCGAATGTCGGGCCCACGTGGTTATCAGGATAACCATCGTATTCACACAATTCCATGCCTGTTCCACAGTAGTAGATCAGCAGACGACTCGTCGTTCGAATAAATTACTTCTGACCTGCCATGATCAAGCCCGGAGCTACCTCACGTGTGCTCTGGACCATTACGGACTCTATCCCGCTCATGTCAAGTTGGCGAATATCTTCGGGCAGCTCGCGCGGACCTGCGCTCACAAGTCGCTTCGCGCATAATGCGCCCATCGGCCCACCGTGTCCCGTAGCGCTCACGGTCACAGACGCGGTAATGACATTTGGATTCACGTAAGGCTGAAAAGCGCCGTGCTGCCGCGCGACGAGGGTCGAGTTGGCCACGACGCCTGTGATACGGCCGTCATGTACCACGAGGTCTTCTACGGCCCTCGCGTTAAGCATGACGACATTGGGCATGCGCAAGACCTTCGAGAGAATCGTCGAGGTGAAAAGTGCTGCGTGTTTGACGACGACAAATTTACCCTCAGCCTCAAACGGAACGTCCAACTCCTTCAGGAAGCGGTGTGCGGGTTTACGGACAACCTGTCGACAATAGGAAAAGAGGAGGGTTCGGGGTGCGTGAAGTGCACAAGTAGGCAAGAGGCATCTGACTCACCATAGGTGTCATAAGTTGTCCACCCCACGCACCACCACCTGGAGCAACGTTTGCCTCCAAGATAGTGACCTTGAGATCAGGACGGGCTTTTGCGAGGTGGAAAGCGCAAGAGAGTCCGGTACTACCAGCGCCGACAATGACTACATCCGACACAACACGCTCATACATCATGTCGAAGTATCTGATGTAGTAAGAGCTGTTAATTGCAAAGCGAAAGCGATTTACGGTCTACCTCCTGATCATTGCACGAGACACTTGTGCCTCGATTGGTAATGGCTCCTTCTCTGGATCGCCTTGCGTGGCGTCACGACTCGAGAGTTGGTCTGGTTCGATGGGTGTATCTGTCAGGGGGATAGTCGCCGTCGCATTAGCTAGAGACATGGTAGTGTTTTGAAGAAAAAAGTAAAGTTAGTCAGGCTAGTCACTAGTCAAGTCCGTCACCGTGACGTCACTGATTGGAGGGTAATAATGATGAGACAGTGGTGGGATAGGGCTTATAAGCCTTGAGAACTTGGCAACACATGGAGTTTGTTATCACCCTGAAAAATGAGGGCGCAGAAGCTGGCACCAGAGTCCTGAAGCGAAATAGTTGATTTTACGACAAATCAGACGGTTTGTTTATTCAGCCAGGTTAAATCGTAGTCGTAGCATCAATCGTAGCATCATGGCGGAACGTGTATCATGATTTCTTAAAAAATGTCTGGTCGAACAAGGAAAGACTACGCAGCGTTCGTCATACTATGAGGACCTGCACAAAAAAAATTCGTCAGCGTACACTCCCCTATTGAAAGTACAAAAAAAAATCTTTTTTAAAAATCGAATCAGGAAAACCGAACAATACGACGGATTAACCGGACATAGATCAAACCTCTTTCCCAAACTGCTAATAAGGGCAATTTGCAAGAGGTCATCTGGCCCCGGCAGAATATCATCACAGGACAGGAAAATTATATTATTAGGGTTGGATGATGAGGAGCTCACCATACTAAGGCAGACGTCAATCCCCAGTCATGCACTGTTTAGTTATCTTCCTCATCTGTAAGTTCCTCGCCCAAATAAACGCCATGATGCCGTTCGAGTCCGGGTTTGCGACCCCAGGAGCGGCCATCTGTATACGGCAGAATTCGAAAGGGAAAAAGTAGAGTATACATGGGACTGATGGCTTTTAAGTCACAGTACAGTTTGGGACCTCGGAGGGACGTACTATCCATCCGGTCCGATGTTTAAAAAAAGTTGGAGATTTTTGAGCTTTCTGAAATATCAAGTCAGCACGGATGAATAGGTCCGGTAACCGGAGAACAAACAAACCCAAGGTCATAAGAGTTCTGGAAGGTCTAGGACAAAGTTAGGTGGGATTGAGAACTGGTACAGAAGACAAACCTCTCCTCGCGACCGGGCCACCTGTTGATAGTGCTCGTGGTCTTGACTTTCAACAGCCGTCTCTCCAACAGCGACACCCCACAAATGCCATACAAGCATCGTGCCTACGGCCAAGCACATTACGATGCACAAGAAGTAAATCACAGTGAAGATAATAGGGGACATTCGGTGTTCCCACTCGTTCTGTGCGTCTTTAGCTATGCCGAGTACAAAGGCGTGAAACTTACATTGAAGCCGAACCCGAGAGCCACGAATACGTGTGGCCACCCAAGTGCAGAGAAGCAGAAGGTAGCTACAACGACATATGTCCTGAAAGAAGACTTCGGTGGACGCACGTCAAAGTAGAGAAGTAGACACAGACATGAACATGACAAAATGACGTTCGTTATAAAGACCGACGCATTGATTTATCCCTGAGAGGCTTCAATATCACATGGAGTTGAATGCACATAAAACACACACTACTCGCATTGATCAGTTATGCACGAGATGTGGGTATAAGTAGTCACCCACTGGGCAATGGTGGTCATACTTCAACACACAGCGGTTGCATATCCGGCAGTGGTGTGTCCTCTAGGAGATGAGCAAAAGGGTACTGGTGCCGGACAACGACTTGCTGCCTTACCTCAGGTTTGGATCCTCCACACTTAGAGCATCTACTTAAGGATGCAGGGGTAATATTTAGGTCTACTGACCAATGCACGCCGTTCGTCAGCGGTCTGCGGGATGTCCGTCGTTGCTTTGCCCAGATAAAGCTGTTGCCTGTGCGCTGTGGGGGATCACTGGCGAAGCCAGGAGATACTGTGCAGGCGAAGTAGTAGTGCATGAAGAGATTAAGGATGATGAGGAGGCATGGTAAAGTGGACAGCCATGGCCATGCAATAGAGGGAAGAATGACATCGACTGACGAGATTGATTGGTCGAAGATCGGAGCAAAAAAGAAAGAGAAACCTACGGAAGCAAAGTGTTCCAGTGATGAGGAGAACTGTGGCGATGGCAACAAAAAAAGGTCCCGCAGCTCCTGTGAGTCTGTCTGCCCACCGTTCGATACGTTTAAAACAGGCAAAGACAAAGCGAGGGCAGGCGCCAGGCATGATGCACGTTGTAGTTTGTTTCTAACAGTGTGTGCGTGTGCGTCATCAACGTCGCGCAAGTGTGGTGATCCGTGGATTCGGGCGCGTAACTTTGATCAACTTCTGGTTCACAGCCCAATTGTCAAGACTCACGCAATTTCGGTCGTGGTTCAGTCGAGAGAACAAGGACAACTGTCACATAATAGTTGTCGGATAATACATACCAGGTCAAGCGTTCATAACGTTCATAGTCAGCTCATACCCGTACCGAATAGCGAAAAAAAACTATATAACACCGATCACCAACACGCACATACGATCCTCATCATACCAGCACATACGATCAATCCTGAATTAATACTGGCGGAACCATGCAGGCCAATTATATGCTCGCGAAAGACCCGCTTTCCTTGGAGAGGGTCAGGTGTATCCTTACCCGTCTCGAGGACACAATCATTTTCTCTCTCATAGAACGTGCTCAATTCGCTCATAACCCCAGAATCTATGATCGCGGCGTTTTCAAGGAACTTGAGGACCTCAAATTCAAGGGGAGCTGGCTGGAGTGGTTCCTAAAAGAAACCGAGACATTCCATGGCACGCAATACTTTTTTTCTCCATTAAGCCAGGTCACTCACTTGTATGCAGCCAAAGCACGGAGGTACACAAGGTTATCGACTTTCTTTGTCGTGCTGCTTCTTTCTTCTGATATACAATTAGTCCAGACGAGTATCCCTTCACCACGGGGCTTCCAGCACCCATCCTTCCCCCTCCAGACTATCCCATTATCCTCTATCCGAATAAAGTCAACGTGAATGCCTCCATACTCTCATTCTATATCCGCTCGATCGTCCCGCGCATTACCGTTCAAGCGACCCTTACACTTGCATGCCTCAAGCGCTCTAAAGGCATCACTGGGGATGACGAACTCGAGGATGATGGAAACTATGGCTCAGCGGCTACCGTTGACGTTGAGGTCCTACAAGCTATCTCAAAACGTGTACACTATGGTTCGTCATCGCCTTTTCTCCCCTCCTTCCATTGGTCTCCAACATGCTTTGCTGACAAGCTCCCTAGGCAAGTTTGTGTCCGAATCAAAATTTAGAGACAAACCCGCCGCTTTCATTCCCCATATTCAGCAAGGAAATACTGAGGCGTTGGCTGCTCTCATTACACTTCCCGAGGTTGAGCGTCGCTTGCTAATTCGTTTGCGGAAGAAGGCGATGCTGTACGCACAGGATTTTGCAAACGATGGAGAGCCGTTGGAAGTCTGCGCAAACAAAGGCAAGATCGACGTAGATTGCGTGGTTGACCTGTACGAAAGTTACATTATCCCGTTGACGAAGGAGGTCGAGGTATGCGTTGGTGCTGGTTCTTAGGTCCAACAATTGACGGTGACTCTAGGTTGATTATCTGCTTCAGAGGCTGGACGGACTATCGCAAGAAGAGATAGACAAACTTGCGAATTCCAAGCATCAGAATCTGCAGCCCTTTCACTCTCATAAGTAATCGTAACCTATCGTCTCATGCAAATGTCGTCTGGCGACTGTCCCCATTACGTCAAATCGCCTCACCCACCGAAGGTGTACCGCGGGGAAACATTATCACCACCGGCGGCCTTGCGTACAAGCTAAAACATTACCGGAATGACCAGGTGCTGTTGGCCCCATGGTTCGAAAAGGATGACAAGGGAAATGCCACCGTCGGATTTTCTATCATACCTTTCAACTAGGTATTTTTCAAAGAGTTTCCGTTTGTTTACAGGCAGTAGCACCTGAAAAATACAGGTGCCAAGGGTTAATACATTACTGTAATGTCGTGGTGAGATAGCTCTGGTTGTCTCTAATGCGTGCCGCGTGTCGCGCGTGCCAGGCCACGTCAACGATGTCTTTATTACAATTACACAAAACATGAACAAAAGGCATATCAAAAAATTATGCACGGTTATCCTCTTGTGATTTGCACCCTTGCCTTGAACGAACCGGGTATCAGTATGAATTATTATGCTCGGCAAAATGTTAGTTAACGGTTGTCTACCCAGTCGCCCCAGCGTCCTGCGGACAAAAAAAAGGTAAATACACGAGACGAGTGTCGAGTTATATTGCCTATTGAGATGACGGATAAAGCAGAAAATCAGAGATAAGCAGAGGTTGTGAGAATGTAAACTCTTTGAAAGAAGCCGTCGCAGGGGTAACATAGAGGAAGTCAGTAAGTATACACAAACAGACGGAATGTGTAGCAACGGTATCCAGACCCAGAAATCAAACTGTAATATAGTTCTGAAATAACCGAGATTCACAACCCTAGATCTAAACAGTGGTTTAGTAACTTGGTCTCGAGCAATTGGGATAGACTCACCCTGGAGGAGCTTTTTCGTTTGCTCCTCACCAATCTTCCGGGTAGCACGCCGTGCGAGCAGTTTCTCGGTGCGGAATTTTTCGTACAACACTTCGCGTGTGTGCGTTTTCAGTACCTATGCATTGAATAACAACCAGATTGAGTTTCAAAGCCAAGCATCAAAGGATGGAGGGGTATTCACCTTAATGTGAGTAGACAAGACTGCAGTGCGTAGCGCTGCAAAGTCGCAATGAGTTGGGTCGAGCACGTCCACCGTTCCCCATCGGAACCGACGAACAAACACCCCTTTCAAATTTTCGGGTGGTGAAGGAGCATGCGGCGACGATAGACCCTTCCCAGCAAGTGTGATAGGTGACTCGGAGCTCGGGTTTTGTGAAGGTACGTTCTCGGACACGGCATCACTACTTCTTGCCTCGGCCACGGGCTTGAGTCGATGCCAGCGGTACTTCTCAGACGCGATAATCGCAAAAGGAAGTAGTGGTGACAAATTCGATCGTGCAACGGTCGGCGCGGAGAAGCGCACATTGGCAACACTTTCGGGGTCCAGTGGATCAGGTGACAAGGGTTCGTGAGCCTCCTCGGAGAGCTCCAGTCGCGGACGCGAGCGCGAGCGGCGTGGGGTAGCGCTTTGCCTCCCAGTACGCAGTCTTATAATAGGTCGCGATGTGTGCGTATCGTCATCACTGTCCGACTCGGAGCTTGCCTCGGAGATTGCGCTAGACGTGTCCCCATGACCGTTGCTGACCGGAATGAACCCCCCATCTGCTATCAAGGCGTCGCTGTTCCGAGAAAGCGAATTCTCTGAAAACTTCGCCGGCTCAGGCGTAAACACACCGAAACCAAGATCAGCTTCGTAAAGCTCGCGCTTAACGGTTGCCGTGACAGCGCGTAATTTGTCATCCGTGAGAGAGTCTGCACGACCCACGACGGGAAGCACATTGACACGCTCCGCAAGGCGCCTGATGACACGAAGTTCTGCAGGTGACATGGTCAATCCAACTGGGTTGTTATCAGCATCG
>WNFR01007245.1_pt1 | contig 13237 bp, 12 predicted proteins | sample 5400221 | NCBI WGS metagenome assembly WNFR01 (sample SAMN13153357, study PRJNA577476) | soil metagenome | isolation source: 40 cm soil under Madrone tree | place: USA:California | collected 2016-06-14
AGGTGACCTGCACATGGGCGGCCGGGAACGTGTAGACGCCGACGAGGGTCGCGATGTTGCTGAACGTGGCCAGGAGGTTGCGGTCCGACGACACGTAGGCGCCGACGTTGGCCAGCGTGCGCACGCGCAGCGCGAGGAAGCGGCCGTCGGCGTCCAGCGCCAGCTCGGCGTCGGTCACATTGTCGCGTGCGTGCTCGTCGGCGGGGATGGCCTCGCGCCGCTCGCAGCGCCACTTGACGGGCCGGCCCAGCCGGCGCGCCGCCCACAGGACCAGGCGATGCTCGGGATACTGCCAGCCCTTGGTGCCGAAGCCGCCGCCGACGTCGCCGGCGATCACGCGGATCTGGTGCTCGGGGACATTGAGGATGTTGGTGGCGAGCGCCGTCCGCACGCGGTGTGGGTACTGCACGTCGGCGTGCAGCGTGTAGCGCTGCTCGCCCGGGTCCCACGCCCCGACGGCGCCGCGCGCTTCCATATATTGGGCGTGGACCCGGGTGATGACGTAGCGACGGCGCACCACGCGTGCGGCGCGGGCGAAGGCGGCCTCGGTCGCCGCGCGGTCGCCGACCTCGTGCACGTTGCTGACGTTGTCGGGGCATTCGTCCCATACCGGGGGCCCACCGACCGCCTCCGCCGTCGACGTCACCGAGGGCAGCGGCTCGTAGTCGATCCGTACCCATTCGGAAGCGTCCTCGGCCTGGGCCAGCGTCTCGGCCACCACCATCGCGACCGGATCGCCGACGTAACGCGCGCGCTCGCGCGTGAGACCGCGGTGCGGCGGGGCGAACATCGGCGAGCCGTCCGGACGCTTGCGCTGGAGTAACATATTCATGGTGCCGAGGTGGGCGACGTCGGATCCGGTGAAAACGGCGAGCACGCCCGGGGCGCGCCGCGCGCGAGCGGCGTCGATCGCCAGCATCCGCGCGTGGGCATGAATCGACCGCACGATGACCGCGTGGGCCTGGCCGGAGAGGTTCACATCGTCGTGAAAACGGCCCTCGCCCCGCACGAGGCGGACGTCCTCGAAACGCTTGATTGGCTGACCAATTCCGAACTGTCCCATGGGCCGGTAGTCACTCATGTTGACGGCGCCGGGTCAAGGTCGGGTAACTTCGTTGCCGCCCCCAGGGTAAAGATTTTCAACTTCCGTAGAACTACGAATCCCGGCCGCCGCGGCAACAGCCTGGAACTGCACACCGATTCGTTGGCAGGGAAACTGCTTGCCACATGGACGGTGAAAATTCTGCGTGCCCTCCGCGCTTGGCCGCAAATCGTGCATCGGAGCCGGCGCATACTCTCGTGATGGCCGGCGACAACGGCCTGCACGCCGCCCCCGACGCACGCGGGGCCTTTCTGAACGGCGGCGCCATCTCGCTCGGAGAGGTCGAGCTCCCACGCGGCGAGGGCCTGACACCACGCCTCGCCGCGATGCTCCGCGGCCTCGCCCGTGTCACGGCCGAAGCGTGTGCGGTCGATCGCTGCTCGATCTTCGTGCCGAAGGGCGACGTTCTCGTTCCGGCCATGTCCCAGCTCGCGACCGGTGCGCACCGCGCCGATCTCTGGCAGGCCTTCAAGGCGCTCGAGACGAAGGTCGGCCCGGAGGGGCCGGAGATCCTGGTGGAGGTGCTGAGCGGCCGGCGTTCCCGCCTGGTCGTCACCGTCCCGACGGATCCCCGCGTCCCCGACGAGTGGAAGCGCTTCGGGATCCGCACCATGCTCTTCGTCCCCCTCGTCCGCGATGACGCCGTCGTCGGCCTGATGGTCCTGGACACGACGGCGCCCTCGATCGGACACGCGCAGCGTCGCCGCGCCGGCCAGCTCGCTCACAGCATCACCCTCGCCATCGATAGCCCGGCGTCGACGCGCGAGATGCGCAGCCGCCTGCGTGCCTCGGAGACGATTCTCAGCGTCGGGCGGACGATCGGATCCACCCTGGAGCTGCAGGAGGTGGTGCGGCGCATCACGCGGGAGGCCGCGCACGCCGTGCGCGCGGACTCCGCCGGCATCTATCTGATGACGGAGACACGCGACCGAATGCTGCCGTATGCCGCCTATCACATGCCCAAGGAGATCCTGGACACGATTCGAAAGCGCCCGATCCTCCTGAAGCACTTTTCGGATCTCCAGACGCACTGGTCGGCCGACGTTCCGAACGACCCGGCCTTCCAGGCGCCGATCTTCCGCCAATTCCCGGCGAAATCGCTGATCTTGGCACCCCTGCGCGCCAAGGACGGGGTGATCGGCGTGCTCGCGTGCGCGTGGTGGACGCGGCGACACCGCGTCAGCCGCGAAGAGATCAGCCTCATGGAGAGCCTCGCCGGCCCGGCCGCCGTCGCGATCGAGAACGCGCGGCTCTACGCCAAGGCGGCGCACGCCGCCGTCGCCCAGGAGCGGGTGCGGGTGGACAAGATCCTGCACGACACGCTGCGACAGACGGTGTTTTCGATGGCGCTGAAGATCGAGATGGCGCTCATGGGGAATACGCGGACGAAGGCGTCCGCGCTTCGAACGGCGCTGCGCAGCGTCAAGCAGGATGCGAGCCTGATGATGGCCCAGATGCGCGAGGTTCTGCCGCCGGGCGAGCTCGGCGGAGGCGGACGGGTGATGCGGCGCCGGAGCCGCGCGCGGGCATGAGCGTCGGCGACCCCCGTTTGGGGGGGAGAGAAACCCCCATCCGGGTGTACTGACCGCAGCCGAAGCGTGGTCTACTCGATCTACGTGGTGGAGCGCTGAGTCGAAGGGAGAACCGAGTGGCGCAACGGATGGAACGACCGATCTACACCGCGGGAAACGGCATACGGCAGAAGTTCCAGACGGCCGAGCGCATCAACGTGGTGATCGTCGACGATCACGAAATCGTCCGCGCCGGATTGAAGCAGGCCCTCGAGCGTGAGCCCGACATCGCCATCATCGGCGAGGCCCGGACCGGCAACGAAGCCGTGCACCTGGCCGAGACGCTGCGCCCGCACGTCATGCTCCTCGACGTGAAGCTGGAGGACATCGAGGGGCCCGAGGTGTGCCGGCGCGTCCTCGCCGCTTCGCCGGGCACGGCGGTCGTGATGCTCACGAGCTACTGTCAGGACGGCATCATCCTCAAGAGTCTCAATGCGGGCGCCAAGGGCTACCTGATCAAGGACGTCGAGCTCGCAGAGGTCAAGCGGACGATCCGCGCCGTCTATCGCGGCCACTCGGTGCTCGACCCCAAGGTCGCCACGCGCGTGATCGCCAACGCCACCACCGGCAACAACGGCAAGCCGGGGGCGGCGCTCTCCGAGCGCGACGTCGCCATCATCCGGTACGTCGCGGGCGGTCTCACCAACAAGGAGATCGCCTCGCTCGTCCATCTGAGCTCGCACACGATTAAGGACCGACTCGAGAAGATCGCGTCGAGCTTCGACGTCCGCTCGCGCGCCGAGATCGTCGCCGAAGCGTTTCGCGCCGGCCTCATCTAGACCTCAGCATCCTGATCGACCCCCGATCGGCGGTCGATGCTCCCTCCGCGTCGCCGCCGCCTAACCTCCGCATGCGGGCGCTTGCGCCCACGAACGGCTGCTGAAAATTCCCCCTCACGCCTGTAGGCGCCGCTCACGCGGTGGAGTCTACTTCGTCCAAGCAGCCGGCGGCCCGTCGCGCCCAGGGTCGCGAAGGGGGATCGGCCCATGTGCGGGATCGTCGGTTATGTGGGTGAGAAGGACGCCGCGCCACTTCTGATCGAGAGTCTCAAGCGTCTCGAATACCGCGGGTACGACTCGTCCGGTCTCGCCGTCCTCGACGGCGGCCGGCTCGAGGTCCGCCGCCGCGCGGGCAAGATCGTGAACCTCGAGCGCGCGCTGATGGAAGATCCCGTGCAGGCGCACGTCGGTATCGGCCACACGCGCTGGGCGACCCACGGTCCGCCGTCCGACGCCAACGCGCATCCGCACACCGACTGCGCGCGGTCCCTGGCCGTCGTCCACAACGGCATCATCGAGAACTATTTGCGGCTGCGGCGGGAGCTCGAGCAGGCCGGCCACGTCTTCACCTCGAGCACCGACACCGAGGTGATCGTGCACCTCATCGAGAGCCTCGGCGATCTGCGCCTGGAGGACGCCGCCGCGCGCGCCGTGGCCCGCCTGCAGGGCGCCTTCGCGTTCGCCCTCGTCTCCGCGCGTGAGCCGGACGTCATCGTCGCCGCCCGCAACGGTGGTCCGCCGCTGATCGTGGCCTCCGGTGCGGGCGGCGAGTTGCTCGCCTCGGACGTCTCCGCGCTGCTGACCTACACCGACGCCGTCCAGATTCTCGAGGACGGGGAGATGGCCGTGCTCTCGCCGGGGCGGATCCGGCTCCGCACCTTCACCGGCCGTGCGCTGCCCGCGCGGACCGTGCATGTCGACTGGGACGCGAACGACGCCGAGAAGGACGGCTACCCGCACTTCATGCTGAAGGAGATCCACGAACAGCCGCGCGCCCTCGGCATGACGATGGCGCCCCTCATCGACTCCTCGCGCGAGGACGGGCTGCGGCCCGACGCATGCCTGGACGCCGCCACGCTCGCGCGGGCCCGGCGTCTGCTCCTGGTCGGCTGCGGCACCTCCTGGCACGCGGCGCTGGCCGCGAAGTACATGATCGAGGCGCTCGGGCGGATTCCCGTCGAGGTGGACGTCGCCTCCGAGTCCCGGTACCGGCGTCCCGTTCTCGACGGCGACACGGTGGTCGTCGCCATCTCCCAGTCGGGCGAGACCGCCGACACCCTGGGCGCCGTGCGCGGCGCGCGGGCGGCGGGCGCCGCCGTCCTCGCCATCTGCAACGTCGCCGGCAGCTCCCTCGCGCGCGAGGCCGACGCCGTCGTCCATACGCGCAGCGGCCCCGAGATCGGCGTGGCCTCCACGAAAGCCTTCACGAGCCAGCTCGCCGCCCTCGCCGTCCTCGCCGTGCACCTCGGTCGGGCGCGCGGGACTCTCTCCGCGGTGGAGACGCGCGCGCTCGTCGAGGCGCTGGCCGAGGCGCCCCGGCTCGTGCGCGCCGCCCTCGACACCGACCAGCATGTCGGGGGGATCGCGCGGCTGATCTACGAGTCCACGAGCTGCCTCTACCTGGGACGCGGGATCAACGTGCCGCTGGCGCTCGAGGGTGCGCTGAAGCTGAAGGAGATCTCGTACATCCACGCCGAGGGCTATCCGGCCGGCGAGATAAAGCACGGGCCGATCGCCCTGATCGACGGGACGCTGCCGGTGGTCGTGCTGGCGCCGCGCGACGACCTCTACGACAAGATGCTCGGCTGCGTCGAGGAGGTCAAGGCGCGGCATGGTGTCGTGATCGCGCTGGCCACCGAGGGCGACGACGCCATCGGGGAGCGCGCGGACCACGTCATCCCGTGTCCAGCGGCGCCGGAAATCGTCCAGCCGATGGTCCTGGCGGTTCCGCTTCAGCTGCTGGCCTACCACGTCGCCGTGCTCCGTCATTGCGACGTGGACCAGCCGCGCAACCTCGCCAAGAGCGTCACCGTCGAGTAGCGGGAATGAACCTCGACGCGCTCGTGCCGGCGGTGCCGTCGGGCGGCCACCAGCTTCTGGCGAGCCTGCTCGTTGTCTTCGGCTTTCTGCTCGGACGAAGTGTCTGTCACGGCATTCGCGTTCGGCGGCGCGGGGGCGAGCGCCTGCTGATCCTTGGGACGAACCCGCTGGCTCGTCGGGTCATCGAGGAGATCGGTGCCCGGCGCGGGCGGCCCTGGACCATCGTGGCCGTGGTCGAGGACGCCGAAAGGCTTGACCTCGCCGTCGAGGCGACCCGTCCCGATCGGATCATCGTCGCGCTCGGCGAGGGGCCGCACCTGCCATTCGGCCTTCTCCTCGAGACACGCGCCCGGGGCATCATCGTCGAGCGCGCGGTCGAGACCTACGAGCGGCTGACCGGCAAGCTGGCGCTCGAGGCGCTTCCCGCCCCGCGGGTGCTCTTCTCCCGCGATTTCGAGCCCTCGCGCCTGCAGCTCGCGCTCACTCGCCAGCTCAGCCTGGTGCTGGCGAGTATGGGGCTCATCGTCTGTCTGCCACTGCTCGCCGTGCTCGCGGTGGCCATCAAGCTGGATTCCCGCGGTCCGATATTCTTCGTCCAGGAGCGCGTGGGCCGGCGCGGGAGGACGTTCAGGCTGGTCAAGTTTCGTACGATGCACCCAATCGAGCAGAGCCGCTCCGAGTGGGAGCGTGACAATTGCGATCGAATCACGCGCGTCGGGCGGTGGCTTCGCCGCTACCGACTCGACGAGCTCCCCCAGCTCGTCAACGTCCTCCGCGGCCATATGAACCTTGTGGGTCCGCGGCCGCATCCCGTGACGAACCTCGCGGTCCTCGCGCGGGCGGTCCGCGGGCTGCACGAGCACGCAATCCCCTACTACGTGCTGCGCTGCGCGGTCCGGCCCGGAATCACGGGATGGGCACAGGTACGTTACCGATATGCGAACTCGCTCGAGGAAGAGATGGAGAAGACCCGCTACGACCTGTACTACGTGAAGCACATGTCGCTCTGGCTCGACGTCCGTATCCTGGTCGAGACGGTCAAGGCAGTGCTCACCGGGCGCGGGCTCGCGCGGCCCTTGGCGGTCGCGGCGCGCGCCGCCGACGCCGAGCGGCTCGAGGCCGTATGAACCCGACCACCGTCGTCCATCGACCGTGGCCGGGCCCGGCCTTTCCCTATATCGTCGGCGAGTCGAAACGAATGCAGGACGTCTATGCCGTGATGACCAAGGTGGCGGAGGGTGACGCCAACGTCTGCATCGAGGGCGAGAACGGCACCGGCAAGGAGCTGATCGCCGAGACGGTGCATGCGGCGGGGCCACGGAGCGATCGCCCCTATGTCACCCTCGACTGCGCGGCCATCCCCGAAGTTTCGATGGACCGGCAGCTCTCCGGCCACATCCGCGACGGGATCACGCTCTTCCTGGACGGAATCGGCGAGCTGACGCCACTTCTGCAGGCGAGGCTGCTCTACGTGATCCGAACAGGACCGCAGGTGCGCGTCATCGCCGCCACGAACCGCGACCTTCGCCGGGCCATCCATGACGGCCGCTTCCGCGAGGACCTCTATTACCGTATCGCAGTCGTTCACGTCGAGCTTCCCGCCCTCCGGGACCGCAAGGAGGACGTTCCGCTGCTCGCCGCGCATTTCCTTCGTTGCAAAGCGGCCCAGCACCGGAAGACGAGCCGCGGCCTGACGTCCCGCGCCATCGAGAGCCTGGTGGCCAACCCGTGGCCCGGAAACGTGCGCCAGCTCGAGAACTGGATCGAGCGGGCGATCGTGCTCGCCGGGGCGGACCTCGTCGACGTCGAACACTTTCCCTCCGGGGCCCGGGAAGCGCCGCCGCCGCGTCGGCTCCGTCTGCGGGAGGTCGAGAAGCTGTACATCCTCGAAACACTCGAGGAGACCCGATGGAACCGGGCCGCGGCGGCCCGGCTGCTGGGGATCAGCGTGCGAGGTCTGCAGTACAAGCTCCAGCGCTATCTCGCGGAGACGAAGAGCATCGTCGGCGCGCCATGACGCCGCCGACGGCGAGAGAACGGCTCGCCGCGTTCCTCACCGCGCGCAGCGGAGACAATTTCTGCGACGCGTGCGCGGCACGTGCGCTCGGCGTCGATCCCTCCACGGCGTATCGCGCCGCGGCCAAGACGGCGCAGGTTGGCGGCGCCGTGCGCCAGTACGCGCTCTGCTCCGACTGCGGCGCGAGCCGCCTCATCACGCGCGCGACCGGCTGAGCGGTCGAGCGCCGCCGTTCGACGTCGCGGCCGAGTTTGCTTCGGAGCGGCCGCGCGCGTTGCTAGAATGGCGGCATCCATGCGGTCCTTCCGCCTCCTCTCGGGCCTCGTCTTCCTGGTGTTCGCGGGTACCGCGCTGGCCGGGCTGCCGACGCTCACGTACGAGGGGCGCGAGTACGTCGAGCTCTCCCGCGTGGCCGACGTCCTCAAGACCCGCCTGGAGGCCACGGCCCAGAGCACGCACGCGCAGCTGCGCCCGGCCGGGCACGTGATCACGGTGACGCGCAACTGGTCGCGCATCCTCGTCGACGGCGTGCCGGTCGTGCTCGACGCGCCGGCGCGTGTGCGCCGGGGCGTGTGGCTCGTGCCCGACACCTTCCTGGCCCGGGTCCAGCCTCGCGTTCAGCCGGTGACGGCCGTGCAGCCGGTGGCGGCCGGCGCGCCGGCCACCACGGCGCCGGCGGCGCCGGTCGCGCTGGAGGAGTTGCGCTTCCGCTCCTACCCGGCGTTCACGCGCCTCGTGCTCGAGACGTCGGGCCCGCTGACCGCGCGCGTCGAGGCAAGCGGTGGCAAGGAGGCGCGCATCCGCCTGTTCGGCCTGACGGCGGACGCGCGCACCGAGGAGATCGGCGACGGATTCATCGAGGAGGCGCGGCTGGAGCGCGCCGGCGCCGACGCCATCTTGAAGATCGTCTTCGAGGGCAGTGCCGGCGAGGTCAAGACGTCCGCGCTGGCCGACCCGCCACGGCTCGTCCTCGACTTCCTGCGTCCGCCCGAGACCGTCCCCTCGCACGAACGTCGAGACGCGGTGACGCCGCTGCGCCTGATCGTGCTCGACGCCGGGCACGGCGGCCACGACCCGGGCGCGGTCGGGCCCGCCGGCCTGCAGGAAAAGGACCTCGTGCTCGACGTCACGCGCCGTGTGGCGCGCCTGGTCGAGGACCGGCTGAGCGTGAAGGCGCTGCTCTCGCGCGACGGCGACCACTTCGTCCCCCTGCGCGATCGCACGAGCTTCGCCAACAAGGAGCGCGCCGATCTCTTCGTCTCCATCCACGCCAACGCCCACCGCGCCACGGCCTCCACCGGCGTCGAGACGTACTTCCTGTCGTCCGAGGCGACGGACACCGCGGCGCGCCAGGTGGCGGCGCTCGAGAACAGCGTGGTGCAGCTCGAGAAGACGCCGGGCCGCGGCGGTCGCGTCGACGCCGTCAAGGCGATCCTGTGGGATCTCGCGCAGTCGGAGTTTCAGCTGGAGTCCTCGCGGCTGGCCGAGGTCGTGCAGGATTCGATGACGCAGGCCTTGCGCATCCCGAACCGCGGCGTGAAGCAGGCCGGCTTCTACGTCCTCGGCGGCGCCGCCATGCCGGCCGTGCTGATCGAGATCGGGTTCGTGACCAATCCCAAGGAGGAGCGCCGCCTGAAGGACTCGCAGTACCGCGACGAGATCGCGCGCGCGATCCTCGCCGGCCTGGCCGAATACAAGAAGAAGTACGACGCGCGCGTCCGCGAGCCGGCGCCGAGCGCGCGCGCGCCGAAGGAGCGCTGAGGCGATGGCCCGTCCCGACGGTCGCGCGGCCGATCAGCTGCGCCCGATCACGCTCACGCGCGACTATCTCCTGCATCCCGAGGGCTCGGTGCTCGTGGAGTTCGGCGCGACCAAGGTGATCTGCACGGCGTCGGTCGAGGACAAGGTGCCGTCCTTTCTCAAGGGCCAGGCGCTGGGCTGGGTGACCGCCGAGTACGCGATGCTCCCGCGCTCGACCAACACCCGCACGGCGCGCGAGAACCGTGGGCCGAGCGGACGCTCCCAGGAGATCCAGCGGCTCGTCGGCCGCGCGCTGCGCGCGGTGATCGATCGCGCCAAGATGGGCGAGCGTACGGTGTGGGTGGACTGCGATGTGATCCAGGCGGACGGCGGCACGCGCACCGCGGCCATCACCGGCGGCTTCGTGGCCGTCGCCGACGCGCTGGCCAAGGCCGGCGCGAGTGCCGCCGTGCGCGACTGCGTGGCCGCCGTCAGCGTCGGCATCGTCGTCGCCGTGCCCGTGCTCGACCTGAACTATGTCGAGGACTCCGGCGCCGCCGTCGACATGAACGTCGTCATGACGGGCACCGGCGAGTTCGTCGAGGTCCAGGGCACGGCGGAGCAGACGCCTTTCGGCCGCGCGCAACTCGACGAGCTGCTGGCGCTGGCCGGCGCCGGCATCCGCCGGCTCGTCACGTTGCAGCGCCGGGCGCTCGCCGCGCGAGCCGAGCGCGTCTTCTCTCTGTAAGTGGGGGGCCATTTCGGGGCCCCCCACATGAATAGACTCGTTCTGGCGACTCTCAATCCGGGCAAGGTGCGGGAGCTGGCGCGCCTGCTCGGCGACCTGCCGATCGAGCTCGTGAGCCTGGCCGACATCCCTGGCGCGACGCTGCCCGAGGAGACGGGCGCCACCTACGCCGAGAACGCGCTCGGCAAGGCGCGCGCGGCGCGGCGGCTGGCGGGCTGCGCCGCGCTCGGCGACGACTCCGGGCTCGAAGTCGACGCGCTCGGCGGCGCGCCCGGACTGCACTCCGCGCGCTTCGGCGGCCCCGGGCTCGACGACGCCGGCCGCGTCGCGCTGCTGCTCGAGCGCCTGCGCGCAACCCCCGCGGGGCAGCGCGGGGCGCGCTTCCGCTGCGTCATCGCGCTCGTCGACGAGTGCTCACGCGAGCGGGCGGTGGAGGGCGTCGCCGAGGGTGAGATCGCGCCGGCGCCGCGCGGCGCCGGCGGCTTCGGCTATGATCCCGTCTTCTTCTATCCGCCGCTCGGACGCACGTTCGGCGAACTCACGGATCGCGAGAAAGAGGACGTGAGCCATCGCGCGCTGGCCGCGCGCGCGGCCCGGGCGCTGCTGAGCGGATGATATACTCCTGAGCCGATACGTTGCCGCGCGCGGGCGGGGTGTGGCGCAGCCCGGTAGCGCACCTGCTTTGGGAGCAGGGGGCCGGAGGTTCAAATCCTCTCACCCCGACCATTTTTTCGAGGGAGCGATGAAAGCGCAGATCTCGATTGCGATGCTGGTGCTGGCAGTCGCGGCGCCGGCGTGGGCGTTCAACTGTCCGGTCGTCATCAAGCAGGCCGAGGACCTCATCAAGAAGGCCGACGGGACCAAGGTGAACGCGGACAGCACGCCGCTCATCGCCGAGGCCAAGAAGCTCGTCGCCGAGGCGAAGACGCACCACGAGAACGCGAAGACCAAGAAGGACCACGGCGACGCCATCCGCAAGGCGAAGACGGCGTCCGCGTACGCCGAGGAAGCGATCACGCTGGCGACGCCCTGACGCGCCGCAACGGTATTAGCAGCGGCGTGGGCAACTTCAGCGGGCAGGCGGTGCTGATCACCGGCGCCTCGTCGGGCATCGGCGAGGCGCTGGCCCGGGAATTCGCGCGGCGCGGCGGAGCGCTCGTGCTGGCCGCGCGCCGCACCGACCGGCTCGACCGGCTGGTGGCCGAGCTGGCTGCCGGCGGCGCGCGCGCGATCGCCGTGCGCTGCGACGTCACCATCGACGGCGACCCGGAGCGGGCCGAGACCAACGTCTTCGGCGTCCTGCGCACGCTCAAGGCGACGCTGGCCGATGTTCGGCGCGCGCGCGGCCGGGTCGCCATCATCGGCAGCGTCAGCGGCCACCTGGCCACACCCGGATCGTCGCCCTACGCGATGAGCAAGTTCGCGGTGCGCGCGCTGGCCGAGGCGCTCGGCCACGAGCTGGCGGGCGCGGGCGTGTCGGTGACGCTGGCGAGCCCGGGGTTCGTCGCCTCCGAGATCCGCCGCGTCGACAACGAGGGCGTCCTGCGCGACCAGACGCCGGAGCCCATCCCGGGATTCCTGATCATGTCGACGGCGCGCGCGGCGCGGCAGATCGTCCGCGCGATCGCGCGCCGCCGCCGCGAGGTCGTCGTCACCGGGCACGGCAAGGCGGTCGTGTTCCTGCATCGCCACGCGCCGTGGCTCACGTCGGCCGTCATCCGGAAGTTCGGCGTCAGGAGCCGGGGCGAGCCGGAGCGCTGAGCGCGTGGCGTTCGGCCAGGTAGGCGGCCAGTGCGGCGTCCCACGCGCGCGGCTCGGCGATGCCGAGGGCGGCCAGGGCGTCGTGCGCGAGCACAGAATAGCGCGGGCGCTTGGCGCGCGCGCCGTACTCGTCGGAGGTGACCGGCGTCAGCGACGGCGTCAACCCCTCGAGGCGGAAGATCTCGCGCGCGAAGTCATGCCACGAGGTCTCGCCCGCGCTGCTCACGTGGCAGAGCCCCGTGTGCCCCGACCCTATCACGCGCCAGACCGCGCGCGCCACGTCGAGCGTGTAGGACGGCCCCAGCACCTGGTCGGCCACCACACGCAGCGGCCGGCCCTCGCGGGCCAGCCAGAGCATCGTCTCCACGAAGTTCGTTCCGCCCTTGCCCGCGCTCTTGGCGATGCCGAAGAGGCCCGAGACGCGAATCACCAGCGCCCCCTCGCAGCGCTCGTGCGCGAGGCGCTCGCCCCCGAGCTTGGACACGCCGTACGCGCTGATCGGATTCGGCGCGTCGGCCTCCGAGTAGGCGCCGCCCTTCGCACCATCGAAGACGTAGTCGGTCGAGAAGTGCACGAGCGCCGCGCCGAGCGCCTGGCAGGCGTCGGCCAGCGTGCCCACCGCCTCGGCGTTCAGCGCGAATGCGCGGCGCGGCTCGTTCTCCGCCGCGTCCACGGCGTTCCACGCCGCGGTGTTGATCACGTGCGTCGGCCGCAGCGCGCGCAGCCGCTCGCCCGTGCGCCGCGCGTCGAGGAGATCCAGCTCCGCCCGGCGCGGCGTGAGCAGCGTGCCGGGCAGATCGAACGTCCGCGCGAGGTCGAACCCAAGCTGGCCCGTCGCGCCGACCAGCACGTACCGGGCATCGGGGCGGCTCACGCTCCCAGTGTATGGTGTGTCCGGGCGCCCGTAGCTCAGTTGGATAGAGCATCGGACTTCTAATCCGAGGGTCGGAGGTTCGACTCCTCCCGGGCGCACCACAAAAACACCTAGTTAGGGTAGGCGGCTGCGCACCCGCGCGGCGCAACCTCGCGATCCTGCGTACGGCACGGGCCTCGCAATCAGAACGGCATGACCCGGCTCGCGGTCGCGCTCCTCGTGGCGATGGTCGCGGCCGGGCCTCGCCTGCTGCCGGCCCTCGTGGCGGCGCCCAACGCCGACGGGATGGCCGTCACGCTCTCGGCCGGCGGTGGGGTAACGGCCGACCATCCGTTCTTTCGCGCCTTCGGGGAGACCGGCCGGGCCTGCGCCACGTGCCACGCTCCCTCCGATGGCTGGTCGCTCGTTCCCGCCTCGGTGCAGCATCGGTTCGAGACGACCGGCGGCCTCGATCCGCTGTTCCGGTCGCACGACGCCGCCGTCTCGCCGCGCGCCGACGTGACGACGCTGCCGGCGCGCCGCCGTGCCTATGCGCTGGTGCTGACGCGGGGGTTGATCCGGGTGGGGCTGGCCATCCCCCCGCGGGCCGAGTTCGAGCTGGCCGC
>WNFR01010383.1_pt1 | contig 13234 bp, 13 predicted proteins | sample 5400221 | NCBI WGS metagenome assembly WNFR01 (sample SAMN13153357, study PRJNA577476) | soil metagenome | isolation source: 40 cm soil under Madrone tree | place: USA:California | collected 2016-06-14
AGCATGTCCAGAGATTGCTTGGTGTCTTCGTCGGTCTCTCCTGGCAAGCCAATGATGAAGGTGCAGAACGGAAACCAGTTATGGCGATTCAAGATCTCCATACCCTTAACGACGACGTCGCGCCACTGGTGTGCTTTGTATGGATAAGCCTTCCCCTTCATATAAGTGTTGAAAAGTTTCGGACTGCCCGTCTCGAGCCCGATGATCGGATCGGCCACGCGTTTTTCCGGGTCGGTCGAGTCTTTATGGCGCAAGTGGGAATAGGGCACAATCAAAGGAGTCAGTCGTTCGATGATCGAAGGGTCTTTTACTACCGGCGCCATGGTAATGTGCGAAGTTTGAATGGTCTCAATACCGGGAACCGCGATGATGCTCTTAAATAATTGTTCCAGCGCCGAAATATTCGTCTCGAAGTTTGGCAATTGCTCGTAAAGAAACATATCTTCGGAGGCCAGCATCACCTCCGTTGCGCCTTCACGAGCATTAACTTCAGCACTGGCAATAATGTGCTCGAGTGGAAAAGAGCGGCCTACCTTTGTGGCTGGTGAACAGAATTGGCAGCCGCGCCCGCAGCCTCTCGTGATCTCGCAAACGCCAAACGTCGAACGATGCCTGACCACCGGAATCTCCTCAACAGTGGCCTGCATATCCTTCGGCAATTTCACTATCCGCGGCAGACTGGGATCACCACGGAGGATGCGCTGAAAGAGTTCGGCGAAGACGCGCTCGATCTCCCCATCAATCAAATAGTCGATCTTGAATTCATCAAGACGATTTGCCTTTTCCAATTGCCATGCGCCTGGTCCGCCGACGACAATCTTTGGCTTGTACTTTTCAATTACCGGGTGTGTCACGATTTTGATGAATTCGTGAGCATTAACCGGCATCAAGTTCTCTCCGGCCAATTTTGAATAGACGTCAGTGGCGTAGGAGATGCCGAGAGGATTGTGCGCGTGAACAGCCAGCACTTTTGTCTCAGGACCTACGAATCTCTCGAGATGGTCGGTATAACAAACTACGACATCAGCCTCGGAGTATTCGCGGAGCAGTAGTGTCTCGACCATGCGAAGGCCGTTTGGCACGTACTTAGCCCGTCCATCAGGCCACGACTCATTTTCAAAAGCGGCCTGATTGAAAAAGGTTTTGCTGAACTTATGAGGAATTGTGGCGGAAAGCATCTGCTGCCAAATGCTGTGATTCCACTCACTAGCCTCAGTAGATGAAGCCGCAAGTACAAATAATGGTGAGCTCACGGGGGAGCACTCCTATGCTATGAAAAAAGAATTCCGACGTATGAAAGCTCGCGTGCAATTCTAAAGCCAAGAAAGTCCGCAAATTCTAACACCGGCGTATTGCCTTGCCAATTAATATTGCGTTATCCAGCCTCACTGAAGGAGCGCTGCACTGGCCCTTCTGATGGCTTCAAGTGACTTTTGGATGCACTATGTGACCTTCAATTTCGCGGGCGAGCTTATCGATACTAACTCCCTCATAAGCCTCCAAACGTAAATCGGCAAGCTCATAAACACTCCGCCTGCGTTCATAGAGTTTCTGAGCCTCTTCTTTTGAGCGGCCTAACGGCCGGACAACTTCGGAGAGAACGATTCTTTCCCAACAGACCTCAAATGGTGTATCAAGCCATACCGAAATGCTCGCGTACTGATCAATTAGCTGCCGACTGGCGTCGCTAATCCAGGCGCCCCCGCCGAGTGCGATCACGCCGACGGAGCCATCTTTCAAGACGTCGTGCAGCGCGATCGTCTCAATCGTGCGAAATGCGAACTCGCCGTCTCCTTCAAGTATCTCGGCTGGCGAACGTCCCTCTCGCTTCGTGATCGCTTCATCTAAATCGATCATTTTGCAATTCAGACGGTCAGCTAATGCGCTGGCCAAAGTCGTCTTGCCACAAGCCATGAAACCGGCGATGACTATTGGTCCGGAGGGTTGCATCGTAGGGTCAGTTTCTCGCCACAGGCGTTTTGGCTGACTATCTTTCAACGACTGTCTCGAGGAGCTGAAAGAATTCTGGAAAGGAAATCTCTACACATTCCTCACCGGTGATTTCGGAAGCGCCTTCGGCAATAAGAGCAGCCACGGCAAAGGCCATGGCGATGCGATGATCACCGTACGAATCAATTAGGGCGCCGCGGAGCCTGGTTGGTCCGGAGACAGCGAGACCATCGTCATACTCCTCCACGTCCGCACCCATTGCTCGCAGATTCTGCACGGTCGCCGCAAGTCGATCAGTCTCTTTGACACGCAACTCGCGCGCGTTGCGTATCTCCAGTCCTCCTGAAATCTGTGTGCCTACGATGGCCAGGAGCGGAAGCTCATCTATCAGAAGTGGAATCATCGAGTCGTCCAGTCGTTGCTTTTGATCTCTTTCCAACGGACCATCTACACCGCTGTTGACGAGCACTGTTCCGACGGGTTCGTCGCATTCTGTCTGAATGTCAGTTGTTGTTATGTCGGCGCCCCAGGAGCGAAGTACTGACAAGAATTCCGCGCGCGTTGGATTCAGGCTGAGTCCTTTGATGGCTAGCTGCGATCCCGGCAGTAACATCGCCGCGGCGATAAAATACGCAGCAGATGAGATGTCGCCGGGAATTGAGATTTTGCCGCCAGTAAATTTGGCCGGGCCTTCCAGGCTTACGACACTTTTACCTGACTCTTCAATTTCCGTTCTTACTGACACACCAAATGCATTAAATAGTCGCTCGGTGTGGTCGCGTGTCGAGGTTGTCTCGATCACCTCAGTGCGCCCTTTTGTTCCAAGACCAGCAAACAAAATGCATGATTTTACCTGGGCACTGGCCACGGGCAGCTGGTATCGAATTGGCCTGAGATCACGCGAGCCATGAATAGTAATGGGAGGTTTTCCATCGCGCGAGTCAATGTGTGCTCCCATCTGTTCAAGTGGCTCGATGATTCGTTGCATGGGTCTGGAGCGCAGGGACTCATCGCCAGTGAGTTCTGATTTGAAATCCCGGCTGGCCAGTATGCCCGCGAGCATCCGGATAGTGGAACCACTGTTGCCGCAGTCGAGTGGCGCTGAGGATGCTAGGAACGTTTCACAACCCTTTATGATCCAGCTGTTGCCGTCGTGGATGATTTCAACCCCGAGTTGTCGCAGGCAGCCCAGGGTAGAAGCGCAGTCGCGACTGGTGGAAAAGTTCGAAAGATGCGAAACGCCCGTTGCCAATGCGGCGATGAGCGCGGCACGATGAGAGATTGATTTATCGCCCGGCAGACTGAGCTGTCCGTCAATCCGGCGAGCTGGCTTTAGTTTCATTGCCGGCAATCTTATCAAAAAGCTGATACTGGTCTAATACAGCCGCCAATTCTAACTGCTGTGGACTGGCCTGGCGTACTGTTCGACACCGTACAGACCTCCTGAAGAAGGCAGCCCTAGACTTCGGTCGCGGCCAATCCCGTCAAAGCAAAGGTAAACCCCCATGCCTTCATACGACTGCGACCTTGGTGAGTGGTACTTCTGCTATAAGTGTAAACAATCCAGGGTTAGCCACATCCAGCTATAAAGACGAAGGCAAGCTAATCCATGTACGCGGTAAAAGCGAATAGCCCCGTTTACCATATTTTCGATCCGAGAGCGCAACGCACAGTATGCGGTCTTAAGGTTTCCAGGTTAAAAGCTAGACTAAAAACTGTAGGTTCACCCCTGAGAAGCACCCCAACGCAGCCTCTCGACAAAATTCTCTGCAAAAGCTGTGTTCGTCTAGCCAATCCCGCGTCTGACGATCTATGAGACCCTCCACGGGGCGACGTCGGAAGCGGCGAGACTTTTCTCACTTGCCCACCCACAGAAATTACCCGGCCACCCAAAAACCAAAGATTCTTGACAGGCGGCTAGTCAGCGTGTTACACCCTCGAACTTCCGGGTAGCTTTGTATGTCTTAGAAAGCAGCCAGGGTCCTCGCGCAGTTGCTTTTGGAGAGGCCATGCCTGATCGTTGTGACTGTAGAGACGACCGAACTCAGTTTCCCGAGCCGAATCGACTCCGTTGAAGCCGCTGCCGCCGCGGTCGCCGAATTCATAGGTCGTGCGGGTGTCGGCGAAGAAGCTGCTTTCGGAATTGACATGGCAGTGCGAGAAGCGGTGACAAACGCCGTCCTGCACGGGAACCAAGAAGACAACCAGAAAACCGTTGAGCTCACTTTGAAAAGCTTGCCTGACGCTATTGAGATCAGCGTTCACGATCAGGGCCCAGGGTTCAACCCGAGAGAAGTTCCCGATCCGACAAAAGAAGAGAACATCTTAAAAACGTCCGGTCGTGGCATCTTTTTTATGCACAGCTTCATGGACGAAGTCGACTGGTTGATACGACCGGAAGGTGGTACAACGGTGCGCATGAAAAAGCAACGCTAATTTTCGATTTTTGATTTTTGATTTGCGATTCCGGTGGGAGAAAGTCGCCTCTACCGCCAGAGTTAACAGTCAATCGACAATCCAAAATCTAAAATCGCAAATGTGTAAATCGCAAATGTGTAAAGGAGAATTCCCAAATGGCTGAGTTAAATATCTCGGAACGTCAGGCCGGAGATGTAACCGTTCTCGACATGTCTGGAAAGATAACCATTGGTGAAGGAAGCGTGGCTCTGCGGACGGCAATCCGTCGGCTGCTGGAAGAAGGTAAGAAGAAGATACTCTTGAACCTTGCAGGTGTTGGGTATATTGATTCCAGTGGCATCGGAGAACTGGTTTCAAGCTATACTGCCATCAACAAAGATGGAGGACAGCTAAAGTTGCTGAATCTCACTCAAAAACTTCAGGATCTGCTAGCGATTACGAAACTCCTAACGGTTTTTGACGTTTACGAAGACGAGGCCGAAGCCCTCAATAGTTTTAAGTAAATGTGCGGCGGGAAGTTTTCGAACTGAACGGAGAAAAATATGGCTGAGCTTGAAGTAAAAGAACGACAGGCTGGAGACGTCACCATACTCGATATGAGTGGCGCTGTGCGAATCGGCGAAGGCAGCATCGCTCTCCGCGATGCTATCCGAGGCCTGGCAGCCGACGGCAAGAAGAAAGTCCTGCTCAATTTAAGAGGAGTCAATTACGTCGATTCAAGTGGAATTGGCGAACTGATTGCTAACTACACCACTATCAGTCGCCAGGGAGGCCAGCTCAAGCTTCTGAACCTGACAGACCGCATTCAAAATCTCCTGGTGATCACAAAACTGCTGACTGTTTTTGATGCCTACGACAATGAACCGGAGGCGCTAAAGAGCTTTGAATAGCACAAGCAGTCCTGCTCGTGAGTTCGCGCAAAAGCCGGCACGCAGGAATGTCTGTCCTACATATGTTTCGAGCCAGTTTTCGCCGTCTGCTTGCTATTGACGATCCACCAGAGCGGACGGCGCTCGCTTTTTCCGTGGGCATTTTTATCGCTCTCTCGCCTTTCCTCGGTCTCCACACAATACTGGCCACCGTGCTGGCCTTTCTGTTTCGCTTTAACAAGATTGCGATCTACACGGGAACATTCGTTAACAACCCGTTTCTAACGCTCGTTCCTATAATCCTCGGCTCCTATGCCGTCGGTGCTCTGGTACTTGGCCGTCCCCTCAAAATGCCGCCGGAAGGAGTCGATCTGTTGAAGCATCCGCACATGTTTTCGGTTGATTACTACCGCCGGATCTTCGTGCAAAGCTGGGATCTGGTTGAGCCGTTTGCAGTCGGCGGGATGCTGCTCGCCGTTGTTTGTTCGCTTCTCGCATATCCGCTAACATTGAGAGCCTTGCGAGTTTACCGGAGTCGCAAAACTACTTAAAGACGTTGAGGGGTTGAGCATGTCTGGCATCCGCTCGATCTCTCGAGGCATCTTTAATAACCCGAATCATACGGTCGGCAATCGCTTTCTTCAGGATAAACAATCAGGCAGATTTTTATGAAGCAGTCGTTACTTGTCATTTTTGCCTTGTTCCTGGCTACCGGGACTACCTTTTCTCAAACTGCGCCTGCGAAAGCTCCTGCCCGTCCGGGTGCGCAGTCCCAAGTGCCACGGCGGCAGGGTACAGCGTTCGACGTGAGCGACTATGGCGTCGGCTTTCAGGCAGATCCGCGACTCATAGTCGTGATGGCAGCGCTGGATGCGGCCGGGTTCGATCCGTTGCCTCCTGGCCAGGAGGCAAGTGTTTTCCGCAGTCAGTTGCACAAAGATCTGGCGGATCTGGATCCCGATCTGCGCAACCGGCTAAACGCTTTTTACGAGCGTACCAGGTTGCCGGCGCCAGCAACTGCTGCTGACCAGGCATCTCGCTATGTGTCTCTGGCTCTTGCGCTAGGACCGATTCCGACGCTCGAAGCGCCAGAGAGATCTGACGATCTGCCAGCAGGATTGTTAGGGGTACTTGACTTCGCTCCGTTGGTCCGGGAGTTCTACCGGCGCTCAGGCATTGACGAGAAACTTGTTTCCTACGTTCGTGCTTACCAGTCAGAAGGCGACCGCCTGCGCCCGCCCGCCACGGAGATGGTTCGAGCTCTGCTTTCTTACCTGCACACAAGGCCAATAATGGTTGCCACCGAACGCACCGAAGTAAAGTCCCCATCAGCGAAGAAGAAAAATAGGAAGGCCTATACGTTTCGCGAAAGAGAACGGCGCTTTTTGATCTTGCCAGATCTTCTTGCCGCGCCCGGGACGATAAACTTCCGCATTATCGGCGATATCTACTATGCAGTCGTTCCGGAGGGAACCGACCCCGCTTCTTCAGAATTGCGTCGTGCATATCTGCAATACGTTATCGATCCACTCGTGCTTCGTTTCAATCAGGATGTGGCCGCTCATCGAGAACAAATCAAGCAGCTTCTCGCGGCCCGAGAAAAAGCCGGGTCACAGGTATCGCCGGATGTGTTCTTGAGTGTGACTCGTTCGCTGGTCGCTGCGGCCGATGCTCGTTATGACGAGATAAGAAGACTTGAAGCCTTTTCACGGGAAGCACGTAACAATTTGGCTGCGGCAAAGGACGACGCAACCCGCGCGGCTATCGGAAAAGCGGCCGTGTCAGAAATGAGCGCCATCCAGGACGAAACGATTTCACGTCTTGCCGATGAATACGAGAAAGGTGCGGTGCTTGCCTTCTTCTTTGCCGATCAATTAAAGGGAATTGAAAGTTCAGGTTTTGACGTAGCAAATTTCTTTGCGGATATGATCTCGTCATTAGATCCTGCGCGTGAGGAACGCAGACCTGCGGAATATGCTGCCCCACGCCAACGGGCCCTGGCCGCCAGACAAGCAAGATTGGAAGCCCGCAAGGCGGAATCGGAATTACCCCCGTATTCAGAAGCTGAAGCCACAAAGGCTGTTGCGCTCAAAAAGGATTTGGCCGCCATTGAGAGTACCCTTCGCCTGAAGGATTACAAAAACGCGGAAGCGCGACTGAAAGCGATGCTCAAAGATTACCCTGGGGAACCCCGGGTCTTTTATGCGTTGGCGCAAACTGCCAGCCTCGCCGCTTCCGATGCCACAGACGAACAAGTGCAGACCGAAAGACTGGGTAGGGCAATGAGTAACTACAGGCTGGCAATTGAGGCTTCTTCTCCGGAAACCGACCGGGCGATAATCTCGCGCGCACACGAATCGATGGGTCGTATCAATGCGTTTCTCGAAAACAAAGCAGAAGCAGTTAAGGAGTTTGATGAGGCAATAAAGGTTGGCGACGTCCGCGGGGGTGCATACAAAGAAGCGATTGAAGGCAAGAAAAAACTGCAGCAGCCGAAGTGATTTAGATTTTAGATTTTTGATTTTAGATTTGCGATTTTAGATCTGAGATCCCAAGCGAGGTCTGAGATCACAAATCTAAAGTGGTCTAAATCTAAAATCGCAAATCTAAAATCAAAAATCCAAAATTATCCAAAATCCAAAATCCAAGTCACTCCGCGCCCACGGCCTTCGCTGCATTAATCCTGCCACCTGTGGTGACTTTTCCTTTCAGTGCTTCAAGCTTGTCCACCGAAGCAAGGAGCTTCTGCCGGAGGTCCTCCACTGATATGCGTGGTTGATTCGCAATCACAAGGGCCGCTACTCCCGCAACCACTGGCGTTGCCATTGATGTGCCCGAATGCTCTTCGTAGTCGTCACCCAACCACGTGCTCAAGATATCCTTGCCCGGAGCGGCAATTTGCACGCTCTTCGGCCCATAGTTCGAAAACGAAGCCAGTTGATCGTTTCTGTCGAGGGCAGCGACACTGATCACATTGCTGTAGCTTGACGGATAGTGCGGGGAACGATCGTTGTTAGTGCTGTTGTTTCCACTTGCCGCCACAAAAAGTATTCCTTCCTGGTAAGCTTTCTGAATCACATCGTCGAGAGCGCGCGACTTTTGGGTTGACCCCCAGCTCGCACTGATTACACGCACATTTACGCCGTGTTTTTTGCGATCGATGACGTAGTTGATCGCCTCGATAGCATCCTTCGTGGTGCCGAATCCGCCGGCGTTCATGAACTTGAGGGGCATGATCTGAATCTTCCAATTAACACCAGCGATACCAATGTCGTTTCCACCTTCTGCTCCAATGATGCCGGCGCAGTGCGTGCCGTGGCCATTTTCGTCCATGGGATCGGCGTTGTTCTCAATCGCGTTGTAACCATGGAAGTCCTGAATAGTTCCCAGGTCGCTGTCTTCGTAGGGCGCCACGCTCGCCGGACGAACCCAGATGTTGGCGGCCAGGTCTGTGTGGGTGTAATCAACCCCGCTGTCGAGCACAGCCACAACAACCTTGTCGGTCCCGGTTGTTACAGCCCACGCACGCATCGCACTGATATCAGCTCCCCGCTTGCCGCCATTCTGTCCCTCATTTGCCAGTGCCCACTGTTCCGCAAACCGGGGATCGCGCGGACGCACTGGGCCTAAACCAGCGCCCACATCGTCGGCACTATCGTGAACCTCAAGCCTTGTTTCCCGTTCGTTGGGCGAAAGCTCGATCTCGTAGCTCGGTTCGGCGTACTCAACCTCAGGAAGGGCGCGATAAGCTAACGCTGCTGACTCAGCATCCGCATTATCCAGATCGTCGATCGCCTCCAGACCGGGCACCGACTCGATCTCGTCTTCCACCCGATCGTGCAGACTGAGTGTGATTCTCTTGATGGTTTCAGCACTGACACCAGGCTTGAACTTTACTAACAACTCGGGCCGGCTATACGCAGGAGGCTCATCACTCGCAATTTCCGCGTTGTTGATTGCGTCGTGACGCTTGTCCGCTCCCGGCATGATCCGCACAGCCCGTTTCCATTGCCATTTTCTAAGCTGACCGGCGAAAGCTGCTACCAGAATAAGTATGAGCGCTAGGGCCACATGTGGAAGGAAATTATTGCGGTTCATGATTTACCTCAAACTTGGTCGCCGTCCCACTCAATCCTATTGAACAAACTACAAAGCCCCAAGTACAAAGCACAAGTACAAAGCTCCAAGCTCAAATTGCAAAGTTCTGACCCTTATAGTTGTAAAGTCGAACCTGGTTCTTATTAGCTCGATATTCAAAAGTCTGGTTTCTCGCCTGCAAACGGATACGCCACCCAGGCGTGATCATTTGTCCACTCATTTCGTCTTTCGCGGGCGCACCGAGAGACATATCGGGGAACTCGGCTTCCTCGACAGACTGCTCCTTAATTTCGCTCGTAGTGACGCCAAGACGCTGCGCCAAATCCTTCCGCGCCTTCTCTAGTGCTTCTTCTTTGCTGATAGCCATTCGAAAGGAACTCCTCGCGCTGGGTCTTTAAAGTTAGAAACGAGCCACTTGCATTCTTTGTTCCAGCGACTTCAAGCCGATCGCTGCCCTTATTTTGTCCTTCAAAAGGCATAAGGTCAAAGGCGAAGGGGAGAACAAGACCGATCGGGAGCTCACTTGAGATCACCATATCTGTGCTGCAGTAACCCCGCGACGGTGATGGCCGCAGTTTCCGCGCGTAGGGTGCGTCCGCCCAGGGTCACAATATGCCAGCCCGCAGATCGGGCCTCTTGGATTTCTTCATCTGACCAGCCGCCTTCAGATCCGACCAGCGCGATAACTCTTCCAGGGGCCGACAAGGTTTGAGGCACCTTATCAAATGATTCGCCGCCTCGTTCTGAAAACATTAGACGAAGTGTTTCGCTGTTTGCCGGATCAGTCAGGAGAGATTCGAGCAAGACAGGCGTGCTTATCTGTGGGACTGCAGCCCGCCCCGATTGTTTAGCAGCCTCGATTGCAATTCTTTGCCAACGGGCCACTCGCTTGTTTGCGTCGGATTCGTCTCGCAAGCGAATATCCGCAAATCGAGTGATCACCGGCACAACCCCGCAAGCACCTAATTCAGTGATCTTCTGGACCACCAGATCAAACTTCTCGCCTTTGAGAAGCGCAACAGCCAATGTCAGATTCAAAGGCGACTCAGGACGGGTTGGCTCGACCTCATTGCGAATAGTCAGTACGGCAAGGTCACGTTTGATTAATGAGACAGCGCAGCAGAACTCTCGGCCAGTGCCGTCGAAGACGTAAACCTCGTCGCCCGCTTGCAGCCGGAGCACGTCGCGCAGGTGACGCGCTTCATCCGCAGTGAGTGTCACGCGCTCGCCAGCGAAATCAAAAGTCTGTGGTGATGCAAAGAATCTTCGCCGTGTCATTTGTTTTTGTGTGTCCGATATTTGTATGTCCGATATGCTTCAGCTTGTCGTGGATTTTCAGAGAGGTCTTTCTCGCACGGAACGACAAGCTGAAGCATATCGGACACTCCCGCAGAAGTCTTCGTCGCAGGAAACGACAAGCTGAAGCATATCGGACACGGACTAGGTGATAAGTGCGACCCACTCGCCATCCTGAAGGATCTCGCTGTCTCCAGACACTCCACATTCACGAAGGCGCGCGGTTATCGCATCAATCTGAGTATCCAGAATCCCTGACAGTATCAAACGTCCGCAAGTGACGTTCAACAGGGAAGGAAGCATCCGCAAGATCACATCCGCGGTCAGATTTGCGCAGACAAGATCGGCGGAAGCGGTAAGATCGTCGACAGAACCTACATGAAACTCAATCGCGTCCGAAACGTCGTTGGCCGTGGCATTCTCGCGCGCAATTGCAACGGCATCAGCATCGATATCGCAGGCAACAACGCGAGCGCCAGGAAATAGTTTGGCTGCGGCAATAGCGAGAATTCCTGTTCCGGTGCCTACGTCGAGGAAACTGCCACCCGCGAAATGTTTCTCAATTGCCGCCAGGCATAAACGCGTTGTCTCGTGGGTTCCCGTGCCGAAGGCCATGCCTGGTTCGATACGAATGAGTAGCTGATCAGGAATCTGCTCAATCTCACTCCAGGGAGGCGCAATAAGAAAGCGACCCGCTGCGACCGGTTTCCAATTCCTCTTCCACTCCTCAAGCCAATCTCGATTCTCAACCTTACGTACATCCATGTCGCGCACTGTTGCAGAAGCCAGATCGTAGATGCGTAAGGCTGTGGCCAACTCTGCTCGCACATGCTCACGTTCCGGCACGTTGTCGAAATATGCAGTCACACGTAGCATTTTGTTTGCGGCGTCATTAGTTTCCGTTCCCAGCGCGCCGGCTTCCATCAAGGCATATTCGACAGCCTCGCGGGCATCAGGCTCCAGTTCTACATCGAGCGCGTACCACCCGGCTATGGTTTTTGCGTCTCGGGGCTGGGCCATTCATTCTCCTTTAGGTTTTTGAAGCTCCTCCATAAGGAATATCCAGTCAAGCTAGGCGCCGAGACCGAATTCGTCCAGGAGGTGTTGCTTGTTGCGCCAGTCGGCCTCGACTTTGACAAATAACTCGAGGTGGCAGCGATGGCCCAGGAGGTGTTCAATTTCCTGTCGCGCCAGCGTGCCGATCTCTTTCAGGCGGCCGGCGCCTTTCCCAATCACAATCTTTTTTTGTGAAGTTTTTTCGACGACGATAACGCAGTGAATACGGGTGAAGTCTGCGCGCACCTCTTCGAATTGTTCCGTCATCACGGCGGTCACGTAAGGAATCTCATCCGCCGTAGCCTGCAAAACTTTTTCCCGCACAATTTCGGACACCATCACTCGCAACGACTGATCAGTCAACTCATCGGCAGAAAAAATTGGTTCACCTTCCGGAAGGTGACGGAGAACGCTCTCGAGCAAGGTATCGATCATCTGATTTCTTAGCGCCGAGATAGGCAGAATCTCGCGCCAGTCGTATTCGTTTTGATACCAATCCATCAAGGGTAACAGCGCGGATTTGTCGTCGAGTTTGTCGATCTTGTTCAGCAGTAGCAGGGCAGGTTTTTCGGACTGCTTGATCAATTCAAGTACAAACCGATCGCCGTTGCCGGTCGAGACCGAGGCGTCTCGAATCAAGCAAACCAGGTCGACCCCGAGCAGCACATCCTGAACAGCAGCCATCATGCGCCGGTTTAACTCATAACCGGGCTGGTGTACTCCGGGTGTATCTACTAAAACAATCTGCCCTTCTGGTTTTGTAATGACTCCCTGGATCTTGAATCGTGTTGTTTGCGGCTTGTCGGAGACTGCGGCAATCTTTTGTCCGACCAGACAGTTCAACAAGGTCGACTTGCCGGCGTTTGGTCGTCCTATCAGACCGACGTAGCCACTGTGACCTCGGTGGGGACTGTAAAAACGCGAAACGGACCAAGATAACGTTATATAACGGCCACACAAAGTCAGAACCGGGAGCAGTAGCGACCGAGTTCAACGCATCGCAAAGTTTTCGTTTTCTCAAGTAAGACAGCGCAGTCGAGCATCTCGGAGACGACCCGGTCGCTACGCTCCCGGTTCTGACTTTGTGCCACCCAGCGGCCATTTCGTCACATAAAAAGTTTTCACACCGTCCCGGTAGCGGGAGTTTCTTGTAGCATTGAGATCGCTCGTTACCGCAGGCGGTGCTGACCGCGCCACTGCTCGCCGCGGTTGTTAATCTCATCAAGCGCTTGCTGCAACTCGTCGCGTTTAGTCAGCATCGTTTCTTCGCTTGCGTCCTTGGCAACATATATCGGCGGCGCGACTTCGACGCGAGCTCTTGTGAATGGCAAGGGCACCTGAAACTGATCCCAACTGTTTACCCTTAAATATCTCTTTGCAGTCACAGTAAACGGCAGAATCTCGCGCCAGTCGTATTCGTTTTGATACCAATCCATCAAGGGTAACAACGCGGATTTGTCGTCGAGTTTGTCGATCTTGTTCAGCAGTAGCAGGGCAGGTTTTTCGGACTGCTTGATCAATTCAAGTACAAACCGATCGCCGTTGCC
>WNFR01005262.1_pt1 | contig 13231 bp, 15 predicted proteins | sample 5400221 | NCBI WGS metagenome assembly WNFR01 (sample SAMN13153357, study PRJNA577476) | soil metagenome | isolation source: 40 cm soil under Madrone tree | place: USA:California | collected 2016-06-14
CTAGATGGGGAGGCAGCGGAAGATCGTCATCCGCGCCGTCAACAAACAATTGTTGTATGCTTGGCGGCACAACCATGTCATTCAATTGCTGCAGTATGGACTCGCGCGAACGAGTTGGAAACGCAGCCGCCTCGTTCGTCAGTTTTGCCGAGAACGATGAAACATCTTTTTTGATGTTGAACAGCGAGCGTTGGGCGTACGCGGCTTTGCTCCCACGTCTCCAAATCGCTAATTTGGATATGTCTTCGTCGCCTTGTTTGTTCAAAAACGCTATTATTTGATTAATTCCTTGTGATATTGCCTCCGCAGACGCTCCTTGCGCAACGCAGTCAGCAGCAAAAAGCGAGAGAGCAGCAATGCCCACCAGTGTGCCCAGCAAAAATGTCCAAAGCTCGGCCAAGAACCCGCCGTTGATCTTGTCATGCGTCATAGTCGTCATGTTGGTCTCCCGATTTGCGATAGGGGCACTTTCGAGATCGCTACAATCATTGTGATCGACCGACTCCAAGAGCAACGTCAAGGTCGTTTGATTTGGTCGCCTCGCCAGCGATCTTCAAAATGCAGGGCTGAGTACTAGACCGGTCGGGCGCCGCAGTATTTGAATGAGCTGTTGATTCAGCACTTCCTGGTTTGCTGTTGACGCCGACGGAGCAAGAATGAGCGATAAATTGTTTGTCCAAGACCCAGCAACTGACGCAGCGGAGCCGGTACCTGACGGCCCCGTTATTTTCACCAAGGTCCAACTGGGGGCGATACCAATATTTGCTGCGACTGCAAATTGATAACTCGTTGAGACTACATCTAGCGGAGGGTTCTTGGCGGGTGCCTTGATTCCCTTAACACATTCCGTAGCAATCCCTTGAACTGCTTTAACATCAAGATCCGCTTGTGCTTTCGCATCATCTATCAACTCACCCGCGGTAGATAACTCTTCCTTCGCCTTTTCCTTTTCCGCACCCTCCGGCTTGTCCGGTTGCGTTGCTTTCTCAGCCGTTTGGGCAATGTCCAACTGCTCCGCTGCTATTGCAGCTTGGGCGGCGGCGTCTGATGCAACATCTTTAAACTTGGCCGCGCATGCGGCTCCGATCTTCCGTGCGATCGACAGCTCGCTCTTCAAATAGTCGTTAACAGCATCTGCGTGTTTTTTGCCCGCGATTGCTTGCTCAAGCATCTTCTTGGGGGTGACTCCCGCTGCATACTGCGATCTTGGCGATGGGGCTGGTGCCGCTTTTGGATTGAATCCGGTGGCTGCTTGGTGCTGATATCCTTCCGTCAGTACCGCTGGGTACCCGTCGATCTCGGTCACCATGGAAAGCATTCGTTTATAAATCCAGCTTTTCATATCGAGGTTGCTGCTGGTGAGTTCCGCGTTGGCGTCTAGGCAAACTGCATAGCGAGGGTCCTTTTTTCTGAGCGACTCAAACTCTTGCTTCAGACCGTCGAACGATACTGTAAAAATGAAATCCTCACTCCGGGTACGAAGATCGCTAACTCCGCCGCCAACGCCAAATGTAAATTTTTGTTGGAGAGCAGCTAGCGTGGCGCCAGGCAAGCTACTTGTGCCCACGTTGGGATATGCGTTGTGAAGCGGGTGGTTAAAAACGACCGTTGGCGTGAGTTGATCGAGGGTGCTCACATTCAAAGTTAAATCAATCTTGGCAGTCCAACTTTGAAACCATTTGAGCCGCTTGTCCTCCATCGGCTCTGCAATGGAGTGCATGAGCTCGCATTTAATTTGTCGTATGATCTCATGAACTGGAACACCGCCGGGGTCTGAAATTGAGGGTGGGGATGAAAGGGCGGCACATCCGCCCACTGCGCTCAGGCAAGAAAGTACGACAAACATAGCGAAAGCATTTGAGTCCGCTTTCATACGCCCCCCCCGGGCCAACTTAACGTCGGCCCACTCTTCAAATCCCCGTCTTACTAAAGCTGAAGCCAAATGATCCGATTTATTGCGCCGGCGTATCGCCGGTGTATTGGTCGCGCTGCCATTAGCGCTTGTTCATGCACGAGCCGACCACATCAACCCACCAATTCCGATACGTAGGCAATTTCACCCAGTGACCACGACAGATTCGACGTGGGTTTCGCTCTCTAAATGTCCAATTGCCTTCATGACAAGGCGGTCCGAGCGCATGCTGCGCCCGATGGCGAAATAAGGGATTCTGAGGACCGAAGCGAAGGCTGACCGACGCACGAGCCCCCCACGTGGCTACATTGCGCTACGCTTTGTTAGGTATCGCGCAGAGGAACTGCAGTCGAGTCACTTCGGATCGGGTGGAGACGGATTCCTTTAACGTGTTGTAAATGTGCAACAGCTAAATCGAGAATGAGCGCAGCGTGCAAGACTACGAAATGATGCCAAGTGCTCCGTACAGACGGAAGGGAGAGAGCAGTTCACGAGAAGCCTGTGGTCATTTTCGCTCTTCACCTCCCTAATTTTCATCAGCTATCCCCTTTCGTATTAAGTTTTGCCGCATTGGCGGTTTGCGTTTACTTTCAGCATCGCCGCCTTGAACGACAAACGTGTTGTGGCACAGCAGCCGTTTACTTCTCTCTGGTTCCGGGCTTTCCTATTTCCCACAAGTAACCTTATTGGCTCGAGTCTCGTGGCAAGCCTGAGTATTTCGAAATACTGGTGGAAATGCGTAATCCCCGAGACGTTGTGCCTCATGCACCCTGGCGCTGTGGCACTGCGCTTACCATATTTTCTTAGACGCGGCCTCAGACAGGCTGTGTCATTGGTGGTCAGCCACACCTACAAATCGAAGCCGAGCGCCAAATACGGTTTTAAAGCAGCGTAACGCTCTTCCGACAATTCTGAGATTGATTGCGGCGGACGATTACAGAAGACCCTCCTCTGTACGAGGGTATTGAGCGCGACGGGCGGCTCGATGTGACCCGCGAGGAGAAAGTCGATCATCTTTACGGGCGCACTTACCGACGGATTCATCGCCTGCAGGCTATCCGCCGTGAAGACAGAGCGCTTTGCGGTGTGCCTGATGAGATCATCTGACGAAGCTCCCTCGACCACCTGTTCGACAATTCCGACAGTCGTGACCGATTGAGAAAATGCGTACGTATCGTCCTTCGACATATAGAAAAACAATAAGTCGCCCGGCCGCAGACGCGTTATCTTTGCACGGCACAAATAAACCTTGCGGATGGTATTGCCCGGCGTTCGCTCTTGTCCGCGAGATAGCAGGAGACCAACCGTTTGTTGTGGAAAGAGAGGAAGGTCGGCGGCGAAGGCGATCTCAGGAAAAAGCCGGCGATGATAATCAGGCCGAATGGGGACGCAAAATTTGCGGACATCTGGCCCGTCATCGAAGCGCGGATAATGAGAACGATCGCTATCAAATACATTAGCACTCGCCTTCGGCAGCGTGCCCTTGGCTATCGGCTTTTCCAGCATAATTTCTCCGTTCGCCATTTTCATGGTCTGTCGGAATCCGTAATAGTCCAAGAGATCAATCAGAAAGGCGTGCTTCGGATAAGCGGTGACATACGTAAGATCGTACTTATTTCGCTGGGCAAACCACAGCACCTGCTTGAGCAATAGCTCTCCGAACTTCTCGCCCTGATATTCGTCACGAACTTTGAACGTGCACATCTTGAGGATCTTCGGGCCTCGGTGGTGCGTGCCCGCTTCGATGTGGCTCTCGTCCTTTCGGATCACGATGCCGGCAATTTCGTCTCCTATTTCAAGCACCCAGCAATCCCGATGCTGGCTTTTGCACTTGTCGAACCATTGATCAAATGCCGGATAGTCCGCGCGCAAACTTGTGAAAATGGCGTGGTCTTGCCTGAGCTCGTATGCCTTCCGCTCTACGACGTATGGCAGACTCACTGATATGGGCGTAAAGGTTTGCTTGAGCCATTGCAGCGCCTCCTCTACCGTGAGGACGCTCAGTCCTAACCCCGCTTTCTCGGCTCTTTTATGAAGGCCGTTATCCTGCGTGATCAGAAAATCGACGGCCTTTGCATCAACAGCCGCTAATAGTCGGACGTCCGACCGGTCGTTCTCGCTTTTCGCCGCGCCAAAGCGAGCTGCCAGTCCGACATCGTCCGGAACCGGAACACCCCGAAGCTTTTGGAATTTCGCAAGCTTGCTCTGCGTGACTACACGGCGCGCGGTGTTGTTGTCTCGCGCCACATCGTCGTAGTTGGCGCCATCAACGAAGAGCCCGACTCCATACTGATTGCTGAGCCTAACCAGTTCAGCAAGGGACAGCTGCACGGGCTGAAAGTCTTCGAGCCCGATTACGACGTTTGTATCGATCAGCAGCTTGAAATGGTTCATCGATCAACGAGGCGGCGCATTCCTCGGTAAGGTAGCGATAAGACTGCGGCGGAACAATCCCGAATCTTTCCAGAAGATCGGCCGCCTTCAATTCTTGCTTCAGCGATCTGACTCTGTCAAAAAAGATCGCAAATCCAAATTCGAGCCCCTCAAAATAGGCGTCAAATTCGTCCTTCGAAATACACGCGGCCTCGTTGTGCTCTTCCCATATTTTCGTAACGGGCAACCTTAGCACGTGCTTGATGCAGGCGCTTGCGACTACTGCTCGCACTGGACTCGATGAATAAATAAATGCCGTCGCCCCCGTTGCGCGAAGCTCCGTAAATTTCCTTCGTAACTCAACAGTCTTTTGACCTAGCAGAATCTTGGACGCGTAGATTGGTCGAATGCTCACGAGGACGTCCCGCCTAAAGTCGGGTATTGCGTCCATCGGGCTCCCCTTTCTGCGAATCAGTGCAAGTTAATCACCCGAGGGGTTCGAGGCCAAGAGTCTTTTCTGAGCAGCCCAATCGTAGCGTTTGGTGGGTCGCGGCACAGGGTTGGCATCGCCGGTGGCTGAGTAGGTGTAGGTGGTGGCGAAGGTACCGTTCAGGGTCAAGGTGGCGTCGGTGAGGATGTTGCCCAAAGATCGTACGTCCAGCGCTCAATCATGTTGCGACCGGCGTTCGGGGTGCCCGAGCAACGCAAGCGCCGTTGCGGTATACACACCGAACCATGCAGCACGCGAGAAGCTCACCATACCGATCAAGCGGCTTGGAAACTGCACGCATGTCGCTCATCGTCCTTATGACGACGCCCGTTGTCTTCTGTGCGCGACTGCCAGGCCGCCGCTTTCGTTCGGTTTTCGAGTTCGATGGCTAGGGCATGCACCAAATCAATGGGTAGAAAACGGTTGGAACGTGCGGCTATCAATGAGAGCAGTGCACCATGCGAGGCGGTGCGCATGCGCAAATATTTTCGATGTTGTGCCTCATGCACCCTGGCGCTGTGGCACTGCCCTTACCATATTTTTGCCATGCCCTTCGACCCAACCGATTATTCAGTTGTCGTGAAGCTCCGGGCACCTCCGCCGAACCCTTGGAGGTGGGAGATTTATCGTGCCGGAAGAGCGAACGCGGTTGAGCAGGCGCCAGTCTTTTTTCCCACGATGGCGGCGGCCAGTAGGGCAGGAAAAGTGGCCCTCGGGCAATGTTTGGACAAGCTCCAATCTCAATACCTGCCATGGCCAGCAGCGTGACCGGCCATCGAGGGTGAAGCGAAGCGGAGCAGTCCGCCTGCGGGCTTGACCGCACGAGCCGCACCCCGTGGCATTCGGCGCTCCTACGCCAGAGAACGCGTCGCGCGCTCAGGCCTCCTGTCGTGCGCATTCATGCGGCGTTCCCTCTTCGCGCACGCCGCTTTGCGGGTTCGCCGGATGCCCGACTCAGGCGCTCGCCTCGCCTGTACGATCTGGACGGTCTGCGTAAATATACAGCGGCGGCGCGGTTCCCTCCACGACTTGCTTCGAGATCACTACTTCTTCGACGCCCTCAAGGCTCGGCAGTTCGAACATCGTATCGAGCAGAATGCTTTCCATGATCGAGCGCAGTCCGCGCGCCCCGGTCTTGCGCTCGATCGCCTTCCTGGAGATTGCCCGAAGCGCTTCCTCGGTCAGGGTCAGATCGACTTTCTCCATCTTAAACAGCCGCTGGTATTGTTTCACCAGCGCATTCTTCGGTTCAACCAGAATGCGCTTGAGCGTCGGCTCGTCGAGATATTCGAGAGTGGCAAGCACTGGCAGGCGCCCAACAAATTCCGGGATCATGCCGTACTTCAACAGGTCCTCCGGCTCGACCTCGCGGAAGATCTCCCCTGTCTTGCGATCGTCGGGTCCCGCCACTTTGGCTCCGAAACCGATCGAAGTTGCCCGGCCGCGGGCCGAGATGATCTTTTCCAGGCCGGAAAAAGCGCCGCCGCAGACGAATAAAATATTGGTGGTGTCGACCTGTAGAAACTCCTGCTGGGGATTCTTGCGGCCGCCCTGCGGGGGCACCGAGGCGTTGGTGCCTTCGATGATCTTGAGCAGCGCCTGTTGGACGCCCTCGCCTGACACATCGCGGGTGATAGAGGGGTTTTCCGACTTGCGGCTGATCTTGTCGATTTCGTCGATATAGACGATGCCGCGCTGAGCGCGCTCGACGTTGTACTCTGCCGATTGCAGGAGCTTCTGGATGATGTTCTCAACGTCCTCGCCGACGTAGCCCGCCTCGGTGAGCGTCGTAGCGTCGCCCATGGCGAAGGGCACGTCGAGAATGCGTGCCAGAGTCTGGGCGAGCAGCGTCTTGCCCGAGCCGGTAGAACCGATCAGGAGGATGTTCGACTTGGCGAGTTCGACGTCATCGTGCTTGGTCTGGTGATTGAGCCGCTTGTAGTGGTTGTGGACCGCGACGGACAGGACCTTCTTGGCATGTTCCTGGCCGATCACATAGTCGTCGAGAATCTTGCAGATATCCTTCGGCGTCGGAATGCCGTCGCGCGATTTCACCAACGAGGACGTGTTCTCCTCGTGGATGATGTCCTTGCACAGCTCGACGCATTCGTCGCAAATGAACACGGTCGGTCCGGCAATCAGCTTGCGCACTTCGTGCTGGCTCTTGCCGCAGAACGAGCAGTAGAGCGAACTCTTCGAATCTTTGTCGCCGAATTTGCTCACCCTTGGTCTCCGTCAACAGCCGCGCTCCCCCGCTCAAAATCTTTATAGCACATCGCTCGTCGTCTCCGTTAGCCCGCCTTATCGCGCACCGCAGCGGAAACATTCAGGCACCGAGCCTGCATCTCCGGTGCTCCATTGGAGCTCTACCGCTCGATCATGTTGCGGCCTGCATTTGGTGCAGCTGAACCCCGCCAGCTTTGCATCCCGAACAACCCGGGCTCTGTTCGTTTTCGCGACGCGTGACGGCCTACGAGCGAGCTATCCGCTAGTCCACACCAGGCTTGACGGAGGCGTCGAGAGCTTCGATTGATGTAAAGCCATTTGGGTGAGAATGATTATGGAAATCGGCGATTGGATACGACTGTCTTACAACCCAACCTCCGTGACAACGGCATCGCCGACAAACAGCGTTTCTAATTCAGGATTTGTACTCACCTCTCCACGCCAATAGGAGCGACCGCGATCTCTCGTCACCGAGAGGGGTTCGCTGTCGCCAAGCAATAATCGTGCATCAGCCCGGTGAAGAGTACCCGTGAGGTTTAACGAGCATATCTTTGCACCTTGCTCTCCGAGTCTTCCATTCCAATACCGCGCCTCTTCCATCGTATCGCACAAGTACAAGCAGCGTTGGCGCGATGGAGCATCCGGGAATTCATCGCGTCGTATTTCCTCCATGAGAAGCTCTCGCACCAGCATGACATAGTGCATCGCGAGTTCTGTTGCGATCCGCGCGAGCTGAGGACAATTGATGTGTCCGTCTCGGACCTGCCGAAGAAATGCGACCGCATTTATCTGAAGCACTGTGCCGTCCGCTTGTGTGACTGGATATTGCCTCGAACCCTCGTAGAAGGCGAAAAATGGATTCGGTGTGCTCCCTACCTTAATAATCTGACCAGCTGTAAATTCGTTCTTATAAGGCTTGCTAACCGTCACGTGGTACAAGGTCCGGTTTTTCACCTTCTCCGCCATTCGTGCTTCCTATGCTTGCTCTCGCGGTCGCCCACCGACTTCAAAGGCGTCCGCGTGAATTGCATCCTTTGCTACCCACCGCGAACGTTGCTAACGAATCAGCGGCTAAGTTTGCGTGCGATCACAGTCGTTTTTGTTTTCTCCCGCGCGAGCGTCTTTAGCATTCGGATGTCGTCCGTTGTCCACGGACGGAGCTTCGTAGTCTTCTTCGCCATTTGCGTTTCCCCATCCGCCAATGTTGTTAACAAATCAGCAGCAATCATAAAACAAAAAGCCAGACATGGCGCAGCGTAGTCCTGTCTCTTTCTCATCAGTTTCTTTGTTCGACCTGAGGCCGTTTCTTCATCCCGACCTGCCTTCGCCGAGTGACAGCGCGCGCGGCAGCTGCGCCCGCTTCGCTCATGGCCGATGCTGCTATCGCTAGAGAATCCTTGCAGCTGTCCGCTTCGTCATCACCAATTTCGTCGTATGCCACATCCTCCATGTCGTCTGAGACCGCAGTGCCGATCGTGCCCCTGCACGGGGTCTTATATCGCAACAAGCAGTATAATTTCTCGCTCACCTACCCTTCCGACCTCTCCGTCGACGAGTACGACGAAGGCGACGGCACCAAAGCAATCGCATTTCAAAAGGGAGATGGACCCCTCGGCTTGCAGATGTTTATTACGCCAGACCCGGACGAGCAGATTTCACTCGCACAGGTCAAGGCCGATTTTCCCACGCTCGCAATGCATGACATCGAGTCCGTGACGATCGGAACCGGTACTCCAGCCCTCGTATTTTCAAGCAATACTCCGGATTTGGGGCCGACCCGAGAACTGTGGTTCGTCCACGATGGCTACCTTTACGAAATAACGACGTATTCGAATCTCGGCGGGTGGCTACGACAAATCATCAACACCATTCGGCTTCCTTAACAACCCCGCATCCCCTTCCCGCCACGCGAGGTTCTTCATATCTGGGTAGAGTCCTAACTTGAACTTTCGGGACCCTCACAGTTCATACCAGATCGTTACCGCCAATCGTGTCTGCCAGCCTTCGTCCTCGTCTTTATGCTCTGTCATAGCGGTAGATGTATGAGTTACGGAGGCTTTGGAGTCTAGGCTCTGTTGCCATTTATTGATTTCAGATTCTAGTCTGCCGATCGGCTCGTCGCCCTGCACAACAAATATTTTGACTGGCATCATAGATTTCCTTCTACTGCTCGATCCCCGGCATCCGACTCAATTGTTCCGCGACTAGTTTTTCTGCGTCGAAGAATTGGTCGGACAGACAGAATGATGCCTCTGCGTTGTAAGCCATAGTCTCCAACGGGCTATCGCGATAGCCGAAAGTCTCCAAGCCAGCAGCGTAGGTTGCAAGAAACGCTTCCGGGCCGAGCAACCGCCACTGGATGACGTGGATCAGTTCGTGGAAGTGAAGCCGCTCAGCCGCGGCAGAGCGGCGCTTCACGAAGAATGTGTCTAGGTAGGTGATGCCCTCGTAATCACCATGCTCGTATTCGGCGAACCGGCTCAGGCCCATTGCCGAGAGTGGCGGCATCGGCACCCGGTCGATCACGACAACCTTGGCCCACGTTAAAAGCTCATTACCAAAATACCGCGACAAGCGAGGGAATCCCAGCGAGCCTACGGCTTTGGCTGCTTTCTCATGGACGCTCAACGTTTGGTGAATCCACCCGATCACATGAGGGTAAAGTGTTCGAAATTCTTCTGGCGTCATGAGAACCGTCCTTGTCTATGGAATGCTCATTAGGTTTACAAGATTGCGTCCGTTGTTGCGACGTTCCCAACCAGCTTACTCGCGGCCAGAACTGAACCCGCATGTGGTCTCGCACCGTGGCATCGCGGCCGGTGGAGCCACCACATGCCCGCGCGTCAGTCGCACCGAATGACAAAATCGAAAAACGCAAGATCGCAAAAATTGAATTTTCACAAATTACGAAAACGAAAAAACAAAAAATCGGCACGCCGTCGTCATCAATCTCGACCGGCTCGACAACTCCGGCGTTGGGCGGCGCGCCGGATGAGGCCAGCATATCGGTGCAATCGGAATTGGATGTGTCCCGCGTTTACGAGCACCGCTCCAACGATCTCCTACTAGGCGACGCGCGGGCAAACCCGCGAACGCACCATGAACAAAGCCGGGCAACACTGGGCCAAGCACCGTGACAAATTTACTGCTGTAAACTCGGTCAAAATCTGGGGTGATCAGGCTGGGGTGGCCGACGTGAACGTAGAAAGTTGCTTCATGGCTTCACATCCGCTGAATGACAGTGACCGACGCATGTTTTGTCAGCTGGTCGAGCACTACACTAAAGACGTGGCCCTCATTCTCCAAGAAAGGATGGGGCAGGCGGCCGCCACAGCACACGTGATTGACAATATGGCGGTCGTCATAGATTTATTGTTCGATGAAACGCCTCCCGATGAGGTGGCGTTTGCGCTTCACACCACGATCACGGAAACTGCGCATTAGTAGTCGAACCCTCCGCATTGCCACGTCGGCATTACCCTCAATTGCGACCTTTCTGCTGCGCCGCAAGAAATGACGCCATCGGCCCGATGCTGTTGAGAAAGTCGGTCACGAGAACCGAGTGACTGAGTTGATCACTCGTGGCGAATCCCACGCTGTGGTATATTCTTGCTTCGCTAAAGCCTTCGACAAGACCCCGTCGGAGGCTTTTAGCTTTTGGGGGTGCACCACGGTTTTGTATACTGCTTCAGTGAAGCACTTCATCGTAGACTCCGGTGACTTTATCGCCACGACAGGTATCTACAGAATGGTCGATCATCCAGGACGTGAGATCACCTTGGTCTACGGCGACGCTGTACCAACCTTTCAAGGCAAGAAAGTGAAGTTCAGACTTATCCGGGCTGCTAAAAATCCGAGACGGGGCTAAGACCACTATCCCTGCTTCTACGGATATGACGCAAGCTGAAAGGGAGGCGGCTCAACCCAAAGAAGGATGACGCGACGACGATGCTTTCCGCCGCTAACTCATTTCAGGTCGTCTTCGGCGATTCCATAGTGAGCGTCGAATTCGCGCAGCGCGGCGACTATCCGATGTTTCTGACGACGCCAGGCTCGGCCGAGCATCAGCTCCGCCTGCGCCCGGAAGAACAGAATTTTTTCGCGATCGGCTTTGTTGTTGAGGTTTCTATAAAAAACCATCCGATCCTCCGGCGACATGGCCATATAGTCCACGTACTTCATTCCCGCCTCCCGAGCTCTGGGCGCGAGAGAACAGAAGCAAAACGGGAAGTCAGCGGGGATGAGTCAAATTGACCCCCCCGATATCCAGTGCCCCAGTCACCAGCTTGGGGGAACCAAATCGAAAAGTGCGGCGTTGCTGCCGACGGGCTGGCAACAAAGAGGGACAGCCATGCCCCGACCCCAACTTCATAACGACACGCTGGCGCCGGCGGTGGTTCCTGGCCATCGACATACATTGTACCTAGTTGTTCGTCACCGCGACGAGTGGTTCATCAAGTTCCACGGCCAGGTGTATGGGCCATACAAGACCGAGCGAGAAGCGATGCGGTTCGCTATCGACGCTGCTTATAAGCTTGGTGAGCGCGGCGAAGAGTCGCAAGTGCTGTCGATGGACGAGAGCGGGAAGATACGCGCGACGTGGACGCACGGACAGCACCCGTTTCCGCCCTGGCAATAACCATCCTTCAACGAACACGGGGGAGCTTGATGCTGATTTCGAGGCATGACAGGAGTCATATCGTCGAGCTTGAAGATGGCACCAGGTGGCGCATTTGGCCGGGTGATATTGCTACGACCTGATCCAAGCAGACGCGGACTGGCCCGCGAAACAAGTCCAGTGGCATCTGAAGAAAGGCTGAATCAGCGTAAAACCCGTGCTGAACTCAGGGCTTGGATTGCAGCGGCACGCACGAGCCTGATCGCTTCGTTGCCATGCTTGTCAGCTCGCCTCTACGGCACGTCATGTGAAGTGAAAATCGTCCGGCACTTCCCCGAACGTCCTCAAGATCACCGCATCCTCGAATTCGCCGACTTCAGGACTTCCCTGCCGCGAGAAGGCGACCGCGCCGGCATTCGCCGCGTCGCGGCACATCACTTCAGCCCGCCTCACGGCGGCCGCTGCGTGGGGACACTCGACCGGTTCAGCGGGCGCCAAGCCTCCCTCGACACGCACGAAAGGCAACGCAACGTAATAGATCATCGCTGGCCTCCAACTTGGATGCCCCGACGATCGGAATTAAGAACAAAACAAGAACATGAGTCAATGGGGGTGACGCCCTCCCCTTTAATAAGAGTGAGCCAAAAACGCTCACCCCTCCCACTCCTCGACACTGTTGCGTCAACCGGTAGGGCTCACGTTACAGCCGTTTGGCGTGAGCGCATTCGTGTAGTTTGCCAGCAGGTCCTGCTCTTCCACCAGCCGATCGTCCTTCTGAGCATTGAGGTGAAGATGGACATGAGTGGCCAACTTCAAATCAATGCATCGAATTCGATGGTGATCCGCTGTCGCCCTCTTTGAGAGATCGCCTTGGCCAATGTACACGGGAAGCCACAACCCATCTCGGTTCTTTTTGGCGTAGATGTAGTTGCCGTCCTGCCCCTCATTGATATTGGGGTGCCGGGCGTAGACGTAGTACGTGTATTTGGCGCCTGATTTTCCAATGTCTCCTGATTCGCCATAGCGGCTCTCCTATCAGGTCTACGAGAAGCCAGCTTATTGACCGCGGGCGACGAACCGATTCAAAATCATTCGCCTAGCAAGGCCTGTCCCGCGCCGGCTCTCATCCGCGCAGGGCGGTATTTCAAAGCCGTCGGGTCCTGTAAGCCCGGCGGCTTCTTTCTCTTGTTTGCAAAAATCAGTCCCTTGGACCAGCCAGCCGAGCGCGCCGGGTGACAGCGATCAGTCGCGCCGCCTGAGATAATCCGTGAGGGATTTCGCTCCCGTTTCATCAAGCAACGTGTCGAGCTTCATGTCGCTGCGCCGACCACTCGCGAAATCCGAGCCGTATGTCCCACGCAGGGTTGCTACCCGCGTTGCCCCGTTCTTCTGTCTGATCGTTCCGTCTTTGTCGCGGCACCGATCGTCGAAACCTGTATTGCAATTTTTCTTGGCCATCATCATTTCCTAATTCGATCGTTGACCATCTTCGGTGCGGCCGAGCGGCGCCCTTGACGGCACACCCCACGCGTGATTCAACCGAAGTGTCTCACGACAGAAACGATTGCCCGATTCGTTTCTCGTCTGCAACACGTTTTTCACATGTGGAGCA
>WNFR01006345.1_pt1 | contig 13231 bp, 11 predicted proteins | sample 5400221 | NCBI WGS metagenome assembly WNFR01 (sample SAMN13153357, study PRJNA577476) | soil metagenome | isolation source: 40 cm soil under Madrone tree | place: USA:California | collected 2016-06-14
ACGGACACACTGCATCCCTTTTCCCAGATTCTGAAGGTCTGAAGGAACAATCGCGGCTCGTGATCGCCAACTGGGTGGAAAAGTTTAAGACGCACCGCATCACCTTTACCTTCCCCGTGCTTAGTCATGTACAGGACGTAATGTTCCTTGTAAGTGGGCCGGATAAGGCAGAGATGGTACGCGAAATCCTGGAAGGCAATCGTACCCCGCCGTTTCCGGCCCAACAGATCCAGCCCGAGGGCCGACTTCTGTGGATGCTGGACGAAGCCGCGGCGGCGAAACTGAAACGCTAGGCACGTCATCACTCGATCGGCTCAATGAGCAACTCTGCCTCCCGCGCCTGCCGCTCCGGCCACTGGATGAGCACAATCGCAATCAGCACGATGACAATCCCAAGCGTTTGCAGAGGACGCAACAACTCTCCCAAAGCGCCCGCAGCAATCACGATGCTGAACACCGGCTCCAGACAGCTGACCACGACCGCGCGCGTAGGTTCCAAATGTTGCAGCCCCGCAAAATAACAAGAGAACGGGCCGAGCACCGACACGAGAGAGAAAATCAGCATGAATCCCCATTGCTCGCGGCTAAAATGCGCAGCCCACAATTTCCACGGAGGATTGACGAAAATCCAGAACGTCGCGGCCGAAGCTAAGACCCAAAGCAAAACCTTCCACCGATCGTATCGGGCGAGCACGCTGTGTCCGGCGACGTTGTAGAACGCAAATGAAAACGCGGCCAGCAGAGCGGCTGTGACGCCGACTGGATCCAGGCTCAGTCCGCTGGAACCGACAAAGCCGACCGCAAGCATGCAGCCCACAACGGCCAGTCCAACCGCGCCGCTGCGTCTCAACGACGGCTTATAGCCTCCGCGTAGAACTGTGTACAGCAGCACCCAGACCGGCGCCGTGTATTGCAAAATGATGGCAGTCGCAACGTTGGTGCGCTGGATCGCGAGATAGTATAGGTAGTTCGAGGCCGCCACTCCCAGCACGCCGATCAGCAGGAAACGTACCAGATCGCGCCATGGCACCAGGAGCGCGCCCGCTCCTCGCCGGATCAGAAGGACCGGTAACAGAACAAGAAATGAAAGAGTCGTACGGCTTTGCGAAAGGATCAGCGGATCGATAGCGCCCAGCTTCAAACCCGGAACTCGTCCTGTAAATGCGGCGCGCCCGAGCGTAGCGGCAACTCCCCAGAATAGAGCCGCACTTCCGATGTAGAGGTATCCTCGAAGCGGATGAGCGCCACTCTTCACTCCGCATACTCGATCGTGAAGGTGATCTTTGCGGTCTTCTCCAGCATCGCCGACACCGAGCAGTATTTCTCTTTCGAAAGCCGAACAGCGTCTTCCATCGCCTTCTTCGAAACCTGGCCTCGCACGCGGTAGGTGAGATGGATTTGCGTAAAAACGGCTGGGCTGTTAGCAGTCTTCTCCTTGCCGGCATCCACGACGATGCCGTGGCCCGAGCCCGCCTGGCCTACGAATCGTTCCCGGTCCGACCAATTTACGGAAGCTTCGATCATTTTTCCTCTCTTGCATTGAATCTAACGCTGGACTAACTCGGCTCCGCAGCACTTCAGCGCCGATTGTCCGTCATCGGTTCGGGATGAATCAACACGCGGAACAACTCCGCCGCCTCCTGCTTAAACCGTATTTCCAGTGCGGTCTGCACATCGTGGACGCGTGCCAGCGGCATGTCGTCGGGGAGCGTGCAATGGCAGGAAACGTACAGGCGATCACGAATTAGCTTGAACTGAAACTCATGTACATCTATCACTTCCGGGAATTCTTTCACAATCTTCTTTAAGCGTTGTTCCAGCCGCGGTTCCTGCACGATCTGCTCTCCCTGCTCGATCGTCGCGGGCTCGCTCTCAATGTGCGTCAGGATGGTCGCAATCTCTGGCACCTCGTGGCGCATTTCGTTTTCCAGGCGCGTCACTTCATCGTGCGCGTGCTTCATGCTGAGTTGCTCATCGAGTTCGAGATGCTGCTCCACGTGGAGTTTCCCGTTCAGATCCTGCACGCTGACGTCGTGCACGTTGAAATTGTGCCTCGCGGCTACCGCGCGGATGCGGTCGAAAATATTTTCCGAGCGGCGGGCGCGCGGAACCGAGTGCACCATCACGTCGGCATTGGGCAGAATCTGTTGGACCTGCGCCGTGACTTCATCGACGATCTGCTCGGAGCGCTGGAAAGTGAAGTTGCGGGAGAGTCCCACCGAGACATCGGCGAAGTAGCGGTTACCGGCTCGGCGGATGCGGGCGCGGTCCACTTCGAGTACGCCATCGATTTTCCGTATCTTCTCCAGTATCTGGTTACGGACACCCGTCGGCGCGGCATCAAGCAAAGCGTCGATGGTTCTTCGCGCAAGGCGCCAGCTCACGGACACAACCACGCCCGCGACAAACAGGGCAGCGATCGGATCTGCCTGCCGCAGCCATGCGATCTGGTAGGTGTGCCCTAGTTGCACCAGAAGGAGGCCAAGAATAACGACCGAACTGGACCAGATATCGGTCGAGAAGTGCAACGCGTCAGCTTCGAGAGCCTGACTGTCGTACTTCAAGGCAATACGCCCCAATGCGCGGGATCGCCAGGCATCGACTGCAATGGAGAGAATCATCACTACATATGCCGCCACGCTCGGTTCGATCTCCACGCTATGAAAGAACAGCCGCTTGATAGCCTCGGAGATGATCCAGATGCAGGTCAGCAGGAGCAGCCCGGTTTCGATGAAAGCGGAGAAATTTTCGACCTTGCCGTGCCCGTACTGGTGATCCGCGTCAGCCGGCTTGTCAGAAACCCGGACGGAAAAATATGTCACCAGCGCCGCGATCAGGTCGAGTCCGGAGTGCGCGGCCTCCGAGAGAATACCCAGCGATCCGGTGGTAAATCCCACCACGATCTTCAGCGCTGTAATCGCAAAGGCCGCGAGCACAGAGCTCCCGGCTACGGCGCGCTTCTCCTTGCGCATCGATCCGGGACTGTAAGCGGCCTGAGTTTCGGGCATACCGCATTATCGCTTCCGGCTCGAATCCCGCCAACTCCTGGTAGTGGGCTACTTTGACCTGAGTCGATAAAATTCCCAAACGAACCCCACCAAGAAAATACCTACGACCACCACGAGCCAGGTGAAGGGCCTTGCAAGGGAAATTGGGTCCCATCCGACCGACCCGGCCTGCGACGACTGCAATGACCGAGACGCAATTGAAATGCCGACCACTACAACGATGACGAGCAGGATAGCTGCGGCAAGTACAGCCAACAATCCCGCAAGGGTGCACTTAACATAAATCATGCCACTCTTTCCGCCCTCCGCTGCTCGTAAGCTTCCCAGAGGGCTACAAGGTCATTCACATCCCAGAGTCGATCCGTAACGCCAGCGGCCATTGCTGGACTCATGCGCAGTGTACGGTGAATCTTAATAAAGTTGTAGACGAAATAATTGAGTGCGACTGCTGCTGCGTGATTCTCTAGCTTCCGCGAAAAGCCGTTCGACAAGCGCGTGTAGCGCCTTATGCTGGTGCGAACAGTCCAATTTTGCCTTTCGACGAACGAAGTCGAAACATGCTTGAAATCAGGATTCCCGCTCACTGCCTTCATGTCGCAGCCGATGCACTTCGCTGGTGAGTAGCGTGTCTCGTTCTCCATTGGAGCGCGATATGCCTTGTGCAGTTGCACATGATCAGCTTGGGAACCAAACGCATCTTCGATCACGTTTAGATACGTTTTCAGGGCATCGGTAGTAATCTGGACACGTAGTAGCCCACTACCCAACTCCTCGGTTACTGCCGATCATGGTCGCGCCATGCTACGATGACAGTTCGCAGTATTTCCCTTCTGGAGGACTAAATTTCATGCGTAACAGGTGGCTCCTGTGTCTCCTGCTCGGAGGCCTGGTCTATGGGCAAACAATGCCCGCTCCGATGCCCCATTCTCACCCCGCGGCTGGCGCGAAAACCGAATCAGCAGGGGACGCCGACGCGAAGGCAGCCGAAGCCAAAATCAGCCCCAGCGATCCTGTGATCACTGTCAAAGGCGCGTGCACCGATCCGGCGAAAAAAAGCGAGACCTGTGAAACCGTGGTCACGCGCGATCAATTCGAAAAACTCGCTGAGGCCTTGCAGCCCAATATGGCGCAACCGATCAAGCTGCGGCTGGCCACTGCCTACTCGAGGCTGGTCGGCATGAGCAAGGAAGCGGAGAGGCGCGGACTCGACAAGTCTCCCAAGTTCGAAGCCAACCTGGCCTTCGCGCGCATGCAGATCCTCTCCCAGCAGTTGACCAGCGCCTTGCAGGAAGAATCTCAAAAAGTTTCCGACGCTGAGATGGAGAAGTATTACAACGAAAAGATCGACACCTACCAGGAAGCCAATTTGCAGCGCCTCTACATGCCACGCACCAAGCAGGTTACGCCGCCCAAGGCGGCGCCGGGAGTAAAGAAAGATAAGGCAACTCTAGAGAAGGAAGAGAAAGATCGCCAGACTGCCGGTGAGGCGGCTATGACGAAGACCGCTGCAGCTCTGCGCGCGCGCGCCGCGAAAGGCGAGTCTTTCGACACCTTGGAGAAGGAAGCCTACCTGGCAGCGGGGTTGAAGGGAAATCCGCCTTCAACGAAGATGGAAAAGGTTCGACCCCCAACCCTGCCTCCCGCGCACCACGCCGCTCTGGAACTGAAACCGGGAGAAGTCACGGAAGTGATTTCCGACGCGACCGGGCATTACATTTACAAATTGGTCAGCAAGCAAACTCTTCCGCTTGACAGTGTCAAACCGGAAATCAAAAACTGGATTGCCAGCCAGCGTTTCCGCGATGCCATGCAGGAATTTCAAGGCACCTCAAAGCTGAACGACGCCTACTTCGGAATCACGCCCAAGCCGCCTGCAAAGCCTGGAAGCGAACCGGACGCGGATGTCGATCCCGACTGATGGACACGGCGAAACCTACCGTCATTGTTACGGGAATTTCGGGTAATCTTGGGCAGCGTCTGGCACCGATGCTCGCCGACTACACGGTGGTGGGCATTGATGTCACTCCTCCGCCCGCGCCGGTCGACCGCTTCGTCCCGCTCGACCTCGGGAACGAAGATTCCACCCGCGAGTTGTTTTTGTTGTTGCGCGAGTTGCAACCCGCGTCCGTGGTGCATCTGGCATTCGTCATCGATCCGCAGCGTTCCGGCGTTCTGGACGTCGATACGATGTGGCAGATCAATGTTGCCGGCACCGCCCGCGTGATGGAAGCCGTCACCGAAGCCAATCGCAACGCCGGCGCAAATATTCGGCAGTTCATTTTCCCGAGTAGCGTTTCGGCTTATGGTTCTGACATTCCCGAGCCCGTGACTGAAGAAGCCCCGTTGCAGGCCCATACTCTGCCCTACGCACTCCACAAAAAAGAAAGCGATTTGGTCGTACAGCAGAGGGCTCCTGCGCTACGCGGGTGCAGCGTTTTTATTCTGCGTCCGCATATTTTTGCAGGGGCCAGCGTTGAGAATTACCTGATGGGAGCGTTCCGGGGAACTCCGAATGGCAAGAGCAAACGGGCAACCCGCATGCGCGATCAGGGTAAACGTCTCCCATGCATGCTTCCCTTTGGGAAGAAATATCTCGACAACAAAATTCAGTTCATCCACGTCGACGACATGGCGCGTCTGATCGCGTGGATCCTGCATCGCGAACCCGAGGCGCAACGCCTGACAACGTTGAACGTGGCCGGCCGCGGCGACGCCTTGACCTTCGCTCAATGCATCCAGCTGGCGCACGCAAAGTTGTGGCGCGTGCCTGGGAGGTGGGGCATGCACAAGATACTTCAGTTCTTGTGGCGCGCGAAAATCTCGTCCATTCCGCCAGACGCGGTTCCCTACATGACCGGCCAGTACATCATGAACACCGACCGCCTGAAGAACTTCCTGAAGACAGATTACGAGCGCGTGATTCGATACTCGATTGCCGATGCTTTTGCGGATTCCTTCCGGAAGAACAGTTAAGAGAAAGTACGCAGAAGACATCGGCCCGCTCTTCCCGGTTTCCCCCGTGTCCTCCGTGCTCCCCGTGGTTAGAGCTTTTGACGTCACTTGATCCCGCGATAAACCCCCGCGACGCCAAACGTGTAAGGCGTCCATGAAGCCTCGGGAAATCCCGCGCCCCGCATGCGTTCCAGCATCTCTTCGGGCGGCGGAAAGCGTTCCACCGATGCCGGCAGATATTTGTAAGGCCCCTGCACGCCGGAAATCACGGTTCCAATCGCCGGCAGCACATGCTTGAAATAAACCCGATAAACCTTTCCCAGCAACCCCCGCGGCTCTCCAAAATCCAGAATCCCGCATTCGCCTCCCGGACGCAGAACGCGTACCATCTCGCGCAGCCCCGCATCGTAGTCGGCCAGATTGCGAAATCCAAACGCAGCTGTGATTAGATCGAAGTGCGCGTCAGGAAAGGGCAACCGCAGCGCGTCGGCTTCGATCCATGCCAGAGAGGTCCCTCTTCCCTTCTCGGCTGCCCGCTGCAGCATGGCATGAGAAAAATCTGCGCCGACAATCTGCGGACTGCCAATATTGGCACGCCGCCGCAACGCGAACGTCATGTCTCCCGTGCCGCAACACAGATCAAGTACACGAGCATCCGGACGCTTCAGGATGGAATCGAAAGTCCGCGCCGCCCGCCACCACCAGAACCGGTCCGTGTTCAACGAGAGAACATGATTCACCAAATCGTAGCGCGGAGCGATCGAAGTGAACATCTCCCGCACGGCCTTGCCGGCCGATTCCGTGTCGCGCGCACCCGCCGGAGCGGCGCCTACGATCCGGCTATTGATTTCCTGGCTCATCTTTGTGATAGCCTCCGAATTTCATCCACAGCCGAACGAACCGCTGCAGCAGGTACATCGCCGACAATTTCAACTTTTCCAATCTTCGTCGGCAGGACGAAGTGCACAACACCCTGCCGAGCTTTCTTATCGGAGTGCAGCCGTTTCAGTACGCCCGCTGTCTGAATTTTCATGCTCGGCAACCGCCCGAATCCGAGAAGCGCGCTGGTGATGCGTTCCGCCGTCCCCTCATCCAGTCTGCCGGTAGAGAACGCGATGTGCGTCGCAGCGATTATTCCCCATGCCACCGCTTCTCCGTGCAAGAGCTGGGTGTAACGTGTCTCGGCCTCGAGCGCGTGCCCGATCGTGTGTCCGAGGTTCAGCACCTGACGTAAACCGCCCTCGCGCTCATCCACACTCACGACCCGGGCCTTAAGACGCACCGACTCAGCAATCACTTTCTCAATCACGACGGGATCGCGATCCAGAATCTCACGTCGCTGCTCTTCGAAAAGCCGGAACAATCCGGCATTGCCGATGATTCCACACTTGAGCGCCTCATAGAGGCCCGCGCGATACTCTCGCGACGGCAATGTGGTGAGCACGTTTGGATCGATCAGGACCGCGCCGGGCTGATGAAACGTCCCGAGCAGATTCTTCCCCGACTGAAGGTTAACGCCGGTCTTTCCGCCAATCGCAGCGTCCACTTGCGCCAGCACTGTTGTCGGAATCTGGATGACCTCTACTCCCCGCATATAGACCGAGGCCAGAAAGCCGGTCACGTCACAGGTCACTCCTCCACCCAGGGCGATCAGTATGGCACCCCGGTCGGCTCCCAGCTTTACGAGGCTCTGCGCCAACCTCTCAAGAGTGGCCAGGCGCTTGAAACGCTCGCCATCAGCCATCTCTAGCGGGACCGCCTGCACGCCGGCGTCCGCCAAAGATTGCAGCAGGATCTTCGCCCAGCGCCGTCGCACCGGCGGCACGGTCACCACAAACACGCGGCGATTCGCGACGAGTTTGCCGAGATGCTCTCCGGCGCGCGCAAGCAGGCCGCTGCCTAAGAGCACATCGTAAGACCGCGAAGGAGTGCGCACAGGGACGCGAATCATGCGTCTTCATCATAGCGTATGGAGGTGTGGCTCTCGACTGTCGGCTCTAGCTTCTGAATCCGACTTACACTCGTGGCGGGCAACGGTGTAATCCGCACACTGCGTGGTACCATTTTTTTAGTGACCAAGCCCACTCCCACCGAATGCGACTTCCTGGTCGTAGGAGCCGGGGTGGCCGGACTGCGCGCTGCAATCGAATTGGCCGACGCCGGTCGCGTCATCGTCCTCGTCAAGCGCCAGGTGCGCGACTCAGCCACACACTTCGCCCAAGGAGGAATCGCCGCCGCTCTCAGCGACGAGGACGAAGTGAGCCTTCATCTCCAAGACACACTCGTCGCCGGAGACGGCCTGTGCAATGTAGAAGCAGTCCGCGTGCTCGTCGAGGAGGGCCCGCCTCGCATTGAGGAACTGATTGAGTGGGGCACGCAATTCGATCGCAATGGCACCAAGCTGGCATTCACGCGCGAGGGCGCTCACAGTCGCAATCGTGTTCTGCATGCGCAAGGCGATTCCACTGGACAAGAAATCCTGCGCGCGCTGTATGCCAAAGCCAAGAGGATGAAGAATATTTCAGTGCTGGAATTCGAGATGTCGTCAGACCTTCTGGTGGAAGCCGGCCGAGTCGTAGGCGTATCCGTCATTGGCGAAGGCGCAAAATTCCAGCAGATCACCGCCTCCGCCGTTTTGCTTGCCACGGGCGGACTTGGCCAGATCTATCGCAATACGACGAACCCGGAAGTCGCCACCGGAGACGGCGTTTCCATGGCCTATCTGGCGGGCGCCGAAGTCAGCGACATGGAATTTATTCAGTTCCACCCGACGGCGCTCTATTTGAAAAACGCTCCGCGGTTCCTGATTTCAGAAGCGTTGCGCGGCGAAGGCGCGCATCTCCGCAATATGGACATGAACCGCTTCATGTCGAAATATCACGCACTCGGCGAACTTGCGCCGCGCGATGTGGTCGCTCGCGCCATCGTCCACGAACTGGAAGTCACACACAGCCCGGAAGCCGTCGTTTACCTCGACCTCACACACCTCAAACCTGACCACGTGCGGCAACGTTTCCCGCGCATCTATTCCACTTGTCTGGAGTACAACATCGACATCACCACCGAGGTAATCCCGATCCGTCCTGCGGCGCACTATGCCATGGGAGGCGTGCGCACGGATCTCTCCGGACAGACCAATCTGCCCGGACTGTATGCCGCTGGCGAGGCTGCTGCTACCGGCGTTCATGGCGCGAATCGTCTGGCCAGCAATTCGCTGCTTGAAGGATTGGTCTACGGAGCGCGCGCCGGCCAGGCCATGCGGGACAACCTCCATGACAGCACGTCGCGATTGAGTCCGAAGCGATCCGCCTCATCCAACGGTCCGGTGGATTCCGGGACTGAAGACTTGATTGGCCAAGTTCGCGACACGATGTGGAACAAAGTTGGAATTGTTCGTGAAGGTTCCGGTCTGCGCGAAACGATTGAAAAATTACGAAGTCTCCAACCCCGAGTCGGCCATCCAGGAACACGCCGAGCCTTCGAGGCCCGCAACATTCTGACTTCGGCCCTGCTAGTTACCCGCTCGGCCTTGGCCCGCGAAGAAAGTCGCGGAGCCCACTACCGTACCGACTATCCCTCCCACGACGACACCAAATTCCTGAAGCACTCGATAATGCTCGGCGATAAAATTTCATTTCAGCAACCCTAAGCCCGAGAGACGTCGGAGCTTTTGAATTCCTCCGTGACCCCGTGTCCCCCGTGGTAAAGAAGTTTGCCGGACAGTCTAAGTTTTCGTCTTCTTAGGATGACGCAACGAAGCGATCACTGACGCTCCAAGCACAAGCACAATGACCGCCAGCGTCCAGATTGTAGGGATGTGGAAATAATGCGCACCGATCATCTTCACCCCCACAAAGATCAGGACCAGCGACAATCCGTAGTGGAGGTAGTGAAACAGATCCATCATCCCGGCCAGCGCGAAATACATCGACCGAAGTCCGAGAATGGCGAAGACGTTGGACGTGTACACGATGAATGCATCCAGCGTGATCGCAAGCACCGCCGGAATCGAATCCACGGCAAACAACACGTCAGTCGTCTCGATCAGGACCAGCACAACCAGCAGCGGCGTAGCGTGAAGCCCAGGCTTACGGACCAGAAACTTCCCACCGACGTAGTCTTTCGTTACCGGCATCACCTTGCGAAAGAGCCGCAGCACCGGATTGTTCTCCGGATGGATTTCCGCCTCTCCCTGCCGCAGCAGCTTAACTCCGGAATAAATGAGCAGCGCACCGAAAAAATACGTGATCCATGCGAACCGCTGAATTAGAGTGACGCCCGCCAGGATGAACAGCCCGCGCATCACGAGCGCGCCCACAATCCCCCAGAACAACACTTTGTGTTGATGGTCATCGTGTACTTTGAAATAGCGGAAGATCACCAGGAACACAAAGAGGTTGTCCACGCTGAGCGAGAGTTCGACCACATATCCGGTGACGAACTCCAGCATGCTGCTGCGGCCATGCCAGAAGAAAACGAATAGGGAAAAAGCAGCGGCCAGCGCGATCCACACACCCGACCAGATCAACGCCTCGCGAAAACCGACACGGTGGGATCGGCGATTCAGCACTCCCAGATCGAGTACCAGCATCGCCACCACGAAAAGATTAAAAAGAATCCAGAAGAGGAGCACGATGAAATAGTACGACAGGTCACGTAGAGACGCGGCGTGCCGCGTCTTTATCCCCACCGCGTTCCTGGTTTTCCTAAGACCTGAGGCCTAACACCTGAGACCTGCTCTTTGCCTACTTCATCCTCCCGCGCTTTCCAGTCGCCCAGTCGTCCCACATACCCATCGATTTCATTTCGTCGTCCATGTGGGTTTCATGCAGCATTTGTTCAATCTGGGTGCGATCCAGGCGCGGACCGACGCGTTCGGGAGCATTCGCCAGAGCAAAGCTTAGGGCGACGGCTTCGGCTACGTGTTTCTTGAGTTGCGGGAAATCGACCTTATCGTAGGTGTCCGAGGTCGCGTGATAATTCACGAGGTAGTTCGCTTCATCCTGTTCCGCAACGAATGTCGGCACACCCTCAAGCATGAAATCGAAGTGATCGGTGCCGGCTTCCGCCGTCGGAATCAGCTTGGCGGCACCGAATTGCTCGAGCGGCGCGACCAACGATTCGGCTGACGACACGACATCCTTTCGACCACCAGTAGAAAACGAAGTTGTCTTGCCAATCCCCGCGTCGAAGATGACGACTCCCGCAGCCTTATCCAATTCATTGCGATGCGCCACAGAGTACATGCGCGATCCGATCAGTCCCTCTTCCTCTCCAGAAAACAGAATGAAACGGATGGTTCGACGCGGCTTTAGCCCGGTGGCCTTGAGAGCGCGTACCGCGTCGATTACCAGCGCGGCATTGCAGCCATTGTCGAGCGCTCCCGTCCCCAGTTCCCAGGAATCCAGGTGCGCACCCAGGATCACAAACTCGTCGGGCTTCTCACTGCCACGGATCTCCGCAACCACGTTCCATGATTTGATAGGCCCGCCGATTCGATTCGGAATCGCAAGATCCGTCCACAAAGGGTTTCCTGACGCGAGCAGCCGGGAAATCCGCTCTCCATCCTCACGCGCGATAAGCACCATGGGCAACAGATCGATTTCGCCGCCTACAGAATTCGTATGGCGATACAGAATGTCGTTCTCGCGCGTGCCCATAAACGCGAGGGCCTTGGCTTTTCCCTTGACCGCGAGCGCAATTACTGCCGGCGCCTGCTCGTACTCCCGAAAGAGATCAGCCCAGTTCCCTAATATTTTTGTGTGCACCAGCAGGAGCTTGCCGGAAACATCGCCCGCTTTGGCAAATTCGCTCTCGGTGCCTTCGCCCACATCTAGGATGGGCACGTGCTTCGTCGCCGCCAGCGCCGGCGCCCATGCGATGGACACCACCCGCGGACGGAAAGCCGTCGGCGACAGATAGAGAGCTTCACGCATCTGCGCCTCCGCCCCATACACGGTCATATCAGTTGCACCCTCGGCCCACGAATGCGGCATGCTGAACTCTTCCGTGTGGACGTTATCGGCTGCGGCCTCCTTGAATGCCGCGACACCCCATTCAACCGCACGCTGCATAGCCGGTGTCCCCGGCACACGCCCACCAACAACATCGGTCAGACGGCGAAGGTTGTTTTCCAGCGGCGACGGTTTCAGTGCTTCCTGAATCAGCCGATCGGCAGAGTTGTCAGCAGCGAACAGCGCCAAAGAAAAAAACGGGAGGCCCAACCACGCAAGTTTGCGAAGCATAGCGGAAGCATTAGAAATGAAATTGAAAGAAAGTGGAAGTGAGAAGATGCCGCGACGCCAAGAATGAAGATAGGTAGAGAGGCAGCTTGCCGCGTCTCTACCGAACTATGCCGGCACTAATCCCCAACGCTCCTGTAGCTTGCGCTCCATGGTGCGGAAAACGAGGCCGTCGATGATGAATCCAAGGATGATGATCAGGATCATCACGGCGATTACCTGGCTCATGTCGTTCAGGTCGCGGCCCATCATCAGCAACTGGCCGAGACCAAGACTCAGGAAAATCATTTCGGCCTGAATCAGCGAGCGCCATCCGAACGCAAAGCCCTGCTTGAGACCAGAGACGATAAACGGCAGGCTAGCCGGCAGCAGGACCGACCAGAACAGGCGGAATCCCGTTGCGCCGAGATTGCGTCCGGCCATGGCATAGATTTTCGGCATCTGTTTGCGGCCGTCTTCCATCGCGATCGTCACCGACAGTAGCGATCCCATCAGCACGACGAACAGGATTGCCTTTTCGGTCAGTCCAAACCACAGGACTGCCAGAGGGATCCAGCAGATGCTCGGCAACGATTGAAGGCTGACTAGCAGGCCGCCAAGCGTGTCTTCGAGGAACTTGTAGCTGCCTACGGCCAGGCCGAGGATCATCCCCAGCACAACCGAGAGGCTATAGCCGATCAGCATCCGCTTCATGGTGACAGCGATTCCGATCCAGAAACTATGATCCTGAAAGCCGGCCCAAAGCGCTTCGCCAACGCCCCATGGCGGCGGGAAGAGGTACGGCGGCCAGACATGCAACTTCGCGAGCAGGGCCCAGATTCCAATGAGCGCGCTATAAAAGATAATTTGACTACCCAGCTTTTTCATCGGCGTACTCCACTTCCAGGGACTTGGTGATTTCTTCGCGCAGGCAATCCAAAATCTCGCGTGCAGTGCGAGCAACATCTGTTTCTTCGATGTGGCGCGGACGCGGCAGATGAATCGGAAACTCCTGTTTCACGCGCCCTGGACGGAACGTCATCAAGGCAA
>WNFR01005263.1_pt1 | contig 13230 bp, 13 predicted proteins | sample 5400221 | NCBI WGS metagenome assembly WNFR01 (sample SAMN13153357, study PRJNA577476) | soil metagenome | isolation source: 40 cm soil under Madrone tree | place: USA:California | collected 2016-06-14
GATCGCGTCATTCTCACCGGTCAGGTTGGTATCGGCGGCCACATCACGGTAGGCGACGACGCGATTCTCTATCCGCAAAGCGGCGTGCCGAACGACGTGGCGCCCGGTGAAATTCTGGTCGGCACACCGGCGTTTGAAGTCGGCGCCTTCTGGCGTGCAGTCGCAGTTTTCAAGAAGCTGGGCGAAATTCCGAAACGAATTCGAGGCTTGGAAAAAAGGCTTGATGAAATCGAGAAATCAAAACCGAAGCAGTGACGAGCCTCAACTCTCGCGCGCAGCGTTTCGGCAGGCCTTGATCTTTTGGCTCTTCTGGTCAGCATACGTCTGCTTATCAGCGATCTTGATTACCGCGCTGCTGACCGACTGGCCCAAATTCCTCCACCCCTTAAGTCGGCTATTTCGCTACTAGAATTAGCCTCAACTACGCGACGCACTGGCAGTGCTCACTGAAGCCCGAATCGGTTGCGATACTCACTTGAAGTAATGAACGCCTTGACCATTTCGGCATTGACGAAGTTGCCGTTGAATTGATTCAGCTTCGTCAGCCAAAACTCATATCCTGAATAGTCCGTGTCCTGAGGGTCATTTGGGTTGCGACGCAAATAACCGAAGAATTGCATCAGCACGAACGCGCGGTTGAATTCCTGCTGTTGCAGACTAGAGTTCTCAGCTACGTCGCGCAGTGCGCGTGAGCGCGCGGTTATATCGCTGATGCTCGTGGCGGAACCGAATTCCGCGATCGCGGCGTTGCGATCGCTGGTTGACGGCGTGACTCCAGCATTCGTGAATAATTGATTCACGAACTGCGTCGGTGTCATCGTTGTAGGAAATGCCGCGGTGAAGCGCGCGCGTTGCGCGAAATCCAGAGTGAACGCCTACTTGTTGTTTTCCAGCACCGTCTCCCAGCCGGTCTGATTGACAATCACTCCTTGACCAATCTGCTGCGTGTCCAACAGGAATTCATTCAAGCGCACGATAGGCACGGCCAGCGAATGCGTTCCACCGATCGTTGACGTACCGATCGCGTCGCCGTAAGCCGCTTTGTAAATCCGCTCAACCAGGTAGCCTGTTTGTTGAAACTCAATCGAGAGAAAGTAAGCCGCCGAAGTGTTGATGCGCTGCGCGTCGATACATGAAGGTTGCGGCGCGCAGTTGTTGATGTTGTTGGTCCAAAAGTCCCAACCACTCTGATCCGGCTCGCGATTCAAAAAATCCAGATAGTGGAGCTTCACGAAGAACCTGGACGTGTCGATGGGATCCGCTCCATCAGCGATATCGTTGTCGGTGATGCTTACCGTTGCCGATGAGAACGTGCCCAGCGATGCGCCAGATGGATTGCTGAGATTCACTTGAAACGTCTCGGGCCCTTCCAGATACGAATCATCGATGATGAATATTGAGATGGTTTTCGAGGTCTCGCCCGGCCCGAATTTGACAGTGGCAAACCTGGCTGTATATCCGCTCGACCAGATAACCGGTCTGCTGGAACTCGATCGATAAGAAGTAAGCTGCCGAGACATTGATGCGCTTGGTCTCGATGCATTACTGATTCGTGCCGCAGGAAGTAAGTTGATTAGTCCAGAAATCCCAGCCGCTTGCGTCCGGCTGACGATTGAGAACGTCGTGGTAGTGCTGACAGACATGGCTTTGGGAGCCTTGCGAAAGAGAAACCGTCGCAGGGTAGTCGGATGAGGATACACGGGCAAACCGGTGAGCCGTTGGAACACACCGCGTCATCATTCTACTTATGACGCTGCCTGCATCTACGCGCTTTCCGGCAACAGCGGCGAGGCCTTGAAATTGTTGAACGAGACCGCCGCGACCGGCTTTCCCCCAACTATCCCCCCTTTGAGCGCGATTGTTTCTTGAATCGGATCAGAGAGGCGCCCGAATTCATTCAGTTCATGACCAATCAAAAGGCTCAATGGGACAAATATCGGCAGGAATTTGGGGCTTAATCCCTTGAATTAGATACTCGAGTACAGACGCCAGAAAGCCAACGCTGTCGGGGATGGGAGACTCAGCAGGCTCGCCCATTATGATCTTCTGAAAACCCAGGCTGGCTGGACGCGCGAGCTCTCACGGGCCAAAGCGTTGCCGGTACTCGCTTGAGGTAATGAAGGCCTTGACCATCTCGGCAGCGACGAAGTTGCCGTTGAATTGGTTCAGCTTGTTCAGCCAAAACTCGTAGCCGGTGTAGTCTGTGTCCTGCGGATCGTTCGGGTTGCGGCGCAGATAACCAAAGAATTGCATCAGCACGAACGCGCGGTTGAACTCCTGACTCGTCAAAGTCGCGTTCTCAGCCACATCGCGCAACGCCCGTGACCGCGCCGCTACATCGCTGGTGTTCGTGGCGGAACCGAATTCATTTATTGCCGCCTGGCGATCGCCTGTTGTAGGTGTAACACCTGAGTTGCTGAACAACTGATCCACGAATTGCGCCGGCGTCAGAGTCGTAGCGAGCGCCGAGGTGAACCGCGAGCGCTGCACAAAGTCTAAGGCGAAAGCCTGCTTGTTATTCTCCAATTGCTGTTGCCAGTTCCCGACGTTCACCACCACGCCTTGGCCAATCTGCTGCGTGTCGGGCAGAAATTCGTTGAAGCGCACGATCGGAACCGGAAGCTGATGCGCCCCGCCCAGCGTCGAAGCGCCGCTAGCACTGCCGTAAGCCGCCTTGTACATCCGCTCGACCAGATAACCCGTCTGTTGGAATTCAATCGACAGAAAGTACGCTGCCGAAACATTGATGCGTTTTAGCCCAATGCACGTCTGATCACTTCCGCAGGAATTAATCTCATTGGTCCAAAACGCCAAGCCATCGGCGTCCGGGACGCGATTGAGGAAGTCATAATAGTGTTCGGTCACGAAGAAGCCTGCTTGGTCGATGGGATTCGCGCCGGCACTCGAGTCGTCGTCATTGATTGTCACGGTGGCCGTTGCCTGACTGCCCAGAGACGCGCCCGAAGGATTGCTGAGACTGACGTTGAAAGTCTCCGGCCCTTCTATGTACGCGTCATTGATGACGAGAATCGAGATCGTCTTGGAAGTCTCACCCGCGGCGAACTTGAGCGTTCCCAGCGCGCTGATGTAATCGCAGCGCGAGGAGGCGAGGCCGTTGTTGACGTTGCAGTTCTGCGATCCGGCGCTGTCGCTGGTCGCATAATTCACATTCGCCGTGCCGCTCGTATCACCTGAACGCGTGACGGTCACATTAACGAGTTGATTGCCTTCACCGATATTGTAAGTTGCCGAGCTGAACTGGACGCTTAAAATTGGCGTTGGCGTTGGTGTCGCCGTTGGCGTTGGCGTGACCGTCGGTGTTGGCGTTGGGGTTGGTGTCGGAGTCGGCGTTGAACTAGCGAAAGGATCAACTTTTCCGATCGCGTTTCCGGTTTTCTCGGTGAACCAGAGCTTCCGCGTGGCACTGGAAGACGTGTTCTTACAGTCGCAGGCGATCATCTGTGGTTGAGTGTTGGCGGTGGGAATAATTCTTTCCGTAATCGTGCCGGTTGTTGTGATTTGGCCAATATTATTGCTGTTCGATTCGGTAAACCACAACGTGTTGTCGGGCCCATTTGCGATTCCCAAGGGAACGCTATTCGCGATCAGAGGTGCGAACTCAGTAATAACGCCTGCGCCGGTGATCCGACCGATTTGTCCGGCATCCTTCTCCGTAAACCAAATGTTACCGTCCGGACCTAACTCGGCTCCGAATGGGCCACTGGCCAAGGTAGGCAGAGTGAATTCGGTGAAGCATTTTGACTGACTGTAATTGCTGCCTTTGTCTTCGCAGACAATGAAGTCCGGCATGCCTGAGCTTTCTTTGAAGTAGCCAATCTTATTCGCGCTGGTCTCGGCAAACCAGATTCGACCATCACTCTCTAGTTCGGTGCCACCAAGATCGGCCACAATTCCCTGAAGCGTACCCGGCGTGGGAACTTCAAATTCCGTAATCGTAACTGAAGGGCTCGAAGGGTTCTTGATGAAGCCGAGTTTGTTGCCAATCGCTTCGGTAAAAAAGATGCCGCCCACGCCGAGCGTCATAGCAAACGGCTGACTGTTCAACGTAGGGACATTGAATTCGGTAAAGTTCGTCCCCGGAATGATTGCGCCTTCCGACACTACGCTCAACGGATTAATGCGGGCAATCTTGTTGGCGTTGGACTCGGTGACCCAAATATAGGTCGCCACCACAAGATCAGTCGGCTGACTGTTCGGGTCAGGAAGAGCGTATTCCGTAATATTTCCGTCCGGCGTGATGCGGCCGAGCTTTCCGGTAGCCTTTTCGGTAAACCACATCGCGTGATCCAAGTATGGGCGGATGCCAAGTGGCTGCGCCGCCGGGCTGGGATTCGGAAGCGGAAACTGTGTGATCGTTACTATCTCTGGCTGAAGATCGAGCTTATCGCTTGACTGCGCTGAGACCACACGATGCCAGCCGTAGCCGAGCGATGCGACTGTGATTGCCAGAACGATTAATGCGAACCATGCGGTTTTGGGATTATTCTTTGTCGTCTTCATGAATAAAAAAAGCGGGTTTCACTAGTCGCGGATAATGACAGAATCGATTGCCAATTTCAATCGAAGCATTCGAGCAGCGGCATCGATAGCTATCGCCTTTTCGACCTGCTGCCCAAAGATGTTCGCGGCTTCCGCAGCACCTTGCGACATGGCCTGCGCCTTTCCGTTTGAGCGTCTTCATCAAAAAATAATGAGGCTGCGCCTCAAAATGCCGAGGCGGAGCCTCAAAGAAAAATAGAGCTTTCACGGTAACCCGGAGGCACACCACGTGTGCTGCCGTGGCCGCCAAAAATCACGGTCCAAATCGCTGGCGGTACTCAGTTGAAGTGATGAAAGCCTTGACCATTTCAGCATTCACGAAGTTGCCGTTGAACTGGTTCAGCTTCGTCAACCAGAAATCGAAACCGGTGTAGTCGGTGTCTTGCCTGCGGCTACCCTGGGATCGGAAGGAAAAATGACCATTCAACCGCGCCGCGGTTGCGCCAATTCAGTCTCGATTGCCCGCCAATAATCACTGGAGGCATGGAAGATCATATTCACCTCTTGGCTCGCTTTGGCCGGACGATCACTCAGGCCGAATGGGTGAAAGAATTGAAGCGAGTTTCGAACCTGTGGCTGAAGAAGGAATATTCGCTTACCAACTTTGAGTGGCAAGGAGGCTATGGCTGATTTTTCCGTGAGTCAATCGAATCTTGAGCGGGTCAAGCGATATATCGTGACCCAGGAGGAACATCATAAAAAAAGGAGTTTCCAGGATGAGGTTCGCGAGCTTTTGCGGCGGCATCGGATGGAATGGGATGAACGATATATTTGGGACTGACGCAACCGCGTTCCGGTTGGGGTGATTACTCTTCCGCGCAGTCCCAGGGTAGCGGCAACCCTGGGCTGGAGGGTGCAACCGCGTTGCGGTTGAAGAGCTGGAACAAATGATCCATCGTGAACAGCTAATCGACGAACTCTTCGCGCAGGCGGTCGAGCTTTCGCGGGCGGAGCGCGGGAAATTTTTCGCCGAGACAAACGTTGGCAACGGTTCGCTCTTGCGCGATGGTGTGCGCGACGAGGTCAAGGCCCTCCTGCGGAACTTTCAATCTGCTGAAGATAACGGCTTTCTGTATCGACCTTTGGTTGCCACAGAGTCGCTGGATGGACGCAGCCAGACACTGATCGACGGCCAGGATTTCGAAGGCTACAAAATTCTTAAGCTGATCGCCGAAGGCGGGATGGGTGAGGTTTATCTCGCACACGATCCTGAACTCGATCGCAAAGTCGCGATCAAACTCATCAAGAGCAACCTGAAGACAAAGGAGCTGTTGCGCCGCTTTCGCAACGAGCGACAGATTCTGGCCAATCTTCAACATCCGAATATCGCGCGGCTCTTAGCCCGCTCGCCCGCCAACTCGAAAACGCAAACAGACTTAGCGTCTACTTACTATGATCTCGGCGTGGCACAGTCTAAGCTCGCGCAAGCCGGCTCCGCTTCATCTGATAGCTTAGAGGATTGGCGCCAGGCTCGGTCCTGGTATCAGAAAAGCCTCGACGTTTGGCAGGATTTGAGACGCCACGGCACGCTCAGGAGCGTCGACGCAAGCAAGCCCGATGAGCTCGTGAAAGAAATCGCCAGGTGCGATGCGCATGTCGGATAAGCTTTAGCTTGTCGCTGCTGTGATACGAACGAAAGTTTATCGAACATTCTGTTTATTGATCTTCCCTCGGCAGGTTATTGCGCCGCACAAGCAACGTTTTGAATCAGGGTGTAAAGTGTTCTCGTAATCGATCGTCATTTCTTCACCTGGTTTAATATCGCGCAAAGCAAAGAACAGCATGTGACCGTAAACAGTTTTCAGGTAGACGTTCGGCTCGCACGAGTGATTGATGTAGTGCGTGCCGTTGCCGCCCCGGCTGCCGTCCAAACTCCAGCGGCCATCGATATCGCAGATACGCAGGATGCGACGATTACGGGCCCGTTTTCTCGCTTCGAGATCTGTTATTCGCTCGCCGGTGTACTCGGCGATCTTTTTGCCGCGACGGAAATGAATAGTCGCGAAACAGCCTTTGCCGTTAATTGGAGATTTACGAATTGAGAGACCGTGCGCCAGTTTCACAGGCCATCATTGTACGACAATTCGAAATGAATTCACCGCAGAGGCACCAGAGGAATTCGCAGAGGTCACGGAGGAAAGAACTCTCTCTGCGTTCCTCTGCAAAAATCTCAGCGCCCTCTGCGGTAAATCCTCTTCGCTTTAGTTCGCCATTTGCGGCGCCACATAGCGAACCGATTTCAACTCCGCCAACGCCGCCAGCTTTTCAAACGGCAGACGACCGATGATCAATTTGGCAGTCTTTGGATCGAGCACTACTTCGAAACCGAGTTCCTTGAGCCGGTGCATCGTCTCATCGGATTTATCTGTCAACCAGATCTGGATTTCAGCTTTGCCGTTGTGAATGAACTTCGCTTCATCCGGACTCGGACTGAGCTTCTTGTCTTTCAAGCGATCGATGACCGCGAGAACCGCAGGATGAAACTTTGCCTGTAGCTGCGCGCGTTTCTGTTCTTCCGGCGACAACGTTCTCAAACCGTCGATGCGATAGTTTCCGCCGACTGTCGCGGCGCCTGCCGAGAAAGTGGCGTTGCTTCCTTGTGACGAGCCCGCACCCGCTCCGCCGACACCGCCGGTGGATCGTTTGCCGCCTTGCTCGTTTGCTCCGGACTTTGTAACGACTACTGTTTCCGCGACCGTAGCCACCATGGCCATCGGGGATCGAGAAAGACTGGACAGTGCCTGCAATCGTCCGAAGGCTTGGTCCTCTTGTCCATAGACCGCCTGCCGATTCACGCCCTCAGGCACTTCCACTGGCACATCAATCCGCCGCGGTTTACCGCCGTCAGTCACGATCATTTCTTCGACCGCCACAAACGAAGTGAACTGTGTCATCAGGCGATAGTCGAGGCCGAGCTGAACGATCGCCTGCTTCACTTCGTCACGCATCGCGCCTTGCTGCATGCCCTTGAAATCCTGGCTCATCAAATCATCTACTCGCGTACGCGCCCAGAGAGTCGTCAGTACATCGTGTTGCGATTGCGAGCTGGAAAAATCAACCGGAACCTCGCGCACAAAATCGCGGCCCGACATTTTTCCTTTCAAGCGAATCACGCCACGGCCATTGCCTGTGTAGCGGCCCGTCAAGATCACCGGTTTGGCGCCGAAGAGATCGGGAATTGTCTTGGGATAAACGTCGGCTACGGACTGTCCGTTCCAATCGATCGAGATATCAGTCAACAGCGGATTGCGCACGCGCTCATGAAATCGACGTGCCGCAGCCGAGCCATCGTCATTCAAGCCGACGTATTCGACTTCGCCTCGCCCGTACTTCGCCATGTTGTCAAGCAGGAAGCGATTTACGCTGCTGCCAATCCCAAAGGCAAACACCCGCGCGTTCGGATGTTTCTGCACTTCACCGATGATTTCCATGTCATTGCCAACGTAACCATCGGTCATGAAGCAAACGATACGCACGTGTCCTTGCGCGTCCGAGGGGTCCATCGAAGCTTTGATGGCTTTCATCATCTCAGTGCCGCCGCCGCCCTGGCGGGATTCGAGAAACGCCTGGGCCTTCGCCAGATTCTCTTTCGTAGCCGGCACCGGTTCGGGAAATAATATGTGTTCGTCCCCGGAAAAGGTGATCAAATTGAAAGTGTCGTAGGGATAGAGATTGTCGAGCGCGAGCTTCATAGTCTCTTTAGCTTTCTCAATTGGAAAGCCGGACATCGATCCCGAAGTGTCGAGCACGAAAACCAACTCCTTCGGCGTTACGTCTTCGACCGTAACTCGCTCGGGCGGTTGCAGGATCAAGGTAAAGAAGCCGCCATTGGCCGTTGAGTGCGTGAGCAGTGCATCTGAAATCTTTTTGCCCGCGACATCGTAACGAAAAATGAAATCCTTGTTGGGAATGGTTGCCTGATCTTTCAAGCGAATGTGCGCGCGATGGTCGTCAGGACGCTCGACATCGACTTCCTGCATCCTCGAATTTAGTCCATCAATCGGCACTCCGGCGTCGAGCGTTAGGTCGATTGAGACATCGTGGCCAACGCGCATGCCTTCAGGGACAGGCTGAGGCGTAATCCGCGACGCATCCGAAACGCGATCCGTGTCCGGCGCGAAACCGTCTCCCATTGAATTTGGTTGGGCACCGGTCGCGTTGCCGGGAATGTAGCGCGGCCCAACGACCATCGGAAACACGAATTCATACGAGCCGTCTTCGTATTTCAAAGTCTCGACGTAGCTGATCGTAATCCTGATTTGTTCACCAGGAAGAATGTTGGCGACCGATTGCGTGAAGATGTTTGGTCGTTCCTGATTCAAAAGACTCGCTGTTTGGCCATTCGTCTTCGCAGCTTCATAGACGGCTTGCGCTTCTTCGCGTCGCAGAATTTTTCCGCGCACCGTGCGATCGCCGACGAGCATGGTCATGTCATCGACCGCGGCGTTCTGTGGCAAAGGAAAGGTGTAAACGGCTTCGATCTTTTCCTTGAATGGGTTTTCAAATTCCTGCGTGACGACGGCGCGGGCCAGGAATCCGCTGATCTCGGCCTTCACATCCGTGTGTTTGAGCGGACAGACGGCTTTTGGCTTTCCATTTGGATCGATGACCTGAAGCGAGCCCTGGGTCTCGCCGCCTTGCGCTGAGACGATTCCGCCTGAATTCCTCGAGGCGCTCAGGCCGATGAGAGAAAGAGTTGCAACTGCCACTACAGAAAGGAATTTGAGAAAGAACTTTCGCAGCATAGCCTTATCCTCCGGCAGACTTTTGAGAGAACACGCAACGGTCCGGGGATCGTTGCATAAAGTTAGGCTTGTCTCGCTCGTTTAGAGACCTGACCTCAATCTCTGGTTCCCGTTTAATCCGCGGATAGAACGTGAAAAGAGGGGAGACCTTGCAAGTTTCATCTACATTGATGCCTCAATACAAATTGAAGTTGTACTCCAACTGCATGTACATCGAGACCGTTTGACCGTTTCTGGTCGCCGGCACGAATCGAATCCGCCGCGCGGCCGCGATTGCTTTTTCCGTTAAGCCGTCAGAAAGAGTCTGAATTGCTCGGATGCTGGTGACTTCGCCGGACCGCGAAAACACGACGCGAAGAATTACCGTCCCGGTGATCTGATTTCTTCGAGCTTCTTCAGTGTATTGAGGCTCAGGTTTGGAAAGCACGCGAGCGCGGGTTGTTACCTCTGGTGGGCTGTAAACGCGATCTGACTCATTCGGGTGATCGCCGGGCGCCCCTCCTATGCCGCCACCACCGAGACTCTTCTCACCTCCGCCGATGTTGCCATTTTTCCCGCGTCCGAATCCGGGCCCGTCGCCCTCCCCGATTCCTGTTCCGTTACCGTTGCCGACTCCTCCGCCATCGCCTGGACCATTCGAGGCAGTTGTAGATTGTGTTCGCGGATCACCATAGGAAGCATAGTTGAGATTCCGCCATAACGCAGGATCGATATCGAGGCCCGCCGCCGGAAGCGCCGGCGGCATTCGAGCGAAGACTACTGGGATTGGAGCCGGAATTACGGACGGTTGAGGCAGACGACCTTGCGAAGCCGAAGTCTGATCGTGCAGGCCACCGCCGCCGCCACCTTTCGCACGCGCCGGCACGGGACGTGAACCTTCTCCACTGCCTCTTTCAAAGCCGACTCGGCCCCTTTTACCGGCGCCCATGCCGGAATCGGAAGACGGCTTGGGCGCATCCTGAAAATCGATTGTCACAGTGTCCGCAATCTCATCGGCGCCTGTCTCTCTAATTGATCTTGGCGGGCGATTTTCCAGAAGAAGCACGCTTAGAATTATTGACGAGACCAAGAGAATTGCCGTCATCAATCCTGATAAGACATGTTGCCGACCAAGTATCTGCGATAGCCATTTCCTCAGTTGACCTAGTTGGTTTGTCGTAAAGGCTACCGGACGATCTCTGAAAGACAGCCAGGCTTGCTTGACTTCTTCGATAAGAAAATTCAGTTCGACCACTAAGCGATGGATCAATCCAACCTCGCTGACCATCGTAAGCGTGAATTCCGAATGCAGTGCTTCTGAATATCCGAATCGCGTTCCATCAATCGGACAAAAACTAAACAGGGCTTCAAACTGTTCCCCACACACTTTGCATCTTCTCATGACTCCTCCTGGTTCTTTGGCAGGCGTGAACTTCGGAAGGGGAGACGAGTTGCGTGAATGATAGAAAGTCTATTGCGCCAATTTCGCGGCCGACACAGACCGTTGCTCCGTCGTTCGGGCAGCGGATCCGCCCGTTCAAATCAGAATGCTATTCGCGGTCTGGGGAGTTCTATTGGTTATTACCGGATCAAGACGAAAGGTTACGGTGAAAAAGTTATTTCAATTTGAAACTGCGGGCAATTAGATCGGTCTGGTTACGAATGCGCGCGAGTTTGTCGCGCATGCCGGTAAAGCGCAAGGCGTAGATGGTGCGGTTATCGGCCTGTAGATAATAGGTACGACCAGCCATTGGCTTCCCGGCCTGTGTGTATTCATACGAAGCGGTCACGCCGTTTAGCCGGCCAGTAAACTTCTCACTCTTCCCATCGACGTAGCCCGGCAGGAAGCGAGGATTCTGATCGCGGCGTGCGAAGTCATCCACGGAGACGCCCTCTTCCAAAGCTTCCTTGCGAATACGGAGATAGCCTTCAGTCCGGTCGCCGTAGACGAACTCCGCGTGCTGGTGAATATCGTCGGGCTCGCCAATCAAATGCCATGTGGGGGAAGGAAAATCGACGACATAATTGACCTTCGCGCTGGAATAACTGTGTTCCTGCGCACGAATATGCACGTTGGACGCGGATGAACCAAACGCCGCTACCAGGAAAAATCCAAAAAAAACAATTAATGATCTCACGGTCGAACTCCTTGTTGTTTGGCTGCTCGGAGTAACCGCCTTCAGGCGGAGATTGTGACCTCAAAAGCTATCCCGCCTCACGGCGGTACTCCAAAACATGAGTCTTTTTCAACGTTGCTCAGATGCTTGGCGAAGAAGCGCTGTTGTCCAAATTATGACGCTGGTCTTCCCTGGCTTTCGAAAAGCTAGCAGGCAATCAGTGAAAGAAAAGGCCGCTAACCTGGCAAGAGAAACCAGGCAGCAGCGGCGACTCAAGCGTATTTGAGTCGCGCAATGTACTAACAAGCCGCAAGACGCCGCCCTCGCGACGATAAACTTCGACAAACCTTTGCATGAAGCTTACGATCCAATACTCCTCGACGCCTCTCCGCGAGTAGAGATCGAGCTTCGCTTCGCGATCGCGGAATTCATTGGCCCGGCCCGGCGAAAGGACTTCGATGACTAGTTCCGGCGCTCTATTGAGATGACCGGCTGCGTCAAGAGATTCTTCGTACCGATCACGCGTGATCCAGATTACATCCGGCGCCACATCGTCATCTTCGGCAAAGACTAGTCCCGGCGCAGGCAGCACTACGCCCAAGCCGGTCTGCTCGCTCCACTGATCAAGAAGGGAGCCCAAGCGATTACACGTATATTGGTGTTCAGCTTTTGGTTGTCTGGACACGTATAGTTCTCCTGCAATGATTTCGTAGCGGTCGAAGCCGTTTGGCATCTGCTCCAAATCAGCGGAAGTGAACCGCTCTTTAATGATTGTGGCGTTTTCCATTCTTGTTCATCCTAGCTCGCAATACCCAAATTTTAGCATAAACCAAGTTTCTCTCAGCCAGCGCATGACTGCGACGGTCGATCACCTTTGCGCCCGCTCAATTGCCTCCCGCTGGAGCAATACCAACTGCGCGATGCCTTTCTTTCCCAACTCCAGCAGAACGTCCAATTGTTCGCGCGTGAACGGCGACCCTTCAGCCGTGCCCTGCACTTCAATGAATCGTCCGTCGCCGGTGCATACCACATTCATGTCCACTTCGGCGCGCGAGTCTTCGTCGTATTTCAGATCGAGCAAAGGCGTGCCGTCAACGATGCCCACACTAACGGCGGCAACTTCGCCGATGACGGGTGATTTCTTGATCCGCTTTTCTTTCAACAGTCGCGCGCAGGCAATGGCGAACGCGACGTAAGCACCAGTGATTGCCGCGGTGCGCGTGCCGCCGTCTGCTTGCAACACATCGCAATCGAGCGTGATCGTGCGCTCGCCCAGTACGCTGCGATTTGAAATCGCCCGCAAGCTGCGGCCTATCAGACGCTGAATCTCATGCGTCCGCCCCGATGGCCCGCCGCGGCCAATTTCTCTTGGACTCCGCGTGTGAGTCGAGCGCGGCAGCATTCCATATTCGGCCGTCACCCAACCTTCGGTTCGCTGGCCACGCAGGTGCGGCGGCAAACGATCTTCCACCGAAGCGGCACAGACTACGCGCGTCGCGCCCATCTCGATCAGCGCCGAACCTTCCGCGTTGGCGCGAAAACCAGGTGTGATGCGTACCGGGCGCAGCTCATCAGGCGCGCGATTATCTGTGCGTGCGAGGGTCATTTGTTTGCCGACCAATCTGCTGGCGCTTCAGGCCATTCTTCGTCCGGACTAACCGGCGCCGGCTGATTCACTCCCAATCGATCGGGTGCAATGTCGGCAACGATGAAATTCTCTGGCGGCACAGGTGTTCCCGCGAGCCGCCTCAACATTGCGAGTTGACCGGCATGCGTCATCGCATCCGACAGCGGGCCTTGAAGCAGGCGTTCCGGGGACGTCCCTTGCA
>WNFR01008217.1_pt1 | contig 13227 bp, 14 predicted proteins | sample 5400221 | NCBI WGS metagenome assembly WNFR01 (sample SAMN13153357, study PRJNA577476) | soil metagenome | isolation source: 40 cm soil under Madrone tree | place: USA:California | collected 2016-06-14
AATTGCCAGAAGCCTCTCGTCCACACTACATATCTAGACTCTACGAAACGCAGCGATGAAAGGGCGCTTTACAACTTCGTTGAGACACTGAGAGATCGTGGCGGCAGCGCGCCAGTCGCCAATCAAGCTCTACTGAATAAAGGCATGAAGCATGAGTGAAGAAAACAGACGGTTAAGAACGGCCAGGGAGTTAATGGATGTTGTGGAGGCAATCATAACAATAGAAAGGTTGATGGGGCTTTATAGGCATGAGTGTGAAATTGTAGATAGAGCACTCGTTCTTATGGTCGAGAAGGTCAATAGCGGGAGCGTAGAACCTAACCTTGTGTATGGATTCATAGAGATGGAATTGGAGCAATGGGAGAAGAAAGGCGCGGAAGCGTGAGCGAACAACAAAAAAAAGACACGCGGTGGAAGCCGGGGCAATCCGGCAACCCCGCAGGACGCCCGAAAGGCGCGGTCGGTTGGAAGCGGCGCTTCGAGGAAATGGCGTCCGAGAAACACTCTAGCGATGCGAACGGTCACACGCATCTTGAGCGAATGTTTCTCCTGATTCTGCAAACAGCAACGAAGGCCGGCCGTCCGTCCATTTTGAAACTGCGGGCGCAAGAGCTTGTCTTGGGGTACGTCATCGGGAAACCCGTCCAGACGGTTGCATCGATCGATATTCCACCGGAGACAAAGGACGAATTGCTGGCGAGCCTGAGAGCGATAGCGGAAAAGACGCGGGACGATGGAAAACTGCCTGTCTAGCACGGTAGCGGGATTGAGCGAGCAGCAACTTGCGGCGCTCGACTATGAGCAGTTGTACGCTCTGAGGGAGGGCGTCAAGCGGGAACATTTTGACTCAGAAGATGCGCGATGCTCACGGAAGATAGCCAGCGAGCAGGCCGGGCCGTTGTATTGGTTGCAGAATCTCACCAAGACTTTCGACGATCACGCCATTGAAAAAGGCACTTCCCCGAAAATGCCTTTCCCGCGCAAGGACTACTTTGTGCCTCTCATGCGTGCCTTGATAGAGAGAAATCGCCTGCTCATACCCAAGACCCGCGAAATGGTTACGAGCTGGACGATCTGCGGATACATCACTTGGCTGGCACAGTGGTACGGACCCCTGACGGGAATCATTCAAACGGTGAAGGAAGAGAAGGCCAAAGAGCTAATCCGCTATTGCACCATCCTTACGGAGAACCAGGAGCCTTTTCTGATTGAGCGTCACCCCATCGCAAGCAGTACGGACTTGAAACTGGAATGGGTGAGCGGCGGGCGCATCTTCGGCATTCCAGGCGGGGAAGATCAAATCCGCATGTATCACCCGCACGTAGTCGTGTTCGATGAAATGGCGGCTATGTGGGATGCGGAACAATGCTGGAACACAGCGCACCCCGTCGCCACTCAAATGATCGGGGTAAGCAGCGCGAGGCCTGGATGGTTTGCGGAAATGTGTGAAGTAGGGCCAGAGCAGGAAGTAACCCCCGTTCAGCGCACGATAAAGGCGAAGCTGGAAAATGCCCTAGAAAAAGCCCCATATCCCTATCCCATAGACAGAAGAGACTTTGACCCGCAGGGAGCAGGTTAGTGAAAAAGCCAGAGAGCAAACCTCTAAACGACTTTCTCGGGATGGTCGACGAGGCGCATCCGGAATTGCAGCGCACGGCTATTCAGATCGGTACGGGAGATGACGGCGAACCTTTGGGAATTATCGTGTGGGAGGCTCACAACGAAAAAAGGGAGAAGCAGGATGCCAAACACGGCTTTGGCCGTAAGCGGCGTGGTAACAAAAGGTTACATCGGTAAAGGCGCATTGGACTAGGTATCTTGTGCGCGGCTCTAACTGGCTGATATTACGAGGCTTGTATGCGAATTAGCTTAACTGCAACTTATGATCTGCTCCGCACGCATGGAGTCTTTGCGCGTGAGGCTTGCGACAGATGCGGCCAGGTGCTCGGCGCAGTACGCTACACGCGACGCGGGGAGCTCGGCGCTTGGTGCTCGCGGGCTTGCCGGGGAGATTGTGAGCGGCCAGCGATTCATCGAGGGGGAAGGCCAAGGAAGCATGCAACGGACGCAGACAGGCAGCGGGTTTATCGCGCCGGTCTAAGCGTTACGAAACCTATCAGCAGCCCACTAGAAACAAAGCACTTGCAGGCGTGAAAACAGCCCCTCTGCACTACCCCCTTACCGGGGCCCATTTTCGACCGTCTCAGCGGAAAGCGCGGCTCCGGCGTGGTAGAATCCACGGCATGAGCGAAACGAAAGAGCCGTGTGGCAAGTGCGGCCACGCGATTGCCATGCACACGCGAAAGGTACACGATAAGGGCGATGCGCCGTGGAGTGGCGACAAGCGGGGCGGTGACATTGAGGCCGGCGCCGCCGCTGATCAAGCTGGCTGTACCGCGCCCGGCTGCAAGTGTAATGGATGGCGCACCGTTATGCCGAAGAAGTAAGGGGACTCTTCGGAGGGCGATAATCCTTCGGGTCAATGCAGGCGTCATACGTCTTGCGGTCAATCTGAATCCACTGACTGCCGTTAATCCCTCGACGATTGTTTCTAGTGGGACTCATTGGATAGGCGCAAGCAATTCTGATCCATCTAGCCTGTTGCCGTGCGATGATTGGTATTTCATCCGCCACTTCCGACAGGTCTTGATCCTGGGAAAAAACGACGGCCACATCGTATTTGTTGCGGACTGCCAGGCCCATTATGTCGAGCGCAATTCGAACATCAATGCCCTTTTCTTCTCCGTGAAGGAATGTATGGGTTCCTCCAGCCGGCAGTTGTACGGTCTTGTTCCGATAGCGAAGGGCGCGACTAAACACTATGATCCTCTGCCGCCCCATTGCGGCTAATTTCGCGGTCCAAAAGCCGTTTTTCATCGGATCATCTGAAGGATCGGGAACGCCGGTGTAAGACCGAGTTTGCGTAAGATTCCAATTCTGCGACTGGCAGACCCGTTGAGCCAACTTCAAGATGTCGTAATTGGGGTACTGATAACCGAAGGCTTCGCGGGCAGCATAAAAGAGGTTCTGGCCATCAACAAAAACGACTGCTCGTTTTAGGGGCGGTTCAATCAGAGGCGCTGGAGTGGTAGCCATGAAACAAATAACCCCGCCCGAGTGCCTTGCGGCGAGTCAGGCGGGGAGCAATTCACGTATTAGAGTATGCGAGGTACGGAAAAGATACAAGCGAAGGTCAGGCGAAACGTTCTTGTCATCCAATCCCCTGCCTCTACGCATTTCAATCCTACCTACTCCCGCGCTTCCGCTTCTCGTTTGCTGCCTTGAGTGCCTTGCGCTGCGACTCCCCTTTGTTGTGCGCGCTCTCGAAAACTCCGTCACCGTAAAGCCAGTCAATGCTCCCCGGGGGAGAGCCTTTCGCACCTTTCGGCGGCTTCCGTAGGCGTGCAATCGCAAGATGACGGGTGCAGTAGCGGACAGAGTTAAGGGCCAGCGGTTTAGGGCAGACGGCGCACTTCCCCTCTGCGATGTTTCGCTCCGCGTACCGCAGAGCGGCCGCCAGATGCGCGGCGCCGGGGGGCAGCGACGTGCGCGGAACCAATTCCCCCTTACTCTTCTGGCCGTCCCGGATCTGTTCCTTTGCCCAGGACACAACCTCATCAATGCGCTTTTGGGGATTCTCGACGGACTCTAGCGCGGCTTTGAGCTTTTCCCGGCTAGTCTGCCGGAACCAGCCGGCGACGGCGGCTTGTGCCATTTCGTCTATGAGCTTGTCGAGGATAGCGTGCAGGTCGGCGCGAAGGTTCGCAACTTCGGCCAGCCGCGCGAGCTCGAAACTGTCTAGGTCTTTGTCAGGAGCGCGGAGCAGGAAGTTAATGGGAACGCCGGACGCGGTGAGGCTGCGGCTCATTGCGAGCCCCCAGGGGCAGGCTTACCCGGAAACTGATAGCCGTGCCGAATCCATTCTAGGACCGTGGATTTCGGCTCAGGTTTTTTCTTCTGCGGCTTAGGTGCGGGTTTCGACTGCTTGAGGAAATGAATTACACTGCCGGGAGCCTTCATGCGGGTTACCTCCGCGTTTGGGTTAGGCTCCGTTCGGTGCTGATTACACCGGGCGGGGCCGTTCTGCTTTAGCTTATCTATAACCTCACGATGAGCAAGAATGAATAACGATGAGCAAGCGTATGCCTTTTTTGTCCTACGCGCAAGATAAAGCTTGTATATGCAATGAGCAGCGGTGAGTAGGTTTGAGCAAGCGGCTGGCGGCTGATTTTGAGTCCAGCGCGTCTGCCAGTTCCGCCACTCCGGGGCAACAATTCAAATTACCACGCCCGCCGCTCGCACTCAAGGCATCACGTCGTTTCGCAGTTGGCTGATTTTCTTTTGCGAGTTTCTAGAATGAAAGCCTGCCACTCAACTGGATTTCGCGTCCCGGGGTCATCGCCATAGTGATGGTTCCGAACTGCGGAGTATTCACAAAGCGGTTCGGCGTTCCCAAATTGATTTTGTTCAGTGCGTTGAATGCTTCGGCCCGGAACTGGAAATTGGTCCGCTCGCTGATGCGGAAGGCTCGCGCCAGCGCGAAGTCCATGGTTTGCAGTGGCGGACCATACACGGAGTTCCTGCCGGCGTTGCCGTAGGTAAACGCCGGTGGAGCGGCGAAAGCGGCGGGGTTAAACCATTCCGCACTGGTGTGCGTGCCCGGGCCAAACACCGGCTGGCCAGTAACGTTTGCGCGGATGGGATTTTCGCCAAGCACTGTTCCGGAGTTCGCGGTATCCCCGAATACCGAGATGGTCAGCGGCATACCCGACTGCACCTGGTAGATCGTCGATACATGCCAGTCTTGAGTTATCAGGCGAACCCACTCCCGCCGCCTAAACGGAGGAATATCGTAAACGCTGCTCAACGCGAAGCGGTGACGGACGTCACAGCCTGGACCTTTTTCAAGGTTCAGATTCCTATTGTCTTGAGGAATCGTCGACTCGTCCATCGGCGATCGGAAATCCGGCGCGTTGGTCAGATTCTTGGCGAAGGTGTAGTTGGCCAGAAAACTGAGCCCATGCGAATACCGGCGGCGGACATTCAGGTATCCCGCGTCGTACCAGCTCTGCGCGGTATTCTTGAGCAAATTAATGGTGCTGACCGGGAAAGTTTCGCTTTGCACGACAGCACTAGTGCTGCTGGGCGTCAACGCCGTTCCCGGAACAAATGTGAGCGTCTTGAACGGACGCCGCGGGCCAAGAGGACCCGGTCCAGGGAGAGTGTTATTGATCAGATGCGCTCTTTGCAGATGGAAACCGCGCGAGCCGATGTAGCCGACTTCGAGAGAAGTGTTTTGCCCGAAGCTTTTTTGCACCGAGCCGTTCCATTGTTGAACGTACTGCGCCGGCGCGTGGGAATCGAAGGCAGTGAAACTCACAGTAGTTGGTGTCAGTGCGCCCGTGCCAAGAACGGGTGTACCGAAATTCATGCCCGCGTTGAAGAGGTCGGCCGGCGGCGTGAAGTTGTCGGCTTGTTGTGTTTCCGGGAAAACGTACGGAACATTATGCCGCTGGTTGCACCAGGTGTTCAGGTCTACCGGTGTGAAAAAGACTCCGTAGGCGGCGTGCAGCACGAGTCCTTTGCCGGGAAGATTTTTGGCGATTCCGAGACGCGGGGCAAAGTTGTGCTTGTTGGCATACATCAGCCCTCGGGGATACCCTAGTTCACCGCCGATGAAAACGGAAGGGACGCCGTTGTTGAAAATCAGGTTCGTGTTCGTGTTGTCCTTGTCGTAGAGCGGGCTGGTGTACTCGTAACGGAGGCCAAGATTCAGAGTCGTGGTGGGTGTCACCTGCCAACTATCTTCCGCGAACGCCGCCGCTCCCCAAGCGCGCAAATCCATTTGCGGTATGCCGGCCTGGCGTTGCTTTACGGCGGGGAGGCTCAGCAGCATGCTGGCCAGGCCGGAGCCGGTGCCATCATTGAAACCAAACTCGGTGGTGTACCCGCTGGTGTACTGGTAGAAGCCGCGGTTCTGGAAGAATCCCCACATAGGCCAAATGTAGCGGTGGAATTCGCCGCCAAGTTTCATGGCGTGGGGGCCGCGCTGCCAGGCGTACGTATCGCGCACTTCGATTGTCGTGTCCCAGGCATGCATGGGCGTGGCCGCGAAGGTATCACCGATTCCCGTGTAACCCTGAACGGCGAACCAAGGAGAACCCCAGGCGTTCTTGCCCCCAAACCCGATTCCCTGAATACCCAACGCGGTAACGATGTCGTTGGTTCCATCATTTTGTGAGGTGCGGTCCATCGAAAGCCGCGAGAGCGCAAGGGAAACGGTGTTGACTCGGTTGCTCGCAAACACGTGGTTCCAGGAGCCGACCGCTTGCTGGGACAGATTCTTGAAGTTCACCCCAAACCCTGGCAGGTTCTCCGTCGTGGAAGTCATGCCGCTGCTCGGGGAGAAGCCGTGTTCACCGCCGGCCGAGTAGCGAGCAAGGAGGGTGTCGCCGTTCGAGAGATTATGGTCCACCCGAAACGTTCCCTGGTCCTGAAAATGAGTTTCGTTGCGGACATCAAGGTAATTGCTGGAATCCGCCGCTCCCGCCATCATCATCATATTCGGTTGGGGTACATATTGGAGAAAAAACCTCTCCAAAAGAGGGTTGATCCGGTCCGATGGAATCTGATTGTTGGGAAACTGAGTGCGCGTGTAAGGAAAATTCGAGGGTCCAGTCGGCAGACCTGTGTTGAAATTGGGATTCTTGATCGCCGTCGCCGGGTCGTAGATTTTGACGTTGCTCATACTGAAATCGCCCATGATTTCGTCCTGCGTCGGGACGGTCAAAATCTGCGCGTCCGCCTGCGCCAGGCGCAAGCCCTCATAATTGACAAAGAAAAATGTCTTCTTCCCAATGAGCGGACCGCCGAACGAAGCGCCGAAATTGTTTTGCACCAGGTGATTGTTGCCCATAGACGCGAAGGTGCTGGCATCCATCGCACCGTTGCGGAGAAATTCGTATACCGTTCCGTGATACTGACTGGAGCCGGAGTGCGTGACGATATTGATCTGGCCGCCGCCGGCGCCTCCCATGTCCGCGGTGTAACTGCTGGTTTCCACTTGAAATTCTTTGACCGCATCAGGAGAAGGACTCAGGTTCTGCGTGTTAAATGTGGGATCCGTGTTTGTGGCGCCGTCGAGCAGAAAAAAGTTCGCGTTGGGGCGGCTGCCACCAATGACCACGGCGGAGCGCTGCCCTGGACGCCAGTAGAGCGGGTTCGTAGATCCCGTCTGAGCCCCAAATCCAACGTGCGCTCCCGGCACGGTCAGCACGAGGTCAATCAGCATGCGCCCATTCAGAGGCAATTCACGAATCGATGTAGGCTCGATGACTTCTCCCACGCTGGCGTCGGTCGTTTGCAAAACTTCGCTGCCGTCCGTGACCTTTACTCCCTGCGCCAGGGAACCGACCATCAGCGTAATCTCGAGAGCCAGTTTCTGGCCCACTTCCAGCCGCAGGGACTGCTTTGCTGTGGCCAGACCAGACGCTTCGACTTTCAGTTCATAGTCATCCGGTAAGAGCGCGGGAGCCTCGAAGCGTCCTTGCTGGTTGGTCACGACTCGGCGGGTTGCTCCGGTGCTCGCCGCCGTGAGTTCGACGGCAGCGCCTGCGACCGGCAAATGCTGGGGATCCGTGACCGCGCCAGTCAGAACGGCATAGTTGCTCTGTGGAAATCCAGGCGCTGCAAGCCAAAGTAGAAATAAGAGTACGCAAGATCGCTTCATGTGGTTTATCCTCCAAAAAACGCGCGCTCAATGGCGCGTGTTGTTCCGGGCACAAGAAACGAACGGTTCAGCCAACGCAAGATAAGGATTTAGCCCCCGGGTGGCGGAGACTCTAACCTTCAAGGGAATGCGCAAGCAATAGTAGGAATGCATTAGATGATGGCCGGAATGGCCTTCCACCCGCCAAAAAAGGCCCCACCGATGACCTCAGAGTTTTCCACAGGCCTGCGGTGGACTCAGATGTACCCGAGGGCTACCCTATAGGCCTGTTCGGCAGGGGTTTCGCTACAGCAGAAACATCCGAACGGATTTCAGAGGTTGTACATGGCTACTCTCACGGCCCTTCCGTCCGGGGCCCGTCCGGAGCACCGCGGACTTTCCTTCTGGATGGACCGCGTCGTAAAAGAGCTAGAAAAAGTCCGCTCGTCTCGCGAGGCGGACGCCGTGCATGATCTCCGTGTGGCCATTCGCCGCTGCCGGTCGGTCGCCGCGGTGATGGAAGAAGTAGACCCCGATCCTGCCTGGCCGGCCATGCGTAAAGTTCCGCGCAAACTCTTCCGCAAGCTCGGCGCACTTCGCGACGCTCAAGTGATGGACGAGTGGGTTAAAAAGCTCGCTCCAGAAACCGACCCGGTCCGCACTCATTTGCAAGTCTCGTTCGAATCGAGCGAGCCCAATTTGAGAGATAACGTACTTCGCGTCGCCGCCAAATTTGATCTAAAATCCTGGAAGCGCGTGGAACGCACCTTGCGCCAGCGCTCCCGCCTCGTTCCCATTGACAGCCTCGCTGCCGAATGTCTCGCGCTGGAACGTTTCGAAAAGGCCCGGGAACTTCACGCCAAGGCCTTGCGCACCGAAAAACCAAAACCCTGGCACGCGCTGCGCATTGGATTGAAGCGTTTTCGCTATACCGTCGAAAGCCTGCTTCCGGAGCACTATGCTGTTTGCAGCGACGATCTTAAACGTCTCCAGGACATGCTCGGAGAAATTCACGACCTCGACGTCCTCACCGAAGTCGTGAACAAGTCTGACTTCCTCGAAACCGAAGATTCCCTGAAACTTTGGCAGGAAATCATCGAGCGTGAACGCAACCAGCGCATCGAAACCTATCGACAGCTGACTCTCGGCAAGACCAGCCTCTGGAACCTCTGGCGCTCCGGGCTCCCGACCAATGGCCGCGTTGAAGCCGCTGCGCTGGCCCGTTTGCGCGCCACGGCTCGCGCCGTCGATCCTCATGTGCGTCGCACTTCTCAAGTATCCCGTGTCGCTGTGGCGCTTTTCGACGCCTTCAAGCGCGCGAATTCCGCTACCGCCTTCCGCGACGCGACTCTTCACCGGGTTTTGCTGTCTGCCGCTCGCGTGCACGGCCTAGGCGATGCCGATGCCGGCAAGTCACCCCAAAAAGCCGCGCGAAAATTCTTGCTAAGTCTCCCTGTCCCTCCCGGATGGAGCAACGATGACTGGGAGCTACTTGCCCTGGCGGTTCGTTACCATCGCGGTGCGGAGCCCCGTGCCAAGGATCGTGCTCTTTCCAAGCTATCGCCCGCGCAACAGGACAGCGTCCGCGTCCTTGCCGGCGTTTTGCGCTTGGCGCGCGCTCTTCGCAAATGCGGTGTACTGACCGGCGCGGGGCTTCGCGCGGAAAAATCCACCGACGCTATTGTTCTTTCTGTTCCCGGCCTGATCGATGATATCGACACCGCCGCCCGACTGGCTGCCGGCAAACATTTGTTGGAAGACTATCTCCGCATACCCTTGATTGTGAAGACCGCCGCGAAGCCAGGCAAAGTCGTGGCTTTGGAACCCCGGACGGCTCCCGAGTTCGCAGTCATCGCTTCCGATTGAACCATCACATCGGTCAGGCTTCCCCGTACTCCCAGGGCAACCAATTCCCTTCGCCCAGCATATATGAGGGTATTAATCTTTTTATCCAACCCTCGCCCCGCAAGTTGCTTCTACGTTCGTTCTAAATGCTGGAGGATCAATCATGTACCGAATTCTCTCTTTCATATTCGTGCTGGCGAGTTGCGCTTTCCTTGTGGGTTGCGGCAACTCCTCAATGTCCGTGGCTCCCCCAGGCAGCGTTCCCATGAGTCTAACCATTGGAGATACCCCGCCCAGCGGAGTGGCTGTACTGTTCTTTGAAACACAGATTACGGGAGCGAGCCTTCAGCCCTCGGACACCAGTAAGGCAGCGGTGCCCGTCCTGTCAACTCCCGTGGAGCTAGAGTTCGGTCATTTACAAACGGACAAGGCGTTCCTTAGCCTATCGAACGTCGCTCCAGACACTTACAAGAGCATTTCGCTGACTTTTGGCAACGCGACGATGACGATCGTCAATCATTCAGGCGCGGCCATCGGTTCGTGTGCCAACAATTCGGTTTGCGAGCTCACGCCAAACTTCAATCCTTCAATGGCCACGCTATCGAGTGCGCCATTTCCGATTACCATCAGGCAGAACTCCGTGGTTGGCATTCGATTGGACTTCAACGTGAATTCCTCGGTGCAAAGCGACCTTTCCATCAACCCTATCGTCACGATCAAACACTTAATCCAAAGGCAGGACGACGAGGATGAGCAGGAAATGGAAAACGTTGACGAGATCGACGGACAAGTGACTGTTGTTGGCAGCAATCAGTTTACCTTGATGAACGAAAAGAGCGGGCAATCGTTCGCCATCAGCGTTGACAGCAACACGGCTTTCGAAGATTTTGACCGCACCGGGTGCACTGCCAGTCCGGAGGATTTCAGTTGCGTGAAAATGGGTCAAATCCTCGACCTAGATTTGAGTGAAAACGGCATGGGAAAGATGTTGGCCAAACGAGACTCAAGGGCACCATCACTAGCGTGGATAGCTCGACCCAGTTCCACATGGTGGTGTTTAACGAAGAACCCGCGTTGAGTGGCGTCTCCGAAGGCTCCCAAGTCGTGGTCGCCATTCAGCCGACCGCGATGTTCCAGATCGGCCGCGAAGAGATGGGCGAGAACGGCGGATTCAGCATTCCTGGCCTGAGCTTTGCCAGCGGTGCTGACTTGCTAGTGGGCCAGGACGTGCAAATCCGGCCCGGCACGGTCTCGTCGAGCGGAGGAGTCACTACTATCACGACGGACCTGGTACGCTTGTGGCCTTCGCAAATCACCGCTCAGGTGGGGAGCGCCGGCGTGAGTAACGGTACATTCACGCTGACTGGACTGTCTCCTCTCTTTACCGGGGCGACGCCGCCGATTACGAGCGTCAACGTTGTACTGCTCTCTGAAATGACGATGATGGACGATTCCGGGACCGGTTCTTTGGCCGCGGGCCAAACCGTCTCCGTCAAGGGTCTGCTGTTCAATACCACAGGGACTCCCACTCTGGTGACGCGAACGCTTCGCGAGCACTAGGAGATTTGAGTCTTCGCTAGTCCATTCGACGACGTACAACGCAATTCTGACGATTGCGGCGGTCGGCATGATCCTATCCAGATCGATTTACTTCCCCGACCGCCGCAGTAACTTCGGAGTCCCCAACCAAACGAGTTCGCCAATCGGCGGCGAAAGTCGCCTGAGTTCCAAAAATGCTACTCCCGCCTTCTTCAGCGCTGTAAGGTGTTTCTTCGATCCCAGCGCCGTGGCGATGACCTCATCAAGCTGGGGTGCATGCCCAAAAAGAAAGACTGTGGACGCCTGCTTCTGTTTCACAAGTTCCCGGAAAAGCTGCGAAGGCTCCGCCCCCGGCAGCAACAAATCCGTCCGCCGGATTTTCTGCTTAGGGTAGTCGAACGCACCCGCGAAGATTTCCGCGGTCTGTGCCGCGCGCACGTAGGGGCTCGTCAGGAACAAATCTGCCGTCACTCCAAGTGCCCCAACCCCCTTCGCCACCTGCCTGGTCTTCTCGACACCTTCCTCGGTCAAGTATCTTTCCGGGTCAGGAGGGCACTTCGGATCCTCGCGGTCAATGGCGATCCCGTGCCGCACGATGTAGAGCTTCATAATTCCCTCGCAATGAATGGCTAGAATAACCGCCGCGCAAGACCACTGATAAAACTCCCGGCCTTCTTTTTTTCACCGCCGGCTTTCAGCTTGGGCTTTAAACCCGCTGGCACCTGCCGGAAATAAACCTTTACATGAAATTCCTTCTCAAACAGCTCCGCGCTGCGATTGGCATCTTTCAGATCCTCCGCGGCATCGCCCCGCGCGTGCACTTGCAATCCCACCGCGCCGCTCTGAAACGAAGCGCGAATCTTCATCACCCGCTGCCGATGCGAGTGGTCGAGCGCCTCGGCAATTCTTAGAATCGCGGCAAGCCTTCTGGCGATGGGTTTGTCCGCATCCTCGAGGGCCGCATAGGCGGGGTGATGTCCACCCGGCTCCGACTTTCGATTGTGATAGCGCACCAGGGCGGCCACCACGGCGCGGTCGCGGCCTTCCAGACCAGGGATATCTCCGTTCAGTGCCAGGTATTCCCCATGTTTGTGATGCCCGCGATGGCTGATCATGTGCCCAATATCGTGTAGCAGCGCACTTGCCTCCAGCAGCACTCGCGAATGTGCCTGCATGTGATGAACGGCCTGCAATTGATCGAACAGCTGGATGCTCAATTCGCGCACGTGCTCCGCGTGCTGCTGTTCGTATCCCAGCCGCCTTGCAAAACTGCGCGTACCCACTAGCAACTGCCGCGCCGCCGTGTTGTAACGGTGCGGCTCCGTTCGCGAAAACGCCTCCCGCGCGATTTCTTGCAGCAACCCTTCGCGCACGCCCACCGCAGGAATTGCAAATGTGCGCACGTTCAGGTAACGCCCCAGCGTAAGAAGCGTGATGGCCGCAACGCCCATCACGTCGGCGCGGTCGCGCCGCACCGCATAAGACTTCATGCGCTCGCGCACATCCCGCCTAAGGATGTCCGGCAGCCGTTCGCGCAAAAGCGACAGCTCCACAGTCTGCAAGCCATGCTGCCGCGGCCCCGGAGCAACATTCGCCAGCGTTTCCGCGTTTCCGCCGAGCGCCACTGCCAGGCTCTCCCCCAGATTCGGCCGCGGCGTCAATTTGGACTCCAGCAGCGCGCGCACGTACCGTCGCACTTGCTCCGTCTCTGCCGGATGAATCACGCCCCTAAGGTCCAGCATGGTCATCAATCGCACCGTGCCCACCGGCAATTGCGCCGCTTGCTCGATAGCGTGTTCCCTTAGGATGCTGATCTCCAGGCTTCCGCCCCCGAGATCCGCGATGCATCGCAGCGGCGCTTCCGGCCCCATGGCGGCCAGCACAGCTTGCCTGCCCAAGCGCGATTCCTCCGTCGCGCTGATCACTTCCAGCCTGATTCCCGATTTCCATTTGATGCGGCGGACAAACGCCTTGCGGTTCCGTGCCTCACGCGTGGCGCTCGTGGCCACCGCGCGATATCGCGTGACGCCGAATTCATCCATCACTTCTCGGAAATGTTGGAACGCCTTCGCCGCTTTCTTGGTAATTTCCTCGCTGAAGCGCGGCCGGACAAAAACGCCCTCCCCCAATCGCAA